>JACKQG010000528.1_pt1 | contig 55671 bp, 51 predicted proteins | sample 8237621 | NCBI WGS metagenome assembly JACKQG01 (sample SAMN15677084, study PRJNA649215) | marine metagenome | biome: marine; feature: Black Sea; material: saline water; isolation source: suspended particulate matter (SPM) from the Black Sea western gyre | collected 2013-06-09/2013-06-10 | depth... | reverse complement strand
ATTTTGAAGTGATTGATTTAACCAGTACGGAAATTATTTACTCCCGTGGTTTTTGTAGCATCTATGGCGAGTGGGAAACAATTGGCGCGGCGCTGGACGGAAACTGGGGCACGTTTCACGAATCGTTGCGTTTTCCCGAACCGCGGGCGGAAGTTACTGTGTGCTTATATAAGCGCCGGGATGATGGGAAATTCCGTGAAATATATGCTCGCCGTATTGATCCCCAAGCCTACACAATTAATCGATCGGTCCTGAAAACGGAACATAAAATATGGAACTTGTTTACAAATGGTGATCCAAGAGATAAAATAGATATTTTGATTCTTGGTGATGGTTACACCTGGAAAGAAAAACGCAAATTCCACGCTGATGCCAAACGACTGGCCGGCGCTTTGTTTGATATCGAACCATTTCATTCCCGGCAATCCGATTTCAATGTGCGGACCATCGATATTTTTTCACAGGAATCAGGTATTTCCAATCCACGGACAAAGGCCTGGAAACAATCGGCTTTGGGTCTGAAATATAACACTTTCGATTCGGATCGCTATGTGTTGGCTTATGATAATAAAACTGTGCGCGAAATTGCCGGTCAGGCACCCTATGACGCCCTGATAATTCTGGTTAACAGCGCTAAATATGGCGGTGGTGGTATTTTTAATCTTTATTCCACCGTTGCTGTCGATACTGAACCGGCTGCATATATTATGGTGCATGAATTTGGTCATTCTTTCGCCGGTCTGGGGGATGAGTATTATACGTCCAATGTAGCCTACAAGGAATTCATACCCACCGGGGTTGAACCATGGGAATCAAATGTAACGGCATTGCTGGACAGTACAGGCGTTAAATGGAGCGCACTAGTAGAGGAGGATACTCCGGTCCCCACGCCTTGGGATCAAGCGGCTTATGACAGTGCTCGCGTAAATTACCAAAATCAACGAACCCAGATGATTGCTTCCGGTTCCAGCGCTGATTCTATGAATGTCTTGTTTGAGACTGTTAAACGAACAATAGTGCCGGTTTTGGAAGCTAATCAATATTATGGCATTGTCGGCGCTTTTGAAGGCGCCGGTTACCAGGCCCAGGGACTCTACCGCCCGGAGATCGATTGCATCATGTTTTCCCGTAACCCGAACTATTTTTGCCGGGTCTGCCAGGCGGCGATCACGCGAGTGATTGATTTGTACACCAAATAATTTTACATAGGGACAACTCTCCAGAGTTGTCCCTACGAACCCGATTATATCTTGAACTTAATGTGGACTAATTTTGTCCATATTAGTATTTTTAGACCTGTAGGTATTATTAAATTTGACTGTTTTCATAATAACTAAATTAAATTGATCCGGAGTAAATAAGTAAACCGGGGGTTTTAGGCCATGGAAATCGATCTGATCGCCATTTTTATTTTAGGGTTTTTAAGCAGTTTCAGCCACTGTTACGGCATGTGTGGCGGATTCGTGATGGCTTATTCTTTGAAAGTGACCGAAAAGAAATCCGTTGGCGGTCGATTGCAACTAATTATACCCCACCTGATGTACAACAGCGGCCGGGTGTTGACCTATATTTTCCTGGGATTCTGGTTCGGCCTACTAGGTGGTTCGTTCAAGCACCTGGTTCATGATTACCAGAGCATTCTGTTTATCTTTGCTGGGATATTCATGACCCTGATGGGGCTGGATCTGCTGGGACTGTTCAATATTTCCGCCCCCCAAAGCTTCCCTGGGTTCGGACGCTACAAGCGCCTGGTGGGTTCACTGTTAAATCGGACCAACGCCAAAAACATATTTTTATACGGACTGATTCTGGGCTTCATTCCTTGTGGACTGGTTTATGTGGCCGGCGTCAAGGCAGTGTCTGCCGGCAATGCTGTCGGCGGAATTGCAACGATGCTGTTTTTTGGACTTGGAACCATCCCAGCCCTGTTTGTGCTGGGTCTCAGTGCCAACCTGATCACCACCCGCTTCCGTAATAAAGTTTTCAAAATCGCTGCTGTGTTTGTGATTCTGTTTGGCCTGTTCACTGTAACTAAAGGCGTTATGAAACTGGCGGACATCCCCATGCCCTGGATGCAGCAGATGTCCGGGGCGATGCACCCCGGTGACATGATGGAAATGGCACATGACTGACCTGACCGACCAGATCAAGCCGGTTACCACCACAGTCGCAAAAACAACCTGCTATCACTGCGGGCTGGACTGCAAGAACGATGACGTCGCCATTGGCGATAAAGTATTCTGTTGTAACGGTTGCAAAATGGTCTATGAAATACTGGAGGCCAACGATCTCTGCCAATACTACGATCTGAACGAGAACCCCGGCACGACCCCGTCGGAAGCGGCTTTCGATAAGAAATTCGGCTACTTAGACGATCCTCAAGTAGTGGAACAGATTCGCGATTTCTCCGATGGCCGATCCTCCAAGGTTTCCTTTACCATTCCGTCGATCCATTGCAGTTCCTGCATCTGGATCCTGGAAAGTCTCTACCGTCTCGATCCGGGAATCAGCCGGTCTCGCACCAATTATGTGAAAAAGCAGGTGTCCATCACCTATAAAAACACCGAGACCAGTTTGCGGAAAATCGTGGAATTACTAGCCTCGCTGGGCTACGAACCGGAGCTCAATCTAAAAACGGTGTCCCAAAAAGTCGTGCAGAAATCCCGCCGCAGTCTGTACCTGAGACTGGGCATCGCCGGTTTTAGTCTGGGGAACAGTATGTTGCTAAGCCTGCCGGAATACCTGGCAGCAGAAGGCTCTCTGGTACCGGGATATGCCCGGCTGTTTGCCTATCTAAACATCGCCCTGGCTCTGCCGGTTTTCTTTTATTCCGCCCGCGATTATTTCATTTCAGCTTGGGGCGGTTTACGTCATAAAGCACTGAATATCGATGTGCCGATCGCCCTAGGGATCATCACCCTGTTTCTGCGCAGCCTGGTGGACATCATTATCCTGGGCGGTCCCGGCTGGATGGATTCATTCATCGGATTTGTGTTTCTGTTGTTGCTGGGTAAACTATTCCAGGAGCGGACCTACCAGAACCTGTCGTTCGACCGTGATTTCAAATCCTATTTCCCTCTGGCCGTTGTGCGAATAAATAAGTCTGTTGAAGAATCGATTCCCCTGGCGCGCCTGCATGTGGGTGACCGGATCGTGATCCGCAATAATGAAATCATTCCCACTGACTCGGTCCTGATCAATGGCAACGGCTGGATCGATTACAGTTTTGTCACTGGTGAATCGGCACCGGTGGTGAAATCGAATGGCGACAAGTTGTTCGCCGGCGGCAAACAGGTGGCAGGTGCCATAGAAGTTGATGTTGTCGAGGATGTATCTCAGAGTTATCTCACTCAGCTTTGGAACGACGATACCTTCACCAAACATCGTTCCACTCGAATGGACACGATTGCCAATTCGATCAGCAAATATTTCACTTTTGGTGTCCTGTCGGTGGCCTCTGCAGCGGGGATTTATTGGTGGTTCAACAATCCGGCTCTGGTCATCAATGCTTTCACTTCGGTCCTGATTATCGCCTGTCCCTGCGCCCTGGCTCTTTCGGTGCCGTTTACACTGGGGAATACCTTGCGGATTTTCGGACGGCGTGAATTTTATCTGAAAAACACCGCCGTAATTGAGGCGCTGGCGAAAATTTCCACCATTATTTTTGACAAAACCGGCACTCTCACCGACACCAGTCGTACAGCGATTGAATTCGTGCCAGCCGCCGGTACAACGGATTTATCCGTCCGCGAAATGGGGCTGGTCAGATCAGTAGTCCGTCATTCCACCCACCCTTTGAGCCGCCGGATTTATGAATCCCTGCCCGCTGACATATCTATTATCGAACCGAATAAATATGATGAGATCACCGGCAAAGGGCTGGAGGCGCAAATCGGTGGACAGACAATCCGTCTGGGATCGCCCTATTTTATCAGCGGCAATTTGGACGACCAGAATTACTGGGGCACGGCGGTGGCTTTGTCAATTGACGGGGAAAAACGGGGCACTTTTTCCATTCGCAGTGAATACCGCCGTGGTGTGCATCAACTGATCGCGAGTCTGAAAAATTATCGCCTGTGGCTGCTGTCCGGGGATAATGACGGCGAACGGCAGCGCCTCAAAAAATATTTCGATCACAGCGAAAACTTGCTGTTTAACCAGTCCTCCTTCAACAAGCTGGACAAGGTCAAGAAGTTGCAATCGGCCGGCGAAACGGTGCTGATGGTGGGCGATGGTCTGAATGACGCCGGGGCACTGAAACAGAGCGCCGTGGGGCTTTCGATTTCCGAGGATATCAACACATTTTCGCCGGCTTGCGACGGTATTCTCGGGGCCGGTCATTTTCGTCACCTGGGCGAATTTCTGCGCTTCTCAAAAACCAGCATGACGATCATTAAAATCAGTTTTGGGATTTCATTTCTGTACAATTTGATCGGCCTGACCTTTGCCGTTCAGGGAGTGTTGTCGCCATTGATTTCTGCCATCCTGATGCCTCTGAGTTCGATCACGGTGGTGGTATTCGCAACGGTTTCCACTAATCTGCTGGGACGTAAAATCGGTCGGGTATTGGCTTAGCATTATGAACATTATGTCCTTATTTTTAAAGGTGCAAACCAGGAGTTTTCTATGGTAAAAAGTTTTAATTGGTTGGAGGGGGGAAAGCCATGAGCGCGCTGGCAATATTGATTGCCGCCAGTCTCATGGTAGCGGTTGGGTTCCTGATCGCCTTCATTTGGGCGGTCAAAAACGGACAGTTTGAGGATACGCATACACCAGCGATCCGCATGCTGTTTCCCAGCCGACGTAAAAACACAGAAAATCCGAGTTAGAGGAATATTATGGCTATTGAAAAATTCCGCTATGACAATCAAATCGTTCGCTACTTTACTTATGCCACGATCGGTTGGGGAGTTGTAGCATTCACGGTTGGTCTGACGATTGCCTTTCAGTTGATCAGCCCTTACTTCAATTTTAATATTCCCTGGCTGACTTTCAGCCGGTTACGTCCCTTGCACACCAATGCGGCGATTTTTGCCTTTGTTGGTAATGGTATTTTTATGGGTGTTTATTATTCTCTCCAGAGATTGCTGAAAACGCGCATGTTTTCTGATCTGCTCAGTAAAATCCACTTTTGGGGTTGGCAATTGATAATTCTCTCAGCCGCTTTGACCCTGCCGTTTGGTAAAACGACCGGCAAGGAATATGCCGAGCTGGAATGGCCCATCGATGTTATGATTGCCGTGGTCTGGGTGATCTTTGGAATCAACATGATCGGCACGATTTTGAAGCGCCGCGAACGGCACATGTACGTGGCGATTTGGTTTTATATCGCCACCTTTTTCACAGTTACGATCCTGCATGTGGTTAATTCGATTGAAATACCGGTATCGTTTTTCAAGAGCTATCCCGTGTTTGCCGGTGTGCAGGATGCCTTGGTCCAGTGGTGGTACGGTCATAATGCCGTAGCCTTTTTCCTGACTACGCCCTACCTCGGATTGATGTACTATTTTTTACCCAAAGCCGCCAATCGACCGGTGTTTTCCTACCGCTTGTCGATCGTCCATTTCTGGTCCCTGATTTTCATTTATATCTGGGCCGGACCCCATCACCTGCTGTACACCGCCCTGCCGGACTGGGCTCAATCGCTGGGAACGGTATTTTCAATCATGCTGATTGCTCCCTCCTGGGGCGGCATGCTGAACGGCCTGCTGACCCTCCGGGGTGCCTGGGACCGGGTGCGGCAGGACCCGATCCTGAAATTCATGGTAGTGGCGATAACCGCCTACGGGATGGTCACTTTCGAAGGGCCGATGCTGGCGCTGAAAAACGTGAATGCTTTAGCCCATTACACCGACTGGATCATTGCCCATGTGCATATTGGAACTTTAGCCTGGAATGGCTTTCTTACCTTTGGCATCCTGTATTGGCTGGTGCCGCGTTTATTTAATACCAAACTGCATTCAGTCAAGTTAGCCAATATCCATTTCTGGTTTGGTACACTGGGAATCCTTTTTTACGTTATCCCACTTTATTGGGCTGCTGTGACCCAGGGCCTGATGTGGAAAGAATTCAATGCCGACGGCCTGCTCCAGTATCCCAACTTCCTGGAAACCCTGCTGCAGATTTTGCCCATGTACCATATCCGCATGACCGGCGGACTAATCTACCTCACCGGTGTCACAATCATGGTTTACAATCTGTATAAAACCGCTCAGGCCGGTCAGTGTGTGGATGAGGAAGAGGATGAAGCGCCGGCCCTGGAACCGGCAGCCAAACCTACCGGCCGCTTCACCCACATGGTTCTGGAAAGCCGTCCGATCCAGTTCATGATTCTGGCCACGGTAGCGGTAATCATCGGTGGAGTGGTGGAAATTGTGCCCATGTACCTGGTTAAAAGCAATATTCCCACGATTACCAGCGTAAAACCCTATACGCCGCTGGAATTACAGGGGCGGGACATTTACGTTTCCGAGGGCTGCTATGTCTGTCATTCCCAGATGATCCGACCCTTCCGCTCCGAGACTGAGCGCTACGGCGAATATTCCAAGGCCGGGGAATTTGTGTACGATCATCCTTTCCAATGGGGTTCGCGCCGTACTGGCCCCGATCTGCACCGGATCGGTGGTAAATATCCCGATGCCTGGCATTACAATCACATGCTTGACCCACAATCCACTTCGCCCGGCTCAATTATGCCTGCTTATAAATGGCTGGCGGAAAGATACATCGACCTGAATTCCACTCCGGTCAAGATTCGTGCCATGCAAAAACTGGGTGTTCCCTACCCTGATGGCTATGATCAGACTGCCAACGACGACCTGAATAAACAGGCGGACCAGATTGCCGCAAATCTGGCCAACCAGGGCATCCATGGGGTCGACCGCAACAAGCAGATCGTAGCGCTGATCGCCTATCTGCAGCGCTTGGGCACCGACATCAAAGCGGGAGGTAAATAAGATGTTTCGAGCAATTTTTTCCGGAGCTGGTGAACTGGGAATTTATCCCGTCATCTCGCTGATTATGTTTTTGACGATTTTTGTCTTCGTGCTACTCTGGATGTTCACGATCAAGCGGTCCTACCTCAAGCACATGAGTGAATTACCATTGGATAACACCAACGAGCAGGAGGGGCGGTAATGAATACTTCCGAAAAAGACCTGTTATTGGATCACGATTACGACGGTATCAAGGAACTGGATAACGACCTGCCACCCTGGTGGCTGTACCTGTTCTTTTTTTCGATCGCCTTTGCGATCGTTTACATACTCCATTTTCATGTGATTGGTACCGGCGATTCCAGCGCCACCGAATATATGAAAGAAATCAATCCTGACTATGTGGAGGTAGCCCAGCCGGGTCGCGCAATTGGTTATCAGTCGCCTTGGTATACCGGCGATCCCGATATCACTCCCCAATTGCTGGATAAATTTCAAAGTCATATCGGTGACGATGTGAACTTCAACCAGTTGATTCAGGCCGCCAAGCGTCGGGCAACGCAGGAGCAGTTGGACCTGCTCATGGCAGCTTTCCCCAGCGCTGAAGTTTTCGAACCGGTGGCTATGGCGGCGGCCCCGGTGGAACCGGCCCGGCCAACAGGGACAATCGCCCTCACCGATGATGCCAGTCTGGCGGTTGGCGCCGAAGTATTCAAGGCCAGTTGTGCCGTCTGCCATGGACAGCAGGGTCAGGGTGGGATCGGCCCCAACATGACTGACCAGTACTGGATTCACGGCGGCAGCATGGATGACATTGTCCATACTATCAATGTTGGCGTGCCAGCCAAGGGTATGATACCCTGGAACAAGACTTTGTCCCCGGAAAAAATCCATCAGGTGGCTAGTTTTATCTATTCCCTGGCAGGTACCAACCCGTCGGCGTCCAAAGATCCGGAAGGCGAACTCTACGAAAGGAATTAATTCAACTGTGACCGGGGGCTAATGAGCACGACCCAGGAATATCGCAAGACGATTACTGGTGATGAGGACAGCGGCGAATATCGTGACCATATCGCTACCGTGGATGAAAAAGGCCGACGGATTTGGGTCTACCCGAAAAAACCCAGCGGCCCGCTTTATAACGCCCGCACCCTAGTCAGCCTGATCCTATTGGCTCTGTTTTTCGGTGGACCATTCATCACTATCAGCGGCCGGCCAATCCTACTGCTGAATTTCCTGGAACGCAAATTCTATATCTTCGGCATCGCTTTCTGGCCCCAGGATCTGCACCTGTTCGGCCTCACTTTTATCACGCTGGTGGTGTTCATCGTCCTGTTTACCGTCGTTTTCGGACGACTGTTCTGTGGCTGGGCCTGCCCCCAGACGGTATTCATGGAAATGGTTTTCCGCAAGATCGAGTACTGGATCGAAGGTGATGCTGCCGCTCAGCGCAAATTGAATGCTGCCCCCTGGTCGGCGGGCAAATTATTTAAGAAATCGCTGAAACTGGGCATTTTCTATGCTATTTCCTTTGTCATCAGTAACGCCTTTCTGGCCTATATCATTGGTAAGGACGCCCTGTTTCGGATCATTTCCGAGCCGGTAACCGAGCACCTGGGCGGTTTCGCAGCGATGGTGATTTTCAGCTTCGTGTTCTTTGGCGTGTTCGCCTGGTTCCGGGAGCAGGTCTGTGTGCTGATCTGCCCCTACGGCCGGTTGCAGGGTGTGCTGCTGGATCAGAATTCGGTGGTGGTTCATTACGATTTTGTCCGCGGTGAACCGCGCGGTAAAGGCAAGCGTAATGCTGATAGTAAACTGGGCGATTGTATCGATTGCAGACAGTGCGTGGTGGTTTGCCCCATCGGGATCGATATCCGCAACGGCACCCAGTTGGAGTGCGTTAATTGCACTGCCTGTATCGATGCCTGCAATACAATCATGACCAAAGTCAACAGACCTAAGGGACTGATCCGCTACACCTCCTACAATGGCATCAAGGAAGGGGCCCAACGATTGCTGACGCCCCGGATGGCGGGTTATTCGGCGGTACTGAGCACGCTGGTGATTCTTTTGGCAGTTCTGCTGGCAACGCGCGCACCGGTGGAATCCACGATTCTGCGCATCCCCGGGGTCATGTACCAGGAATTGCCCGATGGTCGCCTGCGCAATCTGTACAATATCAAGGTGGTCAATAAAACCTACCAGGTAAAGCCAATCAAACTGCGTCTGACCCAACCGGTCGGCGGATCGATCACCATGGTCAGTGAACTGGTAGTGCCGGAGGATGACCTGCAGCAGTCGGCCTTTTTCGTGGACCTACCGCGCTCACTGGTGACCGGCAACAGCGTGCCGCTGGAAATCCAGGTCTGGTCCGACGGGAAATTGCTGGAAACTGTTAAAACGGCCTTTATCGGCCCGGCGAGCAACTAATGGCAGATAAACCCAATATTTTTTTTCGAGTACTGGTGATTGTCATCACTCTGTTCATGGTGCTGAATGTGGCATTCGTGATTTATACCCACACCCTGTCTTTTGGGCTGGTTTCGGAGAATTATTACGCCGACGAGCTTGCTTATCAGGACCAGATCGATCGCATCGAGCGAACCAATGCCTTGCCCCAGCCGGTGAAGGTGAAATTTTCGCCGGCCAGTGGCGTGATGGTGAGTTTCCCGGTCCTGTTCGAACCGGCTACGGTGGAAGGCACGATCAAATTATTCCGACCGTCTGACAAGCGCTTAGACCGCCGGTTTCCCATCAGCCTGAACCGGGAGGGTGTGCAGTATATCCCAGCCGCCAATCTGCCAGTGCCAGGCTTGTGGAAAGTCAAAATATTCTGGCAGAGTGAAGGGATCGAATATTATTTGGAAGAGGAGTTGATACTGCAGTATTAATGTTAACTCAATAGAATATTTTCTAGTCGGTTGGTGGGTCGATATCATGCGGTGCTGTAGCAATTAGACTATCGTTCCAAGCGGGGGGTAACGCACCATCCGTACCAAAAAGTTGGATATACCCACAATTAGAACATTCAAAAATCAAGAAATCTCTCGATCCGCTTGGATTCAATCCAAATTCTTTTGTTGATTGATTATCATTTTCCGCGAGAAGTACAAAAAGCCCTTCATGACATTCTGGACATTTCTTTGACATACCAATATCCAAGCGTGGATGATCATTTTCAATTTTCTTAATAGTATCCCCAACCATTTTAATTAAATCGTTCACATTACCCAAACAATCCTCTTCATATTGAACAATAAGGTGACTTAAAAGCTCATTCACATACACCATACTTGGCTCATTTGGATATATTTTTTCTAAATTGTTATGATCTTCTTTATAATACCATAGTTGTAAAATATGTTTACCAGAAATCATCGACCAAATTACTTTACCTATCGAAAAAAGATCAAAGGTTGGATTTATTTCATCTAAACGAACTCCATAAGCCCAAGGTGGTTCCCAATCATGACTTCCAACATTATCATATGACATCGATGGACGGGGATTATCATCTATAATCGGATAGACAAGACCGAAATCACCAAGAATTAGTTTATCAACATCACTGACAAAAATATTTTCTGGCTTAATATCTCGATGTATGAAGTTATTATCATGCAATAGTTTAAGTGCAGATAATAGTTCTTTTATCATTGATAGTACTTTGAAAGGCTGGCATTTGAATTTTTCTCGATTGTGCTCAATAGATCCCTTTACATAGAATTTTGTTACAAACCAAAGATCATCTTCATTATAATCAATTAATTTTATTATATTAGGGTGATCAAGTTTAGATAACAACTTCATTGCGGCTATTTCTCTCTCCATTCTTAGAGAAGCAAGTTCAGGGTCACGAGCTTTTGAAGGATCGTGTAATTCTTTCAAAGCATTATGTGTGTTAATGTCTGCAAGTGATAAAAATTTTGGGAGATGGATCAGCAATTCATCAAACTTTGCTTCTTTGTTTGGTTGTGTAACCACACCTGTAAGATTTTTTATATATTTTACTGTATTATTTGCACAGTCTAAGAAATCAAGTTTATTAATAACTCGATTTACTTTTCCTTGGCCACCACCAGGCAGCTCTTTCATTACCTTCCATTTATTTTTCCAAGACATTTTGTTTACCTAATATCAGATAGTATAGATATTTAGCAACTTAAACTATGGTGTTATTGGATAAGTAGTATTAAACAATTCACCCATAGTAAACGCATGATTTAATTAATTAGCTTTAATTGAATTATGATAATCCTTCATCACGTGCTGCCCTACCTGCTATATTCACATCGGGTACATTAATTTATGAGTAACGAGCAATGATAAACAAGGGGTTAACGAGTAGGGCAAGTGAAAAATGTAGAAGACCAGTTGCGTAGGGACAACACATGTGTTGTCCCTACAGTGGTTGGTGATGTGATCAAATTATGAAAACGGATTATCATCGATCCGGTTGTGGTCCCGTTCCCAGTTTTCAGGATTTGTCAGAATGTATGCGCGGATTTTTTCCAATGATTCTGCGCTACGAATAACATGATCGTAATAGGATCGCTGCCACTGAAATTCCGAGTTGATTTCCGCCCGGATTTGTTTTGCAGTCTGCATTTTGAATCGACTGATGATTTGGGGAATCAGCATATCCTGACGTCGGGTAAATATAGAGCGGTGAACCTCATCGATCTCAATAATACCATGTATGTGATTAGGCATAACCTGGAATACATCCAAACACACATGCTTATGATGCCGTAGAATTCGGCGCCAGTGCCAGTCAACCACCAGACCAGCAGCAGAGGGGATTAATTCGTTAACATAAATCGATCCGAAATATTCCCGCATATTCTTGGTACAAATCGTAACAAAATAAAACCCGGGTCGGGAATAATCAAAATCCGGTAAACGGTTTGGTTTACGATGTTTCATCATTCCATGTCCGTAGTGACAACACATGTGTTGTCAATACAATAATAGGAAGAATCATCGATGTAGAGAAAAATATATGGGTGGTGGAAGAACCCGATCGAACCCCGGAGGCGTGGATCACCGGTTGGCACCAGTGGCTGTCGGGCTAATTGCCGGATCAACAGGCTGAGAAAGACACCGCCGATACCCACGAGCGTCGTCACGTCCAGCCAGGACCAATGTGGTCCGTAGTGATGCAGGCTGGGCATTATCAGCCAGTACAGGTCAAACCAATGCATTACCAAAAGCAGGCCGGCCATGATTTGCAGTACCAGCGAATTGCGCTTGGCTGCCCGGAATAGCAATACAAAAAACGGTATCACAAAATGGAAGGCGATGATAAATAAACTGACGTATTTCCAGGAGCCTTGCCAACGGTGGAGATACCAGACTGTTTCTTCGGGAATGTTGGCGTACCAGATCAGAAAATACTGGGCGCCGGCAATGTAAGCCCAGAAAATGACGAAGGTAAACAGCAGCCGGCCTAGATCGTGGAAATGTTCTCCGGTGACGACATCGGTTAAAATCCTATGTCGCCGGAAGTACTGGAGCAAGATTACCAGAAAAGCATTCACCGCCAAATAGCTGCCGGAAAAAATATAGACCCCGAATATCGTCGAATACCAGTGGGCGTCGATGGACATGATCCAATCGAAACTGGCGAAGGTGAGCGTCAAGGCGAACAGGATCGTCCCGGGGGCGCTGATCCGGCGCATTTTTTCCGCCAGGGCAGTGCCGTCAGCCGCCTGGTCCTGTTGCAAAGAATTTTTGTAGAGCACTCGCGTCAAGGCAAACCAGACCGTGAAGTAGAATAGGGCGCGGATGATGAAAAACGGTACATTCAAGTAACCGGATTTTTTTTGCAGCAACGCATCGTAGGCAACCGCCTCAGTGTCACTCCAGTGGAAGAGCTCGTGCATTCCAAATAGAAGTGGTATAAACAGGATCGCCAGGAATATGAGTACTACTCCCAGCGCTTCGGTGATCCGCCGCAAAACCACGCTCCAAACCGCCCCGGTGAGGTGACCCAACAGGGTGAAAAACAGTCCACCGATGGCAATCGTAAACCAGAAAACGAAAGCAGTTAGATAGGCAAAATAGAATTGTTCGGCATTGATGAACAATCCAACCGCACTGAGTAGTAATCCCGCAATTCCGACCAGCAGCGCCCGGTTCTGAAAGGCGCCGGTGTCGGTCAGGCGGTGGGTCTGAGGATCGTACTTCACTGGTTGAGAGCGCTCCGAATTTCAGTTGGAATATCTTCCGGCCGGTCATTCTGGCTGCGTTGCAAAGCGCGGACGTAGGCCACAATTGCCCAGCGGTCGGCCACCGGAATCTGATGATTATAGGACGGCATGTTGCGGACGCCGTTCGAAATCACGTGGAACAGGTAACCATCTTCCGCCAAGCGAATGCGGTCATCGTGCAGCGAAGTGGGCGGAATCGGATACTTGTACTGCATGATTATCCCTTGGCCGTCACCAACCTGGCTGTGACAGGGGGCGCAGTAGATATTGAAGCGCTCCTGTCCCCGCAGCAGTAATTCCTTGGTGAGCGGTCGCGGATTGGCGGTAGCATAGATTTCCAGCCCGGTCTTGCCGGTGTAGTAAACTTCGTTGTCCCGTAGATCGCCCCGGGCCACCGTGCCGGTCACTGGTTGGCGCATAGCAGAACCATCTACGAAAAATTTACTCTGGCGGAAGGGTTTGTATTTCTGCTGGGTATCCATGTTCGGATTCAAGTGTACTGGCGGTTTTTCCGAGGTGCGCCCACGGCTGCAACCGATCAGGGCAGCGATAGTCAAAATGACAATTCCTGTTTGAATTATTCTCATCGGATTATTCAGAACCTTCCAGCAGTTCCACATTGGTACCGCCAATTTCCTTCAGGAAAGCGGCAGTCAGTTGTCGATCAAAAATTTTATCGGCGGCTTCGATGCTGATGAAGAAACCGTCATCGGAAGCCTTCTTGAAATTTTCAGAATAAAATACCGGGTGATGCAGTTGCGGTAAACGGTTGAAATGAAACATGCCGAATACGGCCGCGAAGGCGCCGAAGAGAACCATTAATGCGAAAGTCACGATCAGGAAAGCCTGCCAACTGAACAAGGGTTTCCCGGATACGATGATCGGATACTCAACTGTGGCAACCCACCATTGCAGTAATAGTCCCAGAACAGCACCAACACCGGCAATTACGGCAACCACAAAACCAAGTTTGCTGCGTTTCATTCCCATGGCCGCATCCAAGCCATGAATTAGAAAAGGTGAATGGCAATCGAACAATTGATAGCCGGCATCACAGACTTTTTCCGCTGCTTTAATCAGGGTCGCCGGATTGGAGAATTCCGCCAGAATGCCATGTACTGTCAATATTTTGGTGCCCATCCCTATTTACCTCCCGGAGAGTGATAGTGATGTGGATTGGCCTGGGGCAGCACACCTTTCACCTCCGACATGGAAATCATGGGCAGGAAGCGCAGGAACAGCAGGAAAAGGGTGAAGAATAATCCGAAGGTGCCGATGAAAATCCCCACGTCGAAAATTGTCGGTGAATAATAATCCCAACTGGACGGCAGGAAGTCGCGTGAGAGGGAGCTGACGATAATTACAAACCGCTCGAACCACATGCCTACATTGATCAGAATCGAAGCGATAAGCATGACCGGCACGCTGGTGCGCAGGCGCTTGGACCAGAACATCTGGGGCACGACCACATTGCAGGTGATCATCGTCCAATAGGCCCAGGCGTAAGGCCCGAAGGCGCGATTGATGAAGGCGAAACTTTCGTAACCATTGCCGCTGTACCAGGCGATAAAAAATTCCGTGGCATAGGAATAGCCCACGATCGAGCCCGTCACCAGTATTATTTTATTCATGTTTTCCAGATGGCGGATCGTGATGAAATGCTCCAATCCGAAAATCTTGCGGGCAATGATGGCTAGAGTCATCACCATAGCGAAACCGGAAAAGATCGCACCAGCCACGAAATAGGGTGGGAAAAGAGTCGTGTGCCAGCCGGGAATCATGCTGGTGGCGAAGTCGGTGCTTACCACTGAATGGACCGACAGCACCAGCGGCGTCGACAGTCCCGCCAGCAGCAGGTAGGCTATTTCATAATGTTGCCATTGCCGATTTCCGCCACGCCAGCCCAAAGCCAATACGCCGAACAAGATTTTACGAATTTTTAATTTAGCCCGATCTCGCAGAGTGGCTAAATCGGGAATCAATCCAGTGAACCAGAACAGCAGGGAAACAGTGAAATAAGTGCCGACTGCAAAAAAGTCCCACAGCAGCGGACTACGGAAATTGGGCCACATGCCCATCTGGTTAGGCACCGGGAAAAACCAGTGAATGACCCAGACCCGACCAACGTGAATTCCCGGGAAAACTAAGGCGCAGATTACGGCGAATAATGTCATTGCTTCGGCAAAACGGTTAATCGATGTGCGCCATTTCTGGCGTAATAAAAACAGGACCGCTGAAATCAGGGTTCCGGCGTGACCGATGCCGACCCAGAAGACGAAATTGACAATTGCCCAGCCCCAGCCCACCGGGTTATTGAGTCCCCAGATACCGATGCCTTCCCAGAACAGATAGGCCAGCAGGCCCACCAGCATCATCAATACCGATACCGATAGGGCAAAGGCGAAGTACCAAGGCTTGGGTGTTTTCCGTTCGGTGATTGAGCTGATTTGCTCGGTTACAGAACGGAAGGTCTGGTTGCCGGTGATCTGTGGGGGCTGTAACGGTATATCAGTCATTTCAACTGACCAGTTCCGGGTTGGGATTGCGCAATTTGGCCAAGTAAGTCAGGCGCGGTTTGGTATTCAGTTCACCCAGCAGGGCATAATTGCGATTCTGACTCTTGGTTTGGGAAATACGGCTGTTGGGATCATTGATATTGCCGAAGACGATGGCATCCGCCGGACAACTCTGTTGGCAGGCCGACTGGACTTCGCCATCGCGGATTTCACGGTTCTCGTTTTTTGCACCGATGCGAGCCAGGCTGATCCGTTGGACACAGAAGGAACATTTTTCCATGACACCGCGGGAGCGTACGGTCACATCGGGGTTCATGACCATTTCGACAATGTCGGGGGTATCTTTGGTATAATTAAAGAAATTGAAGCGCCGCACTTTGTAGGGACAGTTGTTGGCGCAATAGCGGGTACCGACGCAGCGATTGTAGGTCATCACATTCAGACCCTCGGCGTCGTGCACCGTGGCTGCCACCGGACAAACCTGCTCGCAGGGTGCATTTTCACAATGCTGACAAGCCAGCGGTTGGTGTACTATTTCCGGGCTTTCTTCCGGTCCGCTGAAATAACGGTCCATCCGTAGCCAAGCCATCTCACGACCCTTAGCGACTTCCTCTTTACCAACAATCGGAATATTATTTTCGCTCTGACAGGCGATTGAACAGGCGTTACAGCCAGTGCAGGTGTTCAGATCGATCGTCATTCCCCACTGGTAACCTTCATCGTATTTCTTTTCCTGCCACAGCGATTTCAGCGGCGGATGTTCCACCACCTCACTAACGAAATCAGGATGCTTCCGGTATTCATCCAATGTGGCTTCCCGATATAATACCGGCAACCGATCCTGAATGGCATCGGCGGCCAGTTTTTCCAGGTCAAGGCCATGGTGGTCCTGAGTGCAGGCCAGTTCGTAAGTGGCGTTGGTTTTGGTAATTGATGCTCCGGAAAGAATGTAAGGGCGGTCACTGGTGCGCAGACGGTAGGCATCGACACCAACGCCGGTACCGATCCGGCCGGCGGCCTCCCGGCCGTAACCGAGATCCAGGGAAATCGTGAAATCCGCTTGGCCAGGCACTATCCATACCGGTGCTGAAAGCGTGCGACCGTTAACGGCGATTTCGATTACATCGTAATTGGTTACTTTCAGAGCTGCGGCGGTTTTCCGGTTTATTATCACTGCGTTATCCCAGGTAAGTTTGGTAATCGGATCCGGCATCTCCTGGAGCCAGCCATTATTGGCAAAACGGCCGTCGAAAGTAGTACTCGAACTGTTAAAAACAACTTCGATGTTTTTTAAATTCACATTAGTTACTTGCCAAGAAAAATCATATAAATAGGTTTCGATTTTTTTTGCATTCAAACCGAAAAGATACCAGAAAAAATCGTTCTCAAGACTCTTTCCATTGAGTGAAGTGGAACCATTTTTCAATAAAGGAGGATTAGCAGTTGGGCGTAAACGAGTATATGGTGCCGGCAGTGATGAACCAGGCATATTATATGGAAGCATGCCCACAATACCATCATGCAGACTTTTACGCCATTGATTTTCAAATTTGTCTTTAAAAATTACGAGTAGTTTCCTCCATGTTTCTTTAACGAGATCATAACCATTAGATTTTTCACCGCTGGCAAGCAAACTCAATAATTCCACGGCGCTGATCGCACCGAACAGGGGTTTGATTTGGGGTTGAATAATACTCTTGGTGCCGTTCAGACTTGTGGCATCACCCCAGGCTTCCAGAAAATGAGCGTTGGGAATATGCCAGTTCGACAATTGGGAGGTCTCGTCCACATGGGAACTGAGGTGGAGGGTGGTCTTAACTTTGCGCAATGCAGCCGTGAGATTCAGATCAGCGGGGGCGTTGTAAACCGGATTGCCGCTCAGCATGATTAGATAATCAATTTCACCGGCTTCCATATCATTCACCAAACTCGCCAAGGCTGGTGTTGATGGCAATTCCGCATCTTTCAATTGGTAGTAATCGATGGTCTTACCAGTATTCCCCAAGGCTGAATTCAACAGAAGAACCAGGGCGTGTACCTGAGCGGGCTGACGGCGTCCGGCCACGATCAGATTCTGACTGCGGTGAACCAGCAAATCTTTGGCGACAGCCTTGATCCACTTGCGATCTGCGGTGAATTCGGCGGCCGGCAATTTGATTCCACTCGGCAAGGCTAAGCCCTGATTTTGCAGTTCGTGCGCCAGGGCTAAAATGAAAGCAGGTACCTGCGAGGCTGGCAAATTCAGGCGATGATCGGCCATGCCGCCGGTAACGGTGAAGCCAGGCTCCACCACGTACAGGCGGTTCATGGAATCATTTTCGGACTTCACCTGGCGACCTTCCGCGAATCCTTTAGTGTTGGCGATTGCGTCAGTTTCCAGATGGAGAAAATCGCTATCCAGCGCCAGGATCACCTGCGCTTTATTCAGCCGGAAGTGAGGCTGATAAATATTACCGGTGGCGGCCTTGATGCCATCGTAAATGTTTTCATCGGAAATTGGATCCCAGGTGACCCAGCGGGCCTTGGGGAATTGCCGGCTGAATTCAGCTTTCAGGCGGGCCAGAGTAGGCGAAGCGAAGGCTTCGGAAAGGACAGCGAGACCTTCGCCCCCGTTACCCTTGAAATCGGAATAGGCGCTACGCCAATGCGAAATGAAATTATCCCAATTGCTGGCAATACCATTTTTCAAAACGGATTGTGAACGGTCTGGATCATAAAGATTGAGGATAGCAGATTGCACAAATGAATTGGCAGCACCCAGCGAGGCCGGATGCTGGGGATTCCCCTCTAATTTAGTTGGACGACCTTCATGGTTTTCGACCAATACACCGATGTTTTCCAGTCCGAATGGCATGGTGGTGGAATAGAATTTTGGTATCCCGGGGACGATATTTTCCTGCCCCACCACGTAGGGAATAATCTTTTCCACCGGTCGCCGGCAACCGGCCAGTCCTGCCAGCGCCAGGGAAGCGCCCATCAGCGATAAAAAGGATCGCCGTGAAACCGGGTCGTTCAATTCGGTGGCTACTTCAGGAAATTCATTTTCCATAAATTGGCGGAATTCAGCCGTATCAGCCAGTTGATTCAGGCTGCGCCAGTAAGTTTTTCCTTCGTGCTTAGTCAAATTTTTCATCGGTGGCAGGTGGAACAATCTTCCCGCGTTTTAATATTGCGTTCCAGTTTGAACTGTTGGGCAAGTTGGATCTGATCATCCGGTGGCGTCCATTTCATATTTGTGATTTCAGCCAGTGGTCGGAGATGCTGATCCGGGTCGCGATGACAAGTCAGACACCAGCTCATGCTTAAGGGTTCAACCAGTTTTACTACCTCCATCTCAGTGATATTGCCATGGCAACTGGCACAACCGACACCGGCGTTAATGTGGACCGAGTGATCAAAATAGGCAAAGTCCGGTATTTTGTGCACGCGCACCCATTCCAATGGTTTACCAGTAGCCCAGCTCTCACGGACGGGTAATAATTTTTTGCTTTCCGGCAGGATTAATTGGTGGCAGTTCATACAGGTTTGAGTGGGAGGCAGACTGGCGGTTGCAGTAGTTTCAACGGTGGTGTGGCAGTAGCGGCAATCGATTCCCAGATCGCCAGCGTGAAGTTTATGGCTGTAGGGTACCGGTTGTTTGGGTTGATAACCAACATCAGTATATTGTGGTGAACCAAACCACCAGATGAGCAGAACAATACTTGTTAAAACGATTAACGTTCCAACGACTAAAATTAATGGCAGCTTATTTGTCCATTTTGGAAAAATCTGCGCCAATTCTATTTATCCCCCTTGCTATCCTTGGGTGGAATATATGGTATTAGTTCGGAAAAATTTATTTTTTCCAGAATTGCGGTGACCTGATTTTCTACATCCCGCATTTTCGCAATGATTGGATGACAGATTTGCAACCGGTCGCAGTCAATAAAATCGTCCTCGAGGCAACTGACCATATGTGGTGGCCCGTCCATAACTTCGATCACTTCCCGCAGGGTAATTGTGCCAGGTGCTTTCAGTAGGCGGTAACCGCCATGGATGCCCTTAACCGACTCCACTATTTCCGCTTTTACCAATTTCTGTAGAACCTTGGAAAGGAATTCAGCGGGCAGATTGAGAGCTGAAGCCAGGTCATCTTTAGTATGTACAACGTAATCGTTCCGGCTGGCTAAAAAACCCACTACCAGGATTGAATAATCGGCAGCTTTACTGATACCAAGCATAAATAATTATTGTTTTTACGATCAATTTCATGGTTAATGAAAGAATACCTGCCGCGATTATAAAACTGTAAAAATAATGAATCAAGCAAAAAGTGGACAAACTGAGTCCAGTTTATAAATATTAGAGTGTAATTGATGCCATCCCTTCGAGGGATGGCATCAATCCGAAAAGTGGGGTGCGTCGGAACAAGAAGTAATAGTCCTGCACTTTGGAACAACCGGCCAGGTCTTGTTTTGCGACCTGGAAGGTTACCAAGAGTCGATATTATTTTGGTATAAAATAGCTTTGCATGTACATTTCGCCATATAACGAAATGAAATTTCACTGATTATGCGTACCGAGGTCAAATTATTCAAAGCCCTGTCAGATAGCAATCGGATTCGGATTTTAAAAATGTTGGAAATACGGCCACTTTGCGTCTGCGAAATCACCGAGATTCTAGGGCTGGCTCCATCGACTGTCTCCAAACACTTGTACCTGCTGCGGGATACCGAATTGATTAGTGACACCAAGGAAGGTAAATGGGTCAATTACCACTTGCAAGCCGGGGCGGATGATAAACAAGCACAACAATTATTGAAATTGCTGGCTAGGTGGTTGCCTGATGATGAAACAATCAGAAATGATCAACAAATGGCCAATGAGGTTGATCGCAATATTCTGTGTGGAGGTTAGAGTGAGCTGGCGTGAAGAAGGACAATATCTAATCTGGATTGTCGGTGGCTTTCTTCTGTTTTATTTTCTGCCTGTGGAAGGTGGTCAACTAGCTGAAGCGGTGACTGCTACTTTGGAACTGAGCAAATGGTATGCCCGCGAGCATGTGCTGTTATGCCTGGTGCCAGCCTTTTTCATTGCCGGTGTAATAGCGGTATTCGTCAGTCAGGGTGCAGTCATAAAATATTTTGGCGCCACCGCCAAAAAATGGTTGGCCTATCTGATCGCTTCCGTTTCCGGCTCTGTTCTGGCAGTCTGTTCTTGCACAATTCTGCCTTTATTTTCCAGTATTTATAAACGGGGTGCCGGTATTGGTCCGGCGGTGACTTTCCTGTATTCCGGTCCCGCTGTGAATATTCTGGCTATGATTTTAACCGCCCGGATTCTGGGGTTCAAATTGGGCGTTGCCCGTATCATCGGTGCCGTCCTGTTCAGCATAGTAATCGGACTGATTATGAAATTTATCTATCACCGAGAAGAGGTAGAAAAGGCCGCTGATCTGCAGGTCTCGGAAATGTCGGTCATTCGTCCGCTCTGGCAGACGGCGACCCATTTTTTTATTTTGGTAGCCATCCTGATTTTTACCACCTGGGCAGCGCCGCAAAAAATGATTGGAATCTGGGCATCGATTTGGTCGATTAAATGGAAACTGGTTAGTCTGGCGGGTTTGGCATTGTCGTTATCGTTGGTTTATATAATCGGACTGAACCGCTACCGCGTCATGGCCGGGATTAGCCTGGTAGCAATTGCAAGTTGGGGATTCCCCCTACTACCGCTAGTACCTTTTCTAACCGGACTGGTTGTATTGGTGCTGTTACTCCTGACCACACCGGGAGAATCACAGGAATGGCTGAATTCCACGTGGGGATTTACCAAACAGATTTTGCCACTACTGGCAGCAGGTGTGCTGGTAGCTGGCTTACTGCTGGGTTCGCCGGAAGGTGGTCGGGGACTAATTCCAGACGATTGGGTTGCTGGTCTGGTTGGTGGTAATTCCCTGTGGGCTAATTTTTTTGCTGCCTTGGTGGGATCCTTCATGTATTTCGCAACCTTGACCGAAGTACCGATTTTGCAGGGATTAATTAATAGTGGAATGGGGCAGGGACCGGCGCTGGCACTCCTGCTTGCAGGACCAGCGTTATCTCTGCCTAATATGTTGGTTATTCGTTCGGTAATCGGTACCCAAAAAACATTAGTATTTGTGGCGCTGGTAGTAGTGATGGCAACATTCAGCGGCGTAATATTTGGAATTATAAATTAAACTGGAGTAGAAAATGATTAGCATTTTAATTGCCGGACCCGGTTGTATGAATTGCAACAAACTAGCCCAAATGTGTAACGAAATCGTTGCCGAAAAAGGAATTGTTGCGGTGGTGGAAAAAGTCACCGATCTGAACCAGATCACTGCCCTTGGTGTAATGATGACGCCGGGACTAATAATTAATGGCAAAGTAATTAGCAGTGGTAAAGTGCCCCTGAAAAGCACTCTTGAGAGCTGGATTCTGGCGGAGGTTAATTAATTGTAACCTTCCAGGTCACAGATCGAGACCTGGAAGGTTTTTTAATCAATATTAATATTGACTTAAGGATGCCATCCCGCGCAGGGATTGTATCCTTAAAAAAGAACTATGAAAAAACTTACCAAACAACTGTCCTTTCTTGATCGCTGGCTGACCCTGTGGATATTCCTGGCAATGTTTGCCGGAGTAGCCATCGGCTATTTAATCCCCGGTGTAGAGGGGTTCATCACCCGATTCCAGGTCGGCACCACCAACCTGCCGATCGCCATCGGTTTGATCCTGATGATGTATCCGCCGCTGGCGAAAGTGCGCTACGAAGAACTGGGCGACGTCTTCCGCAACTGGCGGGTGCTGGGGTTATCACTGATGCAGAACTGGGTGATCGGACCGATTCTGATGTTTGCGCTTGCTATCGTCTTCTTGCGAGAGTACCCGGAGTTCATGACCGGCCTGATCATGATCGGCCTGGCTCGTTGCATCGCCATGGTGATCGTCTGGAATGAACTGGCCCGAGGAGACACCGAATATGTTGCGGGACTGGTGGCGCTCAACAGTATCTTTCAAGTGCTATTTTTTAGCATATACGCCTATATATTTATTACAATACTGCCACCCCTGTTCGGTCTCAGAGGCAGTGTGGTGGAAGTGAGCATGGGGCAGATCGCCGAAAGTGTTTTCATTTATCTCGGGATTCCTTTCATCGCAGGAATGCTGACCCGTTTTCTGCTGGTAAAAGCCCGTGGCAAGGATTGGTACCATAATGTTTTCATTCCCAAGATCAGCCCGGTTACCCTGATCGCCTTGCTGTTCACAATTGTGGTGATGTTCAGCCTGAAGGGCAATTTGATTGTTCGGATTCCGTTGGATGTGGTCCGGATTACCATCCCGCTGCTGATTTATTTTGTAGTCATGTTTCTGGTGAGCTTCTGGATGGGTAAAAAGATCGGTGCTGATTACTCCAAGACTACGGCGATCTCATTCACGGCTGCCAGCAATAATTTTGAACTGGCGATTGCAGTAGCGATTGCAGTATTCGGGATCAATTCTGCTGTGGCCTTTACTACCGTGATCGGACCATTGGTGGAGGTGCCGGTTTTGATTGGGCTGGTGAATGTGGCGTTGCGGTTTCGGAAGAAGTATTGGGTGGAATCAAACCCATAAAAAGACAGCTGTCATTTCGAATTCACCGGCTGGCGGGTGAGAAATCTACAATGGTTTTGTGCACGGCCAGTTTAGATTTCTCAATCGCTCCGAATTCTTCGGGGCTCATTTCGAAATGACAATTTTATATAAGTAACCTTCCAGGTCGCAAAACGAGACCTGGAAGGTTTTTCCTGGAATTGGGAAGGGTGGGTTTATTCGCCATTTATGCTTCGACCAATCTACGCAATTGCTTCGATTGGTAGGCAGGCTCAGCATGACATTGATTTTATTCTATGCTATAAATGCCTAATTTTAAGTGATTCTTAGAATAAATTGTTTGGAGTCAAACATTATGAGTGATAGATGCCCGATTTGCAATTCATGGACTATTCAGTTTAGTAGAACCACTGGTAGAGATAGTTATTATGTTGATTGTATGCGTTGTGGAGAATACGAAATTTCTGGATTTGTAAGAGATATTGTCTTAGTGAAGTTATCTGAAATACAAGTTGCGAATGTTTCTGGTTGGATTCGGGAAAACCAGCTTTGTTTTATTGATAATGAATTATTTAATAAGCTCAAAAAAATTAAAACACCAACAGTTGGTGAGAAAGCTAAAAAGCTATTCAAATATTTAATAAATAGTAATCCAGTTGCTGGTAAAAACATTTCACTAAACCCAACATACTTATCTCAAGTATTGCAAGATATTAATAGAGATGATTTACAGGCTGAGTTTTATAAAAAGGCCAAAAAGGTATTGCCTTGGTTGTCAACATCATGGGCCCAAGGCATTGGAGAATTAAATTACATTTTGAATGATTATTTATGTGATGAGAAGGAATATCTTACTTCAGGGAATGGAACATATAAAATTACACCTAGCGGTTGGGCATATTGGAATAGCTTAAAATATATAAATATAGACAGCCAAATGGCTTTTATTGCGATGTGGTTTGATAAAACAATGGATAGGGTTGATAAAATAATTCACACAGCTGTAGAAAATGCAGGTTATGAACCAAAACGAGTGGACAGACATGAACATGTTAATCGAATTGATGATGAGATTATTGCATTAATCAGACAAAGTAAGTTTATTGTGGCTGATTATACCGGTCAACGTGGTGGTGTTTATTTTGAAAGCGGTTTTGCATTGGGTCTCGGTTTACCAGTTATATGGCTTTGTAAAAAAGAAGATTGGGGAAATCTTCATTTTGATACAAATCACTATAATTTCATTTTCTGGGAAGATGATAAACTTAATGAATTAGAAAATGCTTTAGAAAAAAGGATTGTTGCTGTATTAGGCAAAGGTAATTATAATCCAGTAAAGGAGTAATAATGGAAGAGAAACATGAAATTCAACCTTATGAAGACGAAGAAGAAATTGATTTATCCCCGTTTTTTGAATATTTACAATCTGAAAAGGGTCATGATCTTGCAAGCAGAATAGTACGAATTATTGAGGATTTGAAGAAACATGGGATTACAAAGTCAACTGAACAATGGAAATATGGTAAATTATATCAAGGCTTAATGATAACAGTAGTGCTGTGTGCTGTAGTCTATCTGACTGTGATTGGTAAATTTGATTCTACAGTTGGCGTCATTTTCGGTACAATAATTGGATATCTTTTTGGGAAAAAGGCATAAACAGAACATTACACTCATCCTATTTGGTGATTGGTACCAGCATAGTTACCAATTCTAAATTCTCTATATGAAACAGGTAACTATCACTATCGATCAGGCTCGCCGGCTGGCAGTACGACGGCAATTACTGGCAATGCATGATTTTCCAATGGGCAAGGAAGCCGCGGCCCAGGTGATCGAAAAACTGGGATATATCCAAATTGACACGATCAATGTGATCAATCGTGCTCATCACCATACCCTGTGGACTCGCCTCCCCGATTACCGGCTGGAGTATCTGGACGAATTGCTGGCAACCGACCGGCGCGTGTTCGAGTACTGGGGGCATGCCGCCTCATACCTGCCCATGTCGGACTATCGGTTTTACCGTCCGGCGATACTGCAGTCCGCCGATCCCCACTCCAAATGGGAGCAGGAGCGCCTGCGCAATTTCGGTCACCTGATGGAGCCGGTGCTGGAGCGAATTGGTGGCGAAGGTCCCCTGGGCGTCAAGGATTTCGAGGCGCCAAAGGATGCTGCGAAAAACCGGTGGGGTGGCCGCAAACCGGAAAAAGTAGCACTGGAAATGCTGCTCTGGCGTGGCGAGTTGATGGTCGCCCGCCGTGATAAATTTCACCGCATCTACGATTTGACCGAACGGGTCCTGCCAGTGGGAATCGATAGAACTCTGCCTACCGGTGAAGAACTGGCCCGCTTTCATGTTCGGCGCGCCTTGCAAGCTTTCGGTATTGCCACTGAAAAAGAAATTTGCGGCCATTTGCAGCTGGCCGGGAAAGATGAAATTAAGACTGCAATCCGCGAACTGGCCGCTACCGGTGAATTAACTGAAGTCGCAATTGATGGTCAATCCGGGGTTAACTGGGCATTTACCGACTTTCTGGACAATTTTGACAAACCGAGACACAACCCCAAAATCCATTTTCTATCACCCTTCGATAACCTGATTATTCAACGCCGCCGAACAAAACGGCTGTTCGATTTTGATTATACTCTGGAGTGTTACGTTCCCGCTGCCAAACGGAAATGGGGTTATTTTGTCCTGCCGATCCTCTGGGGTGACCGGCTGATCGGCCGCCTCGATCCCAAGGCGAACCGGAAAAAAAAGGTATTGATTATTCAATCTCTGCAGTTTGAACCGGGATTTGATAATTTTGATAAAATTTTACCGGTTCTGGCTGAGGGATTAAACGAACTAGCCCGGTTTAATGGGTGCGATAAAATTAAAATCGAAAAATCAAATACCAATCATACTACCGATAAAATCATAACCTATCTAGCGTCTGCACTTTAACACTTTAACACTTTATACTTAATCACGTTTTAAAATAGCGCGGTAACACCCGTATTAACGCCCATAATCCCTGGAGTCGTTTTTTAACAGTCTTCCCGAATAGCAGTTTCGGCAAATGCACAAAAGCATTATAAATGCTCTTATTATAGGGATGCCACCACATTGACTGACGGGCAAAGGGGAAATAATCCTGTACGATCACCTGGGGTTGGGTCATTTCCTCGAAACCCCATTGACCGTGGGTACGACCGCCATTGCCGGAATTCTTGAACCCACCCCAGGGCGTTTCGGCCATCCCGTGGCTCATGAGATGATCGTTGATCAGTACTGCGCCCACTTCCAACCGGCGGGCTAGAGATTCGGCATAATTGCGATCTTTAGACCAGACCGAGCCGGTCAGACCCAGATCGCTGTCGTTGGCCAATTGGACAGCGTCTTCCATATCGGCCACTTTCATGATCGCCAGAACCGGTCCGAAGGTTTCTTCGCGCATCACCCGCATTTCATGATTGACATCGGTTAACACCACTGCCGGTAGAACATTTTTTAGACTGGTATCAACAGGGTTGGTTTGCACCAGAATTTTCGCCCCTTTGTCCAGTGCATCTTCCAGATGTTCCTGTACGACCTTAACCTGATTGGTGGTCGTCATAACGCCCATATCGTTGGTGAGATCGGTGCCAAGACCGATCTTGAAATCAGCTACTTTTTTCCGCATTAATTCGTAGAATTTATCGTAGACTTTCTCATGGACGTAAATACGTTCTGTGGCGCCACAATTCTGACCGGAGTTGGTGAAGCCAGCCCAAACAGCTCCGTTGACTGCCCGGGAAATATCGGCGTCGGGGCAGACCAGCATCGGATCGTTGCCGCCTAGTTCCAGACTGAGGGGCGTCAGGGTTTCGGCTGCCTGGTGGCTGAGAATTTTACCCACTGCGTCTGAACCGGTGAAAAAGATTTTATCGACGCCGTTTTCCAGAAAGGCCGTGCCCACTTCCCGGCCGGGAATGTTGACGAAATTGAAGATACCTTCCGGCAATCCCGATTGCTGAAAGATATCCGCCAGTTTCTGTCCAACTGCCAGGGTTTCGGTGGCGGTTTTGATCACGATAGCATTACCGGCCAGCAGCCCGAAGGCAATCTCGTGGAAGGGTATTCCGAAGGGGTAATTCCAAGGGGAGATAATTCCAACAATTCCGTAAGGTACATGAATTACCTTGGACCGTTTATAGATCAGGAGGAGACTGCCGGCTCGCAGTTTTTTATCCTTCAGGAAGCGTGAGCCATTTTTGGCATAATAATTAGCCGCTAACGCGGTGGCAAAGACTTCGCCAACCATGGCATCCAGTTTAACCTTGCCATTATCCTGTGAAATAATTGTGGCGATTTCATCAGCGTTTTCCACCAGGTAATCGCGGACCTTAAAAATATAGCGTGCTCGTTCGCTGACTGGCCGGGCTGCCCACTCCTTTTGAGTCTGACGGGCTTTAGTAAAAATCCGCTGTAATTCTTTGGGGGTTGTCAGTGGCACCTGGCCGATCTTTTCGCCGGTGGCAGGGTTGAAGCAATCAGTGAAATTGGTCATTGGTTAGTAGTTTTTAATGTCATGCTGAGCTTGCCTGCCAATCGAAGGCATTGCGTAGATTGGTCGAACCATAAGGTTTAATTGGATACCCTTCCCCGCCTACGTGCCTACGGCGGGCAGGGACGGGCTCAGGGTGACAGGTTTGAGTAAGATTATCGGGAGCTTTGCCAGCCATTGAAGACTTTGTGCAGATTAGTCGAAGCATGGGGTCAATCAGGTCACCCTTCCACGCCTGCGTTCCTACGGCGGATAGGTGTAGACTCAGGGTGATGGATTTTCTTTCACCGGAAATTTATCCATAAAATATTCCGCCACGGCGGTGATTGTCAGGCTGGGATTAACACCCAGGTTGGCAGGGATTACCGACCCATCAATGACATAGAGGTTATCATAACCGTGGATTTTGCCTTGGAAATCAATGACGCCTTTCTCTGCCGATTCAGCCATTACGCAGCCCCCCAGAATATGGGCGGTGGTGGAAGTATTGAATAGCACTTCTGGCAGGCAACTGGCCGGTCGACCATTGATCTTGTCTGACATGCGTTCTGCGAATTCATTGGCAATTGGAAGGTAGGACGGTACCTTTTTATCCGTGTGCCAGTTGGAATTCATTGAACGGCCACCCAGACGCCACCAGCGTCGTTTGTATTCCAGACGCAGGTAATTATCGATCTTCTGCATCACCAGCAGAATTGTCGCTCGCTGAGCCCAACCGAACGGAATCAGGAAGCGCAGAAAAGTCAGCGGATGGCGAATGATGTTACCCAAAAATCGCAGTGGCCGGGGCCAGGTTTTACCCCCACCGACCAGCAGGGTCGTCAGCAAAGCCATGGCATCGTGGCCTTTACCGTAACGCACGGTCTCGATCTGGGTATTCTCATCGGGATAGACACCGGAAGTGATTGCGATTCCAGCCGAATAATCCACATCTGTTTGCTTGGCAATTACTCCCAACAGCGCCTCGCTGTTGGTGCGGGTCATATTGCCCAGTTGATCGGAAATATCAGGCAGAGATCCCCGGGTTTTGCACTGGTGCAATAATTTCACCGAACCCATTACACCGCCGGAAAAGATAACGCCCCCGGACTCAAATTGCCGTCGGCGGGGAAGCAGTCCGGTGGCATTTATGGTCATGATCCGGTAGTCACTACCATTTGGTTTTACGTCGGTGACCCGGGTTTCCGGGATGACCGTCACGCCCGACTGTTCCGCCAAGTAGAGGTAATTCAGGTCCAAGGTGTTTTTAGCGCCCAGCTGACAGCCGGTCATACAGGCACCGCAGGAAGTGCAGCCGGTGCGGTCGGGACCTTCGCCATCGAAATAGGGATCGGGGACGGTCAAATCCGGTTCGCCGTAATAGATGCCGACCTCATTGATGTGAAAGGTGTCGCCTTTGCCGATGTCGGCGGCGCATTCTTTCAGAAATTCATCGGCCACGGTGATTTCCTGGGCCGGAGTGGCGCCCAACATCCTACGGGCTTTGTTGTAGAATGGTAAAATAGTGTTGTGCCAATCAGCCTGTCCCCAGGCTGGATCATCCAATACCTCGTCCGGTGGAATCAAAAGCTGGTTGGCATATACCAGGCTGCCACCGCCCACACCGGCACCGTACAGAATGAACACATCTTTCAGCAACGTCAGAGCCTGAATGCCGTAAAGACCGATTTTTGGCAGCCATAAAAATTTGCGCAGGTTCCAGTTGCGCTTGGGGAAATCCTGGGGCTGGTAACGTTTGCCCTGTTCGATAACGGCTACCCGGTAGCCTTTTTCCGCCAGCCGCAAGGCCGCCACCGAACCCCCGAAGCCGGAGCCGATTATAATATAGTCATACCCGCTATTCATGGGGAGAATCTACTTATAGTTAATATACATTTATAAAGATAATTACAGGTGCCTAGTCAGCTATTATTTTGTACATTTAGGAAGATTTGAATTTAACAGCAGTTGGAGTTACAATGACTAAAGATAGTGCCCTATTAACAAAACAGTATGTTGACTATTTTGAAGAATTCTATCGTGAAATCACAAATAGATTGGTAAATGGTAGGAAAAAACGAAAAACAGTAATCCAAGGAATCAATAATCTATACATATTGTATCATTTTCTAATTGATAAAAAAGGAGTATTGAAAACTGAATGTTCTCAAAATGCTTTATCCGTTTTGTATGTAAAATGTATGCACTCAATAAATGGTATATACTTATGCGTAAACAATGGATTGATTACAGAAACCCCAGCTCTACTTCGCACACTATTTGAAGCATACCTTACAATTGAAATTATTCTTGAAAAAGATGTTGAGAGTAGAATCAATCTATGGTATGAATACTCTGGTATTATTAGAAAACATTATTTAGATGATATAAAAGATTCTTATTTAAAAAAAGAAATTTCCAAACGAGAATATAGGGAATTGATATCTATTGATCAGGAGAAAAAAGTAATTAAAAATTATATGAATATCAAATCTCAGTATAATAATGGCAAAAGAAATACGAAATGGTATTGGTCGTTGTTTAATAATGTGTTAGATCGTCAAAATAATAAAACAATATCTGAATATTTAGGATTAAAAGATGATTACAATAGTTTCTATAACACAACTTCAAAATTGATTCATATAAATCCGATCATTGATTCATTTCTATTTGATAATGGAATAAGAACCACTGGTCCAATATTTAACGATACGAATAGGGCATTAGGTGGTGCTTCAGTTGGTATTGGATGCAAATCACTCATAAAATTATTGGAATACTTTCAGTTTGAACAATTGAATGAATTGGAGCCTATCATATTAAATATTCTTTCACTATCAGAATAATTACATTCCATACACCTGCAGCGGTGTCAGGTACTCGGGATACTGATCCAGTAGCTGTTTCCTCACTTCATAGCAGTAGTGACATTCTTCGATGTAATGTCCATCGGTGTCAATTCCATTATCAATTGCCAGTTGATGTGGTCCCCCAGCTACCAGTGGTGCGCAAACAGCATGGTTTTTGACTGAATGATTTTTCACCAACTCTGATAGCGGTGTTTCCCAGATATTGCCCATGGACAGTCCTTGGCAGAGATGGAGGTGGCCATAGGCATCCAGGTGCACGCGGCCGGGATTATTCAGATCTTCATAGGGGCAGGTGGTTAGTTCTTTGGCGGGACGGGTGGGTAATCCTTCAGACAGTTTTTCAATGGCTCGACCCCGGAAAATAACTCCACCGCCGACAACTGATTCACCGGTTGCTGTTGGGTTGGGTTGGACGGTGGGTTCTTCAATGCAGATCGCATCGGCAGGCAGGCCCAGATTTTTAGCAGCCTGCAGGGCAAACTTGGCCGGGTTTTCTTCGTCGCTGAAATGAAATGAATCGTCACTCATAAAAATATCGACAATACCCAACTCTGTCAGCGGTTTGAGCCACAGTTCGGCATCGGCTACCGAAGTTGCCCAGAATGAATTGGTGACAATGCCTACTTCCAGTCCCTGCGCCCGGGCCAGGCGCACACCTTCCAACAGCAGGGGGTAGAAAAGAAATGCTTCGCCGCCTTCGAAATACACTTTGTTGATCGATTCGACTTTGGCGATTTCGGTAAAAACCTGCCGTAACTGGGCAACCGTAAAAGTACCCTCCGCTTCGGGACCGCTAAACAGAAAACAGTGATCGCATTCGTACAGGCAGGTATAGGTCAGAAGAATATGGATTTCTTTAAGCATTTTGGCCTCCGCTTGAAAAATGTGTAAAACAATTTACTGATCGGTGATAAGAAATTTCCAGATTTTATGAAGGACAACTCTCGAGAGTTGTCCCTACGGGTTATCCTGTGGTATCTTTCCGTTGTCCGAATTCATTGTGAGCGTCTGAGTTTCTCCGCTACTTCTGTGTTGATAGTCCCGTCCTCCAGATAGCGATACAAATCCTGGCCGGGACAAAGGGTTTCAGTGTAATCCTTATGGCCTTTGATATCGTCCGGGCTGACATTGTACAATTTGGCAAGGAAAGCAGATAGGTCCACGACTGCCGCCAATTGGGCTTCGGAAATGATCTGATTTTCATAATTGCCCATCACGCAGATCAGGGCGTGTCCGGTCGGATCATAATCGGTATTGGTAGCACCGGGGTAATTGATCGGCCGGGTCTCGTAGATTTTTCCGGCAGGATCAATCATGAAATGGTAGGGGATATCGATCCAGTTTTTTTCATCCGACATGCTCCATTCCTGGAGATTGCGGATATGCAAAACCGGGTCTTTACCTTCGGGATAGTCTACTCCACCATGATGAATGGTAATTTTACTGATCTTGTGCTGGGGCAGAGTGTCGTTCAATGACAATGATCCCCACTGCGCCCGCGTAATGACAGCCAGCGCGTCCGGATAATCCAATTCCGCAACCACGAATTTGCGCTGTATCAGTTGCGAACAACCAAATATCCATAATAATGATATCAATAGTAATACCCGAGTCTTCATATTCTATTCCTGGCTTTTGATCAACAAATGTAAGTTCAAATTAATAAGAATAATGGTGATGATTAAAGTTAAAGCTTGTGTGGTCTGTTGCCGTATTTTAAATTCTACCGCAAGGTAGTATATGAAATTATCAAAGACAAGTGAATATGCCATCCGAGTGCTGGTTTTTCTGGCCACCAGACCCAACGAATTATTTTCCGTAAACCGCTTGCACAGGGAACTGAATCTGCCTTACAAATACCTCGGGCGGCTGATGAGTAAACTGGCGGAAGTGGGGATTGTCAGTGCGGTGCAAGGGAAGCAGGGGGGCTTCAAACTGGCACGACCTGCTCATCAGATCTTCCTCAATCAAATTGTCGTGACAACCGAAGGTTTGGACAATTTTCATCGCTGTGTTTTGGGTTTCGCGGAATGCTCCGATGAAAATCCCTGCGCTCTCCACAATCAGTGGGGCAGTATTCAGGCCGATATTGAGAAAATGCTGTTTAACTCATCCCTTGCGGATTTGTCGGCCCAACCCACTATTAAGCATTAAAATTTTTTAGAATTAAATACTATAAAGAGGTAGAATAAGCATGAGTGACTTGAAACAGAAGGCTCGGGAGCAGAAGAATCTACTGAAGCATATGATCCTGCAACTGCATGAAGGTGTTGCTCCGGAGCAGGTGAAAAAGCGCCTGGCCGAATTGATGGGGAAAGTACCCTACGAATACGTTGTTGAGGTTGAGCAGGAATTGATTGCCGAAGGTCTGCCCCAAGCGGAAATCCTGAAACTGTGCGATATTCATGTAATGGCCATGGAAGGGCAGATCGATACATCCGGCGAGCAGATCGCCCCTGCCGGCCACCCGGTCCACACTTTCAAGCAGGAAAATCAGGCTCTGACTTGGGTTATCAGCGATATCGAAAAACTTTATAAAGTGGTACTGGAAACCCGCAACAGCGATGATGTTCCCGACTACCTGTTCAAGCTGCGGACCCAATTCAATTCACTGTCCGATGTTGAAAAACATTATCGCCGCAAGGAGAACCTGCTATTCCCATTCCTAGAAGAACACGAGATTACCGGCCCACCCACGGTAATGTGGGGTAAGCATGACGAAACCAGAGCATATCTGAAAAATGCTCATGAAGCACTGAAAAAAGTCGGTCCGGATAATCTGCTGGGTTTGCAATCCGTGATAAAACTGGTTTTAAAAACGGCGTCCAAAGCTGTGTCGGATATGATTTACAAGGAAGAAGAAATCCTGTTTCCCATGTCATTGGACACCCTAACGGATGCCGACTGGTATCAGATTTATCAACAGAGTGTCGAAATTGGCTTTTGCCTCTTTGATCCCGCCACCGAATGGCAGCCGGAAAATGTGACTGCGGCTGATCTGCCGGCTCCCGATCTGAGCACAATCCGACTGCCCAGCGGATCGTTGGCAGTACCGGAATTGCTGGCGATTCTGAACACGATCCCTTTTGACGTCACATTTGTCGACAAAAACGACACGGTGCGTTATTTCTCTCAAGGGCGGGAACGGATCTTCGAACGCAACCGGGCTATCATTGGCCGCAAAGTCCAGTTCTGCCATCCGCCGAAATCGGTCCATATCGTTGAACAGATATTGGCAGATTTCAAAGCCGGTAAGGAAACCCATGCCCAATTCTGGCTGACTCTTAATGAACGTTTTCTGTGCATCGAATACTATGCCCTCCGCGATGAAAAAAACGAATATCTGGGTGTACTGGAAGTGAGCCAGGATTTAACTGATAAACGAGCTCTACAAGGCGAGCAACGACTATTGAATTATGTAAAGGAAGGAAAATAATTATGAGTGAATGTGCATCCGGCGATTTTATCCATCGCCAACCGATTACCCCCGATTTGACTATAGCCGATTTTCTGGAAAATTATCCTGAACTAGAAGCACAACTACTGGAATATGCTACCGATTTGAAGGATATACAGGGCACTGATTTATTTGTGACTATTGCTAACTCTGTAACACTGCAGCAACTGGCTGATAATCTTGATAAGCCGGTTTTGGAGATTGTAACAGAACTGCGGTCAAAGGCCAGCGAAGTAACCGGTGTCGCTTTTAATTCCGACGATGGCAATGTGCCGGACTGGTTTTCCGATGACCGGGTCGCGAAAACATTGGATGCTCAAGAAATCCTGGCGGCCGGTGGCCATCCTCTGGGAGCAGTTCTGGCCGAATTACCGGAACTGGCCGAGGGTGAAATTTTCGAATTAGTAACACCTTTCCTGCCGGAACCGCTGATCGAGCGCCTGCGTCAGGATGGTTATCCGGCCTGGAGCAGTTGTGATGAAGAGGGCTTGTTCCATAATTATTTTCATAATCAGAGGAACTGAAGATGTCTGATAAACTGATCGAGAACTTTGTTTCCGGACTTGACTTAGCGGTTCTGGAAAGCAAGATTGAATACCAATCCGATTCAATTGTCAGCCAGACTTTACTGAAGAATGAAGCGGGCACGGTGACTTTGTTTGCTTTTGACCGCGGCCAGGGGCTCAGCGAGCATACCGCGCCCTTCGATGCCACTGTGCAGGTGCTGGATGGCGAAGCCGAGATATCCATCGATGGCACGCCCATGACCGTTACTGCCGGACAGCAGATTATCATGCCCGCCAATCATCCTCATGCCTTGCAGGCCGACTTGCGATTCAAGATGCTGTTAGTGATGATTAAAGTATAATTATTTTTTCCGGTAGGGACAACTCTCGAGAGTTGTCCCTACGATCATTATGTCATTTCGAATCCCGCTTATGCGGGGTGAGAAATCTACTTGAATAAACTACGGGAATTTGGTTTTAATCATTACCAATGTTGTCATTACCCAGGTATAGTAGATTCCGGCCTGCGCCGCGCTACCTGCCTGCGCTGCCGCTTCGGCAGACAGGCGGCAGGTAAACCTCAGTCGTTCCTCTTTCGGAATGACATATTCTTTATTTATCGTCGGACAACACCAGTTGTCCCTACGTTAGTTATTACAATTTATAAACCGATAAATCGGTTACAAATACGTGGAATTGTTAACCCACGACTGAAGTCGTGGGCTGTAATTTGATCGGAGTGTCTTATGCTCAATTCGATTGGCTTGTACCGCCCGCAAGTATTAATCCCGCCCACAGTTTTAACTGTGGGTTAAAAACAAATAATCAACCTAACCGTTTCAACGGTTTCCATTATTGTGTCCGGTGTAAATTTGACGCAACAAATAATTGGGATAGCAATGAAATCATTTCACAAAGAATTATGGTTCAACATCCCGGAGCGGATGGATTTTATAAATATTACCCCCGATGTTGAGGCCGCTCTGCGGGATAGCGGAATACGGGAAGGACTTTGTTTGGTGAATGCCATGCACATCACCGCTTCGGTATTTATCAACGATGATGAATCGGGGCTGCACCGTGATTACAAGCGCTGGCTGGAAGAATTGGCGCCCCACGCCCCGATTGAACACTACCAGCACAACCGCACCGGCGAGGATAACGGCGATGCCCATCACAAACGGCAGATCATGGGCCGTGAGGTAGTTGTTGCTGTAACTGATAGTCAACTTCATTTCGGCACCTGGGAGCAGATTTTTTATGGCGAATTCGATGGCCGCCGTAACAAGCGGGTACTGGTAAAAATTATCGGAGAATAAGCCCAATGGTCCATCTGGATCGTAAAGCGCTGGTTTATATCGCTGTATTCGGTACCTTCTGGGGACTGCTGGAAGCATCTCTGGGATCGGTGCTGCATGCCCTGCGAATTCCCTTTTCCGGGTCGATTCTTTCGGCACTCGGACTGATCATTTTACTTACTGCCCGGACGGTAAATAATGTCCGTGGCAGCAGTGCGCTGATGGGATTGATCGCCGGCACGATCAAGATGCTGGGCTTTGCCACGATCAAGCTGGGACCGTTTGTGGGCATCATGATGGAAGGCTTGATTGTGGAAATGGTAGCCAGCGGAATGGGGATCGGTCTACCGGGTTTTCTGCTGGCAGGAACGCTGGTGGGAATCTATCCGATTGTTCAGACTGTGGTAACCAAGTCGATCCTGTTCGGCGCCAATTTTGTGCCGGTAATCCTGGAAACCGCCCAGGGATTTTCCGATTCGGTGGGACTGGCATTAGGCTGGTGGTTACTGGCGCTGTATATTATCATTCACTTGATTCTCGGCCTGATGGCCGCCGCGACAGCCTGGCTGATCCGGAAACGAATCCGATCGGCTTTGGAGCGTGGCAGCATCCCTGAATAAATCTAAACGCTGGCTCACTGCCATTCTGGTGCTAGCGGGAATTATCTGGCTTAAATCGGCCCCGCTTCTGATTACCCTGGCAGTGACCGCTTTATCCGGCTGGGTTTACCCGTCGGCTATTCGTCCGCTGAAAAGCATCAAATTCTGGTTTGCCATCGGATTACTGGTAATCATTGTACCACTTTTCGCCGGTGTGCCGGATCGGTCACTTTTATGGATCACCTACAGCAGCGCCAAGCTAGCGCAGACCTACCTGATGGCTCTACGGGGGATCGTAATATTCCTGTTCATCCAGGTCTTGACCGCTGATCTGGATAGCGAAAAATTCGCCCAGCGCCTGGCAAAACTGGGTAACCAAAATTTTGTAACACTTTACGAATTATCGCGGGAGATAATCCCCAACGCCCGCCATATTCTGAACAATCGTCTGAAGCGGAAACGGAAATACTCTATCGACAGTTTCCGGCCGGTTGCCCTGCTGAATCTGATCAGCCAGGTCTTTGTGGATTTGATTCATCTCGCTGAGCACCTGAACCAGCCCTATCAGCCGCAGCTTGATAAAAATCCGGCCCGGTTGGTTGATAAAATTGCCGGTAATGATCAGCCTACATTGATTGTCGTCACTGGGGAACCGGGGTCTGGTAAATCGTCCTGGCTGCATGAATTGCGGCAAGAATTGGACAATCGGTCGATTACAGTCGGCGGAGTGATCACCAGGCGGGAATACGAATCGGAGTCAATCTGGAAGCTGGTAATAACCGACATCGCTAGCAGTGAACAGCAAGTGGCTGCCACAATGGAACCCCGAGAGCAATCAATCGAAACCGAACATTATTTTTTCGATCAGGCAGCGCTGGACTGGGGTTCACAGCGGCTCAACGCCGCGGTGGGGGATTGGCTGATTGTGGACGAGGTCGGAATTTTAGAATTCGATCAGCAGGGTTTTTACCCGGCCCTTAAGCAGATTTCCGAACAATACTCTGGTGTGTTGGTACTGTCGTTACGGAAATCGCTGCTGGTGGAACTGGACGATTTCTTGGTTCGGGAATTACCCCAGCTCCATTCCTGGCAGCGCTGTTTCGTGGTTCTGGATGAAGGGGACTGAACTGACACTGCACCGGATTGTCTGGGAGGTTAAACATTGGTCGGTACGGTTTAATGATGACGGGAGCTTTACCAATGCGAATACAAGGGAGGAGTTGGGTAAAACTCAAAAAAGGACGTAAGGGAAACGATCTTAATATATAACGTTAGGTATTTTAAAGAATATTACTATCTGATTGCTTTTAGGTAATGTTGGTGCATCGTGTTTTTTCTCACTTATGTCAGCGTTTCCCAAAATTACATTGATAACACAAAGGCTGTATATTATCAATGCTGTCGTTACCACCTTTATTTAATGGTTTTATATGGTCTTTTGTCCAAACATACTTATATCTTCTATCCGGTCTGGGAGGAATTTCGCTCCAAGGTCTTTGGCAACTTGGGCAAGTGTCGTATTGTCTTAATTTTTTTTGCCACTGGGATCTGGTGTGGGTTCCGTCCGCTTTCTTTTTCCTTTGATTATATGTCCTTGCACGTTCTTGTCTGCAAGTTTTGCAGTATTTATGAATCTTCCCTGTCGAACCAGATGTCCATGTGCTCCAATTTATATCCCCACATTTTGTACAAGGTGTAGTCATTTTTTGCATGTGCGCCAACATGGTTATGATTTATTCTGCCTATCCAGGTATAACTCAGTAAAATTCACAATCCGTATCAGATGATCCGTCCGCTCCATGTTACCGATCTCCCGGGATATTACGTAGTAGTCGGTTGATATTGAAGGAAAAAAGGGGAGGGGTAAAAGAAGGATGCCATCCGCCAGCTGGCGGATGGCATCCATTTTTTCAGTAGGCCTGTAGAGACGCGACATGTCACGTCTCTACGATTGCTGGGGAATTTTCTATTCCTATTTAATATGTGATTTAATATAGCTACTTCTGTATTTCTGCCAACTAATGTATTCATTTATAACCAGCCAAATATATAGAATACTATTAGTTTTGGCTACATATAAAGATGCTCGGGGCGCCAGTATACATTTTGATATTAAAGGTAAAAGTGGGTGGTGGTGGTAATGGAAACCTTCAAGGTCTCTTTCTTGCGACCTTGAAGGTTACTTAATTAGATGGTAGTTTAGTGGCAACTCATGAGTTATCGCCGCCTGACTAAATCTTTCCTAATAATTCAGTTTTTACCAAGTCTAAGGCTTGATCCGGATCATATTCCACACCAGGCCGCAAAAGAGCATAAGTGTCTCCCAGAAAATCAGGATCATGGATTTTTTGCTCCATATTTAGTAGGAATTGCTTCAAAGTTGGAGGGTTAGATACCGAAAAAGCTATGTATTCTTTGTAGCACTTTACAATGTTGTCGGTATCTGGATCCAAATTTCTGAGCGCATAATAAAGATCAAAAAGATCGCGTCCCTTCTTCCGTTGATATAGTGCCCGTAGTTTGCTGCCGAGCAACTCTTCTGCTTCAAAGGAGATGAATTTATAGGAACCTTTTACCCAGGTATTTTCAATTTGGTGTTCAATTTCCTTATAGCCCAGCACCGAGAAATGCTCCCTGCAGTTGATCTCAATTTTCAATCGGAGATTAATTACCGGAGGGATTTCAGATTCAAACCGGTAGATCAGGGTATTGTTATTGGCTTTTTGTTTGACTATCGGTTTTCCTAGAAAGTCAAGTGACTTTCTAATTGCCGACAGTGTGTCTTTAATCGGTTCCGGATTGATCTGTACAAGGTCAATGTCCTCTGAATACCTCACCGGCGGTTTGAGTAATATTTTATGCAAGACCGTACCACCTCTAAACGCCAGTTTCTCCTGCAGGAATGGATCAGAAAATATTTGAACCAAAGCCTTTTCAATTACAAGGTCTTGTTCGACCTGTGAGTTTTCAGGCCAGGGGGCGAATTCTTTCCATTCTTCTATATATCGTCTTGGTATCATTAAAAATCAAGTTCGGTGTTTTTTATTACTCTCCAGTGCTCATCGATATCACCTGTCCTGTTTTTGTGGGCAAGAGATAATGGAATTTCTCTAGTTTTTTTCGCTTCTATTGTCTTGAAAAGAGAATTGGAAAGAAGTTCATTTCCTAATTCATTCAGCACGTAGCCGAGTCGCTGTATCGCAGGAGTTGTTTGGCTTTTTGCAGTTTTCGCAATGATCGATGGCTTCATTTCTTCTGCTAATTCTTCAAGAATTGAGACGATTCGATTAAGACCGCCAATATCTTTATGATAGTTAACAAGGTCAAAGGCAGTCAACTCGGGCGTAGAAACATTGATGTAACCGGCATCTGTTTTCTTTTCAATTATTTGATATTTATCCCAATTTCCCTTCGTGAAAAAAGTGATAAGGAGTTTTTGGTTTTTAATTTTCCGCAGTGCCGGCTTTTTAATCATTACCATAAATTCCATTGGTTGTTGATGACTTGCCCCATGTAAGGCTGCTGCAGAAAGAAGCCCTACATAATAATCTCTATTAAGGTGCTTCATCATGTCATCTATGATAAAGGTAGGAGGAACCATTCCCCTGTTTGAATATTGCGGGGGTATAACAACGTAAAACTCCTTTCGAACCTGGGCAAGTCGGTTTTTGCTTTTCAGTCGGAAAATATTTTGCAGCAAAGCCTTATCGGATACGTCAAATTTGCTCTGTAGTTCTGCCAATGATATGGTGAACCTACCTTTCGACTGAACCTCGGTAAGATAATCGGAAATGTAATTAGATGTTGCTCTTTTTATATTCATTATGTTTGCACAAAGCTACACAATATGTAGTTAATCGCAAATAAATAAGTATCTAATATTTTAAGTTTGGTGAAATCTAAGTTCGTATAAAGTTGCGACAAACCCTATTAGGTTTTACCTTTTTAAAACGCAGTAAAATCCACAATTTGTAAAAAGAATAGTTCCGTCCGCTCCATGTTACCGGGGTGACAGGTTTTACGCAGTAGTAGATTGATATTAAAGGTAAAAGTGGGTGGTGGTGGTAATGGAAACCTTCAAGGTCTCTTTCTTGCGACCTTGAAGGTTACTTAATTATGAAATTGCGGTTATAATCTCCGCCACATGATGTAGGCGTTGGTAAGGCCGTTTTGGGAATGGTTAAATGCATCCGGGATTTCGCCAACGATTTCAAAGCCTAGCTTTTCCCACAAACGAATCGCCCCGGCATTGCTTTTAACCACGATATTGAACTGCATGGCCGAATACCCCAACCGCTTAGCCTCTTCTAAAGCAAATTTACCCATAGTTGTGCCAATACCCTGCTTAGCTGCAGACGGCAAAGTCATGAATGATGCATTAGCAACATGGGAACCCAGATCCGGTTGATTCCCTTGATGAAAAAGGTTCCTAGAACTTGCCCATCAATAGTAGCCACAAAAGTTTGTTTATCATCACCGCACCAATAGGCCAGCATTTTCTCTTTGCCGGAATCAGGGGCAAAAACATAAGTGTCTCCGGTAGCTATGACTTGCTTTATGATCTTCCAGATTTGGTCAAAATCATTGTTGGTTGATTTTCTAATTTTAAAAGGTTTATCCATGACAGTAGTTGATTATGATTTCATTTTTCCCCCAGTTTGGCTTGTTTTTCACGGAAAAATAAAGCGAATGGCACCAGACAGATTGTCGCCATAACCAGCACCACCACGATACCAACCGTATCAACTGTCATATCGAGTGAGTGGGCGTGGACGATCATCACCGGTACCAGACCGATCGATAAAAAACCATAGGCCATAAGCAGAGCCGGGGCGGTGACGAAACCCAGTGGCTCGCGCCGCCAGAGCAGGATGCCACTTACTAACACCATCGGAACTGCCACCACGAAATCATCGATCCAGAGTGCCAGCTCCTGAATTTCCACGGTTGTCTGGTTCATTAGAGCGGAAACCATCAATATCGACTGGTGCAGGATAATCAGGATCGCCAGTCCCACCAGGATGCCGGCGGCGGTTCTGGCCGGTGCCTGGTCGATGAACCGCCGGCGTATTGCAACACCATCGATATTGGTCAGGATGTAAATGATGCCAATGCCGCTGAGGGGGATCAGCAGTAAATAAGCTGGGAAGAACAGGTTGAACGGTATGGCGATCAAGTAGGGAACATATACATACAGCACATAAAACAGCGCTCCGGGCCAGCACAGCAATCCCATAATTTTACCACTGTATGTCAACCATAGCGAGGCAAGTAGCAGGGGCAGGGCGATCAGCAGATTACCCACATCGGTAGCTACGAAAATATAGCGTAGATTGGCGGTGGGGTAGATCGTGGTTTGATACAGAATGCTCCCCAGGGCGGTAAACGACATCAGCAACGCGACGATCAGCGAGAGAATATAGGCGGGTGTCAAGCTGCGCCGGATCGGGAGAGCATTCATGTCGGCATTAATCCTTCTTACGGGCGCGGGCTTTGGTGTGGCCTTCCTTGCTGCCGCCGAAAAACATCATCACCCCCAGAATAAAACCGAAATTATACCAGCCGCCGTTGTTGTGGACTTCGTAAATGTTTACATTATCCTTGAACAGGGAGATGATGAAAGTGAACAGGGAAATGAAACCGTGCCACAAACCCTTCCAGAAGCCGGCCACCGTGCGGGTTCCGGCGGAATTGACCAGATCGTTGGGTCCGGCGGCGCAGGCTGCCAGCAACAATAGGACTGCAATTAGAATTCCGAACATAACTATTTTTTTCAAAGTATCCCTCCTTGGTAACTAATGGGTGAATAATTTTACGGATTATCCAACTGATATTAAAGTCCGTAAATGCCTTTACAAGTATTGCCATTCTGAGGGTGATGAAAATCAGGCTATAGTTTTGACTGTGGGTTACCAATAAAGTCAAATCCAGTCACCGTTTTAACGGTTTTTATAATGGTCAGCGAGTATTGAATGGAAAATTTCATTCATCACATTTACAATCGGCAGTAATTTCCCATTTATGAAACTAAGCGAAAATCAAGCCACGCTGGCCTTCCTGTTGCCGAGTGCATTTAAGGAATTATTTGCCCCGCGGATGCTGGTGATCGAGCATTCCTTTGTCGACGGTTATTTCTGTCATGAGGCCAATTGGGAGAAAATAACCCGGACCGAAATCAAACAGTTGGAAAAATATTTACGGGAGTGGTTATGGGGTCAGGAACTGATCACTTTCGAAACCTGGTCACGGGACCGGATGATTGAAGAATTGTACAGAATTAATTCCGTCAGCAAACTTAGTAATGTCCAGCACTGGCAAACCGATCAGATTCCTGTAATCCGTTTTCGCGATTACTTTGATTATGTGATCGAACCCATGTCAACCGATAAAACTGCCCTGCAGAATTTCAGTTTAAAACATTACAGCAACGGTTTTATAATGCGTTTCCCGACGATAACACAACCACAGCGCTTGGAACCTTTCATCGACCGTCCAAAATTGTTTTCGATTGTTGAGGAACAGGAGCAGTGGGGCAGTATCCTGGGGGTTGCTACGGTTTGGGAATTAAACGAGTTGATCGTGACTAATAAGATCAACGAGATGTTGTGGGTGGCCGAGGGATTGCACGAAAAGAAGATCGGTCAAATTGCCGATGGACTATCAGAGCAGTTTCCATGGCGGCGGATCATCACGATTGCCGGCCCCTCATCTTCCGGAAAAACAACCTTTGCCAAACGCCTGGGTATTCATCTCAAAGTCAATGGGTTTACAACCAAGCAAATTTCAATGGATAACTACTTCCTTGATCGATCCCAGATACCTTTCGATGAGAATGGACAACAGGATTTTGAATCGATCTCGGTCATGAACGTGGATTTACTGGCGGAGCGCTTAGATAGACTGGTATCCGGACAGGCAATACCAAAAAGGGAATATGATTTTAATGCCGGTACGGGTAGCGATTCCATAGATACCATCCAATTAGACGATCGCGATTTTATCATTGTCGAGGGTATTCATGGTATCAACCCGCGCTTTGCGGCCAAACTGGGCGACAACCGGATTCATAAAATCTATATCAGTGCCCTGACACAGTTGAATATTGACGCGACGCACCGGGTGTCGACATCGGATAATCGATTGCTGCGCCGGATGATGCGTGATCATAAATTTCGGGGATATTTACCGGAACAGACACTGGAACGCTGGCCATCGGTCCGCCTCGGTGAGGAGCGGAATATTTTCCCCTATCAGGAACTAGCCGATTATATTTTTAATACCGCCCTGGTTTACGAATTCCCGGTACTCGCTAAATATGTCTGTCCCCTTTTAAAAGAAATTAAAAATGGAACTGAATACGCTTCAGAGGCTCACCGTCTTGATACCTTGTTGTCCTTTTTTGAACCCCTTGATGAAGACCTGGTGCCGGGTATTTCCATCCTGCGGGAGTTTATCGGCGGCAGCGATCTGCACTATTGATCCCTTCCTCGGTCACTTCTGAATAGTGACCACTGACCAATGACTAATTTAATGGGCGTGCCCGTGTTCCAGTTCTTCAGATGTTGCTTCCCGGACAGCTTCCACTGTCACGTCAAAGTTTAAAACCTGTCCTGCCAGGGGATGATTACCGTCGACTGTTACCTCGCCATCATCGATCTTACGCACAACAATCGTGGTGCCATTACCATCGGCATCCTCAGCATGCAGTTGCATACCTTCTTTCAAATCATCAATGCCTTCGAAGGCGCTGACGGGCATTACCTGCAATAATTCCGGTTTGACCAGACCATAACCATCCTCCGGCTGGACCGTGACCTGCAGATTATCACTAACGACTTTTCCGGTTAATTCCCGTTCCAGCCCCGTAATAATTCCACCGGCACCATGGAGGTAGGTTAAAGGTTTTTTACCTTCTGATGAATCCAGCAGATTATCATCTCGATCAGTTAAACGGTAGTGAATCGACACGACCAAATTAGTTTTAATTTTCATTTTTACTCCTGAAATCGAATTTGTTTAGCAAGATTAATTGAGACTAAAGTTGATATTTGGATAATTACTCTAAATCTGCGACGTGTAAACCTAAGTCATTGAAACATTAATAACCCACCGCTACATTCTCACCACGGGGGTCGGCGCCGCCGTAGTATCCGGTTGAATCAGCCTGAATGCAATTTGCCCGCCCCATATAGCCCCAGGGATGAACCTCGACCACGTGCCCCAGTTCTTGCAGGTTGGTGATTACATCCTCAGACAGTCCACGGATCTCCCCATAGACAACATCCGGGTACCACTGGCTGTGCACTCGTGGGGCGGATACCGCTTCCTGGATATCCATATTATATATGGTGGTGTTCAGGATAACCTGCAGCACGGTGGTGATAATGGTCGCACCACCTGGCGCTCCGACCAGGAGATAGGGACGTTGATCCCTAGTAACAATCGTGGGAGTCATAGAGCTTAGCATCCGTTTTCCCGGGGCGATGGCATTAGCCTCATTTCCCAGGAGGCCGAAGGCATTAGGCACACCCGGTTTGGCGGAGAAATCATCCATTTCATTGTTCAAAAAGAAGCCGGCTCCTTCCACGACAATTCCGCAGCCGAAACTGAAATTGAGGGTAGTCGTCACGCTGACGGCATTACCCAGTTGATCGATTACCGAGTAATGGGTTGTTTCCGGGCTCTCCTCCGGTGGTGGTGAGCCGGAACTTACCTCACCCGAAGGTGTGGCTTCATTCAAACGGAGGTCAATAATTCGCTGCCGGGCGTATCCTTTTGACGTCAACATAGATAATGGAACATCCCAGAAATCAGGATCACCGAGATGCTCGGCCCGGTCCGCATAGGCACGCCGCTCGATTTCAGTGAGCAGGTGAATATAAGCCGACGAATTCCAGCCCAATGAATCGATGGGAAAATTCTCCAGCATATTCAACATCTGGATTACCAGCACACCACCGGAACTGGGGGGTGGCATAGAAATGATTTCGTACTCACGAAATGTCCCGGTGATTGGTGGCCGGTATTGCGCGGCATAATTCAGCAAATCCGCTTTTGTAATCAAGCCGCCACCCCGGCTCATTTCGGCGATAATCAAATCGGCTACTGCGCCGGTATAGAATCCATCACGCCCATTCTTTGAAATCTGTTTCAAAGTCTTAGCCAGGTCTTTCTGCACCAGCTTATCACCGGCCTGCCAGGGCTGACCATCGGATTTGATAAAGATCGCCGCGGCTCCCGGATTGCGGATAAAGAAATCGTGATAGTAATTCAAATAGCGTGCATAGTGTCGGCTAATGGTAAAGCCTTTTTGTGCCAGTCGGATGGCCGGCGACAGTAATTGTTTTCGTGAAATATTTCCTGAGCCGTAGTCACGCCAGGCACACAATAAGCCGTCGACGCTCCCCGGGACTCCCACCGCTAGATGGGAGTGAGTCGATAAATTCTCAATTACTGCACCGGTTGAATCCAGAAACATGTCACGACCAGCACCGGCCGGCGCTTTTTCCCGATAGTCCAGGGCGAAACTTGTTCCGTCGGCCAGATGAGCAACAATGAAACCTCCCCCACCGATATTACCGGCCTGGGGATGGGTGACCGCCAGGGCAAATCCGGTGGCCACGGCCGCATCGATGGCATTACCGCCCTTCTTTAAAATTTCGACACCAACTTCCGAAGCAAGCTGCTTTGCTGAAACGACCATTCCATTTTCAGCATAAACCGGGTCTGGGTCGGCGGCCGGTGCTAAGGATAGAATAATGAGCGCTGCAAGTAATAGTCGGAGCGTGTGGGTCATAATATCAATTCGTTGATTGGTGATTTAGACAGGAATATAAAAATTAAATGTCATACTTCGATATGCTCAGTATGACCGTTAATTCAATTTAAATTTACCGACGGCTTTGTAATTTGGCCAGTAAACGCAGAATTTCCAGGTATAACCAGATCAGCGTGACCAGCAGTCCGAAAGCACCATACCACTCCATGTATTTCGGGGCGTTTTGTTCGGCCCCTTCTTCGATGAAGTCAAAATCCAGAACCAAATTCAAAGCGGCAATGCCAACGACGATCAGACTGAATAAAATACCGAAATTGGAACTGCTGTGAATCAGTGGAACAGACTTGCCGAAAAAGCCCATAATGAAACTGATCAGGTAGATAAAAAATACACCACCGGTGGCTGCCGCAATGCCCAACTTGAAATTTTCCGTCGGTTTGATCAAGCCGGAGCGGTAGACGATTAGTAGTGCCGCCAGGGTTCCGAAGGTGAGGAATATGGCCTGATTCACGATCCCGGGATACATCTGGTCAAAATATTTTGATATACCTCCCAGGGCCAGACCTTCCAGCAGGGCATAGGCCGGTACTGTGTAAGGCGCCAGATGCTTTTTAAATACTGTAACAAGGGCCACGATCAAGCCACCGATTATGCCCACCATCATAAAGCCGCCCATCCGGGGATCGTTGAATGGCAGATTCCAGGTGAATATGGCGGTAGTCATCAATAGTAATAGTGACAGGGCAGTTTTATTGACTGTTCCCATAATGGTCATGGCCTGATCGGCGGCAACCCGACCGGCTTTAACGAAAATTTGCGCCCGTAAGGCCGGGTTACCGGAACGGAGAGAAAGGTGCTGATTCATAATACAATTGTGTCTGAATCCGGAATGTGATTCAAAGTTTCCTTTTTTCCTGACGATTTAAATCTGGAGTAATTGTCTATCCGATCCTGGATTGCTTTTACCACTCCGGTCACTGGTATCCGATCCTGCCTTTGGGAATCCCGCTCACGAATTGTGACCGTATCGTCCTCCAGGGTCTGGTGGTCCACCGTTATGCCGAATGGTGTGCCGGCTTCGTCCTGACGGTAATAACGTTTACCGATTGATCCCTGCTGGTCATAAATGACCTTCCAGTGCTGTTTCAAATCGTCGGTAATCTTGTGGGCCAAGTCCGGCAGGCCATCCTTTTTCACCAGGGGACAGACTACCGCTTTGACGGGAGCTAAGGCCGGATGAAAGCGCATGACAACGCGATCATTTTCATCATCTTCCCAGTAGGCATCGGATAATACCGCCAGTAGCATCCGGTTCAGGCCGGCGGAAGTTTCGATAACATAAGGGAAATATTTCTCGCGGCTTTCTTCATCGAACATCTGCATGCTTTTACCGGAATATTCCTGGTGCTGACGGAGATCAAAATCGGTTCGATTATGAACACCTTCAATTTCCGACCAGCCAAATGGGAATTCATATTCGATATCCCAGGCTTCCTTGGCGTAATGAGCCAGCTCAGTTTCACCATGCTGGCGGAAACGGACTTTATCCGCTTTGATACCAAGAGCAGCACTATAAAATTTGATACGTTCGGCTTTCCAGTAGGTCATTTCGTCGTCATCGGTACTTGGTTTGACGAAATACTGCATTTCCATCTGCTCAAATTCCCGGGTACGGAAGATGAAGTTGCGGGCTACGATTTCATTACGGAAAGCCTTGCCGATCTGGGCGATACCGAACGGTACTTTCAGGCGCATGGCGCCCTGCGTGAGCAGGTAATTGACATAGATGCCCTGGGCCGTTTCCGGTCGCAGGTAGGCTTCCGAACCCGATTCTTCCACCGGGCCAACCATGGTTTTAAACATCAGATTGAACTGCCGTGGTTCAGTCATCTTGCCAGTTGTGCCGCAGGTGGAACATTTGATTGTCGACCAGTCGATAGTGGCATACTCTTCTGAAAATTCATCGGCCCGGTAGCGGGCTTTGCATTGTTTGCAATCCACCATGGGATCATGAAATTCTGCGACGTGGCCGGAGGCTTCCCAGATTTTGGGATGCATCAATATGCTGCTGTCCAGCCCAACGATATTATCGTGGAGCTGGGTCATGGCGCGCCACCAGCGCAGGGCAATGGAATTTTTCAGGGAGACACCCAGGGGACCATAATCATATACGGCCCCGAAGCCACCATAGATTTCGCTGGATTGGAAGATAAAACCACGACGTTTGGCCAGGGATACAATTTTTTCTAAACGTTGATCTTTTTTCATATTCTGTTTTTACAATTTGCGGGTCCGATCAGTTAATCCAGCGCTTTAAGTTCGCGCTCGATCTGATCATTATAGGGAATTTTAAGATCTGATTTCGGTTTCGATTTACCGGCTGCCACTGCTTTCGGTGTCCGGAGGTAATTCAGGAAAACGGCAATTCCGATCAGACCGATGATGATCGGTGTAATCCAGGCCATAAGATTAAATCCGCTGGCAACCGGAGAGGCTAAAATCCGTTCGCCATAGCGGGCCAAAAAATGATCAATGATTTCCTGTCTGGTCTGACCACTCTCCACCATCTGGCGAATTTCTTTTTCCATTTCTGGGTGTCCGTGATCGTAAACCGTTCCGCTCCAGCAACAGGGTGCGATCAGGCTTTGTTCCAAATCTTTAATCAGGTTTTCCTGAACATCACTAGCCCAGGCCAAGCTAAGAACTGATAGAAATAATATTATCTGTTTCATTTTTTTCTTCTACGTTTTTTGGGACCGGCCGCTCGTTTATTATCGATTAATTCAACCGCTTGTTCCAGACTAATTTCCAGGGGCGTCAGATTTTTAGGGATGGCGGCATTGACTTTTCCATCGGAGATAAAGGGGCCGTAGCGGCCGTCTTTAAGTACTAACGTTTCACCAGTTGCAGGGTGTGTTCCCAGTATTTTCAATACTGAGCTTGGTTTCCGCGTTTGGCTTAGTAATTCAACTGCTCGGTCCATAGTTACTGTCAAAGGTGTATCCGGTGGTGACAATTTTTTATTTATACGGCCTGTTTTCAAATAGGGGCCATAGCGACCATAGTCGGCCAGGACCTCCTCACCAGTCTCCGGATGAGCCCCCAAACTGCGGGGTAAGGCCAACAGTTGTAGAGCCAGGTCCAGAGTCAAATCAGCAAGATTAAGCCCTTTGGGAAGGCCTTTTCTTACTTTAGTATTGCCTTTTTGAACATAATTCCCATAAGGACCTTCTTTGATAAATATCAGTTCACCAGTTACGGGATCGCTACCCAGTGATTCAGGTTGATCATTGGTTGTTGATAGAATCTCCAAAGCTGAAGACAAATTCAAATCGCCGGGAGCAAATGAACGCGGGACCTGTTTGCGAAGATCACCTTTTTGAATGTAAGGACCATAGTTACCAACTCGTGCTTCGACGACAATATTCTCATCGGTACCAAGCGGTATCGTACACGCTTTTCTTATATCAACTTTAGCGTCGAGCATATCCTCCAGACCGCTGGTATCCTTTTCACCGAAATAGAAGGCGCCCATAAATGGTAGTGACTCCATTTCTCCACGCGCGATAGCATCTAAATTATCCTCCATCTTGGCAGTGAATTCAGCATTTACCAATGATTCAAAATGATTCTCGAGTAATTGGACCACCGCTACAGCGAGGAAAGTGGGAATTAAATAACCTTTCCGGTTTTCAACGTAATCGCGCTGCATGATCCGATCTAAAATATTGGCGTAAGTGGATGGTCTTCCGATACCTTTGGCTTCCAATTCTTTAACCAGGGATGCTTCCGTATAACGGGCCGGTGGTTTTGTCTGACGTTCATCTACAGTCAGTTTGTCACAGCTTAAGCGCTGCCCTATCTGCAGCTCGGGCAGAATATTTTCTTTATCAGCCAGCGCCGCATCCGGATCATCACGGCCTTCCACATAAACACGCATGTAGCCGGGGAACAAGATGACTTTTCCAACGGCTCTGAAATCGGCTTTTTGATTAGCTACCAGCACGGTAGTCTGTTTCAAACGAGCCGGTTTCATTTGGCTGGCCACGGTGCGCTTACGTATCAGATCATATAACCGGGCTGCATCTTTATCCAGACTGGCAGCAATTTCATCCACTGGTCTGATTTTATGGCCGGCTGGCCGAATTGCTTCGTGAGCTTCCTGGGCATTCTTAACCTTTTGCCGGTATTGAATTCCCTTTTCCGGCAGATATTCTTTTCCGTAGCGGATTTCTATTTCTGATCTTGCCGCACCGATTGCTTCACCGGATAAATGAGTAGAATCCGTCCGCATGTAAGTAATGTATCCGGCCTCATACAGCTTTTGTGCGGTGCGCATAGTTTTTCGGGCCGAGAAGCGCAGCTTACGTGCTGCTTCCTGCTGCAGGGTGCTGGTAATAAAAGGTGGTGACGGTCGCGAAGTGAGTGGTTTTTCGTCGATATTTGTAACTGTCCAGGGTCCCGGTTCCAATTCTTTGGCTAACTCGTTTGCCTGCGTTTGTGACAGAGCCAGTAACCCTTTTTTAGTAAGTTTACCGGTGTTACTGTCAAAATCCTTGCGGGTGGCCAGGCGTTGATTGTCCAGTTGAAATAACTGACTGGAAAAGGTTTCCAAGTCAGAAGTAGTTAGGTCGGCTTTCAGGGTATAATAGGTAGCCTGGTTAAAGGCCGCGCGCAGGCGATCCCGGTCAACGATCATTTTTATGGCTGCTGACTGGACTCGGCCGGCGGACAGGGCAGTTTTAACAAATTTCATATTTTTCTGGAGCGTACTCCAGAGTACTGGTGAGATTTTATAGCCTACCAGACGATCGATTGTTCGACGAGTTTGCTGCGCTTCCACTAAGCACTGGTCAACCGGATGTCGATCCTGCATACCGGCGGCAATCCCGGATTTGGTAATTTCCGTGAATATGACCCGTTCCAATTTGATCTGGGGTAATTCCTGTGCGAGATGAGCGGCAATTGCCTCACCCTCGCGATCCGGGTCAGTAGCCAGGATTATTTGCGGAGCAACTTTAGCAGCTGCCTTTAGTTTTTTGATAAAATCACGCCGATCCGGTAATATTTTAAGCGTTGGTTTAAAATCTTGCTCAATGTCAATGCCCAGCTCTTTTTTTGGCAGATCTTTTATATGTCCGACACAAGCTAATACATTGTACTCATTTCCCAAGTAACGGGAAATAGTCCGTGCTTTCGAAGGAGACTCTACTATCAGGATTGGTTTTTCACTCATATTGGGGCGGAATTTACAGGTCGCTTGCGAAAATCAAGAATATTTAATTAATACTAATTGTGGTGTCCGAAATTCAATAACTCAGCAGATCCAATCAAGTAGTAGCTAATCTAATTTTTCTGATATTTCGGCTAAAACCGAATCCAGTGGTATTGCTTTTTGGCTGCCGGTTTTCAGATTTTTGAATTGTACGGTACCATCTTTCAATTCTTCTGATCCGATTATTAAGACAAGCTCAGCTCCGAGACGATTTGCCTCGCGTAATTGGGCTTTCATACTCCGGCGTAGATAATCCATATCAGCCTTGATTCCTTTACCACGTAAATCATGTAAAAGTTTAAATGCCGTAGAGCGCCCGTCGTCATCAATGACAATTAGATATACCAGGACTGTGGGTTCCTCACTTTGTGAATTGACCGCTGCCTGTACCATCAGAATTCTTTCAATTCCGGCGGCAAAACCGATTCCCGGAGTAGGTCTACCGCCCAGGGTTTCAATCAGTCGGTCATAACGCCCACCGCCGCAGACTGAATTCTGAGCCCCCAGGGCGGGTGAAATAATCTCAAAGGTGGTGCGGGTATAGTAATCCAGGCCACGGACCAATTTGTTGTCTTCCTCATATGGGATGCTTAGGTCGTTCAGATGCGATTTTACTTGATTATAATGTTGCACATCTTCATTGGTAAGATAATCGCTCATGGCGGGAGCACCCTGCACAATTTCGATTTCATGAGGGATTTTGGTATCCAGAATACGTAGCGGATTAGTATCGAATCGACGACGGCTGGTTTCTGACAAATCCCCCAGGTGGGGCTTAAGGAAATGCTGTAAGGCAGCGCGGAAAGCTATTCGGCATTCGGCAGAACCGATACTGTTCAATTTGATGGTCAACTGCTTTAGTCCCAATTCGATCATGGAGTAATAAGCTAAGGCGATTATTTCAGCGTCAATTTCCGGATGTGGTGAACCCAGTACTTCGACACCGTATTGATGAAACTGGCGGTAGCGGCCTTTTTGGGGGCGCTCCTGACGGAAAGCATGATCGATATAGTATAGTTTAGTGAGGGGTGTCAGCTTGCCGAGATTGTGCTGAAGATAGGAACGGATCACCGGTGCAGTCAGTTCCGGTTTTAGGGTGATGCTGTTATTGCTCATATCCCGGAAGGTGTACATTTCCTTGGAAACGATGTCGGTATCAGCGCCGACTCCACGGGCAAACAATTCGGTATGCTCGAAAGCAGGGGTGCGAATTTCACGGTAGCCGTAACGGCGCATAAAAGCATGGACGTGATTTTCCAATTGCTGCCAGCGCCAGGACTGGTCCGGCAAAATATCGTGTGTGCCTTTGATTGATCGGATAGTGTTCTTATTCATCTGATCAATCGATTAAACCGGTTAATATTTCTCGGGCGACGGCCAGCTTATTTTCCGGTACGAAAAGTTTGACCCGGCCACCGGTGGACCCGAGACCGGAGATATTAAAAGTAGCTGTGAGTACATCTGACTTTATAAAATGGGCAATACGCTCCTGATCTAAAATCTCGGTTATCATTTCAGCATAGGTTTTTCCCTGCAGCGTTCCCACCGGTACCCATTTTATTTCTTCCAGCGGCAGCTCGGGCGGCAGGGTCTCTACTAAGGTGACATTGCAATCGGCACAGTGTTTTATTTCCGGTTTATACTCGGCCTGACACAAGGGACAATACATGATTACTCCAATATTTATGGGTGAATTTGCAGATAAGCTGGCTGCAAGTAAACCCTGAAATTTCCTTTTTCAATTACTTTTCCGTTGCAGCATAAATTCACTGTACGGGGCGTATTCAGTGAATCCCAATTTTTTATAAAGAGTTAATCCGGCCAGGTTATCGGCCTTGATATTCAAACCGATCCGGGTGATATTCTTCAGCAATGATTGACAACAAGCTGCCGTGACTTTAGTAGCAAAGCCACCGCCCCGATAATCAGGATGAGTGGTAATATTGCCCAGAGCGGCAGCATTATAAGCTGGTGAGTACACGTGAATTCCGGCAATACTGACTAAGTGGTGATCTTCGAAATATCCGAAATATTGACCTGATTCCAGCATCCGTGGATCGAACCAGTTTCCGGGGTAAGCTAATTTGTACAGTGATTGAATTTCATTAAGATTAGCGGTTGATAGTTAGATAGTATGACCGGTGTCATAATTGGCAATTAGTTCGGGTTCGGTTAAAGCCATTTTCAGATGCTGCCCGTGAGATTCCAAATTGAATTGACTATTAAAAACTCGGATTAGACCGGGACTGAGGTGGGCATAGAATTTATCCGGCAGGAGAGGCAATAACTCTAATAGTAAGGTTTCCATCGGTAGTGGGTTGCTGGTCAAAGCCAGAACAGTTGGTAATTCCATCCCGCTGTATAAAAGAATCAGGGCCTGAATGATCTTGTGGTCTTCCAGGGCATACCAGGTGGTATAGGGCCAGAAAAAATCATCCAGATCGCCAATGCTGTACAAGTGCAGGTAGTAATCCTGACGGCAGTAATTTAAAATTCTCTGCTTATCCCGCAGTATTTCAGTTGGCATAAACGGATTTTGAACTATGCGTAGTTAATATCCTGAAGACAGATGACGACCACCGCGGTGTTCCACTTTAAGTTCCTTCAAAGTCGGTGATTTGGGACTTATCTGCAAGTAAAATCCCTGACCAAAACCGGAAGGTACCCAGTTAAGGGACATCTCCCAGCAATGCAGATCGCGATAGATCGAAAAACTGTGGTTTATCATCTTTCGCGTTAACATATTGAAACTGGCATTGTATTTAACACGCCAATTTTCGGTTATCTGGGCGGTAATACCGGAATTCATCTGGAAGCGTTCTTTTTCAGTGGTCATTTGCGGATTATCCAGTGTGTAGGAGAATGAAAAGCTGGCTTTCCATAGATTTGCGGCATCTAATTTTGTGGGTTTCTGAACTGGTTTTGCTTCAATTCCCTGATCGATGAATTCTTCTTCAAAACCGGTTGAATCAATTAATGTATCAGGTTGCGTTACAATCGGTGTCAGGCGCTTACCGGAAAAACTGAAACTCTGGGACATGCTGACCTGGGTCAAACGTGGTGTTGGTATACCGTATTTATTGACCCGCAGCTGATCGGTTTTTTGCTGCAGCTCCTCATCGAATTCATAGAAATCATGTTTCATTCTCAGGTCGAGGTTCAGCTTATTGCCAAGTTTAGACCGCAGGGATGAACTCAGAATCCCCATTTTATAATTTTTGAAATTATAACTGGTCGAGAAATTATAGGTAAACAGGTCCCGTTTGATCTCCTTTTCATCCTTCAGCATTTTAGCCTGGAAGGAATTAGTCATGGAAAAGGACATGGATTGTGCCTCGGTCTTAGGTGTTGATCCGGCCAAAGTTCCGGCAAAGCGATCCAACAATAATGGGATGCCATTGGTGTCAGTTATCGATTGAAAATAGCCGAAATCATGACCGAATACCTGTTTAGAGAAATCAGGGCTGTACCGATAGCCTATTGTAGGGGAAGCAACGTGGCGCAGAAATTTCAGGGGTCCGATATTGATCGGAAACATACCATAAATTTGGGTTTTCAGATTCAGGCTGAAATTGGCCGTGGTCCGGGCGGCAAATCCATCCACTTCTTGTTTGATTATCGTGTTAGTGTTTGAATCAAGTCCGGCAATTACAAAACTGCGATTTACCCAACTGGACTTCAAACTTGTGCTGGGGTTGACAGTGATATATTTAAATATTTTCTGAGGACCCGATATACTGCTGGTATGGTTAATGACTTGATCAGAAAAAGTTCTAACCGTTGGATTCCAGCGATATTGATCGACTGAGTCGGGAACCTCTTCCGACTCATAAAAGGTTTTATGCGGATTATTCAGATTGGCGCTGTAATTCCAGGTGATATTGTTGTACCAGCGCTTCTGCCTTCCGCTGCTTTTTAAGAAATAATCCTGGCCATGCCGGAATGAAATTCTCGGTAAAGTGCTGGTTGTTATATTTAATTTTGTACCGGCTTTGATTGGTGTTTGATAAAAGTCGGTGGTTGGATCGATTTTTTTGTCTACCATCAGATCACGGGAAGATGACAGGTTCAGGCTCATCGAATTTTTGGTTTTCTTCCACTTTTTCGAATAGGTCA
>JACKQG010000526.1_pt1 | contig 55753 bp, 49 predicted proteins | sample 8237621 | NCBI WGS metagenome assembly JACKQG01 (sample SAMN15677084, study PRJNA649215) | marine metagenome | biome: marine; feature: Black Sea; material: saline water; isolation source: suspended particulate matter (SPM) from the Black Sea western gyre | collected 2013-06-09/2013-06-10 | depth... | reverse complement strand
TCTGGTGGGGATCTCCATATACAGCAGGAGATGAGATTCTATTTGTCTATGCCAACCCAATCCAGCAAGGTGTGGACACCTATTCATTTACGACCACGGCACCGGCTGAATTTACGATTGCAAAAGGTGACGTGAATAATGATGGTGACGTTAACATATCGGATGTGGTGATGCTGATAAATTACCTTTTGCAAATTTCCGATTTGGAAACAGATGCACAAATGTATGCCGCTGACCATAACGGAGATTATGCTATCAATATTGCTGATGCTGTCAGCATAATACAGGATATTCTTAACCGCTCAGGGAAACTACTTGCATCAACCTCGCCAGCGGAAAATTCACTCATAAGTTTAAGCGAAACCGCAATCATATATGAAAATGAAATTCAATTGCCTATGACACTTACAGCAGATGGCGATATTTCAGCTCTGCAAGTTGAACTGACCTACGATCATCAGATTCTTGTGCCTGATACTCCCGTATTAAATGGAGGTAGTTGGAACGACATTAATGTACTTTACACGTCGTCTCAACCCGGAAAAGTTATCTATCTGTTTTACAGTTTAGGCGGTTCTACGTTACCGATAGCAGAGGATCTGATATTTCCCTTCCGTAATATTACCGGTGATGAGAATGTTAGCACGAAGATATCGTTGACACAAGCGGTGGTCGCGGGTTCAAACGGAAGATCAACTGTACTCGAATACGGAAACAGAACGGCAAAAACCAATGCCGTACCGGAAACCTATTCCTTGTATCCGAATTACCCGAATCCGTTTAATCCGGTGACGAATATCGAATTTGATTTACCGGAAGTAAGCCTTGTGACAATACATGTGTACAACATTCTGGGGCAGCAGGTTCGGACGCTGATAGACGGGAATAAAATAGCCGGACATCATCGCATCCAATGGGATGGAAGAAATACTTATGGAGAATCATTGGCTTCAGGGGTGTATTTCGTCCGGTTTAAAGCGAATGAATTTTTACAGAATCAAAAGATAATGCTCCTTAAATAACAATTGGAGATGAAAATATTGTTAAGAAATCAAAAATTTAAAGGACAATTATCATGATTAGAAAATTCAAAATAAAGTTTTTCCTCCTCTTAATGGGATTATTGGCAAACATTCATGCGAATAATTTTCTGTGGGTGCAGGATGGAATCGGAACTAGTTTCAGCAGCAATAATTCGGTATTTATTGTCATGGCAAATGATGATAACATTGGCGGACTTCAGTTCACTCTGAATTATGATGCGACCTCCCCAATATATTTAGAGCAAGTGATTCTCACAGAACACACAGAGCACTTGGATATCTACACTTCTACCACAGAACCGGGTACACTGAATGTTATCGTGTTGGGGCTTGAAGGCGAACTCCTTTTGCCCGGAGTTCACTCTGTAGTGGAATTACAGTTTGGCGTACTCGATTATATTCCACCGTCAGTTGTTCCTCTCAATCTCTCTGACGTGTCTGTTTCTGATGTTGGGGGATTGTCAATCCCCGCGAGTTGGGCAAACGGTTATTTCTTTGTTGAAACTCCGAATGCTCTGAGAATCGAAAACGGAATGGATACAGTGAGTATCAATCTTTACAATCAATTTACTGCGGGGGGTGTACAGTTTACGTTAGAATTCAACTCGGAGTTTGTCACACTTGATACCATAAATGCAACTCTCCGCAGCGAAGATATGGAACTAAGTTATAATGTGATTGCCCCGGGACAGGTGACGGTTTTGCTTTACAGCTTTGAACAGGGAACAATCTTCCCGGGGAGCGGCAGTATTGTACAAACGACTTTTACTCAACTAACAGATATTAGTACCATGATTCCACTAACATTGTCGAATGTTGCAGTATCGGACGCCGAAGGAGTGACGGTGGAGGTTGAACTGTACGACGGTGTGTATTCTCTACCCGGAGAAACATTATCTAATTCCTACGAATCATCAATTAACAAGTTACCAAATATTTTTACACTTAATCCTGCATTTCCAAATCCATTTAATCCGGAAACAGTTATCAGTTATCAGTTATCAGTAAACAGCACCGTAATAATGCACATTTACGACATCAGCGGACGGTTGGTTGAGACATTAGTAGATGGCATCACCGAGCCCGGAACGCACACCGTAAAATGGAATGCATCTGACTTCTCCAGTGGTGTGTATTTTGTGCAACTTGTTACCGGAGAATTTTCTAAAACACAGAAAGTTTTACTATTGAAATAACCCGCCGAAATAAACCAATATTTTATATGAATAAAAAGCCCTCTTTGGAGGGCTTTTTCGTAAATTCTACTATGAAATCAGAACGATACTTATGATAAACCAACCACTTATTGCCATTGTCGGACGTCCGAATGTAGGCAAATCCACATTTTTTAACCGCGTACTGAAAACACGAAAAGCTATTGTCGATGCTCAAGAAGGTATCACCCGCGACCGAATTTATGGCACAATGGATTGGGTGGGACATCATCTGACGTTTGTAGATACAGGCGGGTACATTCCCGAAGATATTGATATCTTTAACGCAGCCGTCCGCAGGCAAGCTCAGATGGCGATTGAAGAAGCAAACCTTATTCTGTTTATGGTGGATGGCACAGAACGTCCAACATCCAGTGATGTCGCACTGGCTAAATTTGTTCGCGAATCAGGTAAACCATACATTTTAGTCGTCAATAAATGTGATTCCCTTGAGCATGATGAACAACTGATTCATTTTTATGAACTTGGAATCGAGTCACTCTTGCCTATTTCAGCCCTCTCCGGACGATTAACCGGTGATTTATTGGACGCGGTTATCGACAAATTAAAGTTAACTATCGGAGATACGGAAGAGCGTGGGGAGGAGATTCTACATCTTGCTGTGGTCGGAATGCCAAATGTCGGGAAATCATCTTTGACGAACGCATTGCTGCAAAAAGAACAGACGATTGTTACGCCCATTGCCGGGACAACCCGTGATTCAATTGATACGCGAATGCGCTGGTACAATAAAGATGTGATGATTGTAGACACAGCCGGCATGAGAAAAAAAGCTAAGGTGAAGGAAAATATTGAGTTTTACAGCAATGTGCGTGCGCTGCAATCTATCGAACGATCGGATGTGTCTCTGGTGCTTATCGATGCGTTAAAAGGCATGGGTAAACAGGATAAAATGATTGTTGATCACGTCATAAAAAAGAAAAAAGGTATGGTGTTTATCGTCAATAAGTGGGATTTGATAATAAAAGACTCAAATACCATGCAGGAATTTAAAGAGGAGATGGTGTATCAATTCAAATCTCTGGAACATTATCCACTGTTATTTGTTTCCGCAATCACAAAACAGCGTGTATCAAAAATTATGGATACCGTTTGGAATGTATATCAAAACCGACAGCAGAAATTCTCCACACGGCAGTTGAACGACTGGCTGGAGCGTGCCACCGGACAAAATCCGCCACCTGCCCCTCAGGGTAAAGGGCTAAAAATCAAATTCATAATTCAGGTGCATTCTGCCCCGCCAATCATCGCTCTGTTTTGCAATTATCCCAAATTAGTTCCCGTGGCGTATCAGCGGTATCTCGAAAATCATTTTAGAGAGTATTTCACCATGGATGGCGTCCCACTGACATTGTCCTTCCGTGCAAAATGATTGTACACCCAACGGGGAAAAGTCAGTCATCTTTCAAAGAAAAACGGTCGGAGTTTATCGGGATACTCATCCCCATCAATAGCGCAAATACTGTTGCCAAAGAACTTAAATATTACAGAAAAACTTACTATGATTCCCGCCATGTTGCCTGGGCGTATCGCCGGGATGAAAATGGAAATGTGGTAGAGAATTCTTCCGATGATGGAGAACCATCCGGGTTAGCCGGCTCTCCGATATTAGGGGCGTTGCGGAAGAAAAATATTGTGAATGTTGCTTGTTTTGTCGTTCGATACTTTGGGGGTGTTAAACTTGGTAAACGGGGATTGATCGACGCATACAGAACGTCTGCAGAGTTGGCGATACAGGCCGGAAAGTTCAAACCATGGATTCCGAAAACCGTCGTACAAATCGAGTGTGACTACAAATATGCCGGAAATATATCACGAATATTTGAAAAAAATAATTGGCATATCTTGAAAGATCATTCTGAGGAAAAACTGATATGGGATGTTCAGGTTCATCGTGAAAATACTGAGCAATTTATGGAAGAAATTAAATCCGCTGCAGAAGGGAAGGCTCATTGCCGGATAAAAGGAAGGGAGTGAGTGTGGCCAACCAAGGAGGTACAGTAGAATAATTAACTAAGGGGATAAACCAAACACTCACTCCCAACGCCCATTTTAACGGCGGATATTCGGAATAGTTCCATGATAAATGGTTTTGGAGTGAATTGACTACCTGTCTGCCTGAAAAACATTGGCAGACAGGTAGTCAGAGCAGTATTTGATTTTGGCTGACGTAAAGAATAATAAGAGGATGTAAAGATGAAAAAAGTAATGATATTAATGTGGTTTGTGTTCATTCAAACCGGATATTCACAAGAGCATGAAACGCTGAAAGTGGCATTTTGGAATGTGGAGAACCTTTTCGATTTAATAGACAATCCTGATAAAAATGATGATGAGTTTGCCATCGGTGGAAAAAAAGATTGTTCTGAATCCATCTTAAATCTAAAGTTGGACCACTTAAGTGAAGTATTGACTGAAATGAATGCGGATATTTTTGGGCTTTGTGAGGTGGAAAACCGAAAAGTATTGGAATGGCTCAACGATAGATATTCTGAACGAAACTATTCCATCATCCATTATGAATCCCCTGATAACCGCGGCATTGATAATATGTTATACTATGACCCTGAGCGATTTACGGTGTTAAACGCACGGCCGATTACCATCGTATTTGATGACGGGAAACCCACACGAGACATTTTGTACGTACAAGGAAAATTCGGGAAAGAGATATTACATATCTATGTAAATCATTGGCCTTCGAATTACGGTGGAAAAGAACAAGCTATTCCGCGAAGAGCTGAAACCGCAAGAGTTCTGAGAAAAGACATCAACCGAATTCTTCAGGAAAATCCACTGGCAGAAATAGTGTTAATGGGAGATTTTAATGAGGACCCGACCGAGACTGCCGTGAAGGATATTTTATATTCCACCATGGATGTAAACGCTTCTGCCGGGCAGTTGGTGAATCTGATGGGACCGTTTTTTGGAAAACCGGAAGTTGGTACCTACGTCTGGCGGGGAGACGACTATTTCTTAGATCAAATTATTGTCAGCACCGGGCTAATGGATGGCATTGGAATTTCTGTACAGTCCGGGTCGATGGCAATCCACGATAAACCCAAGTATCGTCAGCAATCAGGGAAGTATGCACATTACCCGTTCCGATTTTGGGCAGGAAACAAGTTGCTGGGCGGATATTCAGATCATCTGGCTGTTTCGGTAGTGTTGTCTTTAGCTAAATAATCGATACGCCATCAGTAAATCTATTTGAACCTTACAAACCGGGAAACCTCAGCGTTAAGAACCAATTTTCTCAAATATTTTCCCCATCACTTCTCCACAACTAATAACCTAATTCGCCAGCTTTATAATTTTGATCAGGAATCGCGATTATGCTTGAGCTACAACTGACGAAAAAATAGCCTGCTCCGATGTGTCGGAGTAAATATGTAAAACGTAATATCTCATCAAAAACTATTTTTATCTTTTTTGTTTATTCGTCATTCCATAAAACTTGAAACACCACTAAACAAAGATATAATAGTACAAAATCTCATACTGAATGAAGAAAATAGATCACTGGCAAAATTATTCAATATTTTAGTTGCGTGTCCCAATGCGGAAGTCAGGAGTCGAATGTATCGGGTTTAATTACGTAGAATCATAATATCTCTATTCGTCAGAACGACAAAAAGACTATGTCATTCCGAAATGAGGCACGAATGAGGAATCTAAATTGTCTTTGCCCCGGAGTTGAGTTTGGTGCTCCGAATCATCCTCACCGGGGGTTGAAAATGCAGATCCCTCACTCTCCTGTGTCGGTTCGGGATGACAGAAAATAGTATACATTCCGACATGAGGTACGAATGAGGAATCTTGTTTTGTTTGGGAGCGGATTTAAGTTTTGCGTATAATAATTCAAGAAAGTCTTCTAACTTCTTTAGTATTAGTCTTTTGCGAATTTTGTGTGCTTTTGTTTACACCCCGCGTATTTTGCGGGGCATTTTGCGGCGAATAATCCGGGTTAGAGCCTTGGTGGAATATTTCATATTTTGATAAAGATCTTTTTCCGATATAACCAATACAGGATTATCCACCACATAATTACATGAAAAATCGCAAATAGAACTGAACCGTTCATATTTCCTGCAAACGGTTGAAATACGGTTTTAAAAAGATAAGTGTACCCGGAAATTGTTTCCCCATCCAGTGTGAAACGGGTTCGAAGAATGGTTTTTACCCAAAGCGCGGAGCCGGCAAAAATGAAAATGGAATTTGTTCCGAAAATCACTAGAGGATGAGCCAACTTCTTCCAACCACGTATTTCAGTCAGCCAAACGAATGTGGTCAGTACAAGCACTGCCAGTCCAGCCGTAAAAAGAACATAAGAACTTGTCCAAAGCTGTTTGTTTAACGGAAAGAGAAAGCTCCATATCCAACCTGATAAAACCAAACCAAATCCTTGAAAAACCATCATTTTAACGGTATTTTTATAATACGAACTTTTTTGAAGCATAGTGCCAAAATGATATCCGATTAGCACGGTGGCAATTGCGGGAATGGTGCTGAATAAACCTTCAGGATCAAACGGGATACCATTTCCGGTCCACAGATGATTAACTCCCAGCAATGTGCGATCAAATGTCAAGGCAAAGTTTGTTTCCATTCCATAGGGATTGTTTCCACCGGCAAACCAAAGTATAAACCAATAGACGGCAAGCAATCCAGAAATCTCGGCAAGCAATCGTTTATTATCGGACATCAATGCCAAGAATGCAGCAACTCCGTATGCCAATGCAATTCGTTGGAGAACGCCCATAATTCGAAAATGCGACCAATCCCAATCTTGACGAATGAAAGGAAATGCGTTGAGGAGTAACCCGATTATGAAAATAGTGAACGTGCGTCCGATAATTTTTCTAGTGGCATCACCGGTGAGCGTAAAATCGAACTGTTTGAAGGAAAAACGCATGGCAACCCCGATGATGAACAGAAAGAACGGAAAGACAAGATCCGTTGGTGTGCATCCGTGCCATTTGGCGTGGCGGAGAGGCGGATAAACATATGCCCAACTTCCAGGAGTGTTGACTAATATCATTAATGCGATGGTTAATCCGCGAAAGGCGTCCAAAGCGATAAGACGTTTGTTTTTCATAGTACTCATGTGTTAAAGTGTTCGTGTGCCTGCCCGGAGCAGACGTGTCCGCTGGTTTTTTGGGCGGGTTAATGTGTTAGGCGTTTGTAACTCAATGATTGTGAAATCCGATAAACTTACACACTCTCTTCGTGGCCTTTTCTCCATGTCTTCCAATCCTAATCTTTAACCTTATCCATTTTCTAACTTGGATTATTCGCCACAAAAGTCACCCCAGTACAGTCGTTCCTCCTTACGGGGCATCCCGTGTTTTCTACGGGGCATCATTCAGGCTAATTCATTTTCATCAATCAGAGAGATATTGTATTTCCATATCCATACAAAACCTGCGACTGCCACTACAGAAAGTCCTACGCCGATACCAAAGTTACCGAAAATAAAATGACCAATCGCAAATGTGCTTCCCCAGACTAACGCCAGTCCGCTGACCCAGTTTCCAAAAAAACCATCAGCAACTGAAGGCATCGTTGATTCTATATGCGAAGAAATCGGTCCCCACCATCCACCTGGTTGAACCCGTTTGTAAAATGTGTTCAGTGTATCGTTGGTTTCCGGCTTAGTTAAAAAAGTTACGCTTATCCATGCAATGACAGAAATAGGAACAATAATTAGTAATTTATGGTGAACTTGCAATTCCAGTCCAAAGAGTATTGGAGCACGTCCGAAAAGAGTATAAGGAATGCCGGCTTGGATCGTTTGGATTGCAGCTGTGACTTCTAATCCGATGGTAATCAGCATGGAAGTTAGGAGTGCGGTAATCTCTGACCAAGCATTAATACGCCACCAGAACCAGCGTAGAACAAGGACTAGACCAATTCCGGCACCCATAGCAAAGATGAACTCCCATGCTTTCGAGACGCTTTGCATTTTCATTGCAAAAAACGCAGCAAACAACATCATTCCGACGGTGATAAGCCGACTAACAACGACATAATGTTTTTGAGCTTGTGCGTCCGAAGAGAAGTGATTTTCCGGCTTAAAGAAACGTTTGTATACATCGTTGATTAAATAAGACGTTCCCCAATTAAGATGCGTATCGATAGTTGACATAAAGGCGGCAAGGAATGACACGACCAAAAGTCCTTTCATACCGGCACCTAAAACTGTTTGCATGACAAGCGGATACCCGGCTTTGGACCCTAATTCGGCGAAGGATTCCGGAATAATCGGAAATGCGACAATTGAAACCATTGCGACAACGATCCACGGCCAAACACGAAAGGCATAATGCATGAGGTTGAACCAAAGCGTCGCCATTAACGCATGCTTTTCATTTTTTGCCGAAGACATTCTTTGGATGATATAACCACCGCCGTCCGTGTTATGGGTTGACCACCACATAATGGTGATAAAAACTAAAAACCGGGAGAATGGAGATTCCCAGAACGCTAGACTAAAAAACCCTGCGTCCGGCATTGGAGGAATAAATTTTAATGTGTTTTCAGTGACAGATGCTTCTCCACTTAATGAAAGATTATTAATTTTACTAATGATTGCTTCCATACCTCCAAAGGCATCTACAGCAATGACAGCAAGAGCAACAGACCCAATCATCGCAATTGCAAATTGGACTAAATCCGTAATGACAACGCCCCAAAATCCGGATAATAGTGCATAAATAAGGGCAACGGTGACCAAAATCCATACAGCCGTCCAGCGGTCAATGTTGAGCATGACGGCCACAACAGAAGCCATTGCGTTGATGACCCATCCCATAACAATGAAATTGTATAATAAGGCAAAATACGTTGCTTTAAATCCACGTAGGATTGCTGCCGGCTTTCCGCTGTAACGAATTTCTAACAGTTCGTTATCAGTTAGTACCCTTGCGCGCCGCCATAATCTTGAAAAAAGGAAAACACCCAACAATCCTACCAAAATCTGATTCCACCAAAACCAGTTTTGCCAAATTCCCGGACCTCGGATAAACTCCGTAATTGCCAGCGGGGTATCGGCAGCAAATGTTGTGGCTACCATGGATGTCCCAACGACCCACCACGGGAGTGTTCTTCCGGCCAAGAAGAACTCTGAAGTGTTTTTCCCTGCTCGACGTGCAAAGTAAATACCAACACCCAAAGAAAATAAAATGTAGGTGATAATTATTGCCCAGTCAATAAATTGTAGATCCATTTGTTTTTCCTTTCTTAGTAAATCTTGTGTAATTCAGCCCCGGGATAATAGTGCTGCAATATTGATTTTGTTGAATAATGTTTTAATGCCATCCCGAGGGCACCGATTTGACAAAGACCGACTCCATGTCCCCAACCGGCTCCAATAATTTTGAAAGCAGATGGAGTTCCATTCTTATCATTTTCTTTTTCGATGAAAATGGCTGAACTGTATAAAAATCCGGAATGAAGAATCCGGCGGATTTCATATTCAGTATTAACCAATAAATGCATTTTGCGTTCTTGATTATCCAAGTAGAGGATATTGATGGAGATTAGTCTTGAAGAACCTCCACGTTTCAGTGGAATAATATCTAAAATGTTTTTTGCTGAAATTGCAAGTTTATCGTTGAATAGATTTGTGAGTTCAGCTTGTGTGTATGTCAAATTCCAGCGATAGTATGTCCCGGACTCGTCCACATTTCCGATGTAGTCCTTCAGATTTGATTCAGGCACAGTGTGAGAACTGCAAAATGCAGGTGGTGTGGAATGAATCCACTTTTCTGCATTAGATTCTTCGGTGAGAGGTAGCTTCTTCCAATCTGTTTGTTTAGGCATGTCCAGCCGGTTTTGTAAATAAGGATGTGGTTTTCCGTCCCAGACATTTTCATAGGATTCCGTCATTCCTCCACAAGATTTTGAATACCGTGCATCACAAATTTTATCCGCAAACATAAGCACTTGACCATAAGTTGCTTTTGATGCTGCCACAGAATGTTCTGACAGGTTTCCGGCTCCCTGATAACGCTGACAGCAATCATCATTGCAAACATCGATACCCAAGTCAGCATGTTTTTTTTCAGCAGCCGCAAGTAGCCATGATCGGGCGACAATCGTTTGGGATTCTGTCAATGAGGGAGGGCATGTAGCACTCATCTCAGACGTCGCAACACACATTAGATATTGTTCTGCAGGAATATGATTAATGATAAGGATTGCTCCGTTTCTCACCATTATTTCGAGGTCACCCGGGTATTGAACGGAAATATTTTTCTGCCAGTGGAATCCTCGACCGGCTATGACCGGGTTAACAGAAACGAAGTCAGAATAATCATCATTTCCGGCGGTGCGGCGGAGTATAATTGTGTCTTCACATAACGAACCAATTCGTATTTTGTTATCATCCGGTGTCAGGGTAATCGTTTTTGGAAGAGTAAAGTTCTTATGGTTTTCAACAAGATATTTGTCCGGGCAAGAGAATGATAGCTGAATGGAAGTTTGATTATCCTCCGGGAGTATGACTCCGACCTTAATACTTGGCTCTGTTTTGGAGTGAATTGACTCCCGACCCAAATTAAAATACGCATCTGCTCCGGCGCCGAGAATTGGGGCTTCACGCAATTTAGATATCTGTAAAATGTTAGAATCAAAATTAGTGTTACAAACGTAATGTGACTTAGCACCTTCGGGGAGAATATCTGAGTGTGTAATCAGCTTGGTAAGTTCCGAAAGAAACGGTTTCCAGAGAATATCAGTGTCTTTTGACTGGAAAAGCAAATCACCCAGACGCTGTCCGATAATAATGCGATCAAGTAAAGTACCAAAGTAAGGGTGTGCTTTTTCTAAAGATCCTCTATTTGGATTGACAAATTCAAATAATGACTGCCACCCGCAATAAACAGTAGTAATTCTTTCATAAATTAAATGAGCAAGGTTCTTACTAACATCCCGATAAGTTTTGATCGCGTTGGTATCTTTTTGCAGTGCAAGCTCTAAAATCCGATTCGGATATATTTTGCTTTTATTGAGTTCTTCAATGGTAATCTCTGAATACTGACTGTAAATCGTTTGGATTCCGCCGGCAGACGCATAATTCTCTAACGAAACAGCACGATTATTTTTCATTTCCCACGTTTTGGCAATCCAAAATTTCGCCTTATCAAAGGGAAGAAGTTCATTGTTCAATTTCAATGCATCGGCTACGCCTGTACCCCCGCCTAAATAATAAGCATTATTTACATCACGGAAGAGACCATTTGACGCGTATTCTTCTCCGATGCCGCAATAATCTGCATCGCTGCCTAAGTGTGTAATAGGGGAGAATAGTCGAATTCCACGTTGGTCTAGCAGGCGTTCAAGTTTGGTCGCAAAATCAAGCATTCTAGGACCGTTTGCCATGGCGACAATCCCACGTTTATCGTGAGTTTTTAATCCCGGCATTCCGATACCGATAAGATAAGTATTCGCTTGACTTTTTGTGCTTACTTCACTGATCACATCGGCATAAGCGACCAAGTAAGCTTTTTCTTGTTTGATCTCAGAAAGTATGGGTTGAATTTTGTTATTATTCAGTTCAGCTAACTGTGTTTGGATATCTACCGGGGAAAAATTAGGATCAAAGTCCGGATACTCATGATAAGACTTTAGAGAATGCACATCGCCAAGTTTAAATGAATTGTCATTGTGTTTTTCGATGACATAAGCACTGACCTTAGTAGCACCGCCATCAATACCGATAATTATTACATTTTTATTTTGCCGCTGAGACTCAGAGTTCACAGAGGATATTTTTTGATTATATTTGTGCTTCAATATTTCGAAGTGTTTTTTTTGTTACGTTTTAAATAATTACGTTTTACGCATTTTGCCGGCGTTGTAATGCTTCTAGCCGCATCCAGTCTTTAGCTTCGTCATTTCTGTCAACAACTGCTTGATTAATAGCATGGTCGGTCCCGCCGGAATGACGAATAACTTCATAAATCGGGGAATATATTCGTCCGATTTTATACTGCTCACTAATACGCAATACCATATCATAATCCTCGCCATAATTCAACGCATACGGATCGTCATTTATTCCAAACCAACCGATGGATTTGATGAGCGCAATCGGGATCGAACGTGGTGCACCGGCTCCGTTTATACGTAATAAATTGTTCCGCCCATTGTCGTCTGTCCATTCATCATGCGTTACGACAGGAATTTCATCCATGCGCACCAACTCTCCTGAACCTTTTTTCTCCCACACATCGTAAGAACCAATAACCATTCCGACGGTAGGATCTGAATCAAACACTTTTACAATGGATTCGACGGCATTTGCTTTCAATCGGTCATCCGAATCAAGTTGAACATAATATTTACCATTGGCATTTGTTGCACCATAATTTAAACAGAAGCCAATATTATTAATGTCCGTTATTAGTAAACGCACTTCTGGTTTATTGCTGTCATATTTATTTCCACCGGATAAATACTCTTTTACTGCCGGGATAGTCGGATCATCTTTGCCGCCGTTGACGACAACGAGCACTTCGATTTCAGAAATACTTTGGTTTTGCACACTCTCAATTGCAGTGCCGATAAATTCGGGGCGGTTGTTAACCGGGATGATAACAGAAGCCGTAAGAGAAAAATCTCCTTTCGGAGCGGTTTTGAATCCTTGATTAGGATAAAGTTTCGCCCCAATTCTTTCTAAATGGTTTGTCAGTGTATTTTCTGCTTCTAACTGTTGCTCTTTTCCCGCTAACAAATAATCGAAAACGTTAGCTTTATCCTTTCCTGAATAAACTGTGTAAAGACTCCCGCTATATTTATTTGCCACACGGATTAATTCAGTTTGTTCGGCTAATTTTAATCTCAAATCATATAAATGATTGTAAGCTAAGTCTATATCCATGCCGCCAATCTTTTTCACCGCTGCAGTATCAAAGTAAAACATTTTCCCGTAATCCTGATTATCACGCAGTCGCCCAGGATGGTGGGGGAGTAAATGGATTTCCTGTTCTTCATCATCGGTGTTGATTGAATAGTCTCCGTAGATCATTCCGGCATTATCATTTCGTTCTTTAGCCAGATGAAATATATTTAACACAGAATCGGCAGGAATGACAGGCGCATGTCTATTATCAATATAGAGGACAGTCTCAGTGTGTACTTTTGAAAGAGCTGAATTCCATTGCTCGGGAAAAGTAGCGTTTTTAGCAGAGATAATGGTAAGTATCTCATCAAACTTAGCCGACAAGCTTATCGGATTCGCATCAGCGATTGCAATTAAATGGCTAGAGTGGTAAATGGAATTAAATTTATTAATGAGATTTTGTAGTTCATCATCGGATTTGGTTTCCACTTCCGAAATGTGGAAAATGACAGTGGTATTAACTTGCATAAAACCTTTCTAAGTGATTAGGGATAGATTCCTTTGTTTATAAGACCGAAAAGTTACTAAAATATTATTCTATATGTGTACTCCGAATTTAAGTAATTTCCCATCGGAAAAAACTTAAAAGAAAGCGATTCATGAGAACCAAGACCACTTTATTATCAATTTTTATTGTAGTTGTATTTCTGCTGCTTCCCGGCTGCTCACATCTGCCAAAGATCAGAATAAAAACAGAAGTCGTAAAAGAAAAAGAACAAGTCGTAAAAACCGGGATTGAAGTCCTAACTGAGAACAATTTTGATATTTTAAAAGACAAAAAGGTCGGGCTCATCACAAATGCTACCGGCATCAACCGTGATTTTGTTTCAACCATCGATCTGTTAAATGAATCTCCATACGTCAAACTTACAGCTTTATACGGACCTGAACACGGTGTGCGAGGAGATAGGACTGCCGGTGAACATATAAGTTATTTCACAGATGCTAAAACAAACCTTCCGGTGTATCCGCTCTATGGTAAAACACGAAAACCCACCTCAGAAATGCTGAAAGACATTGATGTACTGATATTTGATATTCAAGATATCGGAGCCCGTTCATATACTTACATCAGCACCATGGGACTTGCGATGGAAGCCGCCGCCGAAAACGGGATTGAGATGGTAGTGCTGGACAGACCCAATCCGCTGGGCGGAAACCATATCGAAGGTAATATCATCGAAGATCAATATCGTTCCTTTGTGAGTCAGTTTGCCATTCCGTATGTACACGGCTTAACGGTAGGAGAATTGGCATCCATGTTGAACGATGAAGGAATGTTAGCCGGCAGTGTATCCTGCCAACTTACAGTAATCCCGATGAAAGGCTGGAACCGATCGATGACATTTGAAGAAACAGAATTGCCTTGGGTACCGACTTCTCCACATATCCCGCATGAGGATACACCACTTTATTACGTCAGTACCGGTATTTTGGGGGAATTAGGCGTATTCTCAATCGGAGTTGGCTACACTCTGCCGTTTCGTATGATTGGCGCTCCCTGGATTGACGGAACTATCATTACTGATGAATTGAATTCATTAGGATTGCAGGGAGTGAAAATCCGTCCGGTTTCTTACAAACCTTATTATGCGCTGGGAAAAAACGAATATCTGGGTGGCGTTCAAATCCATTTGGACGATCCGTCTGATATTGATTTGATGAGTATTCAGTTTTTATTTATGGAAGCTCACAATAAACATTATCCGAACAAAAAACCGTTTGAGATTGCTGATGAAACCCGTTTGGCGATGTTTGACAAGGTAGTGGGAACTTCCAAAATCCGGGAATTATTCAGTGAGAATTATCGCTACGAAGATATTAAGAACTATCTCCAAAAAGACGTAAAAGCTTTCAGAGAGTTGTCAAAAAAATATTATTTGTACGATTGAGTAATGAGTAGAAAGTCGAAGTGTAGCTGAGATCCCGTGTTTTGTACGGGGTATAAAGTGAAAAGTCGGGAGATTGGGGCTAATGCTTCGGTCTTTAAGAAGTGGAGGAGTGAGCAAAATATTAGAGATTGGCGGTAGAGCTTAGGTGAACTTTGCGGAAGTTAACATTTGTCAATTCACTGATTAATACCTACCGCATTATGTTTATTGACTAAAAGCTTCTAACACCGCCTTCATCAGCGTATCTCTTTTCACTTGGTCAATAATCGTCTCAAACGGGAAGCCCAGCACAACTGCTCGATAATTGCCGTTGTAATAGGTTCCGGCGCTAAAATGATTATCGCCATATCGCAGCAGGGAAGAAGACATGCCCGGGATAGGGTCCAGCGCATCAGGGGATTCGACTTTGTAAACGGAAGGGTGAAAGTTTTGATTAAAGGATATCTGCTCAAGTTCAGGAATAACATCGGTTGAAAAGACAGTCCCCGATTGTGAAGCATGGTCGGTTGCCCAATTGAATATTAACACATCACGGGCAAAACGTATATCCGGGTGACTTTCTGATTTTCCGCTGAAAAGATCGGTCCCGATATGCGCTCCGGAAACGAACAGATTTCCACCATTACCGCAATAATCAGTAATCTGAGTGATCATTGCATCGGAAAAAACAGTGTAGTTTAAACTATCACCCATCAAAGTGGTAGTAGATTTTTCCTCACCTAAAATAAAATCCACCATACTGTATTTGGAGAGATTGAAAAGACTGTCTTCGGCAACTTCATCACTGACGGAGACAAATGAATATCCTGCGTTTTTGATAGAAACACCGTGGATGTACGGGAAGTCAAATGTATTACCGGGGATGATTTTTGTTTCAAGGTCGGCATGGCTGGCGCCGTGCCCCGGCAAATCGTTGGTCGTCCATTGTGATTCCGGGGTGAAATCAAACTGTGCACCGGTGAAATTCAGGTCATATTTATACGACACACCCTCATCGATAATATTTGCGAATCCCCTATGCCCGTTTTCATCTACGATAGCCGGACCGGAAACGCGGTCAAATCCATTGACAATTAGCACCGTTTTTGGGTTTTTAACATCCCTGTAAACCGACAGAATCTCTGATGGAAAACTCTCTCCGCCCGTATTAACGGCAGTTACTTTATAGCTGTAAATAATTCCGGGCTTTATGGTTAGGATGATCGAACCGGAAGTATCAACAACGGTTCCATTATCAAATCCGCCGTCAGCGATTCGGGTATAGACAATATATTTTTCAGGAACGGCGGTTGGTTCCAGCGGATCGAAAACCGGCTTCCATGATAGCCTGACTTTAATGGCGTCAACAAATTCTGCGGCAAAATGATTCACCGGCAGTGGATGAACAACGTAATCACGATTTTTCTGATTTGTAAGATATTTTAAGATGCCCTTATAAATACTGCGGCTGACATCAAACCGGAACTGCGGATCGAGAGCAAATTGCATGTCATAAAAATTCTGATGAGATAGCAATTCTAACAGCAGGGTTGGAACGTTAGGTGTCCGTGCCGAACGGTAATCGGCGTTCCACAGTTTTCGGCGGTTCCAATTGGGGTCGTATTTTTTCCAAATATCATCCACAATTTGGGTTTGTACAAGATCCGCCAGATCGCGGTTCGCCATTCGAGAAGTTGAATCCGGGAAATATTCTGATTCCAGCTCATCTTCCAAGCGGTAAATCGCAAGTGTTCCGATAGAGGAATTCTCTTTGATTCCGGCATCAGTATGAAACGCCAACGCCAGATCGATCGGAATTTTCAGCCCGTCGATCTCCCGATTCGTATTTGGTCCGTAAGGGTTGCCTTTAAGATAATTCACCCATTCCCCGCGCTGATAATCGTCCTTGTAATCATTGGTATCGGCATGCACATTATACAGCGAATCCGGCATCCCGGCGTACTGCAAATAGTAACGCGCACTTTCAAGAAAGCGGGGGCGTTTTCCGGTTTTACCGCCACGGATGATATTGCCCATCCCGCCACCGAACCGCACGGCATCAGCAGAGATGGACCTCCCCGACGATTTGCTTTGATTTGACAGAACTACCGAGCATGTTTTATCTTTGATGAATTTGAATGTACCAAGATACACCCAGGTTTCATAACCCAATTGCTGGTTTACTAAAAATGTTGTAGCCCCTCCTGCATGATGAACGGTGTATTTTGCATCGCTTACAGCGGAAGCCAGCTTTCCGTAGGAAATATAGACAGCGTATTCACCGGTTTTGGTAATTTCCGGTATCCATGTTACAGAAGCGGTTGCGACCGAGTCTGTCGTCGTAAATCGAAAACTGCCTTGTCGAAAAGGATTGTCTCCGATTCCGTAGGGTGGCAATCCAATGGCAAATCCCGGAGTTTCAGCCGTTTGCCAATCTCCGGTTTCGACAGTTGTAGAATCTGGTGAGTCGTTGTCGCAAATGACTTCATTTGTTTGCGGGTCACGTTCTTTGGGAATATAGAGGTTTGCACCGGAATTTTCGAGCATCGGAAAAAGGTAGGGGATAGTAAAAGACATTGGTAGCAAATCTTCTACTGTCTGAAAAAGGCGAGGTCGCATCCATTCCCATCGGTCGGTCTCGTTATTGTAATACCAACCGTGGCTATGCCAAACCGCCAGATGGTTATCGCTTAGTCCGGCTGTGATTTCAAACGGGATGCTGGTCTTCGTTACATGTGCCGCAGTTGTAGGCATTTTCAGCGGGATACGAGTCTTGTCCTGAAATTCACCGCGATAATAATTTGGTATCAGTTCATGGATGGGACGATGCAAAGAGCGTAAAGTAAGTGTATAGTTTCTAAACCGCCAGCCAAGAGCTGAACGCATACTTAAATAGATACTTTTCTCAGTGTATAATCGCATCGGCATAAAGGCGAATTCCGGGCTGAAATCGATAACGATCGTTTTGGAGGTTTTATCAACTTCAACAGATACGATTTTAGTCCCTTCATGAAGCATATAAGAAAAATCACCGGATTGGGCTTTTGTAATAAATCGTTCTGCTTTATTATGGACTTTCTTGGTTAGGCGGTCCATGGATGCGTAATCGTACCCGTTTTGAACGGTGATGACATGCGCGCAGCCATCCAGGAAGAACAGCCCGAGAATGGAGTAAAGAAGTAATTTTAATATGTCTTTTGATGTAATCATATCTTTAGTTAAATCATCAAACTAATGCCCAAATTTTACAGCTAAAGGCGTTCTTCAGTCAATAATATTATGGAGTATGCCGACTGTGTCGGCATTTGATTGACCCCGCAAATACGGAATGCGAGCACTCAGTCAATCCACTCCAAAATGAAAAAATACTACTAATTCTGACACAGTAATTTTCCGTAAACTTACTACCATGATTAAGTACTTATCAAAGCGTATTATCTTATTACTTCTTGGACTGGCAATCGGACATTCAGAACATGAACTTTTGTCGGTTTTACCAACAGAAGTTGGTGCTAAGACTGAATCGCTGGAAAAAATACTGACGGAAGCGCTACAGGATTCTGCCTGGCCCGGAGGTGTACTTTTAGCAGCAAAAGACGGAAAAATATTTTTTCATAAAGCATTTGGGCATCACACGATTGAAGGAAAACACCAAAACCGAACAGATGATATTTTTGATTTGGCATCCATCACCAAAGTGATCGGTACAACCTCTGCCGTAATGAAACTGACCGAAGAGGGAAGATTGGACTTAGATGAAAATGTCAGTACATATTTACCAACGTTTCGCGGAATAAAAACGGATAAATCCTCGGTGACGATTCGTCATTTGATCACTCATACTTCCGGATTGCCGCCATTCAAACATTATTTCAAGATGAGGGATGGAATTGATGCGCGGATTGATAGCATATTAAGAACCGAGTTGGAATATTCGGTCAGAGAAAATACAGTCTATTCAGATGTCGGTTTAATCACGCTTGGAAAAGTAATCGAAAAAATTGTTGGTAATTCAATGGATGACTATCTTAAAAAATCGGTGTTTGATCCGCTGAATATGACTTCTTCAATGTACAACCCATCGGAAGAATATTTAGACCGCATTGTTCCAACCGAATACTGTCTTGAAGAACGGGGATATGTACATGGTCATGTTCATGATGAAAACGCTCGCAGTATCGGTGGAGTGGCCGGGCATGCCGGACTATTTTCAACAGCCGGTGATTTAGCAATATTTTCACAAATGATGCTGAATAAAGGAATCTATAACAGTAATCGTATTTTTGATGAAGCAACAGTAGAATTATTTACAAAAAGAGCGAATGTTGTAGAAGGTAGCTCCCGTTGTCTGGGGTGGGACAGTCCATCCGGGAAGGCATCCGGTGGCGTGTATCTAAGCTCCGAAAGTTATGGGCACACCGGATTTACCGGTACCTCGCTGTGGATTGACCCTATGAATGATATTTTTGTGATTTTACTGACAAACGCTGTTCACCCGAAGCGTGAAACGAAATCACCGCATTATTATGATTGGCGTCAGCGAATTCACTCAGCGGTTTATGAATCCTTAGGATATACGGAGCCGAACAAAAAATTAAAGCTGCGGGATCGTTGGTGGATTGAATCCCTTCCAAAACCATGGAAGTTGACAGAAAGCGAAGCATCGGAAATGCTAAGGAGATTTTCGGTACGTTACCCTGATTTTCGTGAACGATTAAAAGCCATTGCTGTTTGGCGGATCGGGACGCCCTATGAAATTTTCAAGCTAGGTGAAGAGCAAGAGCCTGACGCCGACCCGATTATTCGTCTGGATGTTTCAGATTGCACAGCCCACGTGCTCACCAGCCTTGCCTTGGCTGAGAGTAACTCATGGGAAAAAGCGCGAGAGAATATGATTTATTTGCATTATAAAGATCATCAGCCTTCGTACAAGACAAGGTGGCATTTTACATCCGACCGTATCACGGCCAATCCTGTTACAGAGAATATAACAGATTTGTTGATGAAAAATAGCGAACTGAAGACCGCAAAAGTCACGTTAAACAAGAAAAATAACGGTGAGGAATTATTAGAATTAGATTGGGAAAAAGCCATGGAAGTTCGATATATCCCAAGTGACAGGTTAGATCAGGCATTGTTGGAAAATATCCCTGAAATTTGCGGAGTCGCTTTTGTAAAAAATGCATATTTCAAAATGGGTGTCATCATTGCTCATGAAGGTATTATTCTGGATAAAAAATATTTACTCCATGCCTCTCAATCTGCCGGAGAGACTGTCAAACAAAACTTTATGGAGTATTATTTTTCAGGCATTAAACCCAAATTTGATGGAATCATGATTTATGAGTTTCATCCGATTCTTCGGGATTAGATTTTTTACTAAGAAACTTTGGCCAAGGAATTTGGAAGGGAGTACGTTCGCGTACGGTGTGAAGTGTAAGGTATAATGCTGCGATTAGTAAAATAAGATTTGGAGTCCAAAGTCCGACGGCAGGGCTTACAAGGTTTCTATCGGCCATATCTTCACCGCTGATCAATAAAATATAGTATACAAGGAAAAATCCGAAACTCAAGCTCGTCCCGATAACGAATCCCCCTTTTTTTGCTAAGACGCCAAGTGAAGTGCCTACCAACACAAATAAAATGCATGCAAAAGGAAGAGAGAATTTCTTGTGGATTTCCACTTCATATTTATTTTGGCTTTTCATGTAACTGTTCATGAGGTTGAACTCGTTTTTCAGCTGTCGTTCCAGTGTCTTTAATTTCCGTTTTTTCGTTCGTTTTTGGCTAACGCTCAACGTTGTGTCATTTTCAATCATCGTTCGGGATGTGTCAATAATACTTAATGCCAGTGGAAGTGACCCCAGCTTAGTTGAATCGCCGATAACACGCTTAAATGATTTCATCATTCTTGCTTGAACATTTTGCAGCCGTTTTTGATAAGACTTACGTTTCGCCATCATCATGGGAATTGTCATTTCACGGTCAGTACGGTTAGAAGAATCTCTGCGATTTAAAATAAGGTCATCGGCTGGGAGGATAATCCGGTGGCGTTCAAATTCAATGCGGCGGTAATTTCCAAAATCTTTGAGATCGAGTTCGTGAATTTCTCCATTAAAAAGCGTAAGGACGATGGCATCATCCATGGTGGAAAGTTGACCGCTCTCAGCATGAATACTGGTCTGCGATTCGCTATGATTTGCCTTGCTGAAAATTCGTACATCCTTCATGATTTCATTTTCTTTTTCCCGAATAATCATGCTGTAATCAGGGAGATCGTTAATGAAATGTCCGGGTTCAATATTCAATCCGGGGCGTTTTCGATAAATATCACCGGATAAAATTCTCGCCCTAAAATTCATCTCCGGTAAAATGAAATTGTTAAAATACACCAGCATGAGCGCAACGGAAACTCCAAAGATAAGGGCCGGACGTATAATCGTCAGAAAGCTGATGCCGGACGATCTCATGGCGTTGATTTCATTATCTTCAGACATACGGCCAAATGTCATGAGTGTTGCTATTAGGACAGCCATGGGTACAGCTAAAGCGACAATCCAGCCAAGATTTAACAGAAGATACTCTAAGATGGTAAGGACATCTAGCCCCTTTCCGAGGAAACGGTCAATAGCTCTGAGTAAAAACTGGACAAATAACACAAAAATAATAATCAGCAAAGAGAAGATAAACGGGAAATACAGCTCTTTTTGGATATATCTGTTCAGCAGACGCATATGGGAAATTACGAATTATATATTTTAAGAATTAAGATTTAAGAATTAAAAATTAGATATAGCATGGATGACGCAGAATAAACGGATTTAAATGGAAAATATATTTTTTGTTTTAACAATGCTTTCACAAAGAGCATCAATTTCCTTTTTAGTATTGTAGAGATAGAAACTGGCGCGGGTAGTGGAACTTAATCCTAATTTTGTCATGATGGGCTGTGCGCAGTGATGCCCTGCACGAACCGCAATACCGTCTTGATCCAAAAATTGTGCAAGATCATGCGGATGGACATTATCAACATTAAAACTAATCACGGCACCACGGTTTGTTGAATCACCATATATTGTTAGTTCCGGAATGTTTGATAAAGATATCAGAGCATATTTTAGTAAATCTTGACCGTGTTTTTGTACATCATCCATCCCGATTTTGTTAAGGTATTCAATAGCTGCTCCTAAACCAATCACCTGAGCAATTTTTGGTGTACCCGCTTCAAATTTGTACGGAATCTCATTCCATGTTGCGGATTCCATTGAAACAGAGCTAATCATTTCACCGCCGCCTAGAAACGGGATCATTTCTTCCAATATTTTTGTTTTACCGTATAAAACTCCGATACCTGTCGGTGCTAACATTTTATGTCCGGAAAATGCAAGAAAATCACAACCTAACTCCTCTACGTTAATGTTAGCATGAGGAACACTTTGTGCGGCATCAACTATCGTAATTGCACCAACGGATTTTGCGTAGTCAATAATTTGTTTAACAGGATTAATTGTCCCGAACACATTCGATTGATGAATGATGCTAACCAATTTTGTTTTTTTCGTAAAATACTTTTCAGGATCACTCAAATCCAGCGTTCCGTTTTTCAGGATAGGGATGTATCTTAAGTTCGCTCCGGTTTCACGTGTGGTAAGCTGCCACGGAACAATATTGCTATGATGTTCCATCTCTGTAATAAGAATTTCATCCCTGGGTTTTAGATTTTTCCTTCCCCAGGCATACGCTACTAAATTAATTGATTCCGTAGTCCCGCTTGTAAAAATAATGGAGCGTGGGTCGGCTGTACCAATAAAATCCGCAACCGATTTACGGACATTTTCATAGGATTTCGTTGCTTGTTCACTCAGTTGATATATTCCACGATGTACATTAGCATTATTTGATTCGTAGAATGATGAGACGGCATCTATGACTTGTCGCGGTTTTTGAGTCGTTGCAGCGCTATCCAAATACACCAGCGGTTTAGCACGGTTTGTGGAGGACAAAAGTGGGAAATCGTTTCTAATATTTTTCAGCATGATTTACTCTCTCTCTTTAACACCCTAACACTTTATCACATTAACCCCAATTGAAGGCGGGCAGCTTCTGTCATCATATCGCGATTCCACAACGGTTCCCAAACAAGTTCAACTTTAACGTCTTTCACACCCGGAATTGCCCGCACTTTACGTTCAGCATCCGCGGCAATAACTCCGCCCATACCGCAGCCGGGAGCAGTCAGTGTCATCTTGATATGAACATCCGTACCTTCGTCCGCGACACTTTTGGTGAGGTGACAATCATAAATGAGTCCAAGGTCAACGATATTAATCGGAATTTCCGGATCATAACAGGATTTGAGTTGATTCATGACCAATTCTTTGTTAATCGGTGATGTTGATTTACCGAGATCGCCAAATTGAGAACGTTGGGGTTCTCGTCCGATAGCATCGGCATCTTCACCAGCGATTTGGACTAAATTCCCGTGTATACTCAGCGTGTAAGAACCGCCAAGTGCCTGCGTAATTCGAACTAATTCACCTTTTTTTAGAATAATTTGCTCACCGGAGGGAACAGCGAATGCGTTCACATCACGGAATAATTTGATAATATCTGATTGCGTCATCATTCGGTAATAGCAGTTTCGTTTTTATTATTTAAAGCGTTTTTCAACGTGTGCCAGGAGAGAATAGCACATTTTACGCGTGCCGGGAATTTATGCACACCGCTCATGACAGCAAGTTTGCCAAGGGTTTTGGTGTCTCCTTTTCCGGTTGTTATGAGCGTTTGATACTCCTCAAAAAGTTTGGTGGCTTCGTCGGTAGTTTTTCCGATTAATGTGGTCGTCATCAACGAAGAAGACGCTTTGGATATTGCACAGCCGGAACCTTCAAAACTAATATCCTTAATCAAATTATCTTCGACAAAGAGATAAACTTTGATTTGATCACCGCAAAGGGGATTATGTCCATCGGCTTCGTGGGTGGCATTATCCATGCTGTGAAAGTGACGCGGATTCTGATTGTGATCTAAAATCACCTGTTGATACAAATCTCTGAAATCGTCCATAGTTAGATTTTTAAATTACGTATTTTTTGAGTGATTATTTTTCTGATATTTTTGTCGGAGATTTTATGAATGATCTCTCCGGCGAATCCATCAATTAACAATGATTTTGCTTCAAATAAATCCAATCCGCGTGAACGCAAGTAAAAGATAGCATCTTCGTCCATCGCTCCGGTTGTAGACCCGTGAGAACATTTCACATCATCAGCATAAATCTCAAGTTGCGGATCGGAATTCATACGAGCATCGTTGGAGAGAAGAATGTTTTTATTAGACTGGCGTGCATCGGTTTTTTGTGCATCCTTTGAAACAATGACCTGCCCCTTAAACACACCTTTAGATCGACCACTTAAGATATTCTTAAAGAGCTGCGTGCTGGAGCAATTCGGCGAATTATGGTATACAATTGATTGTATGTCCATATGCTGAACATTTGCAGATTGACTTAATCCAAACATATTCAGTTCAGCTCCTTCACCGTTTAAATGAGTAAGAACATTATTGCAGCTGAGCAGACTCCCTATATTAAAGAAGCCGGCACTTACCAGGGAATTACGTTCTTGATCTATCACCACAGAATGGATATGATAGGCTTGCAAAGAATCTTCTTGGAAAGATAAATAGTTTAGCCGACTTTTTGTGCCGACTTGAATTTCAGAACGATTGTTTGTAAAATAAGCAAGATTGTTATCTCCGACGTGACTCTCAATAATTGAGACTTCACTTCCACTTCCGACTTGAATTATCGTTCTTGGTTGAAACATAATTAAATCGGTGAAACCGGTTTTGATATAGTTAATATCTATTGGTTTTTCTATAGTAGTATTATCCGGGATGATAATTGCTTGTCCACTGTCAAAAAGTGCGGTATTCAACAAGTAGAAGGGATCATGTTTGTGTTGCACGTCAAAAATAGGGAGTGAATTATTATTGTAAAAATCAGTTAAATTAAAGATTTCAACCTCAGGCGGAAGGAAGGAAAGGTGTGGCTGAAAATGCCCGTTGATAAAATTAATTGAATAAGGCGTAATTCCGGTATCGGTTGAAATACCTGATAAATCTGAAGGCAGATCGCTTGGTAGAGAAAGTCGCCAATCTGCTCTTTGCAAGTCAGAAACTGAAGTAAAACGCCAATCTTCCCATTTTGTTGTTGGAAATCCTGTGTTTCTGAAAGCGTCAAATGCAACCCGACTTTGTTTCGCGGGTTTATCCGGCATCCTGTTTAAGAGGTCATTCAATTGCAAACGAAGATGCATCATATTATCGTTATTTTTCAAGCCAACTGTATCCTTTTTCTTCTAGTGTTAATGCTAACTCTTTTCCCCCGGATTTTACAATTCTTCCATCAATTAACACATGTACTAAATCAGGCACGATGTATTTCAAAAGACGTTGATAATGTGTAATGACCAAAAACGATCTCTCAGAATTACGATAATTATTTACACCGTTAGCAACGATTTTTAAGGCGTCGATATCCAATCCCGAATCAGTTTCGTCCAAAATCGCAAGCGTCGGTTCAAGCATGACCATTTGCAGCATTTCATTTCGCTTTTTTTCACCGCCTGAAAATCCGTCATTTACGGCACGCTGGAGATATTTTTCGTCCATCTCCAGCAATTTTATTTTTTCACGGATAAGTTCCAGAAAGTCAATGGCATCCAGTTCTTCTTTTCCGTGGTGTTTCAATTGTGCATTTAATGCCGCTTTTAGAAAGTACGTATTGTTCACACCCGGAATTACCACAGGGTATTGAAAGGACATAAAAATCCCTGCTAAGGATCTGGCTTCCGGAGATAAGTCTAACAGGTTCTCTCCGTTGAACAGAACTTCACCACTAAACACTTCATAGTTAGGCTTCCCGGAAATGACATTCGCCAACGTGCTTTTCCCGGAACCGTTACGTCCCATGATAGCATGCATTTCACCGGGGTTTATAGAAAGGGAAATTCCTTTTAGGATTTCTTTGCCGTCAATTCCGGCATGTAAGTTTTTTATTTTTAACATAGTAATTATTGGAGTTGTGGATTAATGGAGTAATGGAGTGGTGGAGTTGTAGAAAAAAACGTAATTATTTAAAACTGCCTGTCCCGACTTGTCGGCGTAAAACGTAATATTATGTTTTATTTTATCGCTCTTATTACGTTTTACATATTTACGTTTAACGAGCATTATCCCACACTCCCTTCGAGGCTGACTTCCATCAGTTTTGTTGCTTCGACGGCAAATTCCATCGGAAGTTCGGCAAACACCTCTTTACAGAATCCGTTTACGATCATCGATACAGCATCTTCCGCGGATAGTCCACGCTGGTTGCAGTAAAATATTTGATCTTCCCCGATGTTAGACGTGGTGGCTTCGTGCTCCATTTGGGCAGATGGATTTCGCACATCGATATACGGAAACGTATGTGCACCGCACTTGTCTCCGATCAGAATAGAATCGCATTGAGAATAATTCCTTGCCTTCTCGGCATTCTTGTTAATCTGCACTAATCCGCGGTAGGTTTGTTGTCCTTTGCCGGCAGAAATTCCCTTAGACACGATTGTGCTTTTAGTGTTTTTCCCGATGTGAATCATTTTCGTTCCGGTATCTGCCTGCTGGTAATTATTGGTCAATGCTACGGAATAAAACTCCCCAACGGAATTATCTCCTTTAAGGATTACCCCGGGATATTTCCAAGTGATGGCGGACCCTGTTTCAACTTGCGTCCAGGATATTTTAGAATTATCTCCCTTACAAATTCCGCGTTTGGTGACGAAATTGTAAATACCGCCTTTGCCGTTTTCATCACCGGGATACCAGTTCTGAACTGTGGAATATTTAATATGAGCATCTTTATGAGCTATTAACTCTACGATGGCAGCATGGAGTTGGTTTTCATCCCGCATGGGAGCCGTACAGCCTTCCAAATAACTGACATGGCTGCCTTCATCGGCAATAATGAGCGTGCGTTCAAACTGCCCGGTATTTGCGGCATTAATGCGAAAATACGTGGATAACTCCATCGGGCAACGAACTCCTTTGGGGATATACACAAAAGAGCCGTCGCTGAAAACAGCAGAATTTAAAGTTGCAAAAAAGTTATCTGTTATCGGGACAACCGACCCTAAGTATCTCTTTATTAAGTCAGGATAGTCCTGCACTGCCTTGGAAAAAGGACAGAAGATGACGCCGTGTTTTGCCAATTCTTCTTTAAATGTTGTAGCGACAGAAACGCTGTCAAAAACGGCATCAACAGCCACTCCGGCTAACAGTTTTTGTTCTTCAAGCGGAATGCCAAGTTTATTGTAGGTGTCCAAAAGCTCAGGATCAACTTCATCTAAACTTTCCAGTTTCTTCTTCTCTTTCGGTGCGGAATAATAGCTGATTGCCTGATAGTTAATCGGCGGATATTTCACCTTTGCCCAATTAGGCTCTTTTAATGTCAACCAATGGCGGAATGCTTTAAGCCGCCACTCTAATAACCACTCCGGTTCCTGTTTTTTTGCTGAAATGTGTCGGATAACATCTTCGTTCAATCCGGGAGGGAATGTATCCTGGGCGATATCTGTGACAAATCCATACTTATATTCCTGACTGATGGCGTCGTCAATAGTCTGTTTTTCTGATTTCATATTATTAGCCACAAATAAAACGAATTAACACGAATATTAATTTATGTAATCCACTATTATGGATTGTGTAGTAATTAAGTAGAAGAGTGTCAAATCTGACACGCATTAAATAATTACCATTTACATCCCAAGCAGTTTTCTGCCTTCATCCGTCATCATGTCGGGCATCCATCTTGGCTCGAATGTAAGTTCAACATGTGCGGCCTGAACCTCATCCAAACTCTGGACTTTATTCTGCACATCCTGTGCGATATATTGTGCCATTCCGCAACCGGGAGTGGTTAGGGTCATGGTAATATCCACATTTGATTTATCATTATTTTTAGTGTCTTCAATTATGATGTCATATATCAATCCAAGATTCCATACATCAATGGGCATCTCCGGATCATAACACTGCTTTAATATATCGATTATTTTTTCTTTTGTGACGCTCATATTTTACCTCTCCAAATCCTTATCCCCGACATCCGTCGGGATTTTGCTTCGCTCAACTTTATCCTAATCCTAATTCCTATCCCGTAATATCCGCCAATGTCATATTGTTAAATACTGCACGGATTGATTTATTCACTTTATTGATGGGCTTTTTGATGTTACATGTATTAGCTTGTACACATTCAGTATCAAAATGGCAGTCTGTTAATCCAAGCGGTCCTTCGATCATTTCGATAAAGTCTGTCATGTTAATCTCATGAAAATCTGCTTTGATGCGGTAACCGCCAAGCGGACCTTGAACTGCATCAATAATCTCATTTCGTGCCATAAGCTGAAGTGTTTTAGCTAACAATTCAACCGGAATATGATATGCTTCAGCGATCTCTTTTGTTGAAGAGAGTTGACTCCGTTTTTTTCCCTGCAAATGCCTTAGGGCAATCAGAGCGTATTCGACTTTTCTGGTGAGTTTTAGCATATCCGACTAATATTGTCGGATAAAGTTAAGTCATAAAAATATCATGTAGCAAGATTAAAAAAAACAGCCCTCGCAAATACGAAGGCTGTTTAACGAAACTCAGTGGATCACAAATTACAATCCGGTTTCGGCGACTGTTTTCTTTACTTTTTCGTATGTATCTTGTAGTGCAGAATTTTCATCTTCGGTCAGTTCGAACTCGACGACTTTTTCAACACCGCCGGCACCGATTAAGGCAGGGACGCCGATGAAGTATCCATCAATTCCAAATTCGCCTTCACATAGCGCTGCACTTGGAATCACACGTTTTTTATCAAGTAAATAGGCTTCTGCCATTTCCATTGCACATTGTGCGGGAGCGTAATAAGCGGAACCGTTTCCAAACAGTTTCACCAATTCACCACCGGCAACGCGTGTGCGTTTGACAATAGCTTCCAAACGATCTTCCGGTATCAGTTCTGTTATCGGGATACCTGCAACATTAGCTGTTCTAATGATTGGCACCATCGTGTCTCCATGTCCGCCCATGACCATGCAATGGATATCCTGAACGGAAAAGCCGGTTTCCATTGAAAGGAAGGTACGGAAGCGTCCTGTGTCCAGAGCACCAGCCATACCGACGACCTGATTCTTTGGGAACCCGGATACTTTGTAAAATGAGTACACGATTGCATCCAACGGATTTGATACGACGATGACGAATGCATTCGGGGCATATTTCTTCACATTTTCGGCAACATCGGTGATGATTTTGATATTGATGCTGAGCAAATCTTCACGATCCATACCGGGTTTACGCGGGACACCGGCAGTGATGATGACGACATTTGCTCCTTCAATATCCTTGTAATCAGACGTCCCGGTCAAATTAACATCGTAACCATCGTGGGGACGAAGCTGCATTATATCCAGAGCTTTCCCCTTTGTCATCCCTTCAGCTTTAGGGATGTCAAGGATAACGACATCCCCCAGTTCTTTTTGTGCTGTGATCAGGGCGAGATTCCCGCCAATCTGACCTCCGCCGATTAAGGCTATTTTTTTTCTTCCCATAATTTAATTCTCCTGTTTTGGTTAACGGGTAAAGTTGTATTCGGATTTATGTTTTGGAATAAAATGGTGAATGAAGTGAATTAATTTCATTTGACAATAATTCACCTGCGGCTCATTATTGTATTCCACAACCTTTTTCCTGAATTAAGCGTTTTCTTTAAGCCATTCGGCGGTGATGGACTTCGGTCGTGTAATCGGCATTCCGAGTGCCCGGTTGATGACCATCTGAGAGACCATTCCCATCGCACGTGAAATGCTGAATAGAACGGTATAGAAACTGAACTCCGTCATTCCGAAATGATAGAGGAGGGAGCCTGAGCTCGCATCCACATTTGGCCACGGATTTTTGGCTTTTCCCTGTTCTTTCAAGACGGGAGGAACAACATCAAAGAGATTTTTGACAATGTCGAAAACCGGATCATCTTTGATGTTCTCTTTTCCGAAGTTTACGAACGCGGTAAATCGCGGATCCGGGCAGCGCAAGACAGCGTGTCCATAGCCGGGAATAACGCGACCGCTATTCAGACGATCCCATACGAATTGTTTCAGATCCTCAACAGATGGTGAACCATTAAAATGATCTTTGATCTCAAGTACGAATTTCAGACATTCCTGGTTTGCCAATCCGTGAAGCGGCCCGGCAAGACCGTTAAGCCCGGCAGATACTGCGTAGTAGGGATCGGAAAGGGCAGAGGCAACTGTCAGTCCACTGAAAGCACTGACATTCCCACCTTCATGGTCGCAGTGGAGCATGAGGTAGAGACGCATCAGTTTCTTCAAAATACCTTCGGGATCCGGGATTCCTAGCATATGGGCGAAATTGGCACCCCAGTCAAGGGTTTTATCCGGTGAGATTAACTCACCTTTGTTGAAGCGAATCCGATATACACCGGCTCCGATTGCAGGCAGTTTTGCGACGAGACGGATTGCATCTTCAAGAATTGCCTTCCAGTATTCTTGTTTTGGTACGCCTTCATCGTACTTCTGACGGAAGATTGATTCTTTTTCCATGACAAGAATCGCCGTATTGAACATGACCATTGGATGAGAGTCCGCCGGCATGGATTTCAACACATCCCAAACATAATCAGGGACATCAGCGTGTTCCGTTAATTGGGCTTGCAGATCTTTTAGAGCATCATCTTCCGGCAGTTCGCCAGTGAGAAGAAGGTGAAAGACTTCTTCGGGTAGAATGTGGGTGATATCCAGAAGTGGAATACCGCGGATGATTAATCCTTTGTCGGCAGAGACAGCCGAAGTATCACAGACAAGTCCTTTGACGCCGCGCATCCCGCCGTATGCCTGTTGCACAGTCACATTGCTGATGACGTGGTCGCCTTTTTCGTCAATAATCTGCTTGGCTTCGTATCTCCAATCGGGGATTTTTTTACTCAGGGTTTCAAATAGAGTAGCCATTATATTCTCCTTTTTTTGTGGTTTAACTATGATTCCGGGTGAGGGAGGTGTCTTTGATACGAAATGGAGACATTAAATAGATAAATCAATCATTCATTTTTCGAATCAAAACCCGATTTCATTTTGTTGGTTTCTTTTTTACTTTGCGAATGCTGTTACTACTGCATTTTGGACAAACACGTTCGATAGGTACCTTTTTGTCAAAAGGACCCTTGTATTCGTGCCCGCAATGTAAGCATTTATAGTCAGTCACTTCCATAGTTTTCCTCGATTATTTCCTCGATTATTTTGAAGTATTTGGAATTAGGTATGAGTGGAAATTAACTCATTCCCTTATACCATATTTCCTAAACTAAACCGTCGCTTGGATCGGAATCTCCTTTCCGACTTTTTTCAGTACTTGTTTTGCTGCCTTTGCTTCCGATTTTTCACGATCTTCTTTCAGGACTTTCATCGTATGCTCAACTTCTTCTTTAGTCACGTTTTTTAGCATTTCATCTAAATCGGTCATTGTTCGTTTCCATTTTTGTCCTTCGGCGGCACTAATCCATTCTAACTGTAAACGGTCCGGACGAACTCCCAGTTTTTCCAGCTTATTCCAGAGTTTATCCACGCGTTTAACCGTCCAACGGTTAGCGTCGATGTAGTGGCAATCGGCATAGTGACATCCGCTCACCAATACCATCGGAGCACCCTTTTCAAACGCATGCAGGATGAATTTGGAATCTACACGTCCGCTGCACATAGTTCGGATTACCCGTTGAGATGTCGGATACTGCAATCGTGACAGTCCGGCAAGATCCGCACCTGCGTACGAACACCAATTACAGGCGAAGGTAACGATTTTCTCCATGTGTTTGTTGTTCATAATTGCATCTACTTGCGCCATGATTTGAGCATCTTCGAAATGTTTCATCGAGATTGCATCGAAATTACATTCCGCAGCACAGGTTCCGCAGCCTTTACAGGCAGCTTCAATGATTTGTGCCGGCGTCTTGGTTTTACGATCTCCGCCGGTGATGGCATTAAACGGACAAACTGTTACACAAATTCCGCAAGATTCGCACATATCCGCATCACAAACGGAGGTAATCGCTTCAACACTGATTTCTCCGGCATTCAGAAGAATTTGAGCACGTGCGGCAGCGGCACTTGCCTGAGTGACACTGTCTTTTACATCTTTTGGGAATTCCGCACAGCCGGCGAAATACACCCCGCCTGTCGGAGCATCTACCGGTTTCAGCTTCGGGTGTGATTCCATGAAGAATCCGTCTTCCGTGCGTGAAAGCGTTAAGAGCTTCTGAACGGTCCCACTATCTCTGCGCGGGATAACCCCCACAGACAGTACGACCAGATCGAACTCATGATTTACAACCGTGTTGGCAACGGTATCCTCAACTAGCATCGTCAGATTTTTCGTTTTCGGATCTTCAAATATCTCACCCGGCAAACCGCGGATATACTGAACTCCGGCTTGTTTACTGCGAACGTAAAGATCCTCGAATCCTTTTCCAAACGCGCGGATATCAATGTAGAATACCGAAATTTCAGTGTCGGAATAATGATCCTTGAGAAGCAAACTGTCTTTTACAGTGTTCATACAGCAGATATTACTGCAATAGGGATTTCCAACCGGTGAATGGGAGCGGGAACCGACACATTGAATGAAGGCAATTCGCTTCGGTGTTTTCATATCAGTGGGGCGAACAAAATGTCCTTCAGTCGGACCACCGGCAGAGATGAGCCGTTCGAACTCCATACTGGTAATCACATTTTCAAAACGGGTGTAGCCGTACTCATCCATAACGGTAGGATCGTAAACATCCATGCCGGTAGCGACGACGACCGCACCCACTTTCAAAGTGATAATTTCATCCTTCATATCAAAGTCGATGCAGTTCTTTTCGCAAACCTCGGCACACTTTCCGCATGCGATTGGATTATGTCCCAAACAGTCTTTATCGTTCAAAATAAAGACCGACGGCACTGCTTGAGGGAAGGGCATGTGTATAGCTTTTCGGGAAGAAAAACCTTCCTGAAATTCGTCAGGAACGACAACAGGGCATACTTTTTCGCACTCGCCGCAGGCATTACATTCATCTTGATCAACGTAGCGGGCTTTTTTGCGCACGGTTACTTGAAAATTACCAATAAAACCACCGATGGTTTCGATTTCGCTATAAGTCATAAGATTGATTCGGGGATGCCGACCGGCATCCATCATTTTAGGTCCGAGTATTCATATGGAACAATCCATGGTGGGGTACGTTTTGTCCAACGCGGCCATAATGCCACCAACAGATGCCTCCTTTTCTACAAGATGTACGTTGTACCCGGCGTCAGCTAGATCCAGCGCGGATTGAATACCTGAAATTCCGCCACCAATGACCAGCACTTCTTTATTGACTGGCAGGGTTGTTTCAATTTGAGGTTGAAGCAGTCCGGCACGTGCAACGGATGAGTTAACGATATCCTTTGCTTTTTCCGTGGCACCTTCCCAGTCATCAAGGTGCGCCCAACTGCAATGTTCGCGGATGTTCGCCATCTCCATCAGATAGGGGTTCATCCCGGCTTCGGACACGCAGTTTCTGAACGTCGCTTCGTGCATTCTGGGCGTACAGGATGCAACGACGATGCTATCCAGATTCTTTTCTTTGATGTACTTTTTTATTTCCTGCTGACCGGGTTCGGCGCAGGTGTATTTGTTGACAACGGAACAGACCACATTTGGCAGCCCTTCGGCATATTCCCGGACGGCTTCACAGTCTAGAGACCCCGCAATGTTCTTTCCGCATTCACAGACAAATACTCCTATTCGTTTGTTTTCATCTTTTGTCATTTGATGCTCCGTTAATTGGATTAAGATTAGGATAAAGATTAGGACGTATCCTTAATTCCTTGAATTGTAATTTGGGCTTCATAACTCCCCCAGTCTTTCCAGCGTTATTGTTGAAATATCTTTAATATCCATACCGTGCTTTTCTTTTACGATATCGTCTTTCATCGTGCAGGTTAGGTGGATCTGGCATTTCGGACAGGCAACCGCCAAAATGTCAGCACCGGTGTCGGATGCTTGTTTCAATCGCTCCCGTTGAATCCCCTTGGAGGTCATATCGCAGTTCATCCAGCCACTGACTCCACAGCATAGCGATCCTTTGTTATTCTGCATCATCTCGTGGTAATTTCCATCAGCATTAGAAGAGAGAACCTGTCGCGGTTCGTCGTAAATCCCCATGTGACGCCCTAACCGGCATGGGTCTTGATAAGTAATTTCTTTATCGGCGTCCTTCAATTTAAGTTGCCCGGTTTCCAGCTTTTCGGCAAGGAACTGACTCATGTGCTTCAATTCCGGTTTTACGTTATACCCGTATTTCGGGTAAAGGTCGTAAAAACTGCTCATACATTCCGCACAGGAAAATAAAATGGTTTTTGCACCGGATTTTTCCACCGCTTCCAAATTGTGTTCAGCGAGCATCCTGAAGTTTTCTTCATCACCGTTCCATAGTAAATCATGACCGCAACACCGTTCATCTTTCATAAGAACCGGTTTCACACCCAGTTTATTCAAAATGGCGATACTGCTTTTTGCGGCATCCAAAATGGAGAGATCCAAGTCCGTGAAAAACACATCAAAATATGGTGCACAGCCGGTGAAATATAATACATCGCCCTCTTCAGCGATCTCCATATCATCTTCGACCCAATCCAAGCGATTTTGTTTAAGATCGGGTTTTGTCATGATAGTCTGAAGCAGTTCCATCGCTCCGGAATGAGAACATTTTCCGTGGAAACCGGAATCCTTAGCTTCGGTTCGAACCGCTTGGGTCAAATCGCTGTACTGGATATTTGCTATACAGACTTCATCGCAGCGTTTACAGGTCAGGCAGCTCCAAAGGTCGTAGTCGCTGCATAAGCTGTCAAAATCCTCACGAACGGCTTTTGTTAATAAGTTTCGCGGGGAGTATTGCCCACTAAAACGGGAGACAGGACACACACTGGTACATTTTCCGCAATCCAGACAAGCGTAAGCATTTGTAGCTTTTATTTTTGTCGTTAATCCGCTGTGCATTTCTTACCTCGTTTCCTTGACAAATTTGTTTACAATCTCAATAAATTTCGCTGTATTACCTTCGGGGATTTGTTCGTATTTAATTGTTCCGGATTCAATTCCAAGCATGTGTGCTAATTGTTCCACCTTTTTATAGGTTTTTGCAAATTGTTTCGCACCGAATTCAAAATGGCAATCTTCAATTTTGCATCCGGTAATTAGAACCCTATCCGCACCTTTTTCAAGAGCGTTGAAAATGAACGACATTTCTATTCGCCCGGCGCACATTGTGTTGATGAAAATCAAATTGGAATCACCCGGTTTTAATTCCGGATGTTCAGCTGGATTTGCTACCGAACCGTTCCAATTACAGGAGAAAATAACGATGTTTTCTTTATCAGTGTGAACATTCTCAAGTTTATGCGAAAGCCAGTCTTGAGTGAATCTTCCCGGCATGATGGAGCTGGACGGGCAAAGTGCCACGCATGTTCCACAGCCCCGGCATAGGTCGGGATTGATTTGTGAGACAAACACCTCACCGCCCAGTGAAACCAGTTCACAGGCATCGTATTCACAGACGGTTACACAATCCCCGCACCCCCGACAAAGATTCTCTTTTACCTGTGGTACGACAGAATTCATTTGAAATGAAATATTTCCGTTAGAGGATTTTATGGATCCCTGCAAATTGCCTTTTTGCAGATCTTGCGTTGGGAATTCAGAAGGCAAACGAAAAATAAGATCGTCGTAATTATCCGGTGAACTTAAAATTGCAACACCTTTATCACATTCGGTAACGCATGTAAAACATTCATCGCAAGGTCCGCATCGCAGACAGCGTTGAGCTTCGGTGATGGCGGTAGCTTCATCAAAGCCGTGTTCAACCTCGTCAAAGCTGCTTCCACGATTCGATGGTTCCGTCATAGGCATTCCTGCTCGTTTTGACTTTTTCCGTGTGATCGGATCCACTTTAATTTCAGTTTCAAATTTTCGTTTCGTCGGTTCTTGGGACTCAAGTATTTCTCCGTTAAGGAAACGTTCAATGGAGTCAGCAGCGACATGTCCTTGGGCAATGGCATCGATGACGGTATTCGGACCGGTTACGGCATCTCCGCCGGCAAACACACCTGGGATATTGGTCGCCATCGTGGACTCATCCGACATAAATGTATTCCAGCGGGAAATATCCAAACCGTGATCAGCAGGGAGGAAGGTCAGGTCAGGCTCTTGACTGATGGCAGGAATGATGACGTCGGCTTCAACGATAAATTCCGAACCTTTTATCGGCACGGGACGTCTTCGCCCACTCTCATCGGGTTCACCCAATTCCATTTTCAGGCATTCCATTCCGGTTACTTTGCCGTTCTTGCCGACAATCTTAACCGGCGATGCCAAATAATGAATTTGTACGCCTTCATTTTCGGCTTCTTCGATCTCGGCATCATTGGCGGGCATTTCTTTGCGGGTACGCCGATATACAATATGGACTTCTTCACATTCCAACCGGATAGCAGTTCGTGCAGCATCGATGGCAGAATTCCCACCACCGATTACGATGATTTTATTTCCGGGCTTTTTGGGTTTATCCAAATTAATTCCTCGTAAAAATGTAACAGCATCCAAAAAGCCTTCATAATCGTCTTCACCGGGGACGTTCAATTTTTTACCCGTATGTGCACCGACTGCAATAAACACGGAGTTAAAATATTTTAGCAGGCTTTTTAGAGCATCCTTGCCTTCAATTCTGGTATTGGTTTTGATATTCACACCAAGATCACGGATGTAATCAATTTCCACTTTGAGGATATCGCGGGGCATTCGGTAGGAGGGAATTCCTGCGATAAGCATACCGCCCGGTTCGCTTAATTCTTCGAAAATTGTGACCATAAATCCCTGCAGAGCAAGGTCGTGGGCAGCCGTTAATCCAGCAGGACCTGCACCGATAACTGCAATCTTCTCTTTACGTTTACTGGCGGGTTTAGGTTTTTCTGCCGGATGAGTTAATTCATAATCTGCTACAAATCGTTTTAGCCAGCAGATGGCAACCGGTTCGTCAATTTCGCTACGACTGCAATAAGATTCACAAGGATGTGTACAAATTCGTCCGCAAATCCCGGGTAGCGGGTTTCGTTCACGCACCACTTTCAGAGCATCGTGGAATTTTCCGGCGGCAATCAGCGATACATACGATTTTACATTAACACCGGCAGGGCAAGCTTCTTTGCAGGGTGATGGCTCTACATACCCGACCGAATATTGTTCTTTCAGTCTATTAGTAAAAGACAGAGAGACTTTCTCACCACTTAGAACTTCCTGAAATTTATTGGAGGTTGATTTTACAGACATGCTTTACGCTTTCTTTGTTGACGTTTCCTTTTCCAAGAGTTCCAACCCGAAGTTGTAGCCGCGCTCCAACGCTTCGATGTTGATCTCAATGAAGCGATCGGGTACTGAACCGGGAAGTGCTTTTTTCATGGCATCCAAAGAGATTATTCTGGTAATTGATAAAAAGAAACCAACCATTACAACATTGGCAAAGATTCGGTTTCCCATTTCTTCGGCAACTCTGGTCGCCGGGATGGAGTACAGCTTAACATCTTTGCGAATCGTAGCAGGTTTGACCAGATCGGTATCGGTTAGGACGATACTCCCTTTAACGGGGTCGCCGATGAACTTTTCGTAGGCTTCCTGCGACATAGAGACCAAAATCTCCGGAGCGACGATGTAGGGATATAATACCGGATCATCATCAATCACAACCTGCGCAGAGCAAGCTCCGCCGCGGGCTTCCGGTCCGAAACTTTGGGTCATGGTGCCAAATTTGTTATCATACAGGGAAGCCGCTTTTCCGATGAGAATACCGGATTTTATTATTCCCTGTCCGCCGAATCCTGAAAATCGAATATCCATTTTACGCTCCTTTGTACGGTATGTATTTGTCGCCAAGTTTCGCCGAAAGCACGGCATCTTTATTTTCTAAAAATGTGGGTTTTTCTTTATCCACAAATTTCCCGACGACGATTTTCTTCTGGTATTCAATGTCAATATCTCTGGTGTCGGCGTTATGGTCAATCACGGCGTTATCATGATAAAACCTCATCAGATCAAGTCCGCTACCCAACCGATTCCGCCGTGCGTAAAGTGTGGGGCAGGGCGCGATAACTTCGATAAAAGAGAAGCCGGGTTTGACGAGCGCTTCGGCAATGGCATTGGTAACACGACGAACGTGTAAAGATGTCCATCTTGCAACATAAACAGCACCGCTTGATTCTGCCAAGAATGGCAGATTAAACGGGTATTCGTAAGCACCATACGGAGCAGTAGAAGCGTTGGCTGATTCAGGTGTCGTCGGTCCTGCTTGTCCTCCGGTCATGGCGTAGTTGAAATTGTTAATACAGATGATCGCCAGATTCATATTTCGCCGAGCGGCATGGATGAAATGATTTCCGCCAATCGCTGCAATATCACCATCTCCGCTGATGACAGCTACTTTCATATCAGGATTTCCTAAAGCAACTCCGGTGGCAAATGCAATAGCTCTGCCGTGTGTGGAGTGAAAAGAGTCCAGCTGTAAATATCCTGCGGCACGCCCAGAACAGCCAATCCCTGAAACGACACCAACTTTATCACGCTCCAGCCCAGATTTTTGTAATCCGGCAATGAATGCGGTAATCACAGTTCCGATTCCACAAGTGGAGCACCAGATGTGGGGAAGGCGATCTGTTCGCAAGTAGCCTTCCATCGGGTGAGCGAGTGGTTCTTTTGGTTGCGGAATTAAAAGTTCATCAGATAATATTTGTTCAGCAGTCTTGCTCATTTTGCACCTTCTTCAATCGCATTTAAAATATCGTTAGGATCATGAACCCATCCGCCGGCGTGGGGGACGAGAATCGTTTTCGCTTTCCCACTAACGCATCGTTCAACCTCAAGAACAATCTGCCCGAGATTAATCTCGGGGACAACAAATGCTTTGACTTTGTCTCTGAGTTCGTGGATACGTTTTTCAGGGAACGGCCAAACGGTAATCAGTCTCATCGTACCGACTTTTAGTCCTTTTGCTCTGGCATCCTGCACAGCTTTCAGTGCTACGCGGGATGTGATGCCGTAAGAGATTACAACGACATCGGCATCTTCAACCTGATCTTCTTCGATGATTCGTATCTTTTCTTCATTCAACAGAATTTTATCCACCAGATGGCGGACATTCTTATCCTGAGCTTCGGCATTAATCACCGGATATCCGCGTTCATCGTGGGTTAATCCGGTTACATGGATATTGTATCCTTCCCCAGCTTTTATCATCGGCCCAACCGATCCGTCACCCTTGAATTGATAGGGGCGGTAATCTTCTTTTTTTCCTTGATAAAACTTTCTTGGAATGATTTCGATCTCATCGGCTTCGGGAATGACGACTTTTTCGGTCATGTGACCGACGCATTCGTCCATCATAAAGAGCACAGGAACGCGGTACGTTTCTGCCAGATTAAACGCCGTGATAGTGAGGTCAAAACATTCCTGCGGAGAGTTGGGGCAGAGGGAGATTAATTCGTAATCACCGTGTGAGCCCCAGCGTGCCTGCATCATATCACCCTGTCCTGTGAGTGTCGGCAATCCGGTAGAGGGACCGCCACGCTGCACGTTCACCAAAACGCATGGGACTTCCATCATAGTAGCAAGTCCAAGATTTTCCATCATTAGTGAAAACCCGGGACCGGATGTGACAGTCATGGCTTTTACGCCTGTCCATGCCGCTCCGGCAACCGCTGCCATCGAAGCTAATTCATCTTCCATTTGGATAAACTGTCCGCCGACAAACGGGAATCGTTCCGCCATGCGTTCGGCAACTTCGGTTGAGGGCGTAATTGGGTATCCCGCCAGGAATCGACATCCGCCGGCAATGGCTCCTTCTGCGCAGGCGTGATCGCCATCTATGTAATGATTTCCGGTGGCTACACCGATTGGATCAGCTTTCATGATTTTTCCTTCCCTTTAATGACTTCATCTGCTTCGGGGTGTCGAGTTTTTCCTTCCAAAACGAAGATGGAGAATTCCGGGCAGATCATTTCACAGAGATTGCAGTTCACGCAGGCACCCTCCTTTAATACATTAGGGTAATGGTAGCCTTTGCGATTGAACTCAACAGACATTTCCAAAACTTCGCGTGGGCAATATTCTACACAAAAGTTGCAGCCCTTACAATGTTCGATATTAATGTGAATATCCCCGTGAGGGACTTCTACTTTTTTTAGGTCAAGCGGTGCACGCCAGTAAGCCATAGTTTACCTTTTGGTTAATGGTTTGAAAAATAGATCTTGAATTATTTAGGATAACATATTTACCGCTATTTACGCGGATATACACTAATGTGAAATTTGTTTTGAAGCTTCTCACGATGAGGTGGTTGGAGGTGGTGATCATGTTCGGCTTCGTTGCTGAGATTATTTTATATTATGATAACCAGGCGGATGGATAACGAATGTTCGTGAACGAACTACGTCGCGACTGCGAAATTCAGATTGGAATTTTTGTTTGTTTATCAAAGACACTTTATGTTATGATCGTGCAATTCATTCAAAGATTAACATATCCGCTTATCAATTTTAACGGTATTTGAAAAATGGTTGCAAGGGTTTTTCATCATTAATTTAAAAATACTGTAATAACTAATACAGCTAATAGTGGTTGATTAGTTTAGGAAGGGTTTGAAGGTGGGAGAGTTAGTCAGTGGTGGAACAAAAGATTGGGTAATTAATTCAATTTCATGCGGAAATTGCATTTATCACAACCGGTGGCTAATGTTTTTGTCCGATTTAGCTGGATACCAAATGCTTTATAGACCATATAATCCGTTTCGCACAGATAAGGAGTGAGCTCATCTGCTTCTTGAGTATGCATGAATTTTACCAAGGCACATTCAGAATAATCAATTCCAATATCGAATGTTTTTCCATCGCTGTCAACAACATCCCAAACCCAATCATCGATATATTTTCGTTCTTGTGAAGTGGTAGCGGCGTTTTTCATTTTTTTGATATTCCACTTCGAAAGTCGTATCCGTCCAATTAAATGTCGAATCTTAACAGGAATACGATACAAAGACGACTTAAGGCTGTTTTGAATAAGGTTGTTTATTGCTTCTAAAGATTTCCCTCTTTTTTTCAATGCACGGTAGAGCGATAGAGCCCATGCTGACTGAATCAAATACGGATACAGCCGGTTCTTTCTACCGCCGACATCAGGTATATGCGGGATGAGATTACGATAGTTCTGGATAATGTCTTCTTTTACAATGGGAGATTCTTTAGCACCGAATTCATTTATCAAATACTGATCGGCGTGTTTCAAAAAACGCTTCAATTGTCGGATTTTCTTTTGTTCTTTTTTCACAAGCTATCCATGATAATTGTTTTCATATCGGTAATAGTGGGTACGGTTCCTGATTTTACTACTTTACCATCGATAATAACAGCCGGAGTTATTCGCACACCCAATTTAGAATATTCTTTTACATCGTGAATATGGTCGATATCCGCTGATATGTTTAATTCGGCGCAGGCATTGATAACGTTTTTGTACGTTTCGTCACAGCGAATGCATCCCGGACCGGCTACGTGTATTTTCATAGTATTCCTTGGTTAGTGTCTGCCCGCCTTGACGGGGTGAGTAGGGAGTTTCCCTCAGCCTTAAATTAAATTTCCATAAATCCATCCTGCTGTACTTCCCAACAGGATGACAACTAAAACATAGACAATGGATTGTTTCCATCCAAAAACTTTTGCGATTGCCATCCAGTTTGGCAGACTGAGTGCGGGACCTGTTAAAAGCAGGGTGAGTGCAGGACCTTTTGCCATCCCCATTGTCATAAACGTATCAACGAATGGAGCTTCGGTTAATGTTGCAAAATAGGTAAGCGAGCCCGCAAAAGATGCCAAAAACACTGAGACTAAACTGTTGTCTCCGACCCACTTAGTCACCCAGTTTTCGGGCAGAATGTCTCCGATGATACCTACAAGAAACACTCCAAGCAGCAATAACGGAAAGATCATCCGAACAAACCACCATGATTCCCTAAGTGCTTGTTTAAGTTTATCATTCGGAATTTTAAACCAGGCATAGATTCCTAAAATTACCATTACGACTGCCCAGACAGCTGTTTTTTGTCCGTAGCTACCATCTTGAACGAGAAAATTCGGAAGTAATAATGAGAGCAGGAGCAAGGCTAAAACGACAAACTCATGCAGTCCGATTAATGAAGTATTTTTCTGTGAAGAATGCGGAGAGGTATTTTCATCTCTGCTATGAAAAATAAAATGCATTACACTGCCGATGACAAACGCCATTACTAGAACGGCAATTACACGAGCCGCGACCATCGTTAATCCCAAAATGCTTCCGGTGTAAACTAGTGCTAAAACATTCACAGCCGGAATTGCCCAAAGTAAAATAAAAGCCACACCAATTCCGGCACCACTGAAGAACAATCCGCTTGCAACCGGAATAGCCGTGCAGGAACATGCAGCAAGAATTGAACCTCCGATAGCGGATAGTGAAAATGATTTGAAGAGGTTTGCTTGTGACCCGAGATGCACAATCACGGCTTCACGATTGATGAATGTAACCATTCCGCCTGCCATTAAAAATGCAGGAATAAGGCAGGTAAGAACGTGAAGTACTACGTAATCAACCAAAGAAGCCATTCCGGCCATTAACAGATCATAGATCATTGATGTTCCTCAAATCCTTTCGTGATGTAATATGTCGCCCGGTCAAAGAACAGATTCACCCGCGATACAAATTCCATCGAGCGGTACATCTCAAGTGGTTTTTCCCAGATACCGCCTTGAGCGAAAACATGAGCGAAAATATGTTTTCTCGTCAAACTGAGTGCTGAAATAACTTCAGATAAACGATACTTTTCATTTTTCCGTTCACCGCCAATTTTATTAAAATACTCCCAGATATCGTCCATTTTTTGTTCGGGATGAATCATCCATTTCCCAAACTGTGAAATAACAATATGCGCTTTTTGGTAAACCTCGTCATGCGGTTTGGTGGCGTAATGCGATGTGGATGAGCGCGATTGAACATCAGCAATCCAATTCTCGGTGATGGTATCGGCATCCTTACTAATAATCTGAAAAAGAGAGTCCGAAGGCATTTCTCCTTTTGGCTGACGGCTACCGCCTTCGAGACGATGAAAAGAATCCTGCATTGACCACAGGTCGCGATGCCGGTTTATATAGCGATGAATCGCGCGATAATTTGGTGAGAAGGCAATTTCAGGAAGCTTTGACAGCGGAAAGAATTTTACCTCGGCGGCATCATCACCAGCGATTGGCTCTCCTGTTAAATGCTTAACTTCAAATGTAACCCAAATCAGATCACCGTAAAAATCATTGTAATGTGATTTAGTATCAAGCAGTCGAACGACCCTCCCGGTTATTCCGGCTTCTTCTTTCAATTCACGCAAAGCAGCCTCTTCCACTGTTTCGTGCGTTTCAGCAAATCCCGAAGGAAGTCCCCACATCCCGGCTCTAGGTTCATTTTTTCGCAGTACCAATAGGATCTCTCTCTTGTCGTTGACAACAACTGAAGAAGCAACCGGTAAGGGATTGTCATAGAACGTCGTCCTGCAGTTTATGCAGTGATCTCGCTGGCGTCCATCCAGCAGAATATTCGATATTTTCGAGGAACATTTTGGGCAATAAACTCTTGGCTCTTTCATTCTTTTGTCTTCCTTTTAATCGGTTGGCGACACCGGAAAATTGCATCGGTTTTATTCAGTCTATACGAACCTTCTTTTTCCATTTTGTTCTTAATAGAATCTGATAATCGATTTTTAAAACGTTGTTCATTGAACGTATTGTGGTAATGTGAATCGTGAGAAACAGTATTCAACTTAAATTTTACAAATTTCACACAGTGATCAAAACTCTTACGATGAAAAACCAGTTGATTTTGATAAACAGTATTATCAATGGTGTTAAAATATGGTTTGAGTACGCGATCACCATTTTGAGAATTGAAATCGGCGAGAGTCTGGTCAAGTCCAAGATGTTCGGCGGTTATCGGGACAGGGATATCCAGTGCGTATTGAATGTCGTCCAGTAATTCTATCAAAGAGAATTTTGAATGGGTAATGCTCAGGAAAATTCCGTCCGATTTCAGGACACGTGCAATCTCAGGCAATAATTCAGAGAAGAAATACAGTGAAAAACCTGAAATAATCAAATCATAAGAATTATCCTTAAGCTCCGTGATAAGATTTGCAGAGTGACAATGAAATATTCCGGAGAAATGAAATTTATTTGTATAGTCTAAGAATGGTTTACGGTTACTTTCAAGAGGATCAATCCCGGTAATGTTTGAACCATTTGGGATAAGATTTTTAAGATGAGCGCTAAATTGTCCAAATCCGCAACCTAAATCCAGTACATTTATCGAGTCAGAGAAGGTTAAATTTTGTAGAGCCAAATCATAAATATTAGTTTTGTTGGTTGAATAATGGCGGATTAAGCCTCCGATTTCGCGGTGAAGATTTATCCTCCCATAAGTATTCTGAAGGTTCTGATTTGATTTGGAACCCATTAGAGATAAATTAGGAATCAGTTGTTACGGTTATCAGATTTTTCTTTTTCTTGGTTATTTTACCAACGGCAACAGCAATTATTGAAGACCTATAATTAATTTTTGTAAGATATTTCTCAGCATTTTTCGGTGAACAGGCGACCAATAATCCACCGGAGGTCTGAGCATCTGCAATCATTAATTGTGTCGTTCTGTTTAAAGAAGAATCAAACTCAGTGAACTGAGACGCAAATTTCAGATTTCGTTTAGTTCCTCCGGGGATAATTTTATCCTTTGCCAATTCTTTTGCGCCCGGCAGGAAGGGTAGACTGTCATAATGAATTTCCGCCGAAACACCACTGGCTTTGCATAATTCTGATAAATGTCCTAATAAGCCAAACCCGGTAATATCAGTGGCGGATTTCACATTACAATAGCTCATAACTTCAGCGGCGGTTTTGTTCAATTCCTTCATGGATGCCACCGCTGCGCTGACCCATTCCAATTTTGCCTTCCCTTGCTTAATTGCTGTAGCAATAATGCCGGTTCCCAATGGTTTTGTCAGGATCAAAACATCACCGGGTTTAGCGTTTTGATTGGTTATTAACGCAGTTTCTTTGACCTCACCAGTGACAACCAATCCGTATTTTGGTTCCGGATCGTCAATACTATGTCCGCCAACAATGGAAATTCCGGCTTCTTTTGCTTTATCAGCACCACCTTGAAGGATTGTCGTCAGCATTTTCTTAGGAAGAGTATTAATCGGGAATCCGACGATATTAAGCGCAAAAATGGGTTTCGCGCCCATCGCGTAAATATCAGAAAGAGAATTCGCAGCTGCGATCTGACCGAATTCATAAGGGTCATCTACTACAGGTGTAAAGAAATCTACAGTTTGCACCAGCAGTTTACCATCGTCAAGACGCACTACGGCAGCATCGTCGCTACCGTTAAAACCGACGATGACTCTCTCGTCATCATGTATCGTGAGCGGACTCAGTACCTGAGCCAGGTCCTCCGGACCTATTTTACACGCTCACCCAGATCCGTGACTGAGAGTTGTAAGCCGAATCATGTCTTTTTGTGTCATAAGAATTATCGGAATTTAGGGCAAATATTTTCAGATATGGATAAATATTTATCAAATTAACGTACAGCTTTGATGTAAATTATTCGGCCGTTATCATGAAAATAAATCCTGCTAACCTTCATCTCAGAAACAAGGCTGATCGTTGAATTACCTGCATTCCACACGGTCCCCGCTGTACAGCTTTATCTTTGCACTTCCTATGGTGGGGTTATATGAGATTGGGTTGATTCTACTATCAAGAGAGGAAATACCAAATTTACGCAACGCTGCAGATGTCCTGATGCGTCAGGCTCTGGAGATGTTTGGTGTTATTGGATATTACGGGTCTGGCTTTGTGTTTATAGTTGGGCTTCTCATTGTATATCTCGTACAAAAACATTCTTGGACGGAAACGGAAATACGAGGAAATTACTTTATGTTTATGCTGATTGAGAGTTTTATGTGGAGTTGGGTATTGTACGCGTTCATGATGATAATTCAAACGCCATTCTTGATGTCCCCAACGACTCGTATTGTTATTCAGCAAGTGGTCTTATCCATTGGGGCGGGTATCTATGAAGAATTTGTGTTCAGAGTTTTGTTAATTACAGGTTTTATGTCTGTTCTTAGTTTTGTGTTTCAGTGGGAAACGACTCTTCGCAGGGCAGGGGCTGTTATTGGTGCGGCAGTAATGTTTTCGCTTTTTCACTTTATTGGCGGTTTCGGTGAAAATCCCAACTTACCTTTGTTTATTATTCGATTTATGGCAGGACTTTTCTTGGGTGCGTTATATACGTTTCGAGGATTTGGTATCACTGCCTGTGCCCATGCGATGTATGACTTGATCTTAGTAACGCAAACATTTACCGGAGAATCTTGATAAAATAACCTGACAAAATACCTGAACCAGTGGTTGACTCAACTCCGACGTCCTGAGTAAATTTTGTGCCTATGGATGTTATCCGATTAAAGAATATGGTCTTTTATGGCTACCACGGCGTCAATGATTTCGAAAAGGATCTCGGGGGCAAGTTTGAAGTGGATTTAGAACTTTTTCGTCCACTAAAAAAAGCCGGACGTACAGACAATATTGAAAACACCTTGGATTATGAATCTATTTTTCGGACGGTCGAAATCTGCACACGCATGAATAAATACTACCTGATCGAGGCACTGGCGGATTCTGTGGCCTTTGCAGTTTTAGACAAATATGATGTGGCAGAAGTGATCGTTCGTGTTCGAAAACCTCATGCTCCTGTCCATGGCGTCTTGGATACGGTTGAAGTGGAAATATCGCGAACAAAAACTGATTATGTCTGAGTTGGTTTTCCTATCGTTAGGGTCAAATTTGGGAGACAGAGAAGCCAATCTTGCCGAAGCGATTACCGCTTTAGAAACCTATCCTGAAATCATGGACGTTCGCAGTGCTTCCTATTATGATACGCCGCCGTTGATCAACACAGACCAACCGCACTTTTTAAATACGGTCATTCAGTTAACGACTGATTTTAAACCCTTTCAGCTTTTAGATGCGATTCAACATATTGAATCGATGTTAGGCCGTTCGGTTGAACGTGAAAAAAATGAACCCAGAATCATCGATATAGATATTCTACTTCACGGAAACTCTGTGATTGAAACGGATGAACTGACGCTACCACATCCGCAACTTCCGTATCGAAAATTTGTCCTGGTTCCATTTAACGAAATTGCCCCGGACGTTTTAATTCCGATTTTCAACAGGACAGTATCAGAATTGTTGAACCATTGTCCTGACCAATCTATCATTAAAAAACATAGAATTGAATCCCAAGCATGAGAAATTTGTACTACATTGCAATCGAAGGGCCTATCGGTGTCGGTAAAACCAGTTTGGCCAGGTTATTGGCTGAACACCTAAGCGCACGGCTTGTTCTGGAGGAATTTGAAGAAAATCCCTTCTTGGCAGATTTTTATAACGATCCCGAGAGATTTGCCTTCCAGACCCAACTCTTTTTTCTACTTCAGCGATACCAACAGCAACAGGATTTACGCCAGGTGGACATGTTTCATAATCTACTGGTAACGGACTATATGTTCGTTAAAGACAGGTTATTTGCTTCGCTCAATCTCAATGAAAAAGAAATTAACCTGTATGATACAGTTGCTAATCTATTGGAAAGAAATGTCATCAAACCCGATCTTGTCATTTATCTGCAGGCTGACACGGATACATTGATGAAACATATTGCTAAACGGGGTCGATCATTCGAACGGGATATGTCATACGATTACATTAATGCACTGAACCAAGTTTATTCAGAGTATTTCTTTCCGTATCAAGACACGCCCCTCGTCATCATCAATACGAATAATATCGATTTTGTCAATAATCCAAAGGACCTTGAGGAAGTGATTAATGTGATTAGACAGCCGGTGTCAGGAACAAAATTCTTTAATCCGTCGAGTATTTCCTAATATGTTTAAATATATTTTACTCAGCGTTTTTATCTATTTTGGATGGAAAGTTTGGAAAACGTTTGATCATCTGACATCATTTACCAAGCCAAAAACACCAAAGGATAAAAACCCTTCCAAGGATTTGTCAAAATTCGACATCAAAGACGCCACGTACACGGACATTGACGAGTAAAAACGACGGATGAAAGCGGTACGTATTCATAAGCATGGTGGGGTGGATGTCCTCAAGTATGACGACATTCCCACACCAACAATACGAGATGACCAAGTTTTAGTAAAGATTCGTGCCGCAGCGATGAATCATTTGGATTTATGGGTGCGCAAAGGGATACCTGGAGTACCTCTGCCGTGTATTTTAGGAAGTGATGGCGCAGGGTGTGTTGTAGACGTCGGATCAAAGGTTACATCTTTTCATCCGGGAGATCGTGTCATGATACAACCGTTGACGTATTGCGGTGTGTGTCATTTTTGTCAGCAGGGAAAAGAAAATTATTGCGATGCTTGGGGAATATTTGGAGAAAACCAAGATGGAACACAGTGCGAATATATGGCTGTAGATGAAACTCACATTCGATCTATTCCGGACCATTTAGATTTTGTGGAAGCATCTGCATTTTCGTTGGTAGCTCAAACTGCGTTGGCAATGCTTGTCCGGCGAGCAAAAATTCAACGTGGAGAAGCCGTGTTTATATGGGGTGGAACTTCAGGGGTCGGCAGTATAGGGATCCAAATTGCAAAAGCAAGAGGAGCTATCGTTTACACGGCAACAGGGAGTGAGAAGAAATCATCCGTGGCGAAGGAATTGGGCGCTGATGAAGTCGTGAATTATACAAAAACAGATATTGTTAAGTGGATTATGGAAAAGACAAACGGACGCGGAGTAGATGTTGTGATGGAACATGTTGGTGCATTAACATGGAGAACAAGCATGAATATTTTAGGGAAAGGAGGTCGGCTGGTAACCTGCGGAGCGACAACCGGGCCAAAAGTTAATTTAGATATTCGGCATTTATTTTATAAACAACAGTCTATTTTAGGGTCAACAATGGGTGATGCAGCGGCGATGGATGAAGCATTAGACCTATTAAAAAAGAAAAAAATCCGTCCGCTTGTCGATCGAACTTTTCCAATGAAAGATATTAAGAAAGCACATACGTATTTAGAGCAAAATAAACAAATTGGGAAGGTTGCCCTAATCCCATGACACTTATGAATAAATACGTTAAGCATTCATTGCATTATACATTGTTAGTCATGTTCGCCCTAAGTCCGTTTATAGAAGCGAAGCCTTCGTTTTCCTACGGATTAACAACAGGCACAAGCAGTTGGGGTATAGGCGTGAATGCACTATTTGAAAAGACGGAGACATTTTCATGGATTGCAGATATACGGTTTTATGATATTAAAGGAGAGCATGAGTTCTCTCTTCAGTCTCAATATGGGGGTACCTATTCATTTAATGAGCAGAGTTTAATCTTTTTCCCGATGTTTGCAGGGATTAGGAAATCGCTCTTTCATGAGAAAATTGACAATAATTTTATTCCGTTTGTTGAAACCATGGCCGGGGCAGTATTTGTGATGGATGGCGATGAATCTGTGGAAGGTTTTTTCAGTCGCTGGAAACAAGCACCTTCGTATTTAAGTGCCGGAGGGTACATCGGCGGTGGAGTACTATTTTGGTTCCCAAACCAGTCAACTATTACCATTCGTGCCGGAATAGATATTTTACCCATGTTTAGAGAAATCGACGGAAAAACAACCTACCATGGAGCAGTAGTTCAAATTCTTTTTAATCGCCAAAAATAACGATGGATAGATTATTTTTTTATATAAAACCTGAAAAAGTAATTGGGACTAACTTTACTCTTGATGCGGAAGAATCTCATCATCTGATACATGTGTTGCGGAAAGATATCGGAACTGAAATATGGCTTTTGAATGGTATAGGAACCGCCTATTCGGCAATAATAGGTTCTATTGAAAATAAACGGGTGAGCGGACATGTATTGCGTACGTTTCCGGGGTATGGTGAAAATATGGTACCGATGCATTTAGCGTTGGCAATACTTAAGGGTGACCGTATGAAATTAGCGATCGAAAAAGCAACCGAAATGGGTGTGCATTCAATCATTCCGTTAGTGTTGGATCGTTGCATCAAACGGAATCTAAATACCGATCGGATGAAAAAAATTGTCGCATCTGCTACAAAACAATGTGCCCGTAGCCGCATTCCCGAAATCGCTGAACCAATCACGATGAAAGAGTGGTTACAAAATACGGACGGAACACGACGGTTGGCTTGCACACTTGACAGTAATGTTTCAATCAATGCTTTGAATAAAAAGAAATCATTTACGTCCTCACAATCTGTCAGCGTTATTATCGGACCGGAAGGAGATTTCTCCGTGCGTGAACATCGTATGATGAGAGATGAGGAGATTGACTTCATTTCTTTAGGCTCTCGCCGGTTACGTTCTGAAACTGCTGTTGTTTCCGTTTTGACTATCATAAATGAATTGATAAATACATAATGCTACAAAAAGGAGAATGCAATGACCAACTGTCTATTTTGCAAAATCGTTGAAAAAGAAATACTATCAGATATTGTTTTTGAAAATGATAATATTCTGGCATTCAGAGATATTAATCCGCAAGCACCTACGCACATTTTGATTATCCCCAAAGAGCATATTTTCACGCTAAATGACTTAAAGGAAAACCACCAAGCGCTGGTAGGCGAAATGCTGATGACAGCTAAATTATTGGCTGATGATGAAAATATCTCTGAAGAAGGTTACCGTACTGTCTTCAACTGTAACTCCGATGGCGGACAAGAAGTATATCATATTCATTTACATTTGCTGGGTGGTCGAAAGATGACCTGGCCACCAGGTTAGAAAAAACGGTTTGCAGTTTATGGTTATCACTTTTGCGGAAGTTGATGTTTGAAGATTAAGTATAAATACCGTGTGTAGTATTATAATATATACTAATTATAATACTGTATAATGAGCTAAATATGAAAACAATAACCGCCCAAGAAATAAAACGCCGTGGAATATCCGCCGTAGATGAGAAACTCAAAATAGGGCCTGTTCACGTGATAAAAAACAACAAACCTAAATATGTAGTCATGGATGAGGAAAGCTATACAGAATTAATTTCTGAAATAGAGACTGCTTATGAAACGCGACTGAACACTGCTTTGAATGAGATAGATAGGGGTGAATTGGCATCTCATGATACGGTAGATGATTTGATGGCTGCTATTGAATCTGAACAAGATTAATTGCATTCCATTCAAACACCGGCTGCATTTAGACGGAATGCAAAAAAGTTTTTTAAAATTCATCCAGAATTAAAAAACAGATTTCGATCTATTATCGAAATATTGAGGAAACATCCTACGAATCCTTCATTAAAACTTTATTCTTTGAGTGGTAAGAAAAAGGGACTTCATGCCATCAGTCTAACATATGAATACCGCATTACACTTATTATTCGCTTTACTGAAAAAGCAATTATTCTCGTTGACATTGGCAGTCATGACGATGTTTATAGGTAAAAAACATTGGAGTAATAGATTGGCAAGAGTAAAATAACTCTTCGCTCTACGATCCTGACTATTCTGTTTTTTCAACTCACCTCTGCTGTGTCAGTATTTTTCGTAACACAATTTGCTAAATTGTAATGTGACTATATTATTGTTTCAACTTAGGCAAGTTGAGTTACGTATCTCGGTTTCAGAAAAATTGAGGTTTTTCTGCATAAATATTTCATGGTGTCTACATGAAAATAATTGTAAACTTTCCGACAGATTATGAGCAAAATTTAACTAAATGTACATCTCCGATCTAAAAATTCACGGATTTAAGTCTTTCTTTAACAAAGAAGATTTAACATTTGGGGAAGGTATTACTGCAATTGTAGGTCCCAACGGATGCGGGAAGACCAACATCGTTGATGCCATACGCTGGGTGCTTGGAGAACAAAAATACAGTATTCTGCGAAGTGCGAAAATGGAAGACGTTATTTTTAACGGTGCCAAGGGATTAAAACCACTCAGCGTTAGTGAAGTAAGTCTCACTGTTCATAATAATAAAGGTAAACTTCCTATAGAATATAACGATATTGAAATCGGGCGCCGTGTGTACAGAAACGGTGAAAGTGAGTACTATTTAAATCGCGTTCCATGCCGATTGAAAGACATCCACGATCTATTTGTCGATACAGGAATGGGTGCGGATGCGTATTCTGTGATTGAACTTAAGATGATTGAACAAATCCTCTCAGAAACAGGCGACGATCGTAAACGTATGTTCGAAGAAGCAGCCGGGATTAATAAATATAAATCCCAAAGAAAATCAGCTCTTCGCAAATTTGAAGCCACTCGGCAAGATTTAGAGCGCATCGGAGACATTATTCTCGAAGTTGAAACGAAAGTACATGGACTAAATCTCCAACTTAAACGGTTTAAACGTCATGCAAAACTTACAGAAGATTTGAAAGATTACGACTTATCGTTAGCGTATCTTAGAACCATTAAGTATACTCAACTCTCAAAACCTCTTCAAACGAAAATAAATGAATATATAAATATTCGCGAATCAAAATCGACGAAAGAAAGCATTCATGATGCAGAAATTAAACGTTTGAATGAAGCGTATAAATCCCAGGAAAAAGAATTATCAGGGTTACAAGATGATTTAAGTCAATTGGAAGTACAACGCGATACGTTAAGACAGACCAGTTTAGTGAATGCCGAGAAATTACGTTCTGCAGATTCCACCATCGAGCGTTTAGCGATTGAAAAAAGAAGTAACGAATCCAAACAGACGCAATTAGGTGCGCTTATAAAAGATCATGAACATGAGATAGAATCCTTAGATCCTGATATTGAGAAGAAAATTCTCGACTATAAATCAAAAAAAGAAGCGTTTGACACCGTAGAAGAAACGTATAAAAATGCTCAAAGCGATCTGGAAAAACTTCAGAACTATCGATGGGAAGAGCAAAGACAACTCGCAGATAAGGTTTCATTACTTAAACGTACAGAATCCATGATTGAGGAAAAAACCTCACGGATTGGTGAACTGAAAAACAAACTCATTAACCTTGAATCTGCTCAAAAAAATCATTCGGAAGAACAAAAACATCTTGAGAAAAAGAAAAGCGAGTATCAAAATACGGTTGAGAAACAGAAAGAAGATGTGAGATATCAGGAAGATTTTCTATCCAATTGGCAAAAAAGACGGCGCGAAGAATCGTTGATGGAAAACTCTATTGCAACAAAAATAGAAGGGTTAACATCACAATCTCAATTTTACAAAGAATTAGTCGCCACGGGTGAAGGATTACCTCAAGGCGCACGTTACATTTTGGAAAATGATGAGGATGTCACCGGAATACTTGGAATGGTGGCAGATGTTTTTCAAACCAAAGATGACACACAAGCCGCCATCGAAGCAGGTTTGGGTGACTTTGCACAGTGTCTGATAGCCAAAGATCGCAAAACTGCGTTAGCGACAATCGATAGGGTTCATAAAGAAAATGCCGGTCGATTAATGGTTATTCCGTTAAAAGAGATAGAAGCTAATACTCAATCTCTAAAGAACGTTCCTAAATCGGGCAATGTAATTGGCAGAGGAGATCAATTCGTGCAAACGGCGAAAAGATATCGTAGCCTATCTGAACGTCTGTTAGGAAATTTATTGGTGGTGAAGGATTTGGATTCTGCACTGGCTGATCCGACACTGGCCGAATGGAATTTAGTGAATTTACAAGGAACATTTGCAGGCAGAGATTACATAATAAAGAATCGCAGCCGTTCCAATCAAGGTGTGGTCGGACGAAAGAAGAAAATTGAGAGACTTGAAGGTCAGATTTCTTCTTTAAATGAAAAGTCAAAGATATCGAAAGCAAACATCATCGCGTTAGATGATAAAATTATAAAGAGCAATGAATCGATTGAATCACTTTCAACAAAACTGACTGAATTGCTTGATGAAGAATCGGAGATTAAAACCGAAATTATTCGGAATCATTACCGTCAATCTCAAACATTAGAGACGATTGATGACGTTCAAAAAGATGTAGTGAATACCGAGAAAACACTACGTGACCTCTCAGAGTCCATAGAGTACATGACCCCGAAAATTAAAAAAGCCGAAGGTGTACTTGAAGAACTCAAAACGAATTTAGAAACATCTGAAGAGACATTAACAAAGTTGCGTGCAGAACGTGATGAATTTCATCAGAGGATTCAGAATTTACGAATTGAATTATTGAACCTTGAAAATAAACGTGATAATCTGGCTTTTAAAGTACGGACAGCAAAAGAAAATAATGTGGAATTGGAAGACCGTCAGAAAACGATTGAAGAAGAGATCGCTTCACTTGAGGAAGAAAAAACTTCTCTGAGCACTCAAATCGAAGATGCCGAAAAATCCCTGCAAAAAGTCAGTGGTAAAATTCATCACCATCGTTCAGTGTTGGAAATGAAAAAGCAAGTTTATAGCGATACTTATGAAGAAATAGAAAAAATCAGGGCGTTGATTCGTTCAGAACAGCAAAGCCGCGAAGCCATCCTCGAAGAATTAAAACAATGCGAAATTCAGATTGCCGAGTACGAACAGAAAATTGATTGGATTCGTGAAAAAATTCAAGATCGGTATCAAACATCCATCCCGGAGAATATGTCGGTAGACAAAGACGAAGAGACGCTCGAAATGGCAATTCAGCGGGTTGAACGGGGCCTCGAAAAAATCGGGCCGGTGAATATGGCCGTGCAGGTGGAATATGAAGAGGAAAGCAAACGATACGACATTCTTGTTACGCAGAGAAATGATTTGACAGGATCGGAAGAACACTTACGCGAGACTATCCAAAAAATCGATCGTGTGGCAAGAAAACAATTTTCTGATACGTTCAGTCAAATCAAAACTAATTATGAAAAGCTGTTTGCACTCTTTTTTGAAGGCGGGAAGGGATCATTGGCTTTGGTCGGAGACCCAGATCCGCTGGAATCAGATATTGCTATTTATGCACAGCCGCCCGGGAAGCGAAACCAATCTCTGAGGATGTTGTCTGCCGGAGAAAAATCGTTGACCGCCATTGCACTGCTTTTTGCAATTTATCAATATAAACCAAGTCCGTACTGTATTTTAGATGAAGTGGATGCCCCGCTGGATGATGTGAATATCCGAAAGTTTACACGTGTTTTACGGCAATTTGCTCACGATACGCAATTCCTAGTTGTCACGCACAACAAACTTACCATGGAAGCCGCGGATTATCTCTACGGTGTCACCATGGAGAAAAAGGGTGTATCAAAACTGGTTTCGGTTAAGTTTGAATCGTAGGTAAGACGAATACTGTCATGTCAACCATGAAATTTGTGCAACCAATTCTTGCTATTTTGGTCGATAACGTTGTTGAATATTTTTTTAACCGTAGCTTCTGGCTATGCTGAAAATATTCGCCTTGTTATCTCCAA
>JACKQG010000525.1_pt1 | contig 55865 bp, 55 predicted proteins | sample 8237621 | NCBI WGS metagenome assembly JACKQG01 (sample SAMN15677084, study PRJNA649215) | marine metagenome | biome: marine; feature: Black Sea; material: saline water; isolation source: suspended particulate matter (SPM) from the Black Sea western gyre | collected 2013-06-09/2013-06-10 | depth... | reverse complement strand
AGAAGTAAAAGATAAAATTGAAGATAAAAAAGAAGAAGTAAAAGATAAAATTGAAAATAAAAAAGAAGAAATAAGAAATAAAAAGAAAGATAAATAATAGAAATAAAAAGGTGAGACTTCGCCAGTAGAAAGCATGGTGTATATTCGCCGAATTGATGTTAATATAGTTGAAAAATGAGACGTGGCCAAATAAAATGCTTCTGGAAACACCAGAAGCATTTTATTGTTATTTAATCAGGACCTACGCATTTTTTTAGTCCTGGTCCCAATGCTCTGCGTTGGGGTATTGTAGACGAGCTACAACGCAGAGAGAAAAAAGGTATTTTGCGTAAGTCCTGTTAATATTACTTTGTTTCTTTAATAGCGTGGTTTTTAAGCGGCCCCATTGTGAGTTGATGTTAAAAATATTCTTGCAAGATAGGCCGATTTTCTAGCAAACGCTTCACCAAACTCGCGATAAGCTATACCTCGAACGTAATAGGCGCTATTTTTTAAGACACATCTGATATCGAAATGATAATTTCGCAGGATTTTTGCGGATATAATATTATTGAAATGTGACAAGAACATAAAAGGATTAATGATGATACAACTTGAGTATCAAACTATTGAGCATGATATTGTTCAATAGTTTGCACTAAAATACTAGCTTTTACTCAACGAGTAATATTTCATTCGAGAATATAAGAAATAAGAGATATTTAATGAAAGTTCTCATCGTTCAATCTGAGATCGAAGCGGCACAAACTCTCAAAAACATATTCGCCCAACGGGGAGACGAAGTATTTATTACTTTAAAAGTTGATGAAGCAATCTTTATACTTCAAATGGATAAGCCTAATTTAATGGTTCTGGACCTTCACTTGTCCAAGAGTGTTCTCTTCGAACTGTTAGGGGGTCTTCGAAATAAATATCCCGATGTTAAGGTGATCATCACTAATCGCTATCCAGATTTATCGCGTGAGCTGGATGTGAAAGAGTTCGGGGTCGATATATTTTTACGATCACCTTTTAGCAAAACATGGGTTGAAAAAGCATTAGAGAAATTGGAGCATATCGAGCCTGAAGAATTAAAAAGGAGTAGAAGGAGAAGGTCTGCTTTTCACTTAGATCGTCTCTCCGTTCGTCTTAAGATTATCCTTCCTTATCTGTTTTTATCACTGCTGCTTGCCATGGGAGCCGGTTATGTAGTTAGCCAGGTAGCTATTGATTCGATTGAAGACCGCTTTGTCAATAACCTGATCGAGATTGGGAAATTGACATTTTCCTGGTTAGTAGAAGAAGAAAATAATCGCCTGGAAACTTTGCGGCTCCTGGCTTTCACTGACGGTTTAGCAGAATCTATTATAGAAAATGATACTGAAGCTTTAAGAAATCTTGTATTAGGATTAGCAATTAATAACCAAGAAGAAGCCATCGAGATTCTCGATTCTAAAGGAAAAGCCTTGATATCCGTCCGCCATATACCTGAAGGGGGGCGCGAATCCTTTGAATATTCGAAGGGTGATACCATTTTTACTGAGGCAGAATTCGTACAAAAAGTGCTTGACCAAAGCTCTGATGAGCAGGGGGATAAATTTGCCGGACTCATTCAGGCTTCGTGGGGGAATTACTTATACGTTGCAGGTCCAATTACAGATGAGGACAACCAACTCATCGGCGTAGTATTGGTGGGCCGATCTATCCCAGCAATGATCCAGGAAGCCAGGGAAGTATTACTCGGTAAGGAAAATTCTCTCGCCCATATTTCGATTTACAATTACCGTGGGAAAACCTTGGGTACAACCCTTGGTGAAGCTGATAATATTGATCTTCCAGAGGAGAGGGTCTTAAGGATTTTTGAACGTCAGGACTACGAGAGTCAAATGCGATTTTTGATTGCGTCCGAGATTGATTATCGTGAGATCCTGGCTCCCTGGGAAGTGCGCGACGACCATGATATTGGTATAGTAGGAGTATCTCTCGCAGAAAGTTTTCTGGTGAGTCCAAGTCAGCAGACTCAGGTGCAAATATATATTCTCGCCACCATAGGACTACTTCTGATCATTGGTGTCGGTGTGCTTTTGTCCAGAAGGATCACGCAACCGCTAAAACAGGTTATCTTAGCGGCTTCCGAGGTTAGCCATGGTAAATGGGATGTAGTCGTGGAACCCCAGGGGAGAGATGAGCTGGCAATGTTGGCACATACCTTTAATTATATGGTCTCCAACCTAAGGGAAGGGGAGATTTACAGGGATATGCTAGGGCGTACGATTACCCCACAAGTACGGGATCAAATGAGAGAGGGGCTCCAATCCGGGAATCTAAAAATTGAGGGGCAAAATACTATCGCCACGATTATGATCACCGACATTCGCAGATTTACCGTAATCTCAGAGAATGAATCTCCAACGACCATTTTGGATTGGCTCAACCAATATTACGGGGAAATTGTCCCGATCATCAACGCCAACGATGGCGTGACGAGTGAATTTGTTGGTGATTCGATAATGGCATATTTCGGCGTACTGCCAATTCCCCTGGATCCTTCTGAGAGCGCTCTACAAACATGCCTGGCAGCAGTTGAAATCCTTAAAAATGTAAAAGCAATGAATAAACACCGCCGTGAAGTAGGCATCCCCCCAATGGTGACTGGTATCGGGATCAACACAGGGGAAGTCGCCGCTGGTGGTATTGGCACTGCCGATAGGCTTCATTACTCCATTATCGGTGATGCAGTCAATATTACAGCCCGGATCGAAAATCTCACCAAAGAACTTCATGAAACGAGTGCCATTATCAGTCAGGAAACCTATGAAGCTTTGGGCGATTATCGTGACAACTTTGTGTTTTCTCCATTGGGTAGTTATATGTTCAAAGGAAAATCAGAACCAATTATGGTATATCGCTTGCTACCAATAATAGTCAAAAAATGGGATCCTATCCAGGTGAATATAAACGACGCAGAGGTAGAGGATTTTGTGATCCTGGAAGGAATTGGGGCGAAAATTGCCAAGAGTATCGTCGAATACAGAATTGCCAATGGAGATTTTTCTCAGATCAATGAAATTGAAAATGTTTCAGGTATTGGAAGAATGAAATTTAGACAGATTAAAGATCATATTACAATTAGCAATTAGGAATTATTTTGTTTCCATTATAAAGAAATAGCCAAATAAAAACTGTGAAAGTCTAGCAAAACTGCAGGGCAATACCTGAAAAACGAGTCTATGATGTAAAAAGTAGTAATGGACGAAACGAGTATATAAATTATATTGAAAAGTATGGATGTAAAATCAAAAACCAAGCGAAAAATTAATATATCGAGTCAACTGTTTCAATGGTTGCGCGGATTTATGCTTACGTTAATATTTGCTGGCGGATTGTGGACCACAGTCCTTGCTGACAACTCATTTGTTGACGCAGAATATACATCCGTTCCGATTTTATTACAGGCCAATAAAAAAGCTGATTATAGCGTTGATCCGCACCTCAGCTTTAATGCCATTTCAATCGATATTGTTGCCGATATTCTGGCGGATGAAGCAATTACCGATGATCAGGTTAATGAACGCTTGGGCAATTTTTTTAAGAATTTAGAAGAACCGATCCCTTCTGTTTCATCGGAAGAAAAAGAAGAAGAGAAGGAGAAAAACGGCAAGAAGGAGAAAGTCGACAAAGACGAGAAGGACAAAGATACGAAGGATAAAGACAAAGGGAAGGACAAAGATACGAAGGATAAAAATAAAGATAAAGGGAAAGACAAGGACAAAGACAAAGATAAAGACAAAGACAAGGATAAAGGCAAGGACGAGAAAGACAAGGACAAAGACGGCAAGGACAAAGACGGCAAGGACAAAGACGGCAAAGACAAAGACGACAAAGGCAAAAAGGACAAAGACGGCAAAGACAAAGACGGCAAAGATAAAGACGACAAAGGCAAAAAGGACAAAGACAAATAAATTTATTTATTCTACATATAATGGTCTTTGCCAATAAGGCGAAGAAAGATGCACAAAAAAATGAAGAATATAACCGAATAGGGTGGAAGTTTACCAGCGATTCACATGCTGAGATTAGGATTTGTTGAGCAGCGGGGGAAATTTAAATTATGCCCGGGCATTCATCTTGAAGAAGATACATCAATATAACCGCTCATAATATGCAATTAGGCCATAATAGGGAGGTCGGAAACGAAGAATGACGCGCCATATTGTTCCTTCCTGGGTGAGTACTCCCAATCAAGGCGCATATCCCAACAAATTTCTTGCGATTTCTTTTGCCAGCTTGGGGTTATTTTCTTCCAGGAGCACGGCTAGTCCGAATGGCGTGCCACGCCATTCGGAAAGGGTTCCTGCAAGAAGCCAGGTGAGAGAATTTTCCTCAGTGTTGTTCGCTGAGATAATTTGCCAATATGATTCGTCTTCGCTGTCAAATGTGGTGATGAGCTGCCCGGTTTCTTTCGATGTGAAATACTCGATCGGCTCGCCGATAGCGTGGAGGATCACCCATCCATTTTGGGGTGTGTTCACGGCCAGGGCAAGGCGGGGAGCCTGAGCGATGCCCTCATTGCTCAGGGCTGCTGCGATCATCGCCATTTGAAATGGGCTGGCATAGCCCTTGCTGGTTTCTGCAACGGGCAAGCGTATCCCATGTGTAATTGATTGGCTGAAAAGCGCATCGAATTCCAGGCTAAGGGGATAAAGTCCCTGGGTTGCTCGATTGAGGAGTGGTGAATTTTCGTCTGTGAGCAGATCATCGCCGATCTCGCCGAGCAAGTTGGCATTAAAAGTGGGATGTGAAGCCATGGCGAGGATTTCTCCACTCTCGGCATTGACGAGAACGACTGCGCCCTGATGCTTGCCGAGGCTTTCGTCAGCGCGCGATTGCAGGTCAAGATCGAGGCTAAGACGGACATCAAGCCCAGGGGGAGGTTGTCCGTAAAGGATGTGATTCCACCAGATCAAGGTCGAGGGGTTGCCTGCCAGGCCGCGTAAATAATCGTCCAACTCGGCCTCAAGACCAGCTTGCCCGTATGTGGGATGCGTGTATCCAACTGTAGAAGCGAGATCCGGATAAATGTACTCACGCGAATATTCCCCTGATTTGCCAGTGGTGATATTGATGGGATTATTATTCCGGTCGAAGAGGTTTCCGCGCGGAACGAAACGATCTGCCAATGCGCGGCGAGGATTATCGCTGCGTGATAGCAGGTCTGGACCGCGGACGATTGCCCACCAGCCGTTGATGAGGGCGGCGGAGACCAATCCCAAAGTCAGGATGCCGCTCAGGATGTGATAGGGTTGTGGCTGAGGGAGGGGTGCAGCCTCTCCAGCATCGTTGCTGATCAAAATGAGCAGAAGTAATGCAAGATATGATGTCAGCAGTGAGGAGCCGCCATAAGAAATGAAAGGCAAAGTCACACCTGTCAGAGGCAGCAGACGCAGATTTCCACCAATGATCAGCAGGCTTTGGATGCCTAAATAGGCTGTCAGCCCGGCGGCAAGCAGACGGCGGAAAATGGTGGAAGCGTCGAGAGTGATCTTAAAGCCGCGGAAAAGAAGCATGCCAATTAACGTGAGCAAGCCTATCGTCCCTGCAAGACCCGTTTCCTCTGCCAGAGATGCAAAGATGAAATCGGAGTGCGTGACAGGCACAAATCCAGGAGATCCCAATCCAGGTCCACGCCCAAATAATCCTCCGTTCGCAATTGCCATTAAGGATTGGATGATCTGGTAGCCCCTACCGCTGGGATCGTCCCAGGGTGAGAACCACATTGCAAGCCGGACGTGGATAATATCGATAAAATAGTAGCCCAGCAAGCCTACGATCTGGAGGATTGCCGCATTGCCGAACAAAACGCGCTTTTTTCCTGTGGCCAAAAAGAGGACGCTGGCGTAGAGCATAATGAAGATCGAAGCCGCACCAAGATCACGCTGGAATAAGAGCAAAAGCAAAGCCAGACTAGCAAGAATAATAGTGGGAAATATAAGCGGAAAAATATTTCCTTTTCGCGGAATATGATCGGCAAGATAGGCTGCCAGGTAAATGACGAGGAGCAGTTTGAGCGGCTCGGAGGGTTGGAGATAGATCCCCCCTAATTCCAGCCAAAGACGTGGGCCCACGCCAAGGGGATTGGCCCCAAAGATGAGGGTCAGGGTGGTTAGGATCAATCCGCTGGTAAGCAGGATGTATTTATACCGACGCAGGGTGGGGAGTAAAGAATGCCACCGCAGACCAATGATCAGGATGAGGCTGCTGACTGCCAGCCATAGGCTTTGGCGTAATCCAAAAGTGGGAGTTAGTCGCCAAATGCTGAGAAGCCCCCATCCGCTTAGAAGGGCTGCAAGTGGAAAGAGATAAGGGTCTCGGTCAGGAGCGTCTTTGCTGATGCGAGCATGCACCAGCCAACTCAACCCGGCCCAGAGCGCAAATCCAGCCCAATGCATCCAGAGATAATCCACATCCCAGTTGCGGGCGCGAACAGCGGGGGAGATAGTCAGGATCAGACTATACAATCCGAGGAAGAGGGCGGCCAGTTTAAGAAGACGGGATTCAATTTGTTTTGGCATATTCTGCATAATACCACTTTATAGCAAAAAATCACAAATTTTCTATATCAAATGTAATTACAGTGGCATTTAATAGAATACTTATTTGACAGAGAAAAGTAATTCTGATAACATCTGTCCAAATACAACGAAGAATAGGAGTAGCCATGCTGAAAGAAGTTGAAAAACAAGTAGAAGAACGCTTATTAACGATATCACCTGAGGCAGCTCAAGCTGTATTAGGTATTATTACTGAAAAGAAAATGGATGGACATGCCTTACGCGTCTACGTTGCCGGGGGAGGTTGCGGTGGTATGCAATTTGGCATGGCTCTGGACGATAAGTTCAGCGATACGGATACCACTATTGAGATGGATGGTGTCAAGATCGTTGTGGATCACCAGTCCATTGAATTTATGCAAGGTGCAAGTATTGAGTGGGTGGATGATCCTCAAAGAGGAGCAGGATTTGTGGTCAACGCACCCAATGCCCAACAAGGATCTTGCTCCTGTGGCAATGGCGCCAGTGCTGAAAGCTCCTGCGGCTGTGGAAACGGCGGCGGTGGCTGTGGCTGCGGCGGTCACTAAAAAGATATAAAAAAGTCTGCGCCTAAAACGCAGACTTTTTCTTTTTAATCCATTGATTATCGACGTGCTACAGAAATCAACCCTCCGAGGAGACCAATAAAACCTAATCCAAAGATCAATAGCCCCATTGGGATACGGGGTGTGTCGGCTTGCGTTTCGTCCACGAAGGTGGGGATTGCAAGAGGTGCAGGAGGTGTAAAGGTTGGTAGGCGCGTTGGTGTTTCCGGAGCGATGAAAGCGGCAGCCAATGTCGGATCAATGGTTGGCGTTGCAAGAGGGGTAGGCGTGGGTGGGGCATCCATGACTTGCAGAAAATCCTGTGCAAATAAAGAGACATTCGGAGCGTACACCCAACCGATATTGCCTGGTGCGCCGGCATAGCCGATCATGATCCAGTCCCCGCCGGGGGAACGTCCAAGCGCTGGGGCAGATTGTCCAGCCACCAATATTCCGATACGCGGATAAAAGTAGGAGCTGGGTCCTGAGCGGACATTGACAAAATCCTGATCCAGGTTTACGGTAATCCGTGCCCCGGAGGGCGTCCCCGTGACGGTGGGCACCGAACCTGTTGGTTGCTGTGCCTGCACAAACCCCGGAGTAGGGGATTTGAAAGCTAATCCGATTGTCCCGACTATCATCAGTGTCCACAGAGATATTTTGATCCAAAAACGAGCCATAATTTTTACAACTTCCATTGGTGGTTTCGTAAATATGATAAAAAGGATTATAATCGAAAACATGGAAGAGCGAGTTTTTCACGGTAACCTGACCCCTGCAGATTTGGCCCGCGCATTAGAAGCGGCATTTAATCGCAGCAACCTCTATGCCCAGAAGGTTGGTTCTGGCGATAAAATGGCTGTTCAAATAACATCACGCCCAGGTGCACGCTCTGGTGGACAGACTGCATTGACGATCACCATCCAAAAAGTGACGGAAGGCGTGCATGTGCAAATTGGCAAACAAGCCTGGATGGGGATCGCAGCCAGCCTGGGACAAACCGCTTTTGCAGCGCTGCGCAATCCTTTTAGCTTGCTCCATCGCCTCGACGATTTAGCCCAGGATATTGAAAATCTGCAACTCGATGACGATGTTTGGGAGGTTATCTCCAGGGCAGCCCATGCCGCCGGCGCCTCGCATGCATTATCAGAAAAATTACGGCGGCTCACATGTGAGCATTGCAGGACGGCAAATCCTGTTGGTGAAGCAAGCTGTATTGCATGTGGTGCCCCATTGGGGGATGCCCAACCACGGACATGTTTATCTTGTGGTTACGTGGTCACGGGGGCTGAGAAAAATTGCCCCAATTGTAAAAAAGTGCTCTGATTTTGTGGATCTTATTTTAATTAGTAAAATCCCTATTCTTTTTTAACGCAACAGAACAGGAGAAAGCAATGAATATTTATGACTTTGCCATTCAAATGGAAAAAGACGGTGAAGCCTACTATCGTGAACTAGGTCGAAAATCGAAAGCCGAAGGGCTTCAGTTTATTTTCAGCATTTTGGCCGACGAAGAAGTAAGCCATTATACGATTCTTGAAAAAATGAAAGCGTCCGCTCCCAATCTTAAATTAAGCGCGAAAGAAAAAGATATCCTGAAAAGTGCCAAGAATATTTTCGCTGAGATGCAGGAAAAAATGGATGAGATAAATTTCGATCTGCCTCAGGTTGATTTCTATCGACACGCTTTAGAAACCGAAGAGAAGAGTATCGAATACTATCTAGATATGAGCGAGAAAGTGGAGAACGAAGCCCATCAGGCAATCTTTCTTAACCTCGCCAAAGAAGAAAAGAAACATAAGTTTTTAATGGAAAATTTGATTACCTTTGTTTCCCGTCCAACTACCTGGCTTGAAGATGCTGAATTTAATCACCTGGATGAGTATTAAATCATAGAGAAATAAAATCCTTAAATCCACGGACCATAAAAACACCGCGTGGATTTTCATTGTTTATAAGCTTTCAAAAATCTGGGCACAATTATTAAATTCATTCCCACAGGAGAGATTATCCTCTTCGCACCAGATCGCCGCCAAAACTGCCTGTGAGAATGCCCAGCCGATCACTCTCTGGCGATCAAAACCCAATCGTTCAACAATTTGATCCACGCGCTGCTTGAGCAATGTGCGTGGATTTTCTTTCTCCAGCAACCCAGGCATGGGATTGCGTAAAAAGGCCCCGACTTCATAGCAGGGTTCACCAATCACGCCTTTCGGATCTATCGCCAGCCATGACTCTCGTTCAGCGGAGAGGATATTCCCGTGATGCAGATCGCCATGCAATAACACGGGTTCATCACTTGATTCAATCAATTCAAAAAATATATCTTCTGCCTTTTCAACCAATCTGATATCGAAGGGTCCGGTTTCCCCCAAGTACCGATTTCGAAGGCGTGAAAACCCTTTGGACCAATCCTTCACGGTCGGAAAGGGGTAATCGCCCTGATAAATTTTCCAAATGGATGGCAGGATATTCAATAAGATATTTACAGCTTTTTCATCTTCCATTTCCCACAAGGATTTACCGGGAATCAATCTCTCCAGCAAAAAGACAGAATTCTCATTGTCGGCTTGAAGCAGGTTTACCATGCCGCATCCCTCAAAATGGCGAAGCGCGGCAATTTCAGCATCCAACTCTCCATTAGAAAAGCCGGCTTTGATGACCAGCCTCGTTCCATTTGGGCGCCACGTGGGAGCGACATAATTGTAGGAAAGATCCCTAAAAGGTGCGCCGATCTCCAAATCCCAGAGCTGGGCATAATTGGCCAACAGGTCGGGTAATGAATTCAGCCAACGTTGACCATCAATACCATGCAGGGCGATGATCGTTTCAATAAAAATACTCACGGGCTCACCTGTCATCAAGGCAGGAAGGCAAATCCCATTTGTGGAACTAGATGCTTTACTTGTGGCGCTCTACTTGGAGATGCCAAATCATATAGATATTTATCTTGTGGTTATGTGGTTACCGGTGCTAATATATTTGCCCAAGCTGTGAAGAAAGGTTTTAGCTTTCTTAATATGCTGGAGGATAGTTTCACTGACCAAATACTTTTTCAAACTCAGCCTCAGATATTTCGTAAATCAGATAAACTTCATCTATTGTTGCCTGGGGATAAAAATTATCACGCAGCCATTGAAATTCATCGACATACCACATACCTGCTAAATCATTGGGTGATACAACAATCGTCCCAAAGGTCGGCTGTTCCGGCTGAAACTGTGCGGTAGGATTAGTCTTCAAATATTGATAAAGTTGTGTTTCCGCTTGGTTCCAATCCAAATTAGAGTCTATTAAATATTTATGTGCATTGCGAGGGTCCCATACTAACTCGTTAAAATACGAGATGTAATTTGGATAAGCGAATAATACAGAAACGCCGAGATAAATCATCAATCCAAATGTGAAAATTTGCCTATCTTTTCGCATTGATGCCCATTTAAGTACTAACCCTCCGCTAAAAATGTAGAGAAAGGGAAAAATGATCAAATAGAATCTAATACCGATTTGGGTTCGGAAAAAAAAGTTGAAGTAAATAAAAAAGAATCCAACAGGTAAAAGCAGAAAAATCTCATTCTTTGTGAAATTAAATTCCTTTTGACCAAGCAAATACAAAGAAAGAGCAAGCAAGATGAAAATCTGAGTGGATATCGGAACCTTCAATAAAGATGCATAAATAAAATATCCGTTAAATCCCTTGCCCTCTCGAACTTCCCCGAATAAATAAGTATTTCCATACCCCGCACCAGTTTGCTCTCGTTGCTTTACCCAATCAAGCCCTTCCAAATAAGGATACGGTACTGGAACCGGCATAAATCCAATTTTTGATAACTTCACTTGAATGGATTGAAATAACTCGGAACGAAATGAGTAATCCTTAATTGGGGTAAATGTCCGATTAAAGAGAAAGCCTATATTAATAATAACCACGCTTATTGTCAAAAATACGAGGGCATAGTTAACACCTGACTTAATATCTTTCAAGATCATCAGATATTTTTTATTGCGAAATGATGCGATCCAAGCTGGAAATACACGAATCAATGCAATTGTCAGTAGGAGGGGATAAAGATAGGCACCTGTATATTTTGCTAACTGACACACCCCCAATACGATCGCACTGATCAACAATTTCTTCAAATTTGGGTTATTGCAAAAAAGCCAAAACGTATAAAGTGTTAGCAAGATCATGCCCACCGCATAGATATCAGTGGTTATAAGTCTCGAGTGTGCAATAATATTGGGGTCAAAAATATAAAGGAAGAGGGCAAAGAAACCTGCGGGTGCCCCATATAGCAGCTTAGCCCAGCGATAAATAAAATATGCGATCAACATTGAGAAACCTATCGTAATAATTCGCCCGGACAAGGGGTCTGCAAAGCGCGGATATAGATATTGATTAGATATGAGATACGAAATTTTCTTAGGTATTGCATTTAGGGCGGAAAGAGGCATCTTGCTATCATCAAATCGAGATGAATTGAGTTCTAGCATATTCCTGCCATAGCGATAATGCCTAAACTCATCTGCTGTATATGATTTATTTTGAATGCTGCCAGTATTGATGGTTAAAAAAAACAAGAGCAAGATCGATAATAGAGCTGTTTCTAATATTTGAATACGAATTATCGACTGTTTATTTTTCGGAATTAGATCGCTGAAATACAAAAAAAGCAGTGTTAGCACGCCATTTATCACGGCCCATAACATCAACGGGGCTAATCTGGAAAAGACTCCTTGCAGATAATTGTCTTCAGTCACAATTGCTATCAACAATATCAACGCCCCGACTATTATTTCAAGAAGAGAAAAAAAAATAATCGCCTTTAGAAATGCTTTATTGGAAAGTTTTTCCTTTGCAATGCAAAGCATTTTTTCATCCATCTCTTGATTTCTATAGCCTAACGTCAGTAAAATTGCTATAGGCAAATCGCACATAAAAACAAATAGAATCAATAGCGCTCGGTTTCTTGAAAATCCCAGTAGCCATGAATTTTTAGCATCTCCAGGGATAACCAACAACCAACAAAGAGCAATGACGCCGCCAAGAAAAATCAGGAAATTATATAAGCGAAAAGTTTTTCTCATTTTTTTTTCGAGAATTATAGTTCATCTTGATGGTAAACCACTTTTATTATCATCGCAATCAGGATTAAAACAATGCGGTAAGCGTTCCCCGGCCAACCCCGCCAGCAGGTTTTCACAGGCGATCTCTGCCATGCGTCTGCGTGCTCCAATTGTTGCCGAACCGATATGCGGCACGATCAAGCAATTTTCCAATTCAAAAAGCGGATGTGTTGCTGGCAAAGGTTCGGGGTCAGTTACATCCAGCGCAGCAGCCGAAATCCAACCCTCCGTCAGAGCGTGTACCAACGCAACGCTATCCACAACAGGGCCACGGGCCGCATTGATCAGGATTGCGCTGGGTTTCATCATCTTCAATGCGGATGCATCCATTAACCCTCGTGTGGATTCATTCAGAGGGCAATGAAGGCTGACGAAGTCACTGGTTTGGAGTAACTCATCAAAGGGGATGCGCAGCGCGCTATAAGCTGCATCCAATTCTGGATATTGGGCTGGGTCGGCATAAACCAAACGGAGTCCAAATCCGTATGCTCGTGTTGCAACGGCGCGTCCTATCTTTCCCATTCCGACGATGCCCAGGGTTGCCCCACGTAGATCAGCTCCAAGCCACCCCGTCGGAGACCAGATTCCCCAGCGCCCCTCACGGGCATCCCTGGCAGATTCCGGTAATCGCCGGGCTGCTGAGAGCAAGATTGCCATCGTCAGATCGGCAGTCGCATCTGTCAAAACGCTCGGCGTATGCCCAACGGGAATACCGCGCACAGTACAGTAGGGGATGTCGATATTATCGACGCCGACAGCCATATTACTGACCACACGCAGCTTTGGAGCAAGATCGAGTAACCTCCCATCCATCCGAGCTGTGAGTAGGCTCAGAATCCCCTCCGCTTCGGGAAGATATTCAAGCAATTCGGGAGAAACACCAGGAAAACCTTCAGTGCCCACCACCAAACGAACATGGCCCTCGAGGGTTACAATCCACTCCTGTGGGAGTGGGTGAGTCAGTATTACAAGCGGATCAATCATTTCTTTCAATCTCCAGATCAAAGATACATTAAAAGGCAAAAAGAAAGGTCAGGTCATTCACATTCGTCCCTGTTGGACCAATTTTCAACAAATCGCCGAGGGCATCGAAAAAGGGGTAAGCATTATGATTATGCAGGTGTGCATCCAGATCCAGGCCGAGTAACTGCGCTCTTGCGAGAGTATCCCCGGTTACAACTGCCCCTGCCGCGTCGGTGGGACCGTCTTCCCCGTCGGTGGCAAGGGTGACAAGCATCACGTCGGGGATACCTGCCAAACCAGCGACCGCTGACAACGCAACTTCCTGATTTCGCCCTCCAAGCCCATTTGTGTTACCAAGGGATACGGTTGTTTCTCCGCCTGCAATCAAGCAAATTGGACGATTTTTATTATTGGCCAGTTTAGTGGCTAACTCTTGCCCAACCTGGGCGGCCTCGCCTTGAAGGGAGGTCGTCATGATCTGTGCATCAAAGCCCTCTCGCAAGGCCTGCGCTTGTGCGGCCTGAGCGGAAATGAGATTGCTGCCGATAATATGAACCACTCCTCTTGATAAGAGGCCTCCCCGTTCAGTTCCATCTTCTTTTTGTAGAATTTCAATAATTGTGGAAGGCGTTTGCGAAAATATATTATATTTCTTTATCACATTCAGGGCATCAGATCGGGTAGTGGGGTTGGGAACGGTGGGACCAGAGGCAATTGCTTCAAGGGGAGAATTTATTACATCGGAAAGAAGCAGGCTGATCATCTGCGCGGGGAAGGTAGCCCGAGCCAACCCGCCGCCCTTTACGCGGTCGAGGGCACGACGCAGGGTGTTAATTTCATCAATTCGGGCAGCACATGCCAGCAGAAGGGAGGTAAGCTTTTCCATGTCTTTCAAGGATACGCCTGTTACAGGGGATGTCATCAAAGCTGAGCCACCTCCTGAAATCAGAAAAATGACCAGATCGCTCGCTGTAGTTTTTTTCAGTAAAGCAAGGATCATTTCTCCCGCTCTCAAACTGCGCTCATTGGGGAGGGGGTGTGATGATTCTAAAAATGCCAAATTTTCCGGCAGGGAGACTGCAGGCAAATATTTGGCAACGACAATGCCCTCATGCGGATTTTTCCCCAACAATTCTGAAACCGCAACTGCCATTGAGATAGCGGCTTTACCTACAGAGACGAGATAAACCGCCGAAAATTCATTCAATGGGTATTCCCGCTCATTAACCCACAGCAAATTCCCATCCCGGGTGAGGCATCGTCGCACTGCGTCCGCAGGGTTTGCAGCACTAATGGAAGCGTCTAAAATCCGTTTTACCGCATTTGCATTCGGTTCTCTCTGAAGGCTGGCCATATTGAAATAATCTTTCCAACTCATGATCTGGATGATAGCATTGAATTAATTGCCTGACAATAAACACTAATATATTTAGACTTGATTTTTACGAGCGCGGCTTCTATAATAGGGTAACCTTACCCGTGGAGTTTTATTGAAAATGAAAATAGACCAACTGGAAAGACGTCTCCAATCCCTCATTGAGGTGCATTTACTCAATTATTTGCCCTTCAAAAAAGAAGATGGCCTGGTAGCACAACAATTGGCAGCGGAAATAGAAAACAATATTAAAGAATTTGGGGATACTACAAATCTCCCAAATCTTTATACGATTTCCGGACACCCAGATTTGATTTGGGAGTGGCAGGACGATTCACGATTGATTGAAAAACTTGAGCGTGTGATCAATATTATTTCAACTGAATCTGCTTTGAAATTTGCCGAACCGCTCAACTTTTCACTTTCACCTGACCCTGAGCTTGGGGTTGACGAGGTAAAAATTTTTGCATCCCATAGTGAGAATGTGATTGCTGCAACCCAGGGGATGAATTCGCAGAAAACTGAAAAGGATGCAGATCTTTCAACTGAAGAAGTTCCAAAAAATGCTTTTTTGATAATTCATGGAACAAAAATTTTTCCTCTTTATAAAACTGTAGTGAATATTGGCCGTCGGATTGAAAATGATCTGATTCTTGATGACCCACGCGTATCCCGGGATCACGCCCAATTGCGTGTCATTAATGGCAGTTTTGTTATTTTTGATCTCAACTCCACTGGTGGGACTTATGTAAACAGCCAGCGTACACATCAATCTACTCTTTATGCCGGTGATGTGATCTCATTGTCTGGCGTTCCGTTGATCTTTGGGCAAGATATCCCTCCTCGTCGTACTGACCAGGATAAAACCGAGCCTCTGGCTGGGCCATATAATTCGCGTCACACAGTTTTTATGCACGATAAAACCATTGACGATTATGATAAGAAAAGATAAATGAGCGGCCCCATTTTGCTGGTTTTGCGTATTGGCATGACTCTCAGCTTATATTTTTTTATGGGCTGGGTGTTTTTGTTATTATGGCGAAATTTCAAATTGCAAAGTGAGTTGTTAGCCATACGTAAAACGCCGCCTCTTACGATCACGTTTATGAGTCATGAAGCAAAATTACAAAGCAAACATTTTCGAGTCCCAGAAATCACATTGGGACGCGACCCACATAGTGATATCTATCTTGAAAATGAGACGGTATCCGCGCATCATGCTCGCCTTAATTATCATCATGGACAATGGTGGCTGGAAGATTTACAGTCTACAAATGGGACAACCCTTAATGGCGAAGAGGTAAGGACTCCCACCATAGTAATTGGTAATGATGAGATTTATTGTGGCAAAGTTCAACTTAAACTACAGTTTTCGGTAGATGAATTGTCGCCAAATACGCTACAAATGTAAACATCGTCAAGACTTTATTTCTGGTAATCTGGCAATCCGAAAACGGAGAATTTTATGACAGACGCAATTTCATTGGCAATTATCGGTGGTTCTGGTTTATATTCGATGCAGGGTCTTGAAAGTACTGAAGAACGAACGATTTCTACACCTTTTGGAGAGCCAAGTGCGCCTATCATTGTAGGACTACTGGAAGGACAGCGTGTCGCATTTTTAGCAAGACATGGAATTGGCCATCATATTAATCCAAGTGAAATCAACTACCGTGCAAATATATATGCTTTAAAATCTCTTGGCGTTGAGAAAATTGTTAGTATTAGCGCATGCGGCTCATTACGTGAAGATTACGCGCCTGGCGAAATTGTAGTCCCGGATCAGCTTTTTGATATGACTCGCGATCGTAAGAGGACTTTTTTTGAAAATGGTCTGGTTTCTCATATTAGCGTTGCGGATCCATTTTGTCCTGATCTTTCCGCTCAAATCATGAAAACTGTTCGGGATACGGGAGCAACCGTCCACAAGGGCGGATCATTCATCACCATCGAGGGGCCACGCTTTTCAACCCGCGCCGAATCGAATACTTTTCGCTCGTGGGGGATGTCCATTATTGGGATGACAGCCTCTCCCGAAGCTTTCCTTGCTCGCGAGGCCGAGATATGTTATGGCGTGATGGCGCATGTTACCGATTATGATGTTTGGCATCTAAGCGAGGCCCCAGTGACGCTTGAGATCGTCATCAAAACTTTGATGAAAAATACCGAAGTTGCACAGGAAGCGGTTCGGAATTTGGCACGAGAATATTCAGCAAAAAGGGAATGCACTTGTGGAAATGCCCTCGCTGATGCACTGATTACCCAGCCTCGCGTGATTCTCTCGGAAACACGGGAGAGACTTGATTTGCTGGTAAAGAAATATTTGAAATAATTAATGAAGCACCAAAAGTATTAATTTCACGAGAACAAACTGAAATCAGACTTGATAGGCTCCATCCACGTCGGTACGCCAATTAAGGTCAGACGAATTTCCTTTCCCCCTACCCTCGACAATAAATTTAGTTTATAATAGAAGTTGTCTGACAACTTCGGATGGGGAAGCACGCTTAATTTACCACCATCCTTTATTCCCAGGAGATTCCAAATGGCTAAAATTGATTTGACTGTAATGAAAGACCGTCGTGAACGAGCTGTGCAGAGAATGCGAGAGCGCAATATCATTATCCCGACTTTTGCACAGATGAAAAACCCTGCATTGATTCCCGATAAGATCAAAGAAGAATTGAAGGGCGTTGGTTTATGGGATATTAATCCTTTGAACATGTTTCGAATCAATTGGCATAATGAGCCTGTAGCAAGTGGCGGACAGTTCGGTGGTGTCAATTATCTTGAATTGCCCAGTGAGTTGACCGGCGTAGATGCACGCATCGTCGTTTTGATCGGCAAATGGTTCCCGACTGGAGCCCATAAAGTTGGGGCGGCTTATGGATGTTTGGTTCCCCGCCTGGTCACCGGTCAGTTTGATCCGACCACCCAGAAAGCCGTATGGCCATCCACCGGTAATTACTGCCGGGGTGGTGCCTATGATTCAGCCCTGATGGCTTGCGAATCTATCGCTATTTTGCCCGAAGAAATGTCTAAGGAACGCTTTGAATGGCTGGAAAATGTTGCCGGTGAGACGATCAAGACCCCCGGTAGCGAGTCGAACGTCAAAGAGATTTTCGACAAATGCTGGGAATTGCGCAACTCCGGCGAAGATCTGATGATCTTTAATCAATTTGATGAGTTTGGCAATTATCTCTGGCATTATGAAGTAACTGGTCATGCAATGGAAGAAATTCTCAAGGATGTGATGGGACCGAACGACACCTATCGTGGCATGGCATCTGCCACAGGTTCTGCAGGAACTATTGCCAGTGGCGATTATCTGAAACAACTCTTCCCCGAAAGCGTCATCGTTGCCAGTGAAGCCCTCCAATGCCCGACCCTGCTCGAAAATGGCTACGGTTCACATCGCATTGAAGGTATTGGAGATAAACACGTCCCATGGATTCACAACTCGAAGAATACAGATATGATTGTTGCAATCGACGACAATGCTGTCGTAAATATCAGCCGCCTCTTTAACGAAAAAGAAGGCCAAAAATATCTTGCCAAGCAGGGTGTTTCCTCAGAAATAATTTCCCAGCTTGACTTGCTGGGTTTCTCTGGTATCTCAAATGTTCTTTCTGCGATCAAGGCAGCGAAATATTACGAAATGGGCGAGAACGATATAATGCTCACCGTCCTGACCGACTCGATGGAACTTTACCAATCTCGTCTGGAAGAGATGCATGACGAATTTGGTGAATATACTGAGGCCAATGCCGCCGCCGATTTTGCCCGCTGGTTGCACGGACAAAGCACTGACAACCTCGAGGAATTGCGCTACACAGATCGCCGCCGCATCCACCAGCTCAAGTATTTCACCTGGGTTGAACAGCAGGGTAAAACCTACGATGAAATTCAGGATCAGTGGTACGGCAAAGATTATTTCACGGGTATCCAGGAACAAGCTGATGAAATCGACGCCCTTGTCGAAGAATTTAACAAAGATGTTGGCTTGCTCTAAGTTCTGACCAACGAAACTTCCGGAGTTTATAAAATTTCGGAAGTTTTTTCTTTAAATACGATAGAATAAGACAATGCTCTCTCCTACGGATTTAATCCTCGTCTGTGTAATGCCATCTCCTCGTGATATGGAACTCGCCCGCCTTTTAGGCTGGTATCGGATCCCCTTTAGGACTGCGCCCAAGGTTGTATCTGTAGATTACCTGGCCTTTTATCAACCCTCGGCTTTTGGTTCTCGTGGTGGAAAAATTGAATTTATTGCCCCTGTGTATGGACATGAACTCGCCACCCGCGCAGAAATTCTCCGAGATGAAGCAGATCACCCCCGCGCCCAGGAAGAATATTTCAAAATTCAGCTGGGTGCTTTAGAGAAACTGCCCAATTCGGTTATGGCGAAAAAGTGGAAACGATTAACTTTTCTTTATACAACCGGTGAATACCTCTTGAACGCCGAAACCTTGAATGATCTGGTTGTAAAAAATGATGAGCGAAAACTGCTATGGAAATCCCTCCGGGAGCGGGCTGAAAGTGAGCAATTATACAAAACGGATCTCCCGGATGTGGAACTTGATCCAACTGTTTTGATGGCTTTATTAGGAATTAATAAATTTGAAGAGTCTGATGATGAATAATATCTACAGGGTTTAGCCGGAGAAAAGAGCTCATGAAAGAAGAAAATAATACTCCTGATCATTCTCATGAACCTGTCTGGACCTATCGCGGATACGAGCTCCATGCCGGAGAATTCAATACAGCGATGGTGCATCTTTTTCGTGCCGAGGTAAATCGGACAAATGTTTGGCGGCAGCGGCTGGATGCAACTACGAATTGGGCGGTCATTTCTACAGGTGCAGTCATATCATTGGCATTTACACAAAGCATCAGCCATATTGTGGTTCTGATGAACCTTTTACTTGTTACGGTCTTCTTGATTATTGAAGCGCGTCGTTATCGATATTATGAGCTCTGGTCTTCTCGCGTACGCATGATGGAGACAGATTTTTTTGCTGCCATGCTGGTGCCACCATTCAAGCCCTCCTCTGATTGGGCTGAAGGCATGGCTGAGAGTCTGCTCCACCCTGTATTTCCAATTTCTGAGCTGGAAGCGCTGGGACGTAGACTCCGCCGCAATTATCTCTGGATTTACCTCATCGTTGGTACCGCCTGGCTTGCCAAACTGAGTTTATTTCCTAAACCTATTCATTCAGTGGCCGAAATTTTCCAGAACGCAGGGGCTGGCGGATTAAATGGACAACTGATTATTTTAATTGTCTCAATTTTTTATGTTCTAATGTTTTTACTGACCTTTTTGACAGTTGGATTAAGGCGCGCCTCAGGAGAAGTGCATGTTCGATATGGTTTTGGGGAATTTGATCTTGAAAAATCATTTAGCAAAAGCAAAGGTAGGGCCTGGTTCAAAAATCCGCGCCGCCGCCAACAGCTCCTAACCCTCATCATTACAGGTAAACCAGACGAAGTTAGCGAACGGATAATGGAAGATATGCATCGGGGCGCAACAGAGATTTCTGGAAGAGGTGCATTTACTCACGAGAAACGTGCGGTGCTAATGGTTGCTCTAACAATCACGGAAGTTCCACAGTTGAAGGCGTTGGTTGCAGATGTTGCCCCACAAGCTTTTGTTGTTGTTATCCCAGCCAAGAGTGTTTTTGGTAGTGGATTTATGCCATTGGAGGATGAATAATGTCTTTATTGATCCAAAACGGAACCCTGATTACCGCTTCAGATACTTTTCAGGCGGATATATTGATCGAGGGAGAAAAGATCGTGGCGATTGGAAATAATCTCCATGCTCCGAATGCAGAGCGGATTGACGCGACCGGGAAATTGCTCCTCCCTGGAGGCGTGGATCCGCACACACATTTTGATCTCCCCATGTTCGGGACGGTTTCTTCCGATGACCACTACACAGGCCACAAGGCTGCTGCTTATGGCGGTACGACCACTGTGATCGACTTTGTCAACCAGGACTTTGACTCCCTCAGGCAATGTGTGGATGCCTGGCATGCCAAAGCAGATCATAAAGCTGCAATCGATTATTCCTTCCACATGAATATGGTCCGTTTCAATGAGGACGTGGGGAAACAACTTCCTGAGCTGCTGGACGAGGGCATCACTACGTTAAAAATCTTTACTGCCTATAATGGTGTTTTACGCATTGACGATGGTAGCATTTTCACCCTCTTACAAACTGCGGCCGAGTTTGGGATGTTAACCTTGCTCCATGCAGAGAATGGGGATGTGATCGAAAAATTGGTTGCAGATGCGCTGGAGGCGGGGCATACCTCTACGGAATGGCACGCTTTAACGAGGCCAAGCTGGGGTGCAGGAGAAGCCATTTTAAGGGTAGCAGGGATGGCCCAGGCAGCGGAGGCGTCGCTTTATATCGTCCATATGAATACGGCTATTGGCGTGGATATGCTCGAATATTCCCGAGAGCGGGATATCAGGATCATGGGAGAGACTTGCCCGCAATATCTCTTTTTCACCATTGACGATATGCGCCGACCAGATGGGGCGAAGTGGGTTTGCTCTCCACCAATGCGTACAAAAGCGGATAATGCCCGGCTCTGGCAGGCAGTTGCAGATGGAGCCATGCAGACAATTGGAACCGATCATTGTCCCGTTTTCTACGATGGAACGCAGCCAATAATCTACGAAGGTCAGGAAATTGCGATTCCGGGCAAGGAACTGGGCGTGGATGATTTTACGAAGATACCAAACGGTTTGCCGGGTGTGGGGGACCGGATGCCGGTGATGTGGACTGAGGGAGTGGTTAAGGGGAGAATTACGGCCAATCAATTTGTTGCATTGAATTGTACAAATCCCGCCAAGATATTTGGGATGTATCCTCGTAAAGGGACAATACTACCCGGTTCGGATGCGGATATTGTGATCTGGGATCCTGATCGAAAGGTTAATTATGGTGTGGCGATGTCGCACCAGCGCACCGATTATAACCTTTTCGAAGGCTGGGATTTGGTCGGCTACCCGGAGAAAGTATTTTTACGCGGTCAATTGATCGTGGATGGTGACGAATGGCTGGGCAAGCCGGGTGGGGGCCAGTTCGTGAAGAGAATGCCGGATGCTCAAGTTTTATAAGATCTAGGGATTAAAATTGTCAAAACTAGTTACAGATGCGGTTGTTGTGCATTGCATTGATTACCGGTTTCAAAAATATTTGGATCATTGGCTGGCGAAGCATTTTGGATATAATAATTACGACCGTGTCACATTAGCGGGGAGTGTATTTGATTTTAATTCTGTAGTGAAATAGGTGGAAATTTCAAATAGATTACATAATTTCAAAAAAGTAATTCTCATCAGCCATGAAGTTGGAGGGATTATTTCCTCATTTGGGTGTGGGAATTTACTATTTGCATTTGGGTGAGAAGTTTGCGAAACCCTCTCGTACATAGGATTAAAATTCAAAGAAATGCATAATAGTTTGTTGACTTTATGCCCTGCTTGCTTTTAATTAGCCAATATCTCGGCCAGCCTCGCATGTTCCGCATAAAATCCTCTGTTTTTCTCTGGCAGCATGGCAGCGATCCGACACATAATCTCATCTGTATATTCTTTTAACACTTCATCGCGATTTTCTTTTGGCAGTGGGGGCAAGGTAAACGCCTCTCCAATGGTAACGGTAACCTTTGTGCGTTTTAGCCGTTTCAGGTTTCCAAATAAAATCCGATCTTCTGTCCCTGCCAATGCGACCGGAATGATCGGGAATTTTGCTTTTGACGCCAGGTAACTGACACCGGGTTTTGCTTCCACCATTTTTTCGTTGCGGCTGCGTGTCCCCTCAGGTGCGATCACGAGAACCTGCCCCTCAGCCATGCGGCGCAAAATTTGCCTCAACGCGTGGATGTCCGAGTTGAATCGATCGATGAAGATAATGTTCAGATGCTTCCCCAGCCAGCGTAAAAACGTATACTCCCCCCATTTTTCAGCGATCGGAATGAAGAAATCCCAGCGATTGAGAATATAATAGGCCAAGGTGGCATCGATGAAACCAAGATGGTTAGTTGCAAAGGCGTAGCTCCCTGATTTTGGGAGCTTTTCTTTATTAACAACTTTAACTTGAGCAACCAGAGTGACAAAAAAGCGAATGAGAGATCGAAGAATATATTTAGTCATAATCCAATTGTATGTCTGTTTTTATCAATTGACAACATCCTTAGTATTTTTTGGAAATGCGATCAAGGAAATACGAAACTTCTAAAATAATCTTGTTTGTTCAAAACAATATTGACTTGGTATTTTATATCGCAATGATTTTCAGTAGGGCCATTATTACTGTGGTTTGGTCTGGCAGTAATGTCATTTATCGCCGTTGATGCCAGGTTTTCTTTCTTCGATATTCTTTTTAAAAGGTTCCTCTGGCTATATCCGCTCTTTGTAATTGTTGCAGAGGTGATCTCCCGGAAAACTTATCAGCGATCAGAAAATTGGAAGATGGTCATCTGGTCCACATTTACATTCTTACCCGTTATCCTAATATACGGGGTTGTTTTTTAATAAACAAAAAATAATATGCCCCCAAATGGGGGGCATATTCTCATCAATCTCTATTGCTTTCGTGGGGTGGTGGTCTACTTGTCTATTGGTTTATTCGTTCCATATAAATTTACTACTATGTTGAAAATTTCAAGATCTTCGGGTTCCATCTCAAGAACATGGAAACCAACATTATAAACCAGGGGATCAGTTGGATCAGTCCTACACCATTTACTGCGTGCCAAAAATGTTATAAAAGGCTTGTCGGTGACATCTTCTGTTAATGCCAGATTAAAATTACATTCTTGGCCAACTGGGATTTGTTTGTCACTATCCAACAAAAACCCACCAGTACTAATATCTGCCAAATGCCCAACAAGCTGACTTGTGGTTGCATCAGTCAACTGCATATAATAAGGAAAATCTTTGCGATTTTCGTTTCTTTTCTCACTCATAACAAATCTCCTTGTCTATCGCAAGTATAGTAGAGATCAAAGCTGAGTGTCAAGACATTTACCTAGAAATTTTATAGGTTAAGTGTCATGGTGATTGCATCAGAGCTCCCGATATGGTGGCCAAACCATTTTTTGGTCTTCCATAAATAAAAATGTTCAACCAGGTCAACACTGACCTTTCGCCGATTATTATTTTTATTATGTTGTTACTAATCATAAAAATCCTTAAATAATAAGCCACCTAAATGGGGGAAATAACTTACCTGCTTCTGCTGCTTCCGCGCGGTGGTGGTGCATTTCTTTTTGGTTTATTCTTTCCATATAATTGGACAACCCGAATGAAAATATCAAGATCACCAGGATGAATATCAACTATATGAAAACCAACATTAAAAACAAAAGGGTCAATTGGATCTGCATGACACCATTTACTGCGTGCCTGAAAAACCATGAATTGCTTATCGGAAATATCTTTTGTCAAATTTAGACGCAAACTGAAATTTTGGTCTGCTGGTATTGGTTTATCGCAGTCGAGTTTAAAACCACCTGAGCTAATATCTGCCAAATGTCCGACCGGAGTTTGCGTAGCGGCGTCCGTTAGCTGCATGTAATAGGAAAAATCCCTGCGATTTTCGCTTCTTTTTTCGCTCATCTCTATTCTCCATTTAAAGGTTCACTCAGTATAGAAGGAAACAAAGTGGGGTGTCAAGGATTTTAGCTAGATAATTTGTATGATATGCGTCAGGATGCTTGCACCAGAGCCACCAATATTTTGGGTCATGCCAATTTTTGCAGCAGCCACTTGAGTTTCGCCACATTCGCCGCGTAATTGCTGGACGGTTTCGACTATCTGATAGATTCCGGTTGCACCGACAGGATGACCGCGTGCCTTTAACCCACCGCGTGTGCAGATCGGGATACGCCCCCCTTTTGGCGTGATCTCGTTATCAAGCCCGAGTCTTGGCCCCTGGCCTCGTTCTGCAAATCCGCAGGCCTCCAGCGAGAGCGCAGACATGATTGAAAAAGCATCGTGCAATTCGAAAAAATCTATCTGCTGGGGGGTGATATTTGCCTCGGAATAAGCACGTTGTGCTGAAAGGTAAGCTGCCTGTAAAAAGAGCGGCGCCTTCCGGGAGTGAACGCTAATCGTATCGGTAGCTGCCCCGGATCCCGTGATTTGCACCGCCCCTTTGTTATCGCGCACATTCTCCAGGGGTACGATCAATACCGCAGCTGCCCCATCGCCAATTGGCGAAGCATCCATTAGATTAATTGGTGTGGCGACCATGTGTGCATTGTTGAATTGATCTAATGTGATTGGATAGGGCAGCCGCGCATTTGGGTTATGGGTTGCATTGGCGTGGGCATTAAGTGAAAAGGGCGCAAAATCTTCATGCTTCCAGCCGTATTCGTGCATATAGCGACGCATGATGAGCGCATTTAAGCCCACGAAAGAGATGCCTTGCTCCAGTTCCCAATCTGAATCGGCGGCGGTTGCCAGAGCAGATGTGACTTCTGTGGGTGCAGCGTCGGTCATCTTTTCGACACCGACGACCATTGCGGAATCCAACTCACCTGAAGCGATGGCCATGATGCCCGCCCGAAAAGCGGCTCCACCGGAGGAGCAAGCGGATTCGATTTTGATCGATTCCCCTTTGAAGCCGATCCAGTCAGCGATCACCGCCCCAAGATTATTTTGCTGGTCTATCAGCCCGGATAGCATATTTCCGCTAAATAATGCCTCAAATTCTTCCCGACCCGCATCCTGAAGCGCGGCAAAAATTGCCTCTCCAGCCAAATCCCGAATGGTGCGGTTCCAATGTTCATCAACTTTTGTTTGGCCAATGCCAATGATTGCGACTTTGCGCATTTAAAATCCTCTAAATATTTATATTATTGGTGTAATTGTAACCGAGTGCCCTCTCAGGTTCTATCAAAGATATTTGTTTATAACTGGGAATCTACCGTTATATAAAGCTTCCAGATGTTTAATAAATTTCTACTTGACTTTTGTTCAAAAAACGCTACAATAAAAACGAACGTTCGTTCACTTATTTTGGTGAAACCATGCCAGAAATACCTCTTTCCAAAGGAAAGCGTACAAGACTAGCAATAGAAGAAACTGCTTATAAGCTCTTCCTTGAGCAGGGGTATTCAGCAACATCCATGCGCCAGATTTCGGAAGAAGCTGGCGTTGCTTTGGGCGGGATTTACAATCATTTCAAAGGTAAAGACGAAATATTCCAGGAACTGATTATTGACCAGCATCCGTATATAAAAATATTACCGATCATTCAAGATGCTCCCGGAGATAACATAGATGAATTTATTCGAAATTCAGCGCGAGGTATTCAGGAAGAATTGGGACGCCATCCTGATTTCATCAAGTTGATGTTCATCGAAATTGTGGAATTCAATGGAAAGCACTTCCAAAAATTATATGAATCTATTTTCCCTAAGACTTTACCTATATTGCAGCGTTTTTTATCTTCCGATAGCGGCGTGCGAGAAATGCCCCTGCCTCAGCTGATACGTCTATTCGTTGGTTCAATTATGTCATTTTACATCACTGAATTCTTGATGACCAACCCGGAGTTACCGGCTGAATTGCGAGAGATGAGTCTTGAAACCTATATGGAATATTTTTTGTATGGCATTTTAGAAAGGAATCAGTGAACAATGTTTGAAAAACAAGGTTGGCATTATTTTATTCTTATTCTCTTGCTGGCAGGGGTAACCATGCTGGCACGTGGTGATGTATTGATCGGTGAATTATGGGGAATCAGCACTCAGACCTGGCTCTGGATTGCGATCGCTATCCCTATTATCCATCAAATAATTGTATGGCTCTTCTGGCGTCTGGAGCTACATCATGGGTTGATCACACGTTGGTTTGGTGAAAAAGGATTCCCTATCTATAAAGTTGTCTTTACGATATTCTTCGCCGGTCGACCGGTCTCCCTAATTTTAGTAGGTCTGGCAAATTACAAAACGCTGGCACTAGATCCAATCCTGGCATATCTGATTGCTGGATTACTGATTTTGCCCTTCGTCTACAGTATGTATTCCGTTGTGAAATACTTTGGAATAAACCGCGCCTATGGTATTGATCATTTTGATCCTTCCTATCGAAACAAGCTATTTGTCAAACAGGGAATGTTCAAATATACAGATAATGCCATGTACAAATTTGGCTTTCTGATTTTGTGGGCGATTGCTTTGGCAACCTTGTCAAAGGCTGCATTAGTGGCAGTAGCATTCAATCATCTATATATCTGGGTGCATTTCTATTGTACCGAATTGCCCGATATTCGCCGTATTTACGGGGAGCCAGCCAAATAGGAGACCTATGAACTCTCGCCTGTTCTCCATAATTCGCAAGGAATTTATCCAGATTATCCGAGACCCACGTACTTTGGCAATGATTCTCGTAGTTCCGGTGATGCAGTTATTTCTGCTGGGATATGCGGCGACAACTGATGTTCGCAATGTGCCCATCGCCGTTTGGGATCAGAGTCGCAGTCCGGAATCACGGGCCTTATTGGATGCCTTCCGTTCTGCAGACTATTTTCGGATCGCCTACGATATTGGCTCAGATGCGGAAGTTCGTGATCTGATCGAAAGAGGCGAAGCGCGTGCTGCGCTCATTATTCCACCGGATTATAGCCAGCGTCTGCTTGAAGGAGATGCTCAAGTGGCGATGATTTTGGATGGTTCCGATTCAACTGTTGGAGGAACGGCGCTCTCAACCGCACGGCTGATCGGGCAGTCGCACGCCACCAAATTAATGCAGGAGCAAGCCGCTCGCACCGGACGAAGCGCCGAATTCAATCCCCCCCTCGAAGTCCGCACGCAGGTCTGGTACAACCCCGATCTGGACAGTGCCTACTTCATGATCCCCGGTGTGATCGGGATGATCCTTTTTGCGATCACATCCATTCTGACGGCTACGACCATTGTCCGTGAACGCGAACGTGGCACTATTGAGCAGTTGATCGTCACACCTATCCGTTCATGGGAATTGGTCGTAGGAAAGCTGATGCCTTACGTGATCCTTTCTCTTTTTGATACCCTGGTCGTGCTGGCGATCGGTAACCTGTGGTTTAAAGTGCCGGTGCGTGGTGATCTGGGTCTGATCATTGGCACGTCTGGATTACTGCTTCTTTCTGGCCTGGGAATTGGCTTATTTGCCTCAACCACTGCCAATACACAGCAGGAAGCCTTTATGACTGTCTGGATGACGCTTTTACCAGCAATTTTTCTATCTGGTTTTTTGTTCCCAATTGAAGCTATGCCACCAGTTTTGCGCTGGGTTTCCTCCATAATACCTTTGCGCTATTACCTGGTCATTATTCGGTCTCTGCTTCTGAAAGGGGTTGGAGCAGCAGCCCTGCAAAATGAGATCATAGCCCTCGCCATTTTTGGTGTTGGCATCATGGGTGCGGCAGCCATGCGCTTCCGCAAACGACTTGATTAGGAGTTCCTATGCATAAGAAACGCCCCCCTGTCCCTGTAATTGTCGTTTTGCTTCTAGCTGTGTTGGTTGCAAGCTATTTTGGTTTACAGAAGATGTTTGCTGAGAATAATGGCGGATTAACTGCCTCTGGCACAATTGAAGTTACCACTGTTGATATATCACCTGAGTTGGCTGGCAAGGTGACCGCAGTTTTAGCCGAAGAAAGCGATATCGTGGAGGCTGGCACACCGCTTCTCCACCTGGATGATAGTTTGCTGATTGCACAACGAGCAGTCGCTTCGGCTCATGTGGATGCCGCCAACATCGCCTTGAAGACCGCGCAGCATAATTACGATCTGGCTTTGCAAAATGCAGTGATCGCGCAACAAGCCTCTACGGCCACAGATTGGCGCTTTTCTGCGCCAGATGAGTTCACTTATCCTCTCTGGTATTTTCTCAAACCAGAGCAAATTGATGCAGCAAAGGAGGAGGTCCAGGCGGCCGGTACCGCCCTTTCTGATGCAAGAATAGAATTGGAAAAAGTTATCATAGATTTGGATAACGCCGATTTTCTTGATGCTGAAAAACGCCTGAGTTTCGCCCGGACCGCATTCCTCGTTGCCCAGGATGTCAAAATTCAATCAGAGTATGCCGCCCAGGGTGGTGGATTACGTGATGCCGCTTACGATGCCTATAATGAGGCTGAAGATGAACTAAACGCCGCCGAAGCAGCATATTTTGATTTAATCAATAGCCAGATAGCAAATGATGTGCAGGATGCGCGCGGCAAGGTTGTTGTTGCCCAACAGCGCTATGACGTGGCCTCTGCTCATCTGGTTATCCTTGAAACTGGCGCGGAATCACCGGCGGTAATCAGCGCTATAAACGCACTTGAACAAGCCCGATCCTCACACCAACAGTCAGAAGCTAATCTGGATTTGATTGATGCACAAATGACCAAACTGTCGGTTTATTCTCCGATCAGTGGGACCATTCTGACGCGTAATGTGGAGCCAGGTGAATTTGTTCAGCCTGGAGCTACAGTTCTATCCATCGCCAACCTGGCTGATTTGACCATCACAGTCTATGTACCTGAGGATCGCTACGGTGAAATTTCGCTGGGGCAGCAGGCTGAGATCAAGGTCGATTCCTTCCCTGATGACAGTTTTTCTGCAAGCGTTATTTCTATCGCCAATACTGCCGAATATACACCACGCAATGTCCAGACTGTGGAAGGGCGCAGCAGTACTGTTTATGCCATCAAGCTGAAGGTGACAGATCCGGAAAGGAAGTTAAAACCCGGCATGCCTGGGGACCTTTCCTTTCGTTAGCCTGTCAACCCGTTTTCCGGTTGGCTCGTCATTCCATTGGAGGTTGTATGCCCACGATTTCAAGATTTGAAGAGATCGAAGCATGGAAAACAGCTCGTGAATTGACAAACTTGATCTATGAATTTTCATCACAAGGAGATTTTTCTCGCGATTTTGGATTGAGAGATCAAATCAGATGCGCGTCAGTTTCAGTGATGAGCAATATTGCCGAAGGTTTTGAAAGCCAAACCCAGGCACAATTTATTCGTTACCTAGGTATTGCGAAAGCCTCAGCTGGCGAAGTTCGAAGCCAACTCTATATTGCGCTTGACCAATCCTATATTGCAAAGGGGCAATTTGCCCAGGCTTTTGATCTTGCCGATAAAGCATTGCGCCAACTTGTGCGTTTTATCGCCTATCTAAAATCTCACCCTCCCCCCCTCGGCGTTCGCGAAAAAGGCGTAGACTACCTCCCCTAACGATCCCAGTTGTTCAACGGCCCAACGGGATAACGGTCCAACGGCCCAACGGGATAACGGTCCAACGGCCCAACGGGAAAACGAGAGAAAGGAACAACTTTATGAACTGGCAGCGTATGAAAACCATCCAAAAACTTCATCGTGGACTCTATGCGATCGGGTTGGGGCCTCTGATTGGCAAAATCATTCTTCTTTTAACAACCACAGGTCGAAAATCCGGCTTGAAAAGAGTCACACCTTTGCAATATGAAAAAATTGACGGAAAATATTATCTTGGCTCAGCCCGCGGTCTGAAAGCGGATTGGGTACGTAATATCCAGGCAAACCCGAATGTTGAGATTCGGGTGAAGTCACTATCTTTTCAGGGACAGGCTGAGGTTGTCACCGATCAATCCCGTTTTGCTGATTTCATTGAAACGCGACTTGAGCGGCATCCCTTTATGCTTGGACTGATCATGCAAAAGGTGCATGCTTTACCAAAAAGGCCTACCAGGGAGCAATTGGAGAAATTGGCTGAAAAAGAAGCATTTGTGATCATCGAGCCTCATTAATTAGCGAGAATTAATGTGACAGAATATCTTATCCAAGCGCAAGGCCTATATAAATCTTTCGGCGAAAACCATGCCGTTAACGATCTTTTCCTGCATATTGAGAGAGGGGAGATCTATGGATTGGTAGGTTCAGATGGTGCGGGGAAAACCACGACTCTGCGCCTCCTTGTCGGTGCCATGCTCCCCGATGCGGGGATGATCACTATTGATGGAATGGATTTATTTCAGCATGGCGAAGAGATCCGTGCCAGGATAGGCTATCTTTCACAGCGGTTTTCGCTTTACGAAGAATTATCTGTATTGGAAAATATCCGTTTTTTTGCCGAAGTACGGGGACTGTCTACGGAGGAGTGGTTGCCTCGCAGTATGGATATTCTTGAATTTGTAGGTCTGGCGGGATTCAAAGAGCGACGTGCCGGACAGCTATCGGGTGGGATGAAACAAAAGCTGGGGTTGGCGAGTGCGCTTGTCCATCGACCGCGAATCCTTTTACTTGATGAGCCAACCACCGGAGTTGATCCCGTTACACGACAGGATTTCTGGCAGCTGATCATCCGTCTCGTTTCCGATGAACGTCTGACGGTTCTTATCAGCACCCCCTATATGGATGAGGCAGCCCGCTGTGGACGATTGGGTTTTTTGCGGGATGGTAGTCTCCTAAAATCGGGGACACCAGCCGAATTGCGGTCGGCGCTCGAGGGAAGCATCCTCGAGTTGCGCGGCGAACCGCTCCGGGAATTGCGGCTGGCTGCCGCTATGGATAAGGATATTCTCGAGGTTCACGCCTTCGGCGACCGCCTTCATTTGCGCGTAGCCACTGGGAAAACTGAGGCAGTACTCAACCGTTTACCGGATCAACTTGCTGGTCGAGGTTTAAAAGTGGAGGATGTACGTATTATCCCACCTACTCTGGAAGACGTCTTTATATCCCTGACTTCTTCGGAGATTGCAGATGCCTGAACCTGCCATTATCACAGAGAATTTGACTCGCCTTTTTGGCGATTTTATTGCTGTTGACCATATCTCTTTCAAGGTCGATCAGGGTCAGGTGGTTGGCTATCTTGGACCGAACGGATCGGGAAAAACCACCACCATCCGGATGTTGCTGGGATTGCTGGAACCTACCGAAGGTCAGGCAACTGTCCTTGGATATGATGCATTCCGCCAAACAGAAGAGGTACGCGCCCGTGCAGGATATATGTCACAGAAATTTGCCTTATACGATGACCTGACCGTTTGGGAAAATATCGAATTTTATGGTGGCGTATATGGCGTAAGGGATAAAAATAGTTTAAACGCAACTCTGGCACGGGTCGGGCTGACGGGTTATGAGCGCGAAAATACAGGCGATCTATCAGCGGGTTGGCGGCAGCGTCTGGCGCTCTCCATTGCTCTGGTGCATCAACCGAAATTGCTCTTTTTGGATGAGCCCACCAGCGGTGTGGACCCGAACGCCCGCCGCGTATTCTGGGATTTGATCTACGATCTTGCTGATGAGGGAACGACTGTTTTTGTGACCACGCATTATATGGACGAAGCCGAGTATTGCGAGCGGGTTGGCATCATGCGGGATGGGAAATTGCTGGCGATGGATTCCCCGGCCAAGCTTAAGGAGGAGACTCTCTCCGGACCTGTTTGGGATCTTTACGCAACACCATTGGAATTAGCGCTGGAAGCGCTCTCCGGGGTTGAAGGTGTTCAGCGCGCAGGATTGGCTGGAAACCATTTGCGGGTCATCACTGATCCGAGAATTACGGCTACGAAATTAAAAAGGGCACTCAAAACTGCGAAAATAGATGTCTCCTCTCTTGACCGGGGCGACCCGACCTTGGAGGATGTCTTTTTATCGCTGGCGAAAGACTAAGAAATGAATGTTATTCCTCCCCCGCACGCGGGGGAGGTTAGATGGGGGTTTTGCCCCCTCCTCTAGTTCCCCACATTTATAGGGGGAGAACGTTTTGAGGAATAAACGCAGAAAGCCTCAAGCAGATCTCGCTTGAGGCTTTCTGTTGGAACGAGGACAAGTTTATGAGGTGATCTGTTCTGTGTGAACGACGATCATCAGGATCAGGTAGGCCAGCAGGATGCCAGGGCCGGTGAAAAAGAAGGCCATAACAAAGAGCAGACGTACTACGGTCGGGTCGAGGCTGGCATATTCGGCTAATCCGCTGCAGACACCGGCGAGCATGATATCGTTGGTGCTGCGGTATAAGCGTTTTATTTTTTCGGTCATTAGTTATTCTCCTTATGGTTTTTGCTATAATTACTTACGCAAGGGTTTGATGGAAGTTGCGAACAATAACGAATGTGCAACGCACTTTTAAGTGGGTTGTATCTAATAGTGAAAAAAACGATGAATTTGGAACCAATTCAATTTATTGCCGAGCAAGTTGAGGTCAGGTACGATACGCCGCCGCCTTTTGAGAAGACACCTCCCTGCCCGGATGGATTCACCTGGCGGGAGGAAGATTTTCGGGTGGTCGAGTTGTTGAGCGAGCGGAGGGATTATCAACGTCGTGGGCGGATGAAGAGGAATATGAGTCCGGGCCACGCAGCGGCGGCTTCCATTAAAGGGTCCTGGGGGGTGGGGAGATTCTTTTTCCGCGTGTGTGTGGAAGGGGGGCGGGTTTTTGAGATCTATTATGACCGTGAAAGTAAAAACGTGGACGACCGCAAAGGGAGCTGGTTTCTATACCAGGAGTTGGGTTAGGCTGTAAGGAAGGCGGTCAGAGTGCGACCGAGCCAGACTGCACCAAGACCAAAGATGACACTGACTCCAATATTCAGATAAAAAAGAAGATTATTTCCTTCGCTGATTAGATTGAAACTGTCAGAACTAAAGGTGGAAAAAGTGGTGAAGGCGCCCAGAAATCCGAGAAAGACGAGTGCGCTGGTTTCGGGGGTGAAAATATTGCGGGCCTCGGCCAGTTGGGCCAGCACTCCGATCAACAGGCAACCAACGAGATTGACTACCAATGTCCCGAGCGGAAATTGGGGCGTTTTTGACCAACTCTGTACAAAGCCGCTCAGTGCATAGCGCATGATCGCGCCGAGAAAGCCCCCCATGCCAATTAAAAGAAAAGTGCCCATATGCCGTTCTCCGTATTTCGATGTTTGCTGCCATAGGAGTCATCAGCCATCAGGCGGTTAAAGGTGAACTCCATCACCAGAAATATGAAGCCGATTTTACTGGGGATGGAGTTTGATGGCAAGGGTTTGACTGACTATTTATTTTTGCATTTCAGGCAAATAGGCCTTATCTTTATAAAGAATTGGGGTGGAGCAGCCATTTACGAATAAGGAAAGAGTCTGCACTGATTCTGAGTATCCTTCGGAGACTACAATGGCGCAATGCAGTTTTTCCTTGTAGCCCTGATAAGTACAGTCATTTGATAGGCTTGTACCAATTTTGAGTGAATATTCCCAAGGCTCTACATCGTCCGGGAAAGCTATTTCCAGTCCAGGTACGCCACCTGGCATCTTAATTGTCACAGGCATGGGGGAGTCTTTCTTCCATTCAGGCCAGGCCAATTCCATCTCCATCCCTTTATAGAGAGTACAACGCGCATCGGCAGTCGAATTTGGATTTTCATCAAGATCACGAATTAGATATTGATAAGCGCCCCTGATGCAGTCATCTTGCGAAACAACAATAATATTGCTGCAAACACCCTCACCGTAAGGACAAAGTGCTGCCAGCTCACAGGTTAAAGAACCATTTCCCAAGGAGCAATCCACATTATTTTGATGCTCTTTAGCGGTATCAGTATTCGCAAGATTCTCAAAAATATGGATTTGATAGCCCTCTTCAAATTGGCCGGATTCGTTCCATAAAGGAGTGGGAGAAAAGGTATTTTTTATTTCAAGACCGTTTTCAGTGAAGGAGTCCTTTAAATCGAGATTGCCACCATAATCAATCTCACCAAGATTCAGGATGGATGAGTCATTTGAAGCCAATTGCGCATTCTGGAGATCGACCGGTATACAACTTTCGCCAACTTCCACTGAAGGTGCATCTGTGCCCCCAGGCTGGCTACCGTTATTTTCGGCCTGTTTATCGTCCCCTTCTGAAACCGTACCCCAGAAGGAAGCCACTACGCAATTGTCCTTCGTGACGATAACATCTACCTGGGTGTTGGAAAGGCGTGGTGTAAATCCGTTGAATGAGCAGTTCAATACTCCGTTTTGGACCTGGCATTTTGCCTCAGAAAATTCGAGAGCGGTTTTTGAAAAGATTTGAAGTTGATATTCTCCCTCTTCAAATATATCTGGGTGTTGCATATTCATTTTCCATGGCAGCTCATCAAGGGTTGGTTCTAAAAACTCAATCCAAACTATATTTTCATTTCCCGATATATTATTACTATTCAATTCTGGTGGCCCATAAAGATGTGCGGGTATGCAGGCTCCTGCATCCAATTTTGGATCGGCATTGCCTTCCCCGCGCAAATTAAGCATGTCTGTAATAACACTATCCAAACCCTCTGGTTCACTTTCCGATCCATCAAGAACCCCGTAGCTTTCCAAACGAGCTAATATCTCTTCGGGGAGAGAAAATCCCAGCGCAGGCAGGGCAAATATCCCCAGGCAAAGGATTCCGCATATCAATGCCAGCACAACAATAATGCCAATTACCCATTTAGGAAATCGCAAAAAAACAGATTTTGCCTCACGAGAGCTGTGATCCTGTCCCATTTATTCCTCCTTGGAAGCGCTGAGTTCTTTACGATAAAGCATCATTTGGAAAATTAGAAAAAATATCCCCCCAATGCCGGCCCCAAAGAGCAGCAGGGGATCATTTTGAAAATTTTTATTGATTGCCAATGTCGCATAGAAAATCATCGCGCCGAAAGTGACTGCGCCAAGCATGGCAACTTGTTGGGCAAGGAAATAAGAAATGCTTTTTGGTTTATAGGGATCAGGGAGGGTTTTTGATTGCCAGCGAAATGCCTTACCCAGATCTTTATTTTGTTTGATCAGAAATTCCTTGATCTGGTTCATGGCGCGGGCTGATTCAAACCAGGATATCCTTAATTGAATTAACTGGCGCAATGTGAGAATTCCAAAATAGGATAGAAATAGAAAAAGACCTGCAAAAAACCACAGCGTTGTCTTTTCAGTGGTTGGTGTTGTTCCCAAAAAAGCACCAAAAAGGCTGCCAACACTGACCAGATAAAAAGTTGTTACACGGGCGCGGTCTTCGTTTGCCTGAAAAGCCGTTTGAGCAATATACTGATATTCCTCTGCAACAATTTCTTCCACTTCAAACTTCTTTTTATCGCTCATATAAATCTCCTGCTACTTTATTCTCCAATGATTTGCACGATCAATTCTCTTTGGCGTGGATGTGTATCAAAATCGATGAACATAACCTGCTGCCAGGTTCCGAGGGTGAGTTCCTGATTTACAAAGGGGATCGTTATCGAGGGGCCTAGCAGCGCTGCCCGGACATGAGAATGACCGTTCCCATCATGCCACCGCTCTTCATGGGCATATCCTTTTTCCGGTGAAGCCAGTTCATCCATTAGACGGCGAAAATCGCTTAGGCAACCGCTTTCATATTCAATGGTAGTCAATCCACTGGTTGCCGATGGGGTGAAAATGGTTACGATCCCGTTTTGGATACCACTATTTGCCAATACTTCTACGACATTTGTTGTGATATTGTAACTATCCGCATTGCCTTGCGTATCAATGCGAATGGAATCAGTTATGACTGTCATCTGCTTTATCGCTTAATTCATTCAAGAAATTTATTTTATCGGATGACGCAATATTGTGCGCTGTTTTTCTGGCTTGGTGTGGCGTGGGTCGCTGAGATAGATTTCGTGAAAAAGTCCGCGCAATTTATGACCCTCATCTTTGGCAAAATCTTTCATCCGCTCGAAGGTCATCGAAACCAACCCGGGAGAACTGACATGCATAATTTGCATTGCCAGCCCTTCATGGAAATGCTCGAAACGCGCCAGGGTCAAGGCGGGGATTTCGCCGCGTTTTCTCTTCAAACTATCAATGGCGCTCTCGAACATCTCATCGGTGATATGACTGGGCTGCACCATCATTAATGTCCACTTCCAATCGCTCCTATTTTTAAAATCCTTTTTTGAGGATGGCTGCCATAATCCCTCCAATGGCATGGTGTTATAGTCGACCGGATTTTTTCGGTCAAGTTTGGACATAAATTTTAATGTGAAAGAAATCCCATTGAGTACGTTCAAGGTATCCTGGAAAGCTTCAGATGTAGAGGTTTCCCCTCCTATTTCGATTTGGCCGTCAATCATCACGAATTTCATCTCGGGTACATTAACGATATCCACCCGCCGAGCAGATGGCGCGTATAATTCCGTGATTTCTTTTGTGAAACTGAGCGTGGTCATGGGAATACTCCCGAGAAAATTGCGATTATTACCCCTATTATAGTCTATGATTACTATTAATCCTTGATTTTACTTCCACGTTTAATGATATTTTCCCCAAAACGCTTTTGTAACTCATCCAAAACCTTTTGCAATTCGCGTGATTCTTCAATATTCTGATCCCATAGTGAAAGTTGCCGTAGAGGAGGTCCCAGACCACTTACGCCAACCCCTATCAAACGCACGGGCTTTCCGGATGGACGTAAATTCCTTAGCAAAGAGAGGGCGGCATCAAAGATCTCAGTGTCGTTATCAGAGATTGTTGGCAGCGTTTTTTGACGTGTGAGGGTTGTAAAGTCGCTCCAGCGAATCTTAAGTTTTACGGTTTTTCCACCCAGCTCTGCTTTGCGTAAGCGTCGTGCCACTTTTTGGGTTAAAGCAAGCAGTGTCTTCTCAATTTTGCCATCATCGCTAATATCACGGTGAAAAGTCGTTTCCTGGCTGATTGATTTAATTTCGCGCTCGGTCATAATCGGACGTGTATCAATGCCGCGGGCATGACGGGAGAGATCTCGTCCGTGCTCGCCAAATCTTTGGGAAATATCTTTTTCAGGCCAATTAGCAATTTCCCCAATCGTATTTATTCCCATTTCAGCCAGTTTCTGTTCAGTTTTTGGCCCCACGCCCCAGAGCATCCCGGCGGGCAGCGGAGATAAGAATTCAGCTTCCCGCCCCGCTGGAACTACTGTTGTCGCAAAGGGGGAGAAACCAGGTTGTCCTGCTTTTTTGCCGACATCATTTGCAATTTTCGCGACTAATTTATTCGTCGCGATACCAATAGATGAGGAGAGCTCAAGCTCATTCTTAATTTGGGTTTGCAACCGCTTTCCGATGACTTCCCCGGCTTCTGGCAGATCACTGATATCCAAAAAAGCTTCATCCACCGAGATCTGTTCCACAAGAGGGGTAACCTCTCGTAATAGTGCCATTACCTTCTTCGATGCCTCGCCATATAAGTGATGTTTTCCAGGAACAATTTTCAGTTCAGGGCAAAGAGCCAGGGCGCGTCCCATTGGCATCGCTGACCGGACACCGCTTGCCCGTGCTGCGTATGAACAGGAGGAAACCACGCCGCGTTCTTCTGGTCTGCCTCCTACAGCAAAGGCTTTACCGCGCAGTGAAGGATCGTGATTTTCTTCAACCGCGCAGTAAAAAGCGTCCAGATCGAGGTGAATGATTTTTCGAGGCAAAATATTTTCCACAGATTATCTAGATTTTGCAGATTTTTTTGTCTGGATATCCCCAGACAAAGCGTTTGTACTTGAGGCTTTTTGTGCCAAAATTTATTAACAGGCCACGATAAAATCCCGTCGCCTTGAGATAGTTCAAGACCTGTGATTCTTCGGTTGAAGTCAGTCTTGTTAGAGCTTTAAACTCTACGACAATTTCAGAGAAGCAAATAAAATCAGCACGATAACTTGTTGGAAGTTTTGTGCCTTTATAAATAATAGGCAAAGGAACTTCTCTTTGAAATGGAATGTTATGTTTCGGAAATTCCAGGACAGCCGCTTCTTGATAGACAGCTTCCAGAAAGCCATGACCCAATTGGCGATGAATTTCCATCGCTGCGCCAATTATTGAGTAGGTCTGAGGGTCGCGCTTATTGACTGTATTCATAAGCATCAAAGCTTTTGTTTTACTCAGAAATAAATCTGTGTGATCCGTGTAATCTGTGGATTACTTAACCCCTGTAATCTTGATCCCGGCCGATTTGACGCCATTTTGTTTATTGATATAGATCAGCAAGCTGGTCATCCCCTCGACGACCATCGAGTTTTCAATAGGACCTGCGTCCCAGCCGATCATACCGGCAGCCTCTACCAGTTTTAGTGCTTCAAGTCGGGCAGTCTTGCCTTTACCGGTCACCAGCACATCGCAATTGACGGAGTGTCCGGTAAAAAGATGTTCATGCGAGATATTCTGGAAAGCGGATACTACATTGACTCCGTCACCGAGTATTTCTTGTGCTTCCTGGGCCGCACTGCCAGCTGGGGGCATTTGTGCCTTGGAAACTTTTGGCGGGACGAGGGGCACGGTCACATCGATAAAGATTTTTCCCTGCGCGGCCTCCCTAACGCTTTCCAGCGTAGGTTTGTGGGCGCTGTAAGGTACAGTCAGTACAAGGATATCCGCTTTTTCTGCGGCATCGGTATTGAGCAACCCTTGCACTTTACCTTCACCTAGCATTTTATTCAAATCACCAGCGGCGGTCTCAGCTTTTTCATTTGTGCGAGAACCGATAATGACATGGTATCCTGCCTTCGCCCAGCGATAGGCCAGACCCTTGCCTTCTTTGCCTGTGCCGCCTAATACGGCGATGGTGAGTAGTTTTGAATCGGTCGTCATGAATTTCTCCTTGAAATAAAATTGTGCATTAAAACTTCTCTTGATAGCGCTTCCAGGTTTTTGCTGAGGCCTCACGTGCCTTGGCCGCGATTTCGGCTTCATCAAGTGTCAGCAGCTCGCGATCCTTCATCAGCATTTTCCCGCCAACGATGGTTGTGGTGATCATACTTTCGTGGAAGCCAAACAGGATATGCCAGGGCAGATTGCCAGCCGTTAATTCGGTAAAGGGATGATAATCTACAAAAATCAGGTCTGCGTATGCGCCAACGCTCAGATTGCCAAGTGGCGCATCGGGGAAGAAAACATTTGCCAGAGCAGCATTATTATCAACGGCCAATTTTGTAACATCATAGCCACCCATGCGGCGCGGGTCATTATGCGCTGATTTATGCAGCAGGTAAGCTGCCTTCCATTCAGTCCACATCGCATTCGAAAAGCCATCATTGCCCAGACCGACTTTTACGCCCGCCCGCAGCATCGATTCGACCGGAGCAACTCCAACAGCATTATTCATATTTGAGCGCGGTTGGTGGGTTACCCAGGTCTCTGTATCTGCCAGGATCTGGATTTCGCGTGCGTCCACGTGCACGGCATGCACGGCAATACTCATTGGCCCCAGAATGCCGTATTTGTCAAGACGGTCGATCACACGCAATCCAGATTTGGCGAGGCTATCATCCTGATCGGAAAGTCCCTCCGCTGCATGGATGTGGAATCCGCTTCCTTCTGGAAGGGATGCTGCGCAGTGCTCAAGTGTGGATTCTGAGAGGGTCAGGCTGGCGTGTAAGCCAAAGCTCGCCCCGAGACGCGACTCTGGGTGGGCTTGCAAGCGTTTAATAAAACGGATATTCTCGTCGATGCCGGCCTGCATTTTGGCATCCCCATCCCGGTCGGTGACCTCGTAACAGAGGGAGGCCCGCAACCCGGATTTGGTTACGGCATCAGCGATGACGTCCAGTGAACCCTCAATGAAATTCGGCGAGGCGTGATGATCGATCAGTGTGGTTGTGCCATGTTTGATCGCATCTACAAGGCAGACGAGAGCCGAGTAACGCACATCATCTTCATTGAGAGATTTGTCCAGTGGCCACCAGAGTTTATCCAGAATTTGCGGAAAATCTTTTGGGGCCTCGCCAGGAATGCCCATCCCGCGTGCAAATGCACCATAAAAATGAGTATGCCCGCAAATGTTGCCTGGCATGACAAATTGTCCACGTGCATCGATGCGCTCCGCGTTAGGGTAACGCTCAGCAAGCTCACGGTCAGGGGCGATGCCGGCAATTTTATCCCCCTCTAAATAAATTGAGTAGCCGTGTAAAATTTGATTCTCCGGTCCCCAGGTAATCAGATTGGCGTTGGTAATTAGCATCATTTATCTCCTGAAAAAAATTTCCCCGCAATTATCAAGCGCGGGGAGATGATCGGGTAAGGTGTTTTTATTGCCGGGGCTTATCCCAGCCCGTATACTTGTGGGTCTGGCAAGGTAATTCCACTGGCAGCAATTTCGACAAGGGCGAGGAATACCGCCTCACGTAATTCGATATTTCCACCGCGCATGGCGTGGTAGAGGCCGTTGATGACACCTTCGCTTGGAGTACGGCGAAGATAAGAGAGGGCAGCCAATTGTTCATCAATATCTTCGCTCTTGAGGGCAAGCAGAAGGATATCGGTGGCTGGAGTGTTTGGAGATATGCCCATTCCTTCTTTGCCAGCAAAGGCGATCAGCCAGGGAGTTTCAGATGGTGGTGAAAGCTTGCGTGGAATATGAGGGTTTTTACCTTGCTGTTTTTCGAGGATGCCGCTGGCAATATCACGTACAGCCCATTCCTGATCTTCAACTTGCACCTGGGTAAGGAGATCTTTTGCCCAAGTTTCCGGGATCCGCCCAAGACCATAGACAACCGAACGGCGGACGAGTAGATCGTCAATTTCAAGCCCCTCTTTGAGTATTGGCCAGCCTTCAACGGGATGATTTGCCAGAGATTCAGCGGCAGCGCGGCGAAGATATTCATCGCCTTGCATGAGGGCTGTGGCAATTTCTTCGAGTGCGGTGTCTGTGCCAATACCGCTAAGAGCCAGACATGCTGCGCTGCGAGTGTAGGTGTTTTGGGTAATTTGGAAAATATTTGCCAATGCCTGGATTGCTTTTTTATCCTGCATAAGACCGCTACCGAGAGCAACAATCTGAATTACGTAGGATGATTGAGATTGTAAAAGCTGCCTGAATAGTGCGGCTACACTGGGGTCTCCGCTACGGGCGAGGGATGCTACGATTTGTCCTCTTAACCCAAGGGGTAGATTATCATCCTGAATGGCGTTTGCGAGGGCAGTCATCACTTTTCCACGCCATGGAGTTTTGCGGGGAGCATCTCTCAACCAATCTCCCATCAGGATCAAATTTCTCTCCAGTATGGGATCTGGTGTCTCTAAAAGCGTATTGACAAGATCAGTAGCGTCCCCATTCGCAGCAAGGTAGTGCATGAAAAGGGTTTTTCCGCCCCAGAAGGGCTGCGCCGTTATCCGCTCGTCGACAGTAAAGTTACTATGACCACGTCCGGCGAGAAACCCTCCAAAAATGGGATGGGCAAAACGCATTTTATTGTCAAGGTGACTGGAAAGGAGGCCGCTTTGAGCCATTTTTGACAAAAGACCCAGTGTGGGAGTGACCTTTTCTTTTTTGCCTTTTTTCTTATCCTCATTTTCTTTTTCAGCCAGTTTTTCTTCAGGTGGCTCGAAGGATTTAATCCAACTGCGTGCCTTGCGAGAATCAAAAATGGGCTGAGCTGTCAGGCTGACCTGCATGGCGAGCATTTCCAATGCGGCAACAGGAGTGCCGGCGGGTGAAATCCGGCGGAGGTGAGTTTCGATTGCATCCAATGCTGTTGGTCCGCGTCCATCCCCCGCGTAGGCTCCCCAGGCTTTCAGGGTGAGTTCAAGAGGTGTGAAGCTTGTAGATTCAATGCTCAACCATGAGTTAAGAAGAGTAGGATCAACTTGCTCTGGTCCAGCCTGTACCCAGGCTTCACGGGCAACATACTTTTCCCAGAGATGACCCCATTTGGTGAGAAATTCATTTTGCTGAGATGCATTCCATGTTTTCAGGGGGAGAATGGCAAAATCATGCTGAGTGAGACCATCCAGAAATTCAAGGGCACCGGTAGTGATGACCCGAATATTGGGGTAATTTTTAATAATTTCTGTAATAAATGCGACTACTTTAGATATCTCATCCGGTGGGATTTCATCCAATCCGTCAAGAAGGAGCAGCGCACGTCCGCTCCCAAAGCTTTGACGAATGAAACCGGGTAAGCGGGGGGCATTGAAGAGAGAGGCTCCTTCAGCGACAAAATCTATAATTGGATCAAGGACAGAGGTTGTGTCTTTTTCAGGAATAGCCAAATCCGCAACATGCATGAGAAAAGGGACGGCATCATCAAGAGAGCCCATCTGTGGGTCGCGTTTGGCAGCCAGGCTGGCGATAAAAGCAAGCGCTACTGTTTTTCCCACACCAGGATTCCCAACGATAGCGAGATGAGATCCACCAGCGAGGGCTTCAGGAATAGTGAGAGTTGAAGTTTGATAAAAAGAGGCGAGCGTAGGGTCTTGCGGTAAATAGGGGACGGTCAGGTCTGTTTGATTCAAAGCAACCAGGTTATCACCTGGTTCTATGTGTGGCGGAGGGGCAATAATGCTGGGGGAGACAACAATCTCTTCAAGAGAAAAGAGAGGGGCTGCCAGATGCATTCCCTGGGCTTGCTTGAGCACAGTCTGTCGATAATATTCTTCGATACTGCTGGAGCCGCGCTTTGATCTGGTCTCACGGGTTTTTTGCAGGTTTTCACGAATTTGTTTTAATAAGGGGCGCACCCACCCTATCATCAGCCAGAAAACTGAGGCGACGAGGACGCCAATCCAAAAGGAGATGGCATCAATGGAAAGATTTGATAATCCCGGGGTCATAATTCTTTAACTATCATAAAGGATTCGTTTGCAGGAGGGACAATAAGCAATGGTTGCGTTTGAACGGGTTGTCTGTTGTTGAGATTTGGTCAACGCCGCGCCACAGGCTGAACAGCTTCCCTCTTTGATGGAGGCGATTGCAATCCCGCGTTTAGTTTTTCGAAGACCTTCGTAAAGTTGGCGTTGATCTGGCTGCACGGCGGGAAGTGCAACCTCCCTTTCAGTGAGGAGACGTTCTTTATTTTTATTAAGTACGCTTTGTTCACCAGCCAGTTGACTGTTTTGTTGAATAATCTCCCCTTTGAGTTTATCCAGCGCAGATTGCGCAGATTGGAGAATTTCTGTATTTTCTTCGTGGGCGAGCATTGCCTCAAGCTGAATATCCTGTAATTTTGTCAGATAGCGTTTAAGAGATTCTGTTTTATTTTGTAGGTCTTGGACCTCTTTGGGATTCTTTACACTGCCGCCATAAAGCATAGCCTCCGATTGTTCAATTTTTATATGCCTGTCTTGAACATCACCTTCAGCCTTTTGAAGTTCATTCTCTGTTTCATGGTGCGCAACCTGACATTTATCGTGATAGGCTTTGGCACGTTTGAGTTCAGTATTGTCGTCGAGAATCTTTTGAATTTCATCCAAACGTTTTTGAGCCTTGTCGACTTGGCTGTCAATTTGCTGCAGGCGGTAAAGATGAAAAGTTGTATTCATGGCTAAATTATAAACGAAGTTTTAATTATGGGCTGCTTAGGTTGAAATAATTATAAACTGCCTGGGTAAGCTCAACAAAGAGGGGATTGACCTCCCCCCAAATTCCCTGGACAGGGTGGTAAGTATAGATTGCCAGGACGAAGTTTCCGCCAGGAGTATAGATAATTCCAGCATCGCTAATATCATGAACAACACCAAAACGATCCGGGACGAATCCGTGTTTGTGGGCGATCTTTGTCCCATCGGGCAGGCCTGCTTGTAGCAGAGAGCCAAACTTATCCTGCACCATATAGTCAATCATCAACCGACAATCTCCCTGTGTAAGCTGATTAGGAAATGCTGCCAGTAAAGCACCGCCGCCTGATTCTGAACATTGATAAATATCTGTCAGAAGCATTCCTATATCAGATATTGTGGTCTGATTATAGTCATCGGGATTTGTGAAAACATCTGTGCGCTGATTGGCGGGGGTAGTGTATCGTCTCAGAAGCGGACAGGGGTTTGCCGGATTACAAAAGAAACCAGCCATGAAGGTATTTTCCAGCCCAAGGGCCTGCATATCCTCTGTGACGATCAGTGGTCCCTGGAAAGCGTCGATTTGAGTCATCAGGATATCAGCGGCAGCATTATCTGATTGCTGGAAAACGTCTTTCATAAAGCCATCTGTCTTTTCATTGGGAGTGCCGTGATGGATAATATTGGAGATCATGATCGGTATCTTGATCGTGCTGGATGCAGTAAATGGAATGTCGGGGGTGACAGATAGCTCAGCACCATTATCGAGACCAAAATGGATTTCCTGTGCGTTTTGCATATTAGCGAGATAGAGGCCAATTACGCCATCAAACCCTGAAAGGTTGATGATTTGTTTTAATAATATTTCAAGATTTTTTATTGTTGGGCGAGTTGGTGCGGTCTGCTCATAGGAGAGAGTTACTACTCGATTGGTAGGAGATCGCAAAGCGTCTTCGATGAGAGTTAGGGCGCGTCCGATATTGAGTTCCTGACCAGGTTGCCCCACTTCAAAATTGACACTGCCTGCTATCGGTTGGGCAGCGGTAGCGGGTTGGTCATAACGGGCCGCAACTTCGGTTTCTAGATAGGCAAGCAACTGTTCATCGATCAGCGAGGCACGGAGGGGGATCGCAGATGCGGGCCGCGGACGATTCCAGAGGCTACCCCAAAATCCACCCCAGAAAGATGATGTGGTTCGTGCAAGATCTGCCGCGGCAAGCATACTTTCGATATCTACGCTAAAACCGATCACTGTTGGGTAGATATGGATAATTTCACCTGCATATTGAATTTCGACAGGTTGTGAGTAAACCTGGAGGACGCGTTCAGATGCGATCTGGGCATTGACCCCTCCCACAGAGACACCGCCAATGGTCATTCCGGCGGGATAGTTATTCCGCTCTCGGCTGTAGTTAACCAGTTGGAACATGGTCACAACCACTGCGGCAACGATAAAAATCAGGGAGATAATACGAAGAATGAGAAAGGATGGATTACGGGTTCTCACGGAACCTCCGGGTATATATTTCGATGGTCATAATTTTTATAAAAAGCGATACTATTTTCTTGGAAACTCTGTATTCTTGGCTTTTGCTAAATTATACAATTATTTTTGCATGGCATAAATTGGGTAGAAATTAGTGACTTATGTCACCCGCAGAGTATAACACGCCCCCCTCCCTCAGATATGCTAAAATCATTGCGACGAAAGGGCCCTAAATCTATATCATAAGGAGAAATAATGCTCCGTTCTTTTCTGATTTATTTGTCGCAAGCAGGGTGGGCAAAACAGATTGTCACAGGTTGGTCTTTCGCCTGGAACGTGGCTTCCCGGTTTATTGCGGGAGAGAGTACTGAAAGCGCGATCAAAGTCGTGCGGGAACTTAATGCAAAAGGCATTAATGCTACATTGGATCACCTGGGGGAGCATACCGCTACAGCCGAAGAAGCTGCACGATCGGCAGATGAAATCCTTGGAATTTTGGATGCTATCGAAGAGGCTGATGTCCGGGCAGGTGTGTCGATCAAATTGACGCAGATCGGGATGGGACTGGATTCATCCATCTGCCGCCAAAATTTGCAGCGGATCCTTGAACGGGCAAAGGAATACAAGAATTTTGTCCGGATCGATATTGAAGATACGCCCTATACTGATTTAACTATTGACGCCTACAATCGGATGCTTGAAGCGGGATTTTCAACAAAAATTGTAGGCATGGCAGTCCAGTCTTATCTCTATCGGGCCGAGGAAGATACCCGAAAAATGCTGGAAACAGGCACGAGGTTTCGCTTGATCAAGGGTGCCTATAAGGAACCCCCGGATAAGGCGTATCCGAAAAAAGCGGATGTAGATGCCAATTTTGATTTGCTGACCAAGATCCTGATGGATGGTGCTCTTGCAGCAGGCTCGCCTAAAGTGAGCAAAGATGGACGGATTCCGCCCATCCCTGCCATCGCAACGCAGGATGAAAAACGGATCGAATTTGCAAGACAATATGCCCAAAAGATCAACCTGCCAAAGGGAGCATTTGAGTTCCAGATGCTCCATGGTATCCGCAGAGACCTTCAGGAGCAGCTCGCTACCGAAGGCTATCAGGTGCGAATTTATATCCCCTTTGGTACCGAGTGGTACCCTTATTTTATGCGCCGACTGGCTGAGCGTCCCGCAAATTTGTGGTTTTTTATCTCAAATTTCCTTAAGAAATAACTTTACATGGTTACCCCTCCACCGAGGGGTGGTAAACTAGGATGCGAAGGAAACTTCGCATCCTTAATTTTAATATGAATAACGATAAAATTCCCCTCGCTCTTGTCACTGGCGCAGCCCACCGTTTGGGACGTGTTTTTGCGCTGACCCTCGCCCGTCAGGGATATGCCATTTTGCTGCATTATCATCAATCTGTGGATGCAGCAGAATCAACCGCCATCGAATTGCGTTCTCTGGGAGTGCCAGTCATTTTGGCACAGGCCAATTTGACGGATGCAAACTCCACCCAGGGTTTGTTCGCTGCGGTGGACGAATCGCCTCACCCTCTGCGCGTACTTGTTAACTCGGCGGCCAGGATGCAGCGTGGCGATGCCCGAACATTAACGGTCACTGATTGGGATGGGACGATGGCGCTCAACCTGCGCGCTCCCTTCATTCTGGCCCAGCAAGCCGCTCGTCGGATGGGTGATGCGGGCGGCCTGATCGTCAACGTTACTGATATTGGCGCGGAAAAAGCCTGGTCAGGATATCCCGCATATACGGTCAGCAAGGCCGCCCTCGAGTCTCTTACCAAAGTTCTTGCGCGTAGCTTTGCCCCCTCCATCCGTGTTAATGCGATTGCGCCGGGACTTGCTCTGCCCGCCGAAGGATTCCCCGAGCAGGAGTGGAATCGCCTTGTCGAGCGTTTGCCACTTAGACGAGAGCCTCGTATGGATGAGCTTGGTGCTGCGCTCGAATTTCTACTTAAAAACGAGTATATTACAGGGCAGACGATCACGGTGGATGGTGGATACTCGTTAGTTTAGATTCCACCACAAAGACACAAAGGAGCACAAAGTTTTTCTCTGTGTCCACAAAGGATTTCTTTGTGAACTCTGTGCCTTTGTGGTAAAAAGTTTTATGTTTAGGAGATACGTATGCCCGATACCCCAGCATTTCTCGCAAAACGCTTAAGAAGTGAAGGCGAAAAGATGACCGCTTTTTTTACCGGCCTTGATGATGCTGCATGGGCGCAAACAGTCTATACTGAGGGCAGCGAATGGACTGTCCGCAATGTACTTTCTCATTTTGTGACCTCCGAAAGGGCATTTCTTAAACTCTTTCCCAAAATTGTAGATGGCGAAGAAGGTGTGGCCGAGGATTTTGATGTGGATCGCTACAATGCTCGCCAGCAGGAGAAAACGGAGGCCCTTTCGCCGCAGGAATTGCTGGTGCAATTTCAGGATGTCCGTGCGAAAATGGCCGCTTGGGTGGAAACGCTGGATATAGCCGATCTTGAAAAAGAAGGCCGACACCCCTTTCTCAAAGAAACCAGAATAGCCGAGATGATCAAATTGGTCTATCGGCATAATCAAATTCACTACCGCGATATCCGTAAGAGCAATAACTGAGCTTCCTCGATAAATTATGACCCGAATAAAAAATCTCCTTTCCTTCTCTCAACCACTCCTTCTCGCCCTTGCTTCTGTCTCATATTTCCTTGGCATAGGGATTGCACGCTATCTGGGCCTTGCCGAAAATCTGCTTATTTTTGGGCTGGGATTTGGCTGGGTAATTCTGCTCCTGCTGGCAATGAACCTGTTGGCGGTATATTTCCGTCCCTACAATGAGCCGCTTATTGAAAAAGAAACCATTGTTGAGCGCAATTGGCTGCGCGCGGCAGCTTTTCAGATTGTTGTGGTGTCTTTGGGGGCAGTTGCACTGCTGACGGTCTTTCTTTTTCAGAATGGTCTTGCACCGACTGCAATCTTTTTCGCCACGTTAATTTTGCTTGCCTCTTTCGCCTATGCCCTGCCACCCCTGAGATTTATCACCAACGGTTTCGGCGAGCTGACTCTCGCCATCCTCCTGGCTGCGTTGATTCCAGCCTTTGGTTTCACATTGCAAACTGGCGAAATTCATCGCTTGCTCGGTGCGGTCGCCTTTCCGCTCACAGCCCTGACCCTGGCATTTTTTCTCATACTCAACTTTCCTTCCTTCGCAGAAGACACTAAATACGAACGTCGTACCCTGCTGATGCGGATTGGTTGGGAACGTGCCGTCCCCTTACATCATTTCCTGATCCTGTCGGCTTATTTACTCTTCGCCGCCATGCCACTGATCGGCTTTCCCTGGGCTGTGATCTGGCCGGTTTTTCTTGTGATGCCTTTTGCCCTCTTCCAAATATACTGGATGCAACAGGTAGCCCTTGGTGCCAGTCCCAACTGGAAATTTCTGATCGCCCTCGCCAGTACGGTCCTGGGATTGACCGCCTATATTCTGACGATCACCTTTTGGATTCGCTAAAATGCCTGAATTTTTAAACCTTCTTCCTCCAGATGAATCGCTGGATAAACTTCTCCGGAACCTCCCCGATCCCCAACCTGCTACCGAAACGATTGATACGGCATCAGCATTGGGCAGAATCACTGCAACCGATCTGCGCGCCCCACACGCTTTACCGGAATTTGAGCGTTCCACCGTGGATGGATTTGCTGTCAAGGCCGCTGATACTTTTGGCGCATCCGACTCTCTTCCCGCTTATCTGACCTTGATCGGTGAATGCCCAATGGGCGCTATCCCCGATCTGGAAATCCAGGCCACCCAAACAGCGATCATCCACACTGGAGGCATGCTGCCACCCGGCGCGGATGCGGTTGTGATGCTGGAGTATACGCAAACTCTTCACCACGAAGGACATGGAGAGCACAAAGAAAAACGAAATAAAAACTCTGTGGACTCTGTGCTCTCTGTGGTGAATCCCGAAATTGAAATTCTGCGAGCCGTCGCAGATGGGGAAAACGTCATTCTCATCGGCGAGGATGTTGCCAAAGATGCCCTGATCAAAACCAAAGGGAGTCTGATCCGCCCTGCTGAAGTGGGTGGATTAATGGCCCTCGGATTTACACAAGTCGAGGTGGTGCATCCTCCAAAAATCGGGATCATCTCCAGTGGGGATGAAGTTGTGCCTCCGGAAAAACGTCCCCAGCCGGGGCAGGTTCGGGATATTAATTCCTATACATTGGCATCGTTGGTCTCGAAATCTGGGGGCGAAGCGGTCATCTACGGCATCGTCGCGGATAGTTTGGATGCGATGAAAAGCGCGATTTCGCGAGCATTAGACGAATGCGAGATGGTCCTCATCACGGCGGGATCATCGGCCAGCGCCCGCGATATGACCGCTGCGGCGATAGACGAATTGGGCGAGCCGGGCGTGCTGGTGCATGGCGTGAATACCCGCCCGGGAAAACCGACCATTTTGGGCGTTTGCAATGGCAAGGCGGTGATCGGTCTGCCGGGAAACCCCGTCAGTGCGTTGGTCAACGGAACTGTATTTGTCGCGCCGCTAATTCGACGTTTGTTGGGACAGAGCACCACCGAATTGCGCCCGAGTGTTTCGGCAAAGCTGACCGTCAATCTGTCATCATCAGCCGGGCGGGAGGATTGGATATCTATTAAATTAATCCCCTCTCCCGTCGGCGGGAGAGGGGCCGGGGGTGAGGGAAAATACCTCGCCGAACCCATCTTTGGCAAATCCAACCTGATCTTTACCCTCGTTGCCGCCGATGGGCTGCTCAAGATCCCACCTGACGCGACGGGCTTGAGTGTGGGCGAGATCGTGGATGTGATTTTGATATAAAGTTGTGTTGCAATCTGCAACCAGATATGGTATTCTTTTGATTGATTATCCTTAGCAGAACGTCCCGCAGGTTGGCTATAAGATAAGAGTGTATTGTGCAAGAACCTGCGGGACGATATAAATATTGAGGAGAAGAAATGAGCACTTTACACGTTCGGAGTGTTCCCGATGAGTTATATCAATATATTCAAAGCTTGGCACAAAAATCTAACCGTTCCTTAACTGCGCAAGTAATCTCCATGCTCAATCAGGCGGCCGAAGAAGAAAAACGCCGTGAAAAACAAAAGCAAACTTTATACGCTATCAAAAACAGACGTTTTCAGGTTGCTGAAGATGCGCCCACATCCCTTGAATTACTGCGAGACGATCGCTCTAGATGAGCGAGGATAATCTTCGCTGGGTGGTAGATGCCAGTGTAGGTATTAAACTTTTTGTTAATGAAGAATTTTCGGATAAAGTACATCGATTCTTTATCCAACTAACTGAAGAAATAGCTTCTGAATTTTACGTACCAGATTTGTTTTACATAGAATGTGCCAATATTTTGCTCAAATATACGCGCCGCTTTAATCGTCCACTTGAAGACGCACAAGCCGATCTTATTGACCTGAATAAACTTATCCTGAAAACGACTCCAACATCTGATTTAATTGAAGACAGCTTGCTTTTAGCAAGTGTGAAAAAATTGAGCGCTTATGATGCCGCTTATGCTGTTTTGGCGCAAAAATTAGACCTCCCCTTAATCACCGCCGACGTTCATTTAGCAAGATCTATTGATTGGGCGGTGTGGATTGGGGATTTGGATTTTTAGTTTGCCATCCCCGCCCGATGCGACAGGCTTGAGTGCGGGCGAAATGGTGGAAATTATTCTAGCGTAAATTGAGCAATCAAATTGGAGATTAAATGACCGCAAAAGATAACAAACCCTCAACATTGGCCGTCGAAGAATTTACTGGAAGGATTTTTCCTTTAGGTGAAATCACCCACAAAAAAATGTTCGGTGGTTATGGCGTATTCGAAGACGGCACGATGTTTTCCCTGATAACTTCAGAGGGTGTTATTCATCTCAAGGCAGATGAGAGCAATCGCGGAAAATTCGAAGAAACCGGTGCGCAGAAACATGCCAGAATGCCTTATTATCAGATCCCAGAACAGGTATTGGAAAACGACACTGAGTTACTGGCCTGGACGCAGGAAGCAATTGCTGTGTCGAAAAAGGCGAAAAAATAAGGCAAACTCTACTTAATCAAGATAAGAAGAAAAATCTACGTTCAATTCTCTCCTTTCTACTTTCTATAAAACTATGTCCGTATACCTCCACGATATCCCGCTAGATAAAGCCCAAGCCGCGCTGCGATCAGCGCTCCAGGACGCCGATCTCTGGCGTGTGCTGGGGGCTGAAAATATTCCCCTCGACGAAAACGCTCTTGGGCGTGTGCTCGCAGAGCCAATTTGGGCAAAAATTTCCTCGCCCCATTATCACGCCTCGGCAATGGACGGATTCGCTGTCCGCGCAAATGAGACGGCTGGCGCATCCTTGACCGCACCGCTCACGTTGGAGATTGGCCCGCAGGCGGAATACGTCGATACCGGCGATCCATTGCCGGACGGCTTCAACTCCGTCATCATGATCGAAGAGACCGAAGCCCTTGATGCAGATGGCGAAATCACCCCTGCCATCCGTGATCCGCAGACCATTCGTATCCGCGCAGCGGTCACACCCTGGAAACATGTCCGCCCGCTTGGCGAAGATATTGTCGCCACGCAGCTTGTCTTGCCCGCCGGGCATATCCTGCGTCCCGTTGATCTGGGGGCGATTGCCGCGTCTGGGCATGTTGAAATTGCCGTTTCGCTCAAACCGCGGGTCGCCATTTTGCCCACAGGCACAGAGTTGGTCGAGATCGGCAGCGAACTTAAACGCGGGGATATTCTCGAATATAATTCCCTTGTCCTTGCGGCGCAGATAAAAAGCTGGGGCGGTGAAGCGACACGCTACCCCATCACAATAGACGATTTTGATCTCATTGCCGAGCGCGTCGTTGAAGCCTCCCGCGGGCATGATCTGATTTTGCTCAACGCAGGTTCATCCGCTGGTGCGGAAGATTTCTCTGCGGGCGTGGTCGAGAAACTCGGGACTCTGCTAGTCCATGGCGTTGCCGTCCGTCCGGGACATCCGGTGATCATTGGAATGGTGAATGAAAAACCCATCATAGGCATGCCGGGATACCCTGTCTCGGCTGCGTTGACAGGAGAAATATTTGTCGAGCCGATGATCGCCAGGTGGCTGGGACGTACGCCGACAGAGCTTGCTACCGTTAAAGCAGAATTGACGCGGAAAACAACCTCTCCCGGTGGAGACGACGACTATATCCGCATGGCTGTTGGGCGTGTCGGCGAGCGGATGCTGGCCGCTCCCCTCAACAGAGGTGCAGGCGTGATCTCATCCCTTGTTCGTGCGGATGGATTGGCAATCATGCCACGCGGTACACAGGGCGCGGAATCGGGTGAGACAGTCGAAATTCATCTGTATCGCTCTCGCGCCGAATTGGAGCGGACGATCTTCTGTATCGGTTCGCATGATATGACGCTGGATTTATTGGCCCAATATCTCGCCGAACGCGGTCGACGTCTGGTTTCGGCCAATGTCGGCTCGCTGGGAGGCCTGGTCGCGTTGAAGCGCGGGGAGGCACACCTCGCAGGGTCGCATCTTCTTGATCCTGAAACCGGCGAATATAATACTGCGTATATCCAAAAGTATTTGCCGGATACACCTGTCGAACAGGTGATGCTGGTTAATCGGGAGCAAGGCTTACTTGTCCAGAGAAAGAATCCGAAAAATATCAAAGATCTAGGCGATCTCACTCGAGCAGATGTTGCTTTTGTAAACCGGCAGCGAGGTGCGGGGACGCGTGTCCTCCTCGATTATCATTTGAACCTATTGGGGATAGCCTCTGCGCAAATCCTGCGCTACAATCAGGAAGAATTTACCCACCTGGGTGTGGCGGCAGCAGTTGCTTCGGGACGAGCAGATTGTGGCCTGGGAATTGCTGCTGCGGCGCAAGCACTTAATCTGGACTTCTTGCCCCTGTATCAGGAACGTTATGAGTTGATCATCCCTACAATTTATTTTCATGATCCTTTGCTTGCCCCACTGCTGGAAGTTTTGCATGATCAGGATTTTCAAATTGCGGTAGAAGCTATGCCCGGTTATAATACCAATTTAATGGGAAAACTTTCTCGGAGAAATTAATATGACACAGGCCCTTGTAATTGATGATAATCGAAATACGGCTGATGCCCTGGTGGCAATGCTGATGATGTTGGGGGTAGATGGCCGCGCTGCTTACGGTTCAAGTCAGGCGATGAGTTTGTTAAATACAATCGTGCCTGATATTGTTTTGCTGGATGTGAATATGCCCGGGGTGGATGGGATAGAGATGTTGGGATATATCCGCCGTGAGCCACGCCTGATGGCTGTTCCAGTGATTTTTATTACCTCAGATGATCAGCCGGAAACAAAACAACGCGCTCTTGATGGTGGGGCACTGGCACTGATCGTTAAACCTGCATCAATCGAGCAATTGGAAGATGGATTAAAGAAAGCCGGCGTTATGTAGTTTCTCCTGATTAATTCAATGAAAAACCTAAAGAATTTTAATCTTTAGGTTTTTTGTTTTCTTAACCATAGGACATATGTTTTTTGGCTCTGGCTGGATTTTTAATCCAGCGACTTCTCATAATCACGGGGATTTGTAATCCCCTTCGATGCTAAAAAACGCTTCTTATTGCGAAAGCCCTAAACTTATTATTCGCTTATTGCGGCGTGATGATTTCTTCTTTAGCAATCTCAGTTGGTAAGTTTGGCACAGCATCGTAGTAGCCGAGAAATTCATCGGTTTCGGCAGTGTCGTAGGAAGTTAGATTCTGTGCCCAACGATAGCCAATGGATTGATAAAGTAGCTCAGCCGTGATCGTGAATGGACCCTTTGCCGGGTCAACGGCGACGATATATTTGGTTATATCACCTCCACCTAGAAAATCTTCATCCTTTGCTGCTTGCCCATGGACGGCGATGTCTGCCGAAGCGCTGGCAATCTCGAACCCACTGGGGAGCAGACGATTATCTTTAATGTATTTGGCTGCATAGAGCAGACCTGTAGTCACCTCACCGCTATCGCCTTGCAGGATGCTTTCATAGATCTGGACTTGATCTGATTCGGTAATTTCCAGATAATGTGGCTCGAACAATGTCGGGTCGCTGTCATTATCATTATGAGTGATTTCTCCATTCTCGCTCACAGCTCCTGATTCGAAAACGATTTCTCCGCTGGGATCGATTACCGTGACATGTAACCAGGCACGACGGGAGGGATATCCGCTGGGGAATTTGTGCCCAACCTCGGTCGTGACTGCAACGCTAAACGCCAGAGATGAATCAATGATCTCAATTGAATCTATGCTCAAATCAGCAGTCTTACTTTGGAGCATATCCAAGGTTTCTCGAACTGGAGATTCAATTTCTTCTGCTGTAGATCTAATATCAGTCGTTTCACTCATCTTTTGAAGGATGCGTAGCATATAGACATTGCCCCCTGCAAAACCGTGCTGGCGGAAAGGACTGCGAGCCTCTCCGCCAGTGATGGATAGTATTACACCACCTTCGGCAGTGGGCATATGACAATCCTGGCAGGAGGTGTTGTCTGCAAAGCTTGAATTTTCCCATTCAAGATAGGGCGTTTGCTCGGGGAAAAGTGTTTCGCTCAGGGAGCCATCCACCGTAAGATAGTTTGTATATAGCGTGTGGCAGGTTGCGCACATTTTTGAAATAGCGAGATGGTCGCTTTGGATGGGCAGGAAGCCGGAAGCAGCGCTCATTATTTTTGCCTGGATTTCATCCACCGAATAAGGACCGTAAAGAGGACGTTTGCCTTTCGGGCTTTCTGTGTCGAAAAGCATATGACCGCTGGTTGGGTCATTCTGAGTGTAGGTCTCTGGCGCAAGTTGATGACAGGCAGTACAGGAAACACCTTCCATGGCCATATCGTGAAGTGAATTTTCTGGGGCCAGGAAACCATCCACTCCAAACATGGTTGTTTTTCCACCAGCCGCTTGTGTGGCAAAGTGGGCCATCGGCAAATGGCAGGTGGCACATTTATCTTCGATCACACCTTGCAATTCAGGGTGAGTATCTATTTCAGAGCTTACAGTAGCGCGATAATACGGGTCGTGAACAGTATGCGCCATAATACCAGCCTGCCATTGTTTAGCATACGAGACGTCCTTGCCAGCCTCGTCAATCAGGTTATTGTGGCAGGCTGCACAGTTATCAGCCGAAATAAACATATCTTTTAGGTGATCAAGTGTTTCTGTCGGCGGGGTAGGTGAAATAACTTGCGGGGGTTTTGTAGGTGCCTGAGTAGGAACATTGCCAGGTACCGAATCTGGTCCGCAGGCGCTTAATCCCAGGATGATTGCGAGTAAAAATGTTAAATACAAGTGGTTTATCTTCATTGGTAGTGTTCCTCCGGGATATTTTTATTTGATAGTTGTGATGACGAAGAAATCTTCGTCCAGCGCATCGCCAAAAGAGCGATGAAATTTGACCTTCTGAAAACCCTCCATTTCTAGAAGATCTTTGTATTCCTTCTTCGTATAGGCCATAATGTTTTCGGATTGCTGCGAAAGAGCCGTTGTTTTTGCATCGACGATAAAATGACGTGTTGAAGCAATATTGC
>JACKQG010000524.1_pt1 | contig 55940 bp, 58 predicted proteins | sample 8237621 | NCBI WGS metagenome assembly JACKQG01 (sample SAMN15677084, study PRJNA649215) | marine metagenome | biome: marine; feature: Black Sea; material: saline water; isolation source: suspended particulate matter (SPM) from the Black Sea western gyre | collected 2013-06-09/2013-06-10 | depth... | reverse complement strand
ATGTCCAGTGACCAGTGCTTTATTCAAAAAATACTTAAACTTAATTAAAAAACAAAGTTTTGAATTGAATAGTATCACAAAATGACCACTAATAATAAAAAAAATGTTGAACAGTATTATATGAGTAAAAAAGAAGCCGATAAGTATATCTCAAATAGATTTAAATTCCCAATTTATATTATTGAACATGAAAATCAAGTTGAATTTGTAAAAAAAGCTATTTCTCAGTTTAACATATTAACTGCTTTAGAACTTGGTTGTGGTCCTGGCAGGGTAACTAGAGATATCACAAACGTAAAAAAAGGGTTAGCAATTGATAGCAGCGAGCCAATGCTTAATATTGCAAAGTCACTAAAACTTTCTAATTGGAATTTTAAAAAAGCAGATGTCTTTAAATTTAAATCTGTTCAAAAATATGATTTAATTTTTACTTTTCGATTCATATTTCATTTTAATAAGGGCGATAGAGAAAAAATATACTCCATGATTCATAAATCTTTGAAAAAAAACGGCTCATTGGTTTTTGAAGCTAGAAACAAAGATGTTGCAGGAAAAATAAAGTCTGTTGTAAAATTTTTTCTTGGGAAAGAGAAATATAAAGTTTATCAAAAGCTATATACTCATTCTGAACTAGTAGCAGAGCTTGAGAAGAATGGTTTTAAAATAATCAAGTCTCGAGGCAATATATGTAATTTTTGGTTAGAAACTTTAATTTCAAAAGTTTTTTATTATATAGGGTTTAAACAAATAGGTATTAAGATTATTAGAAATATTGAAAAAAATTGTAACAATCCACTTTCATGGACTGTTTTATGTGAGAAAAAATGAAATATGAATTTGCTACTTTAAGAAAAAGTTACAAGCCCGCCAGAAATTGGTGGAATACGTTTGTACTTCAGCCAGTAATGCTTCCAACTTTGTGGTTTGTCGCTAATTTTACTAGATTAAGACCTAACACTATAAGTTTTATTAGTTTTATACTCTATTTGTTGTGTGGCTTCTTTTTTACAAGCGGTAATCTTATTTTAGGAGCTATATTTTTCGAACTAGGTGTTCTCGGAGATGCAATAGATGGTAAGCTTGCAAGACTTAAATATAAACCAACCAAGTTCGGTGCATATACTGATACTTGGGTTGACACATGGGGTCATTTTATTGCTGCTATAACACTAGGAGTTGGAATGTTTGTTAATACAGGAAACCATTGGTGGCTTTTAATGGGGGGTATAATGTTCTTCGTAAAAATACAACATTCAATTGAGGCACTTATGACTTCTAATCTTATAAGCCCTGATAAGTACAAACGAGTAGTTGTGGGAATAGGTGCTAAAAAAGAACAAAAAGGTTTCTTAATATCAGTTCGAAAATTCCTTTTGAAAAGGAGACTGCGTGATCCATTGAGTGGGTCAGATGTCAAAAATTTATTATTTTTTGTCGCTCCACTGTTTGGAATAGTATCAATAATGCTGATGATTATTATTCCTTTATTTCTTTTGAAGGCAATTTTTTGGTTCTTTTATTATAGAAATATTTTGAAAAAACTTGACGATGAATAAATGTTTTTTGCAATAAAAAATGGTTACCAATAAAGATCAAAATTCGTATCGATACAAAAAAGTTTTAGCTCTGATAAAAGAAAAAATTCCCGAATATAAATCTCTAAACGTTCTTGATGTTGGTGTAGGAAACGGTACTTTAGAGTTTGCTAAAGTTTTTAACACAATACACGCAGTGGATGTTGATGAAGAGAAGTTAAAAAATATTTGCGGAACAAATATAGAATACACTCTGACATCAGGAAATAAACTTCCATTTAAAGATGATGCGTTTGATTTGGTCTCATGTATTTCAACATTGGATCATATTCCTAATCCTTTGAAAGCGTACAGAGAATTATGTAGAGTTTCGAAAAAATATGTTTTAATTGGACAAGGAAACAATATGTTATCATTGCATTTACAAAAATATTTTGCACCATTAACTACTACTAAGCCAAAAGATCATCTAGGTCATATGTGTTGGATTCCTTTTTGGAAACTTAACAAAATTTCAAAAAAAGAAGGATTGAAATTGTTAGACACTGTTTATTGGGGAATTGGCTTATCCTCTTTTGGTCGAAAACTACCATCCATATCTATAAATATTTCTCGGTTCTATTTTGTTTTATACAAAAAATAATTTACTTAGAGAATTCAATAGTCTTTAATCTTACAATCCAGCAGTAAACCCAAACAAACTTGTTTATGAAGCTCATCAGACTATTAAAAGAAGTCATTTTCTTTGGATCATAAATTTTGTAACTTAATCTGTTTACAATTATGTCGTCCGAGACTTTTCTCACTGATCGTATAAATTTTCTTTTCTCATGAATATATTTTGGGTGAAATAATATCCAAAGGTAGGCTTTTAGATGATCTGGAATTTTTTTAACTTCAATTAGGTTGCGAAGTATTGCTTTGAGAATCATTAAAGGTATTATCTTTAAGGTATTTTTTGGACTGAAAAAAATCAGCATGTTAATATACATATTTCTCTCTGCTAAAAATGTGAAACGATGATTAATTTTGCTGCCACCGGTTTTTTTAACGATGTTATGGAAATGATCTCCACGAGATTTTGTTGCTTTTATAACTCTATAACCCATTAGTTGAATTAGCCAATTGAAGTACGTTTCTTCTGCGTAGATAAAATATTCTTCAGGAAAAGGTAGATCAATAACTGATCGATCATAAATAAGTGCGCACCCGCCTACAGAAAACTGATCGACAAATGTGTCATCCTTCAATGGTTTTTTTCTATTAAAAAAAACTGAATAACCTGTGAGTGTTTTGGTAACACCAACTTTTTTGGAATCCACTTTAGGATTTTTATGTCCCACTACAGGCATGTCTGCGCCCACAACTTTTACTTTTGGATCAATTTTGAATCCTTTGACAAGCCATTCAAGCCAGTCTTTTTGAACAACTGTGTCATTGTTGAGAATCGCCACGTAATCACTGTTTGTTCTTTTAACTGCATAATTGTTGCCGCCAGCATAACCAATATTTTTACCAGTTTGCATAACTTTTATTTTTTTATTATTCTTGAATTCTTTCTTGAAAGTTTCAAAGGAACCATCCTCACTATTATTATCGATGATTACTATTTCAAAATCTTTGTATGTTTGTTTTAGCAAACTTTCTACACAATCAATTGTTAATTTTGCTTGCTTAAAATTAAGTACTAAAATTGAAACTTTTGGCATAAACTTAAAAAAATTAAGGCGCTTAAATTATTTTCGGTCATTCCGTCTTGCGATAATGCCTATTCTTGTTAAATTAGCTGGAAAGTCTTTTATTGAAAATTTAATTGTTGAAACTTCAAAACCTTCATTACTTATTCTGCTGACTAGTTTCTTTAAGCATATTGGTTTATAATTATATTTAGATCCAATTAACTTTCCAAAGAAATTTTCATTCATTTCTATATTAATTAGATATCCTCCTTTTTTGATTAATCCTGATAAAACCTTTAAGGTGTCTTCTTGGTTTTTTGAATAGCCTAATGAACCACCCATACAAACAATGTCAAATGAGTTTGGTTTTAATTTTTTGGATAAATTTGTTTTTGTTGGATTAGAAATATCTAATATGCCAACGGAAATACGATTTTTTTCAATAGCTCTTTCTTTAGCATTTTTCATTGTTTCATTCAGAAATGTTTCTTCAATGTCTGTTGCTAGAAGTGTTGAAGAAGAGATTTTTTTTATTAGCTGAAGGCCAACAATGCCGGTTCCACACCCTAAGTCCAAGATTGTGCAATCTTCAGGACAGTCTATTTTTAATCTGTTAATAAAATTATTAAGACCTCTTTCAAATCCAATAAATTTTAAGGCTTTATCATATAAACCTGGTTTTTTGTACAAATTTTTGTCAATCATTTATGCAGTGTTTTTTTATTTAATTGCCATATTTTAAAAAATATTAATCCGAATAAAATGACAAGAGCGATTATTGCGATTACGTGACTCATTGGACTTAAATTGGCTTTTAGCTCAAGCATGATTATTGATATAATTGCTACCGGAAACTGCATAATACTTACGATGAGTCCAGGTGTGTATTCGCGTTTAAATGCACTTAAGGCAATATGTGTGATGGAATCAACCGCAGCCACATATGGAAGCAAAAGTCCAGATGCCATATCAATGAATGAAGTTATTGCCAGAATTGGAAAGAGAATCCACGAAATGGGCGCATCTACACGAAACAATTGTTTATCACTCAGAGTTTTTGACTTGAATAGTTCTTTATTAGCAAACTTTTTGAACCTTCCTTTGCCGTGTTCTTCAAATTGATGTAAAAGTTGTAATGGAACATTAACCCAAACCCAGAACAATGCGCTGTTGATGGGGATGAAAAAAACAATGACTGCTGCAAATATGATTGCTGCTATTAATGAGATTCTGGGCCAGAGTTTGTAAAAGTCCATAAAAAGAATATTTTAGAATAAATATATAAATTTTTTCAAGGAATAATAACTTTTAACTTCTTTGGTAAGACTTCTATGTCAACAGGCGTTTTATCTCCTATTTCTGCATCTGTATGGTAAAGGACGGGCTTTTCTGATGTAATGCTAGCTTTCTTTATTTGGTAATGTTTTATTCCTTTGAGCCGAGTAATATGCCCTGTTACACCGCCCACAACGTATTTCATCACACTCCAAACGTCTTTGTTCTGGAAGATACAAATATCCAAGTATCCATCGTCTAGTTTTGCTTTTGGTGTTATTTTAAAATTTCCACCATAATTTTTCACGTTGCTAGCAAGTACGAAGTATCCTTTCTCTGTCTTTCTCCCGATTTTAATTGTTAGTTCTTCTGCTTTATGTTTAAAGAGTGTTTCCAAGCCAGCTATCTTGTATGAGTGTTTACCAATCAGTTTCTTCAATTTTGGTCTGATTTTAGTTATTGCGTGTGCGTCAAAGCCTATTCCTGCTACAAAAATGAATTTCTTTTTGTTAATAACGCCTAAATCTATTTTTCTTGTTCTTCCTTTTAAGATAACCTCGCAAGCTTTCTTTATGTCTTTGGGAATTTTGAGTTCTGTTGCAAATATGTTCTCTGAACCTACTGGTATTAGTCCAATTTTTACTTTGTAATCATTCAATCCATTAACTACTTCGTTGATTGTTCCGTCTCCTCCTACGATTATGATTAAATCGTTATCCTTGCTTTTTTGTGCAATATTTGTTGCATGTCCTTTCTTGTCGGTATAAGAGAAATTTAGTGTTATATTTGTATCTTTGAAGAATAATCTTATTTTTTTCTCAAAGTCTTTTGATTGTCTTCCTGCTTGTGGATTAATAATAACCTTTGCGTTCATATGTTCTTTTTAACACACTAATTATATAAATGTTTTTTCTATAGCATATTTATGAGAGGAGTAACTCATTTGGTTATTGGATTGTTTGTGGCTTTGTTGATATTAGAATTTACTGATGTTAACTCTTTAGCGTTAGTTATAATTGTATTAGTGGCATCTCTTCTGCCAGATATTGATGAGCGTCATTCTCTTATTGGAAGAAAGTTTCTCCTTGTTGGTTGGTTCTCAAGGCACAGAGGGTTTTTTCACTCTGTTTATCCAGCAGTAATTTTTTCGTTAGTAATGCTTGTTTTTTCAAATATGTTTTATGCGTCTGCTTTTTTTTTAGGTTATTTCATACACTTAGTTTTTGATGCTATGACTAGATCAGGTATTTCTTTTTTCATGGTTGGGAAAAAAGTTAAGGGTTTATTTAGAACAGGTGGAATAGTTGATTATCTATTATTCTTTATTTTTTTAGTCTTATCAATTTTGTTGATTTTATAGAATTAGTTTTTGTTGATATCTTCCAAATCATCTATTGACATAACATCTTTATCATTCTCAGCGTCTGATTCTTTTACAGCATTTTCTACTGCGCTTGTGTCTTCGTCTGGGAAAATTTCTTCCTCTGCAACAGATTCTTCCTCCGGTAACTTTGGAGCTGGTTCAGGTTCAACAGCTGGAATTGGTTCTACTACAGGTTGTGGTGTTGTATCAGGAGTTTTCTCTTCAACTACAGGTTTTTTTTCTGTTTCAGTTGTTATCGCTATGGGTTCTGTTTTTGGAGTCTCTGCAGCTAATTTTTTTATTTCTTCTTCAGGATCAATATCTTTGAATATGAGGTTTGCAATTAATTCTAATCTTTCAAATGCATCATTTTTCTTCACTCTTCCTACAACTTTAACTATTGTTCCTAATAAGTCTGTTTTCACGTTTTCGAATGAGGCAGGATCTTCTCTAAATTTCAGAACTTCTTCGTTGGTTAGGCCTAGGAGTTTTTGAATTTGGTTTCGCCATAGTACTGTTCGAACGTTGTCACTTCCATCATCTAAGAATAAGTTCATGACATATGCATAACCAATGTTTTCAATTTCTTTGTCTCCTGCATAAAATTTTCCTTCTTTTTGTATTGCGCGTTTTCCTGTATTAGGGTCAACTTCGAAGAATCTTGGATCAAATACTTGTACTATTGTTGCCAATACTTCAACATTATCATCTCCTTCTGCTAATTCTGACAATTTCTTTCTTGCAACTGTTTCTTCAAGAACTGTTATTTCAACACCTTTAGGATTAATAATCATCTCTGCACTTTCATTTAGGTGTAATTCTTTTCTACCATTATTTTCTCGGATATAACCATTTTTTATAGTAATTATATTGCCTTCTTTTATTTCTTCAAACTTGTCTGTCTGATCATTCCACAACAAAACCCTTATGAAACCAGTTTCATCTGATATAATGAAACTAGCTATTTTTCCAGACCTTTTCTCCGTATTGAATTCTCTAAGTTCAAATTTTCTTGTTACTTTTCCAGTTACTTCAATATTTTTCATGCCTGGAAGAATACTTTTTAGCTTCAACTTTTCCCCAGGTATAATGAGTTTGACTCCTAGTTCATTTGCTATTATGTGTGCTGCGCCTTCCTCAGAAATGAGACCTGATAATTGATCTAATTTGGCTTTAATCTTCTGATTAACTTCATCTTCAGAAAGAGAACTCTGTTCTTTGATTTTAGCCTTTATATCTGCCAATGGTAATGTTATCATGTTTCCCCCAATATTTGTGGTTTTCCCTACTTTAAAAACTTTGCTGTTATAGAATTTATATGTTCAATTTACTCTTAGTTCTGCTCCTTGAACCATGTCTTTTTGATTCTTGAAGTTATCGATCCCCACAACTTTAAAGACATAAGTATTATTACTTAATAAAATGAGGTCCGCGGATTTTATCATGAAAGAATATTTTCTTTTATCACTTTGATTTTCATAGTAAAGTTTGTTGTAGTCATTTGGGCTTGCTTCTTCCGCGTTATATTCATAGTATGCACCAATTTCTTTCTTAGATAGAGGAATATTTTTTTGTTCGTAGGTAATATTATACATTGTGAAATCTTCTGTGTGTTTATCCATCCATGTCAATTCTATTTTTCCTTCAAAGCTTTCTTTTACTTCTAGATTTTGCACTTCTACAGGTGGAACTTCATCAATCAAGGTCATTGCAAATTTTATTTTTGTAGGTTCATAAGTAAGCTCGTTCTTAACAATCGTCTTCTTTAATGTTGGAATTAAATAATTGGTTTTTCCACAAACTCTAAATGTCTTTTTTGCCACTGGACAAATATCTTTTATGAATGTTGTGTCTTTAGTTGGACTAAACAAATTTTCTTTTGGAGCAGTATTAAGTATGTTCTTGAGCGCGTGTAATATTTGGCTCATTGCGCCTGGCTTGAACTCCACCCATAAAGAGTAATGTTTATCTTTTACAACCATAAAAAGTTTTTCGAAGTTTTTCAAAGTATATTTTTTGTTAGCTAATGAATAATAAAAGTTCAAGTCATAATTATACAACTTCTTGTTTTGGTACCAGAAGGTGTAAGTATTTGGTTCCCAGAAAGTCTGATCTGGAATGCTAAATTGAGATTGCAGTTCCATTGGAGTTGTAAAATTCATGTTTATGTATAAACTTTTGTCAGTTATTGGTCTTGGTGTGTTGTCAACACCAAATCTGGCTTCGTATCCGCCTGTTAAATTCTTTATTTCTTCACTCGTATAATTCTCTGTTATTTGACATTTGCAATTGTTTCCCCATGCCTCACCACAATCATCAAAGTTTTCGATTAAGTCATAGAATACTCTCTCGTTTCCTTCTTCACAATCGTGAAGATCTAGAATTTGAACATCTTGACTATTATTATTGAAATCGACTTTTTTCTCTTCTAAACAAACAGCAACATTGTCTTTACAATCTCTAATTGTTTCTTCTGCGAATGTTTTTAATTTGTCATAAACAGACAGATTATATGGTGTTTGTATTCTGAAGTTTTGTCCGAATTCAAATGTGCCTATGACTGATGGCATGAACATTGATGTTCCACCCCATGCAACATAGTAAGCACTTACTTTGTTGACATAATCTTTTATTTCTATAACCTTTGCTTGGTTTTCAGCATCAGTCCAACCTTTGTAAGGACTATATTTTTTTAAAACATCTACTGTGATATATTGAGAGACTTCTTCCCATGACGGGTCGTCTTTACCTGTTAGTTTTATAGCATCTCTAATAGGTCCATATCCTCCATTGTATGCTGCAGCTCCAAATGCTAATTTATCAGTTGTATCCTTTATGGCTTTTTTACCTAGAATATCTTCAATTAGTTCTCCTGCGTTAATTATAGATTTGTGAGCGTTTGATCTGGGATCTTTTTTTATATCTGCTAAGCTGCAACTTCTTGTTTTGGCACAGTCACCAATACTTTTGATGTTTTTTTTATCTGCTTTGTCAAAATAATCCCTTGCAGTACTATAACAGAATTGTTGTATTCCTATACAACCTGATTTTGAAACCGCGAATTCATACCCTTCTGATTCCTGTGTTATAATTGCTTTTTGAAATGCGGGATCATACTTATGTAGTGCACCAGTTCTCGTTATGATATCGTGGAATTTGTTGATTCTGCCAATTGTATCTGCAGGAATTTCAGTTGGTAAAACTTGAGTTTGTTTTTCAATTATGTCCCCTGATAATGTTATGACAACATCTATTTTATCGTTTGTTTCTCCAACAACTTCTAACTGTTCTCCTTTTTGATTGAATGTTAAATAGTGATTGCTGCTCAATGATAATAGTTCATATTTTGAGAACTCTACACCTAATCTGTCACGCATCATGATTCTTAAATTATTTTCAGAATCTGGCCAACAAGTATTTGTTCCTTCATTCCACAGATTATAACCTGATGTTCCACAATCGGCTGTTATTAGTCCACCTTTTCCATTTATTTCATCAATTGATTTCCAAAGAGCAATTTTGGCAGAGTTATCTATGTGAATAAGCGCTTCTTCTTGTTGTTGATAAGATTTTATTACTGCATTTGCGTACATTCCAATAACAGCTTTTTGTCCATTTACTTCTCTTGAATTTGATTTATCATTATGAATTAATACGAGCGCTATTAACGCGAATATTACTACGAGAACTACTATTAATGGTAATATTTGTCCTTTCTTGTTTTTCATCATGGTAATAGTATCCAAGTTTCAAATTCTAAATTTATATTTGATTCAAAGCCAGGTATTGTTTTTGTAATTGTAATTTTTTTATCAATCGGAAGCATACCATAATATCCTGGTCCAACAAACATTCTTGTCATAATATTTTGTAACCAAGTTCCAACTTTTTGTCTCTTGTAACTATGACCATATATGATTGGGTTTTCGTTTGGGAATTCTAGCTCTAAACTCCAATATTCTCCGTACATTTCATTGAATCGGCTTTGAATTCTTTGTCTAATAGTGGTTCTTTTATCAATGTCATATTCTGCTTCCATTATAAGTTCAGAAATTGTGTATTGTTTTCCTTCATGACTTACTGGTTCTCTTAAAAACATTAATAGTTTAGTTTCGTAATAGCTTATAGATGAACCCTTGATTTCTCTTTCAGCGCTACCTGCTTGAAGAGTTGATGTTAGGATTAAAACTACTATAACACCTATTACTAACCAAATGTATGAGAATGTGCTTGGTATATCTTCATATCCTTTTTTGTTTCCTATCATGTTGTTCCCAGTACCACTTCAATTTTTATTGGAGAAGATTTTAGTTGATTATTCTCAACGTAAGAAACCCAGAACTCTCTGGATTTGTATTCAACGCTGGTTGCTCTTTTTAGACTGCTCTGCGCGATTGGTTCTAGTCGCTTATACAAATTTTCATTATAGAAAACAGGATCTTTTCCTCTAAGTGTTAATTTAGCGGCTATTTGTTTATCACTTGAATAATCAATTGTGCTTTCCAGATTTGTAGAATTAAGCTTGGTAATATCAATTCTTCCAAGGTAGCTTCGATCTATGTCTTCATCGTAGTAAGCTAATGAATTGACAGAATATATTATTCTATTGATAAAAAGGTTGATTTCGGTGTCTTCAGTTTTTATGTCTGTGAGTGTAACAAAGTAAGCAAAGAATATTATTAGAAGTGTGACAATAGCTAGAAAAATCATTTTGTGAATTGCTGCAATTGTCTTCATTCCTTCGTCGCCGTCACCCATAGAAATTAATCACCCCTTTAGCAATAGATTTTCCAATGTTATCATTGAGTTTTGCTTCCACAACTAATCCGTCTTCTGCTCCAAGAAGTTTTGTGAATTGGGCTGAATTTCCATCAATTCTTTCTATGTTTGTAACGAATAACTCTTCTGAACTTGATTCAACAATTTCATTTGTAATGAGACAAGTCAATCTTTCACTTTTTCTAAGATTTTTTTTATAGTAAAATGCTAGTGATTCTCGATCACTGTTTTCAATTAGTATTCCTAAATTAGCATCTTTGGCTTTATCTGCAATAGTGAATCCTTCTCTTGACAATCCACTTTCTACAAGTGCGGCCATGAATGCATCGTTTGATTCAACATAGATGGTAATGTCTTCAGGTTTTTCTGAAGTATTAAAATTAGCACAAGTTTGAGTTTTCAGAGCTTCTTCAGATATCTTAACAGAGCTCGCGCTCAAATAAATTTTGAAGTAAGAAGTGAATAATTCTTTATTCTCAACGATCACATTTGGTCCGCTGGCAAATCTGAAAGAAGTAGGTCTTGGATTATCAATAAAATCACTATACTCAAAAACTTGAACCGAATTTTCTTTGAGTTCAAAAACCAAAGGTCTGGTGGCTTGAACAAGATTATAATTAATTTCTAAGTCTCCTCTGCCGGCTTGTCCGATGTCAATGAGCATTGCAGGATCTCGGGCGTAAAAAACCTTCCAGAAAAAAGTTCCGTCAGAAGCATTTCCAACACCTTTGAATATCGCCATTGTGACGATGAGAGCGAAAATCCCCATGAAAGCTAGGTACAATATGTAATTCTCCACCCCTTTTTTATTCATAAGAGGAGAATTGTGTTTAAAAGTTTAAAAATTTTTGTATTTAACTCAGAAGAAAATTAGTTTTATGGAATAGGATTTTGAGTGACGCCGTAGTATGGGATGTTTGGTTGTGTTATTGGTGGCGTACTACAGTCACAGTTGCAAGGATTTACTGTTTCAACCCATTTATCATTATCGTATAAATCGCAGTTACATGCCTCTGTACAGTTTTCACAAGTGTTAGGTTTCAAACTGCCAATTATGGGTGCTTTGGCATCCCAATAACAATCTCTATCTAAACCGCAAAGATTGAAAGTACAAGCATACTTATCTGAATCATATTTTGTGTCGGTTTTATAGTCTCCACAGTCATCTATTCTTTGTGGGTAGCAATAATCATTGTAAAGATCTCTTGGTAAGTCGGTTTTGTAGTGCTTGTCTTCAATGCAGAATCCACTTGTTCTTGCTTGACCTTCACAGAAGCATTCGCTCTCAATAATTCCCATTGCACAAGGTTCTATGGCTTCTTTTTCACAAGAATTATTGTTTTGATTAAACTTACATACAAAGTCATTGCTTTGTTCTTGGAATATAAAACCATACTTTTGGTTTACACAAGCAGCGTAAGATCCTGCTGGGCATGTATGGATTGAGTAGTATCTGTCAACATTCACAGAGTTATCCAAATCAATGAAAATTTCCATGATATCACCTGGTAATTTTCTAGTTTGAATTGTTAAACCTTTAGATCCCCAATATCCATGGTCAACACTATATCCTGCCAAACACACATATTTATACTCATAAACGTTTCCATTAACTGATTCACTTTCATCAAGCATATCATAACAGTATGGCTTAATGTGATTATTATAATCTGGACTTTCAAATCCGGTGTGTATTTTTGTTTTCTTAAATTGTTTACAGTTAACAACCCTTTTATCATTAATGTTTTTTTTATTCAAATCATTGATCAAAGGTTCTTTAAACAAACATAAACAACTTTCACTTTTACAAGTTTTAGGAGTGGAAATTATTCTTCCATTTCCAATAGCAGAATCGTCATTTTCATAAAAGCTGATTATTACAAAGTCATCTTCTAGTTCCAATGTTATATCGTTTATCCCGCTTTGACTGCCTGTTTCGATTAGTCCTTCAATTATGCTAGTGAGTTTTATGAACTCTCTATTTGAGAGGCTGTCGGCTTCACTTGAGAATAAATCTATGTCAACTGTTTTCACGGTTGCTCCTAGCACTGTAACTAAGAATAAGCACGCGATGACAATTTTTACAAAGAATCCCATATCTCCTTTTTTATTCATTTTTTAGCTACGAGAATTTTGTTATTGCACAACAGATTTTTTCTTCTCCACAACCAAATGAGTAACTGGTTCCGCCTTTTTCTTTACATGCCTCTTTGTTGTCCAAGCACTCGGCGCTTTCAACGCCAGGCATATTTGTGCATTTAGTAAAATCTTCAAAATCAGGTCCTCTTTGGATTACGAATCTGTCTATAAAAACATATGATATGAATATTAGAGCTATGACTATTATTGCAGTCACAGTTAGTCCCATTAATTTTTCTACTCCTTTTTTATTCATTTAATTCACCTACGAGCAAACATTGTTGCTCCATTCACAACTTAAATAGTTACATGGATTTGATTGGCATGTTGCTTCATCATTATATTCTCCGCAGCTGTTTGTGTTTTGATAATCGCCGCAAACATGACAGTATCCTCCACTAAAAGTTGACCACGTACAATCTCCTCCATTAACACTTGTTACGCCGCATGGATTATTGTTGCATGTGTCTCGGTTATTATAAGCTGGGCAAATGTCAATTCCTTCACATTGGTCTACTAGCGCTTGATCTTCAGGAGTTTTTTCAAGACAATCTCCTGATTCCCATTTGCATCCAATTGAACCATAAGTACAAGGGTTTTCTTCACAAGTATTTCGACTTAGGTAATCTTCACAATTATTGGTGTTTTGATAATGATTACATACTTGGCAGAATCCTCCGCTTATAGGTGCCCACGCACATCCTACGCCACTTGTTTCAATTGTGCAAGAATTATCATTACAGGCTTGTTCATTATTATAATCTAAGCAAGCATCTACTCCACTACAGCTTTTGCATTGATCTGGAATTGGCCACCATCGATTATGCCAGTAACATGTGCCATCAGATGTTGTACATTCATGACACAAGTCAGCATTTTTTATGCTTGTACACTCATTGTGTTGGTCACAACTTTCACTCTCGCTCAGACCTTCATCTTCACTGTTAACAATTGTCAAATAATATTTTGTGGATCTTTGCCAATCAGTTAATTGCCAATCGTCTTTATTTGCAGGTTCAACATCTTTATTGAAAGCAATAACATCTATTTCTACAGGTCCATATGTTACATGGCTGCTGTCAGGTTTGAAACTAATAGTTGATCCTTCAATGCATTCATATACTTCAAATCTTTTAATTAGTCTTGGTTTGTCTGTAGGGGGATTATCAGAAGAATACCATATTTGAATTAAACATTTATTTATGTGCTCGCCTGATCCATAGGTTCTAAATTTGTATTCTTTATTTACAAGATATTTTCTGCTAGTGTCAAACTCTTGTAGAGGATCTTTATCAGGCATTAATTCCATAAAAAATCTCACAGGTCCTGTTGGGGCTCCCGCACCGATGTTGCTTCCATTCTCACTACCATTAATAAGTCCGCCAATAATCTCAGAATCTATTTCGTTTAAATCTCTATCAGGAACACAGCAAACACTTTGTCCTGGGCAAGCTTTGTTTAGATGTCTATAAACAACTCCATTTCTGTCATTAACACAAGTATTGGCTTCTAAGCATTCTGCTCCGGGAACATTGTTTTCACATTTATTTGTATCAAATAAAGATGCTATTATATCATCAGAGTAAAAGAAAACTACCACTAGTATTAATACAACTATAATTGCACCTATTAGAAGGCTCCAAGTCATACCTTCACCTTTTTTAGTCATCGTCAATCTCTAAGTGGAACTGGACTACAGCAAAATTTTGTTCCATCATCACCACAAAGATTTACTCCTTGGACTCGCTTGTTGCTATCACAGGTTTCTTTGCAAACCCCACCCTCTGTAAAGCACTTAGTGCCGTCAGAGACATGAGTTCCGGATCTCGCAACCAGAATTGCTAGTATAATCAATACAAGAAGAGCTATTGCGGCTATTATAATTACATTGATACTGAGTCCTTGTCCTTTCTTGTTTATAATCATTGAGGTTATGTTCCTATCTTAACACAGCATTTTAATGTATCATCCGAGCATGGTGCTCCTGTGTTCACTGAAAAAATAGTCGTGCCTGTTGATAATGATGCGCAATCAGGTGCACATTGTGCTCCTGCGAGTGCTTCGCATGATGTACCATCAACGATTGTTCCGCCACCTCTTAACAGAAGAACTGACAAAATAACTAACACCAGAAGTGCTATCGCGGCTATGATTATTACGTTAATACTTATTCCTTGGGCTTTCTTGTTCAAAAACATCTTGTTTCACCTCTATTCATTTATGTGTGATTACCATATATAAATTTTTTGTAAATTTTAACTATGTTCGCAATGTGATCTCACCTTCGCGCAGGTCAGAAAGATATTTTTCAATTTTTACTTGAATGAAATAAGTTCCAGTCGGTAAGTCTCTACCTTTTTCATCTTCTCCTCTAAAATCAAAGGTGTATATGCCAGGTTTCTTTTTTTCGTATGTAAAACTTGCTTTCATATCGCCATGATGATCCGTTATTCTTACATAAACATCCTTATTTTTTGACCACGGAAACCTGTTCTTTCCAACGGAATATTTGACTTCTATTTCTTCACCCACACTCGCGTCAAAAGTTTTTGGTTCAATGTGAATGACACTATTAGTTAAATTTGAATTATTCCCACCACCAAACAAGCCCGCTCCAAATCCTAACATGCCTGAATGATTTCCTGATATCATTGGAAAAACTATGAATCCAAATGCCACTAATAATCCAAGAGAGATTAAGATTGTTGCGCCTGTGCTGAGTCCTGAGTCGTCTGTCATTTTTATGATAAAAATCCAAAAACATTATCTAAAATTCCTGCTGAAGCATCCGATGAGTTGGATATCAGCATGAACACTATTACCAATAAGAGTAATCCCATTATTAGTGAAATAATAACCCATGAAGTCATGCCTTTTTTCATTTTAGTAAAATATTGTTTCTCTAGTATTTATTTGTTATGTTCTGGGCCAACAATTTCGCAACCCATTTCCTCAAATTCTGCTTTGTTATAATCTTTTATGAGTATAAATGACAACCAACCAGGAATATCATTGACTTCTTTTCCTGCGACGAATAAGCCTGAAATGTCTTTATGTATCTCTTTATTTAGATGTATTGTGTTTATGCAAACATTGTTGATAAATCCTGACAAAAAGAATCCACAAGTAGTTCCAGAATCAATTGCTCCACCTATAAAACCCAGTGCACTTCCTGCCCCCATATTATTTGCAGCAGTGTCTAGTAATTCAGTTGTTTCAAGTATTTTGTTTTGATTTTTTGTGTAATAAAATATTACTGCTTTTTTACTGTCGGTTTTGAAACTTGACTGCATTTTTAGTAAAGCTTTTTCTTCTCTGGCCTTCTCTGCTGAGAATTCTTCATTTTCTGTTTCGCTAATAAAATACTGTAAGTAAGTATAATCCACGCCAGGCATCTCTGTTCTTGAAAGGAATAATTGAAAATCATTTATCAAAATATCTTTCTCCTCAAAATCAAGTAAGTAGCAAACTCTACAATCAGTTACCTCAGCACCATACAAATCTGCTTGTCCTTTCTTCCAAGTTTTCCAACAGGATTTCATGTTTTCTGCCATAAGAAATTTTACTTCTTCAACGTTTTTGCTGACAATTGTTTGGTTGACAGTCTCGCATCTGATAGGTTTAAGATTTTTCCCACGGGATGCTTCTTTTGTGAATATATGAGATATGACTTCTCTTTCACAAGCACCATTTTGAATAACATCAATGGTTCTGTTTCCTATGTTTCCTGCAAACGCATATGCAACCGCTAAGAATATTATTACAATTATAAAAACAACCATGTAGTGTGGAACTACTCTTTGTCCTTTACGCATCTTAAATCATTATTTGAAAGGGTTGTATGGTAATGTCCTTCCTCCGCAAACCTCTCTTTTTTTATCTTCGCTTATGACATAAGTATTTAAGTCTCCTTCATTACGAACAATGTTTTTTCTTACAAACACAACGAAGTACTTTATATTGCTGTCAAAAACTGGATCAGTATTAATATTATGTTTAATGGCGAATTCTTCCCAACAATTCTCGCCCCAATAATATTCGTCTGTGCAACTAGGAGGTCCTTCATGTTCTGCTAATAATTCATAGTATTTCTTTGCGCCTGTTTCTTGTTGAGATCCTGTTCCTAGATCAGAATCTTTCAAATGTTGTTTGAAACCACTGAACTTTTCAGGTGTGTCAAGATTAAATTCTATCTCTGAACAAATTCTACAACCAACCGCGTCTATGTTATCATTAAACCAGGATTTGTATGTTCCTTCACGCCAATCTCTTGGAACAAAAAAAGTGTCTATGGCGCCCCGTCCGAATTTTCTCCAACAGTCTACTATTTCATCAGCGATAACTTGGTTGACACGGTAATTAGTTAATGTTTTGTCAAGGTATTCTATATCTCTAGAAGGAATATCATCTCTGAAAATCTTGCCTGCTGTTTGATTAAATATGATTGTATATTTTGGACAGTTGTCATTCAAACTAGTTTCGTAATCCCAAAAACCAATTTCAAAGCTTCCAAGGGTATTTAGTAAAATATTTTTTTGACAGTCAAAATCTCTAACTGAGTCCATAACTACCGAATGTACTTGTCCTTGAAGTTGAGTGCCAGTGATTAATACAACTATTGCAACTATTCCCATAATTAACGTGTTTTTTGTTGTTTCAAATCCTTTTTTATTCATTTTCATATGATGGGTGTGCTCATTGTACCAAGCATGCTCCTAATAATAAAGAATATTATGAGTATTATGATTGCGAAGAATATTATCCTCTTCAAATAATCCATCTCAATTGATATTCCCATAGTAGAAAACCTGTTTTAAGATTATAAAAAACTTTCGTATCACTTGCAGATGTCCAGCCTTACAACTACGGTACCGGGATGTGGGTACAAACTGATTGGTTGGAATGCCGCGTTCTTTTCTGAATCATCCGAACATTCATGTTCCACATTTATATCCATTGTGGGCATCTCTACTATGAAATCAAATTTCTTCTGCCACACCATAAGAGTTTTGTTAGCAAGCGAATTCATTACTCCTTCAATATATGTACAAGTATCTGTGCCCCCACAACCTAATCTTCGATCAACGGCGCAATCTTGAATGAGATCTTCCATGGTGTATTTATTGCAGTTTGAACCCCCATTCATTTTCAGAAATGAAATAATAAAATTTGATGATAATTGATCATCTTCATATGTTCTTTGAACTTCTTTTTTAGGTTGACTGGCTTTGAAGGCCACAACGAAGAACATTCCCAGAGTCAAAAGTATAACTATAACTATCAGGCCCATTATTTCCATTTGTCCTTTTTTAGTGGAATTTCTCAATTGTTAATACTCCAAAATCATTTGAATCATCAACAGGATTGTACAAAACTATTGGCATGTATATGGTGCTTTTAGATGTCCAAGTATTGTTGCCAACATATAACTCCAAATTATTAGTGAATCCTGCGGCGTTCATTCTATCAATACTGATACGAGCCTTTCCAAATATTTCTCTATAATAAAAGTAATTTGTTTTGTCGTATCCATAATGACTCTCATTTATGATGTTTGAAAGAGATATAAATTTCAATAAATCAACACAACCATACTCTGCACCTCCGGCAAATGAACATTGTATTTCGGGTAAAGCATACACAACTTGAGAAAGTTTCACTGCATCTAGTTCTTCGAACAACACTTTTTGCTCACCAATACTAGATGATTTTACTTTGCCGTAGAATACAAAACCGAATGTTATCAAAACTATTATTATGATTATAACGGCAATGGATTCACCCATATGAATTTGTGCTTTACGTCTCATCTTAATATATTAAAGGACATTTTTTTGCCCTCATAAGATTATCATTGTCTTGTTCTAAGTTCGCAGAATTTTGATATATTGCAACTGTATTAGCAAGTGTGGGGTTATTAGTTATTGTTTGTATTTCGTCGAGTGCCCAACTATAAAATGTTCTGCAACTAATATCTGTCACACTACTACTCAGATTTTCAATTCTATTTTGATTTAATGTCATCAGAGTGTTTAATCTTTGGAATGATTTGTTCATAGTACACTCATAAAAAGCTGCATCTTCAGAAAATATCGCGCCGAATAAAGATTCTTTTTTCAAAAACTTATGTGTTTTGTCGTCGTCAAATGTTATCTCTCCATAAGAATCTATGTCGGTTGTATTAATTGTAATTTTGTGAACTTTGTTAGCTCGCATATGTACATTAATGCCATCATGCTCATTACCAACAAACTCTATTATTTTGTAGGAATCATAATTGAGTTCTTCTAACTCTGCATCTTGATCAACCAGCATTTTTGTAATGTTTGAAGGTAATTCATCATATAATTCTTCTGCGGAGCCACCCAAATCCTTCACTACAATAAACAGCGTTCTCTTAGTTGTTAAATACTGAAAAAATCCGATCCTAAAAGGCAAATCCCAACTTCTTGTCCAACTAATAAGTTCGTGACCTCGAAGTTTTGATTGTGAAAAAATTATGTCATAAGGAGTGTCTTTTTTTACTCCATTTCCAATATCGTAAAAAGATATGTCTGGCTCACAGACAAATTCAATTGTGATATCAGGCATTTGTATCAATTTCAAACTCCCGCTGCTTTGCTCGGAACTCTTTATGACTGTGTCAAGATTATTAATTAGTGCTCCTGCCAATTCAAAATTAGCATCTTTGGTTTGAGATTGAACAATCATTACAAAGAATAATAAAATTACTGCGCCAACTATGAATACAAATATCCAATTAAGTTGAATGCTAATCTGTGCTTTTTTCATCAGTCCGCACCGATTCTTGTTTTCTTACCAAGACCTTCAAATTTAAGATAGAACTTGCCACCCCTACTTTGAATGCATAAAACGTCTTCATTCAGTGATATCTGAGATACAAAACCTACAGGTTCCGTCACGTCATCATTAACCAAAAAAATATTATCTTCAATACCATTCCACACACTATCTTCAATTATTGGATTATCTGGAAATGATATGTGCTTATTCTCATCAATCGCACTAGTATTGGCAAAACAAAGAGTGGTAAATGAACAAGGTGTGCTCAAAATTTTTTTATGTACGTCGCCATAATCAGAAAAAGATTCAATTTTGGATTCAAGATCGCTTGCAAAAGTTGCTCTTTCAACATCACAACCCTGACCCATTAATCCACCAATGGATTTGTATCCAAGCAACAAAATGAGTCCAACCACTATTATTGTTAATATGTAAATAAATACGTGTTGAACTTGTCCTTTCATTTTCCCGTTAACTCAAGCTCTTTTAGCAATTCAGACACTTCTTTCTTTGTCAATAATTCTGTGTCTAGGAATTCAAAAAGAATCTCTGCAACTGTTTGCTTAGAGAGTTTTCCTTTTGTTAATAATTCTGATAATATGGCTTTAAAAACATTTGCATCGATTTGTTTCTTTGAAGTAACGTTGGCAAAAACTTTCAATATATCGGCACTCGAAACCTCTTTTTTATCAACAGCTTTTTTGACTTCTTCATGATCTTTTCCGGCCAATGCAGCTAGTTTCTTAAAAATATCATCTGATTCTAAAACAATATTTTCATCTTCTTCTGTTTTTTCATCTTCTAATTTTAAGGGGAGTTTTTCTTCTTCTTCAAGTTCTATTTTTTTCTCTTCTTCTTTCTCTTTAACTGCAAAATGTTCTTCAGATTCCTCATCTACAGATGCTTGTTTTTTTATCAACTCTAATTCTTGGAACACATCTTTTCCAAGGTTTTCTTTCTCAAGATTTTCCTCTTTTTCTTTGAGTGTAGATACATCCACATACTCATCTTCTTTTTTAGTTTCACCTTTTTTGGGTTCTTTATTAAAAGTTTTTTTGGCTGCTTCTTCAGTTTTTGAGTCTATTTTGAAGTGCTCGTTCTTCCTAGGTTCTGAACGTTTGAATTTACTGAAGATTTCTTTTCTTTTTTCTTTTCTAACATCGCTTTTCTTTTCAAAAGTACTTTCTTCCCATTCCTTGGTTTTCTTTTCTTCAGCGCTAGGCTCCATTATTGGTTTTAACCCTTTATTATCAATCAATCTTGGTGACGCAAAACCTTGTTTTTTCTTTTTGTTCTCTAAAATTAAGTATATAATACCAAATATAACGAATATTAACCCCACTACCATGAAAATCATTGGAATAATACTTTTTCCTTCCTCATCAGTCTCCATCATACTTGGTGGAGTATCATCTGTTCTTTTTCTAGGACTGTTTTTATCTCTAGGATCAGAACCCGCTCTAAACTCTTCTAAGTTTGTCAACTCATCTCCATCAGGATCTTCATCTGCATCTGAAGGATCTGCTGGTTTCAACTCGTATTGTATTTCCCAGTAATCAGGCATGCCATCACCATCGCTATCAATATCTAAGTCTTCAGAACAAAAATTATTTTTACATATGCCTGAAATACAATCACCATCTCCAGAGCATATAAATCCTGCTTCGCATTGCTCACAATCTCCACCACAGTCAATATCTGTTTCATAACCATCTTTGTGAAGATTATTACAAGACGGTTCTATACACTGACCAATTAAAGGATCACAGGCTTTGCTAATACAATCATTATTACTTGTACAAGCTGCTGCTGCTCCGCAAGGAGGGCAATCACCACCACAATCAATATCTGTTTCTGTATCATCTGGTAATTCGTTAAAGCAATGAATTGGGTACGCTTCTTCAGGCGTTAAGAATTCTACGAACTCAGAGCCAGATGCATTATTGCCTTTAGTATCATAAACTGTCCAGCAAAATGTTTGATCTTCTGTTGTAATAATACTATTAGTTATCAACTCTGTCCAAGCAACAACACAACTATCTGCACCGCCAGCCAAGCCATATGTAAAGCTATTTTTACATCCTGATCCAGAATCAAAACACTGAACATCTATAAGCATTCCTTCACTAGTAGCTCTTGTTTCAATAGATGTTGTGGGTGGGTTAAAGTCACATTCTGAGGATGAAGAGCTCTTTGCGATAATAGTTGTTTCATCTTCTTCATAATTGCCTGCATTGTCATAAGCTGCAACACTAATTCTATAGGTTTCATTTTCTGATAGTTCAACACTTTTACTAAAAGTAGAACCAGAAGAACCTTCTCCTATAATCTCCGCTCCAAGAACTATAGTATAATTATAATAGTCTATACCACTAATCTCATCCTCTGCTGAGAAAGTTCCACTAATAGTTGATAATGAACAAGTTGGATCTTGCACATCAACAGTTAAGTTTTCAGGATCAGTTCTATCAACAGTGAATGAAAAACTCTTTCTTTGATCACCGTATCCAACACACCTGGTTTCATAAGAATATTCTCCCTCATCCAATAATCCTAGTTCAACAGAATATATTTTATTGCTGTAAATAGTCGTAAAATTTTGATTTGGTGAAGATTCACCATACTTGCATCCTCCAAGAGTTTGAATACTAGTTTCAATTTCAAACTCAGTTGAATCATCATTTGTATATTCTCCAGGTTCATTCATCACAATTGCAAATTCTTCGTTGAAAGCAACTGTTAAAGTAGCTGTTTGAAGAGCTGATTCAAAACCAGCAAGATTTGTGCAGCGTATATCATATTGGAATGATTCTTGTTGGAAAAGCAATGCTCCTTCCCTAAGAGCCAAATCTGAGAAGTCCAATGCTAAAGTATGTTCTTTTTTATAAGCAGAGAAATTTTCAAGGTCATAGCCTTCAAATGTTTTGTATTCTCCGTTTTCTGTGTAACTACAAATACTTCTATCACTGCTCAAAACCGTTAGTGTGGCCATAGGCTCTTGTGGATCAGTAATAGGATTGGGAGTTATAGAAACTCCCAAAACTGGTGGTGATGGATCATTAGCAATATATAAGGATTTTGGATGAATCAAATTATTTTCATCAACACATTTCACATGAAAAGTTCTATGAAATCCATCTTCATCAGGTGATTCATCAAACAATGAAAAACTATTGTCAGTATTAATTCCTAAGATTGTGTGGTTGGTTCCTTCATCAACATCAAATAATAAGTGAAAATTATCCATTTGTGGTGGTTCAACAAAGAACATACTATATTTACACTCAGAATCACTTCCAGTAGTGATTTCAACGTCAAAGACTTCTTCAGATGAAACACCCAAATGAGGGGAAGTAATATCTATACTCATATATGGTGCCTCAACTGTAAATGGTTGGACTACCTGACTTGGATTGCCCATCCCGTCTTGAGATATAATATATAAAGTGTAATCTCCATTCATTAAATACTCTTCTGCAAACATGTTAAAAGTTGTGTTGTCAGCAGAAGAATAGCTTACATTAAACTCATCAGGGAGTTTCCAGATATAAGCCATATGAATTGTTACTGGTTCATCATATTCAACGATTATTTCTGGATATGCGTTTGTAACATTTATAGGTCCTTTTTCATAAATAGGCATGGCTGTAGTCAATAAACTAGCTAATACTAATAATACACCTAGCACCCATAACTTTTTCATATTTATTCGCTAGCCAAGAATGTAATCTCCGGCTCATGTGGCGCTTCAAGATCCAAGAGTATATACAACGAACTGGTTGTTTGCCAACCAGAGTAATCTGTCAACGTTAAAATAATTGTGTTTAGCGTCTCAAAAGAATTACTCCCATTAACAATTAAGTTAAACTCAAAAATATCGTCTCCCGGTAATCTTTGTATGCAATTTTCAACACCACCTGTGCATTCATAGATACAGTTGACCTCACCTCCTCCTGTTTGTTGATAACACAATGCGTTAGTGTCATCATCAACAATGCCTCTAATAATTATTTCTCTTTGTCCAACAGTTCCATTCGCAGTATTAGGAATTAGGAATCCTCTGTCGGCTTCTAATGATGTGATAAGTATAGCTGGTGGAGACATATCAAGTGTTACAGTTGTTGTTCCACTTGTTTGATGTCCTGCATAATCTTCAAGAGTTACATAAATGGTTTTTAAACCTTCATTACCCCATTCAAAGTCCGCAGGAATAATAATTAAGTATTCGTTATCAATTCTTTCTGTTTGCAATATTCTTTCTTGTCCTTGAACCTCAACCTGAGCTAATAAATCAAATTGTTCATTTGTAACATCTGCAAATATTGCCACTGGTTCATTTGGTTGCAAGTATAAATTCTCGGGTTGAAGAGTGAATGAAGGTGCAGTATTGTCAACTATTATTGACAAGGCGTTTCCAGACACATCGTGTGAAAATATTCCTGCAGGGCCAAGACTTCCATTTGGAAATATCTTTGTAGCTGAAGCAGTAAAGGAATATAATCCCTCTACCAATGCATTGTTAAAACTGCAACTAAACAAATTATTAGTAATTGAATCTTCTAAGCAAGTAATGGTTGCAGAAGTTACATAATCCGTTAGTGTTACAACTGGAGTTGTAATATCAAGAGACTCTATGGATCCATTTGAGTTCATAGTGAAATCTAACAAAAATACTGGTTGATTATTATCAATCACTGTTCTTTTTGCAGAGTCAATATTATCTGCGGTTGCATCGTTAACAGAAAATGATGGTGTACTAGGAATTCTTCCGTCAACTACAAATAAAAGATTTCCATCAAAAAACTCTGAAGTATCTATTTTGTTTCCAGCATTATCTTCTACATTTATTGAAACATTGTAAGCAGCATTTTCCCACCCACTTTCTGGAACATATTCTAATTTGTATTCTCTATAATCGCCAGCGGTTTGTAATTCTGTTAAAACTAAGCCATTGTCAAGGGTTTTTACGTAAGGAACTTCATCTTGATAAATTGTGAATCTTAATGAATCTTCTTTCAAACCAGAGCCACCAATTTGTTCTTTAAATTCAATAATTATTGGTTGGTTATCTTGTATTGATCCGCTTGAAGGGTTAATGTAAGTTGCAATGGGTGCGGCAGTATCTACAAATAATAAAATTTCTTCAGATAGACCAACATTTAGTGAATCATTCAGTCCCAACACTAGAGAGTAAAGATTGTCGCCTGCTGGTGAATATTCCAATGAAATTTCTTTTCCAAACCACTGATAGTAATGGCTGTTATTAAACAGATAAACATCCATGCCTGCAGTTAAATCTTCTTGTAAGCTTGGAGTGAAATTGATTCTATGACCAAGACTTGGTCCTAAGAAAGTTGATTCTATTATTAAGTAAAATTTACCATAATTCTCATAATCTGTTCTTCCGATATTGTCACTTAATCCGTGGAAGTTAACATAAGTTCCAGGTGCCCAATTACTGGTGAGCATCTGAGTAGTATTGATCATGACATAATCTGATCCTTTGGCAGTATTTTGTTTCAGCGTTTTTTTATTCAAGCCCCATTCTACTCCATCTGAAGTTAGTTGGTTGTAAATGTATCTTGGAACAAAACCATCATAGACTCCTTCAATTAAGAAGAATAAGATTTCTCCCTGCATTTCTTCACTGTAACCAGTGATGAAAAGTTGTGGTTCTCTGATTATATGAATATTATTATATACATCATCATCAGCAGATGTAAATTCTTCATAGAACACAAACGGATACCAATAATCATAAGCATCCTTGTATCCAAGTCCACTACCCATTGGAATGTCCTGATAAACTAGTGGATTAAAAATAGGTGTTGCAAAAGGAGCTGGAGGACCTATTGTGTAAAAATTCTTTTCAATAAACTCTGTGATTTGCATTCCATGAGTATCTTCTACTGCAACAGTGAAAGTTAAATGTCCTTGTTGATCGTAGAATAATCCAGAATCCAAAGTCATAAAGACTGAGAAGTCATATTCATTAAGATCATTTGGAACTTGATTAACCATTGCTATTGGTTCGGATGTTGATCCATCACCATAATAGATAATATATGATAATCTTGCAACGCCTGCAATTGATTTTGTTGAAGTAAATGTTAATTTGTAAGTACCATATGTTAAAGTATCAACTGATACATTATTCTTAGTAACAATCAATTCTAATGTTGCAGGATTAGGATCTATTAGAACTGTGAAGTTCCTCCTTGTTTCTTTATTTTTATTGAATTCATCAGATGAATCCTTGGATTGGAAATAAATTGGGTGATTTGTTTCTTCTTCATCATCATATTCAACAGTATACTCTCTTGTTTGACCGGTAGGTTCCAATATACACGCTTCTTCATCACAGAAGAATATCTGCTCACATCCAAAAGAACCATCCCAATACTCAGTTTCCATTCTTTGAACATTTCCATTGTGATCAAAGAAGTAGGGTTGCTCTTCACACGAAAATTCTAACTCAATGTCTTGGTAATATCTGTCGAATTCTAAGGTGCCAATATCATCCAATGGATCAGGAGATAATCTGTTAATCATTGTAATTGGTGGTATTCTATCAACTGATAAAACAATCCAATCACCATCATTTCCTTCAGTCACATTCCATACTGTGCCATCTTCAAGTGAGATATTACATGCAGTAAATAATCTGTAAACACCTGAATAAGAAAAGTTTATATTTTTGTAATGGTGGTTTCCATTGTTTGTATCAAATACTCCTTGGTATCTGTGTGCTTCTTGATCTTCAATTTCATTAGTCATGTTTGAAAATCTGAAAGTCTCAGTGCTGTATCGGCATTCTGCAAAATTAGTTGTGTTAACAGATATTTTGTGTTCTCGATTGTAAAATTTATTTTCAAATGGATATACTCCGTTAATGCTGCTGTCAGCTTCAACCTTTATGTATACTGTTTCGTTGTTTGCACGGTTGTTATTATCATCAACACAGTTAAGATTAAAAGTGTATAATCCATCTTCTAATGGCTCATAATCAATCAAAAACTCCGTACCATAAGAACCATTGACTATTGGCGTTTGTATGTTGCCTTGGTGGTCTGTTAAGTTGATAGAACAAGTTACAAATTCATCAAATACAAAACTTGTCTGTAATATACTCAGGCTAGTTATCTCTGCAGATTCATAATAATATTCAAAATCAATCAGAGAAGGTTTTTTTGCATCAACGTTTATGGTCACGGTTTTCACAGCTTCCAAATTTTTGGCTGCATCCGCAGAATAATAATTTAACAAGTAAGTGTCAATCTGATTATTAGACTCAAGAAAAGTCTTGTTAATATAAAGAACGTCACCCACCAACTCTGCTTCCTCATCGTATAGTTCTGCTATCTCGCAAGGAGCAGCATTCTGAGATAAACAGTAATAAGTAGTAATATTTCCTGCTTCATAGACATTATCTGAAACTAGAAGAGGAATCTCAAGTAACCTTCCAAAGGTGTCTCCATCAACAACATCCATTGTTGTAACAGGAGATTCAAAATCTTTCTTACAAATAAGATCTGCATCTTGGCAATCTATCTTTCCAATCTCCAATGGACCAGGTATGCTGTCTGCATTATCATCCGCATCTCTATAACATCTTCCAGCCCCGCCATCCCATTTACATTTGCTAAAATTGAAGTGGTCATCGCTAAATGTAGGATTATTCATTGGGTCCAAACTAAAAACTTGATCTCCCGTACAAGCGGTTGCATCATCATATTCTTCACAAGTAATATCTGCGAATCCATAACAAGCCGTTGTTGAATCATCAGGAAAATAAGCATTGTAATCAGAATAATAGCAGTCGCCGAATAAGTTACAAAGATCAAAATTACAAACGGGGAAGATAGGGTTTTCTTCAGTAGTACATAAGCCGCATTCCTGTAAGTCTAAATCTTTTGGATGACAAACACCCAAACCAAAATCTGAGTCTGCTTCAAAAGAAGACCATTCGCAACCAAAAGTTTCATCTTCTAAGAATTTACCACAAGGATTGGCCGCTATACATGTATCAGCTGCTTTGTAATCATAACAACTATCGACATCCGAACAACTCTGAAGCATATCAACACTCTTGGTCGTTTGTTCCATAAAACAAACCTTGTCATTCTTCAACAAAGCACAAGAATAAGTTGTTGGATTTGAGCTTACATCGGCTGTATATGTAACCCAGAAATCTGTGAAACCACTAGTTCCCAAGTCCAATGAGAATTGCCCGAACATACCATAAAAACTATTACAATCCTGGCAAGCTCCAGAACCAACGCAGAAAGCATCATCGTTAATATCTACAGGTTGATAACAGTCGCCTGCACACGAAGCATTTGTTAATGCATTGTTTGTATCACAGTGGAATCTTTCATTAAGCCCAGTTAAACAAAAATAATTTCTTCTTGGTTGGAAACAATCACTATCTCCAGAAATTATGTCTATAGAATCTGATGATTCTTCATCACCATTTTGATAAAAAAGAGACACATAATAAGTGTATAATATATTTGCAGACACATCATCATCAAAATGTGTTACTGAAGTTTCGAATGTAATTCCTTCACTAGGTCTGGAAAAAAACGAGCTGCCTTCTTCACAACTCTCACCAATACATCTATAGATTTTGAGATAATCCCATTCACTTGTACAGTCAGAATTTGTAGGTAAATCCCAAGTTAGTCTAATCTTATTAGTTTCCGGAATGTGACCAATGCCTAAATTCATTGGAGCAAGCTGGTCAGTATTACAGGGAGGAATACAATTACACTGGTTGTCACAACCAATAGAGCTTTCAGGACAAATAGTTTCCCAATAATTAGTAGGGTCAAAATCAAAGTCAACGTTTGGATCACACGATTCGACAGCTTGTCTGGTTCCATCAACAACGCAACCAGTTTGAACATTCCAACTACAATCATTATGACAAGTGTCATAATCAATGGTGTTACCATCATCACATTGTTCATGACTTTGAACTTCACCATCACCACAACAATCAGGGCCACTACAACAAGTAAATGGATCTTGTAAGGAACAATAATTACAGTAGTCACTAGAAGTCCAGGCGCTTACACCAGGACCACACCATTGACTTGAATCAATGTCACAGTTATAACCACAATCAGGATCTTCTCCCGGACCACAGTTTACAGGACATTCACCATTACAAGCACTATCGGATTCACAAGGTCTGTTAATACAATCTGCATCATAAGAACACAAAGCACAATACGCATCAAGTTCTCCTGATTCTGAAATATCATACATTAACCAAACAGATTCTGCAGTACAATAAGCATTAGCAGTAGTTGAACATTCTTGGTAAGTGCAATCTTGTTCAGTTATATCAATTGCTTCACAAGAATCAACCGCTGCGTTGCAACCAACATAGCAAAGGTATCCTGCGGCACAATCATAACCACTTGAAGGAGAGCCATCTACACACTCAGAATTAGATCCGCAGCAAATGCCAGGACATTCTGGAAGTTCAACGTCACATGTAATTGTGAAATTCAAAAAATAATTATCTATGAATGGAATATTTGTACTGGATTCAACACAGTTAGGTGCTCCGGCTCTTACAGTAATTGAATCAGACTCGGGGATAATAAGAGAATAAAAACCATTTGAATCAGTGTATTCGGTGAATGAACCGGCAATAACACTTGCACCACTCACAGTGTCTCCATGTGTATCAAACACATAACCTGATAAAAGATAACTATTGAAACTAGGTGCACACACAGAACTCGCTTCACAAGAAGTTTGGTCAGCAAAGACATTTATGCTAGGATCAGAAGCACAGCAAAAACCTGCGTTAGCTAAAACATCTCCGCACATACAAGGCAAATCTATATTTTCATCTTCGCATGATAAGAACGAACAATCCTCTGCAGGTGCACATAACTGTGAACATTCATCATCATCAGCAGGGGTAGTACTAAAAGACAAGTAATTGTAAGTTTGACACTCAGTCTCATTAATACCATAATAATAACTGGCTGAAGGTTCATCTACACAACAGCAACCCTCGGGTTCAATTTGCGCAGAACTCAATCCGCTAAAAACTATAACGAGAAATAAGCTTACAAATAAAACCTTCTTCAACTCAAGCACCACCATCTTTTTCTAAGTTAATTTATATAGTACTACTATATATAGTTTTTGAAATTAATTAATTGTCCAACTACCACCTGAACAAATGTCATTTACTCCATCACCATTAACATCTTCTGTGTCTGTAGTATCTACATAGCAATTCTCATTAAAAGTACAATCATTGGAATTGTAACAGCAAAATTCTTGAGAGTAAGCGTTTGCCGCTTTGAAAGTTTCATCATCATCTCCACAACATCTTTTGTCTTGAGGAAGCCAAGTTGAATTGTAAACAAAACCATTTCCTGCGCAACCAGGTGCACTCTTGCAAATGTTATAAAATTCGTCAGGATCATAATTTCTTTCCGCACATGTTTCTTTAACTTGAGGCGTAAATCTGTCAATGTGTTCATTGGAAGCATAATACTCTATAAATACGCAATCGGACCCTGGACAATCAACACACCTCTCTGTTAAAGCACCTATTGGTTCAACAAAATCCAGGATGCATCCTTCGCCGCATTTTCCTTCCGCGCCATTAGTACATTGAGAATTATCGAGTGGTTCATCTCCACCATCTCCATCAGTTGCAGGTAAATCTGTTCTGCAATCTTCACAAGTTGAAGTAATAGTTTTTGTACAACCGCCAGCTCCGTCACACGTAGCATTACAAAAGTATTCTCCACCCACATTGTATTGTCCAGTGCCACCAACCAAAGTAGAGCAAGCTTCTTCGTGTTCACAACTACCAGTACCACCAAGATCAAATGCTAATTCAAAAGTTGTATATTCATAGTTTTCGCAACCAAGATTATTTCTAGTTGTAGGAAAAGTAGATCTATAATCTAAATCTGGCCCAACACATCTTTCTTCTAACCCTGCAACGAAATTAGGACAAGCATGAATTGTGATTGTTTGTTCTGCAGGACCTTTACAAACATTTCCTCTACTACCATCACATTCTCTTGTAAAACTTCTTTCGAAAATATCATTAGTTCTATCATCTGAATTAGCCAGACCATCCATCCCAAATTCAATCCAATTATTATTGATTTCAGCTTCAGGATTGTACGTGCCCCAAGAAAACTTGTTCAGATCTAAATTAAAATAACTACCATAATCTGTATATTCATAACAATTAATGCCTGATACAACTTCAAAGTTATCATTGCAACAAGTATGGTCTGCTTGGAAAGGAAGAGAATTATCCACATAATCAACCATTCCATTATCCTCACTAAAATCATTGTATGGATAAGGTGCTGCATCATCTCTATGTGGTAAACATTCATGAACAACTATTGGGAAAACTGAAGCAGTTGTCCAAGTCTCAACTCCGTTGTCATCAAATTTACCTCTCAAGGTTATATTATGGCTTAAGAAAACCTCAAATATTTCACTATCAATCGTTTCAATATTGGGTGCATCTGTTGGGATTATTGTTTGAGCCATATCTGTGATTATATTGAAAGGTTCTGCTTCATCAGCCCATTCAAATTCTAATATGTTAGTAAAGTAAGACATTGCCACTGCATCTAAAATATAAGGGTCTTCCAAAGAAGCATTTCTAGATCCAACATCGATAAAAGGATTGGTTCCAGAAGGAATGACAACTGGTATATCTGTAACCATTATAGAAATATTTTGAAAATCTTCTAATCCTTGTTCATCTCTTACATGAACTAATGTGTAATGCAACCCCATATCTTGTCTTGAAGTTCTATAACTGGCATTTTGCCAAGTATCTTTGTAAACTTGAGATTGACTCCAGTTTTTAACTTCCATTTCTTCGTTTTCAACAAATAACGCTGGGTTGTTTTGACACGCAACTATGTTGACTGCACAACCAGTTTCATCAAAAGAACTGTTAATATCTTCCTTCCAGCCAGAATAATAATATGACACAAAGTTTTCGTCAGGATCTTTACCAAAAGGATCAATCCTAATTTCTTGCCCTTCTCTAACAACTATATCATATTTTTGCCCAGATTTAATCCAGTCAACTACAGGTGCTCTATTCTTAACATAAAATAAGAACACAAGGGGACTTCCTCTAATGGTTGTTTTGTTGTCAACCATCTGGAACAAATCATCGTATATACCTGTGCTGCAACCAACGCAAGGATTAGAAACTCTCAAAAGAGATATTGCTTGGTCCCAACCCATAAAAGTATTATCATAACCGCTTTCAATATCAAAGTTAATATCTTTGTACTCCTTTTGAAGTAAACTCTGAATATATTCATAAAACTGTTTAAACCGAATATCTCTCTTTGAATCAAATGATGCATGAGTCTTAAATCTTGATCTCCTGAGTTGAACATATAAAGGGTATTGAACGCTCGCAATAAAGTATTCGTCGGCAAACGTAACGGTTGTATTGGGTTCATTCAAAACAGATATGTTATAACCATAATTTTCAAAGACGGTGAAATCAACACAACTTTTAATTGCGTTAGAAATATACGTTTCTAACTGTACTTGAACACTATTGTCGCCGTATCCAAATTTACAACTTCCAAACCTGTAAAAACTTTGATTATTTCCTGTCACGTTTATTCTGTTACTTCCAGTAGGATCACAAAGAGGTGGAAGTGAAAAAACACCGAATGCTCCAGTATCAGAACCGCATAAACCAGTAAGCACACTCTTATTATGATACTTTGATTTAATCATATCCAAGCTAGTATTAAAAAAAGGGTAACCAGGTAAAGAAAGATATAAACAACTAGAATTTAAATTAGGAAGAATACCATAAGATACATTAGAACTATTATAAAAACTAATATTGTGAAAAGACTGAGAAAAATTGAAAGTTAAATAATTCTTTCCTAAATCAGCTGGATTAGGATCTGGAAAACTTCCACCTTGACTAGTGTAAAGCCTACCTCCTTGTAAAGATAGAAGATATATGGCATCATCACCAATTCTATCAAGACAGCTCTCAACATAAATATTAATATTGCTACTTTCAATAGCTTCCCGTACAACTATTTCGGCCTGAGTTTGTAATTGTCCTTGCAAAATCGTGCTTCGAGCAAAAAGCAAAAAAGCGAATGTAACAATTAACACAAATCCGAGAATAATAAATATTGTGATCTGACCCCTTTTTTTGCTCATAACTATAGATTAGACTATTGGATATATAAAAATTATCATATAAATGACAAAAGTTTCCAAAAGGTTTATAAATTGAACATTGTTCCATCAAGATATTATCCGAGTGAATAGCGCATAGGGTGACGAAAAGCTATTTCTCTCAAAAATACAAAAAAATGGTACAAGAATTTCAACACATAATAAGGATTGCAAACACAGACTTGGTAGGAAACAAAGCTATTCTATACGGTATGAAAAAAATCAAAGGTGTAGATGTAATGATTGCAAATGCAGCATGTTCACTGGCCGGCGTAGATAAAACAAAGAAAGCAGGAAACCTTTCGAGCGCGGAAGCAGAAAGACTAACAAATGTTCTACAAAATTTAGTGAAGAGTGGAGTTCCAGAATGGATGTTGAATAGAAGAAAAAATCCTGAAACAGGAGAAGAATCACATCTTATTGGACCAGAACTACAATTTGCAAAAGATAATGATATTAAAAAATTAAAGAAAACAAAATCTTACAGAGGACTCAGACTTCAATGGGGTTTACCTGTAAGAGGACAAAGAACTAAATCCAATTTCAGAAAAAATAAAGGAAAAGGCTCTCTAGGAGTAAAGAGGAAAAAGTAAAATGGGCGATCCAAGAAAAATTAGGCGAAAATACGATACACCATCACATCCATGGCAGAAAACCAGGATAGAAGGAGAAATAATCCTTAAAAGAGAATATGGCCTAAAAAACAAACAAGAAATTTGGAGATTAACTTCACAACTAAAAGCCTTTAAAGGTCAACTAAAAAGATTGAACGCTTTAGGCGGTGCTCAAGCCGACAAAGAAAAAGAGCAATTAAGAAACAAATTATTATCATTAGGACTAATAACAAAAACGGACCCATTAGAAACTGTACTAGGACTAGAAACAAAAGACTTAATGGAACGAAGATTGCAAACAGTCCTATGCAGAAAAAATCTTGCGCGAACAACAACTCAAGCGAGACAATTCATAGTTCATAGACATATAACTGTTGCAGGGAAAAAAGTAACTGTACCTTCATACTTAGTAAAAGTTGACGAAGAAGATAGCATAGCATTTGTGCAATCATCATCACTGGCAGATCCAATGCATCCAGAAAGATACGAAGAAATGCCTAAAGAAAAAGAAGTCAAGAAAAGAGTTCCAAAGGAAGAAGAAGAAGTTGCGGCTTTTGAAGAAGTGCCAAAAGATGAAGAGCAATTAGCAAAAGATTTAACCAAGAAAGAGCAAGAAAAAGCTAAAGAAGCAAAATCTGGAGCAGCACCAGAAAAAACAGATGAGAAAGAATCTGAAAAGAAAGGTGAACAGAAATGAGAGACTCAAACACCAGATGGGGTGTAGCGCACATATATTCTTCATATAACAATACGATAATTCATATAACAGATATAACAGGAAATGAAACAATCACACTATCAAGTGGAGGGCAAGTAGTCAAAGCAGACAGACTAGAATCAAGTCCAACAGCCGCAATGACTGCAGCTAAGAAAGCAGCAGAAATTTGCTTGGACAAAGGAATAAACGGACTTCACGTAAAAATCAAAGCTCCAGGCGGTCACAACGGACCAATGAACCCAGGACCAGGAGCACAAGCAGCAATCAGAGCATTATCAAGAAAAGGATTAAAAATAGGCTTTATAGAAGATGTAACACCAATTCCGCACGGTGGATGTAGAAAGAAAGGCGGAAGAAGAGGGAGGCGAGTATAAATGGAACTAAAAATGCTTTCAAAAAATAAGACTCAAATAAAATTTCTAGTAAAAGGAATAAACCACGCATACGCAAACACCCTAAGAAGACTGGTAATGTCAGAAGTCCCAACATTGGCAATTGAAGAAGTGGATTTCAAAACAAACAACTCAATATTATACGACGAAATCGTTGCACACAGACTAGGATTAGTACCATTAAAAACTGATCCGAAATTAGCAGACGAAAAAACACAAGTCAAATTTACACTCAAAGCAAAAGGACCAGGATTTATACATGCATCAGACATAAAATCCAAAGATGCCAAATGTAAACCAGTACATCCAAACATGCCGATCGTGAAATTACTAGAAAAACAAGAAATACAACTAGAAGCAACCGCGACATTAGGTACTGGCAAAGAACATATGAAATGGAGTCCTGGATTAGCATTCTTCGTTCAAGAACCAGTACTTAAAATTAATAACAAAAGTTCAAAATTAGCAGAATTTAAGGATAAATACCCGCCACAAGCATTTGACAAAAAAGGATTACTGGTTGAAAAAAACATAATGGAACTAGACCTAGTTGATGCATGCGATGGAGTATGCGAAGACATAGTGAAGGTTGAATACAGCAACACAAATTTTATATTCACATTAGAAACGTGGGGACAAATGGATTGCACAACCATAATCACAACCGCTATAGACATATTCAATAGTCAACTAACAGAGTTTTCAAAACTCATGAAGAAATAAAGCCCTCTCAACACTCGCGAGGGTGTCGGAGTTTGGTCAAACGACTACGGTTGAGGGCCGTAGGCCTTAGTGGCTGCGCGGGTTCGAATCCCGTCCCTCGCATACAACCAAAGGATAAAAATGAAACACGAACAACTAACACAACTGATTAGCGAACTCAAAAAGAATTCAATAGTCAATGATGTAAAAATCTGGAAGAGAGTTGCAACTGACTTAGAGAAACCTACAAGGATTCAAAGAACAGTTAATATCTATAAGATAGAACAAAACGCCAGACCAGATGAAATCATAGTTGTGCCAGGAAAAGTGTTAGGAACAGGTGAACTGACAAAAAAAGTCAAAGTAGCAGCATATAATTTCTCAGATTCAGCATACAAAAAAATCAAAGAAAAAGGAGATGCAATCTCCATACTTGAATTATTGAAAATAAACCCTAAAGGGAAGAAGGTGAGGATACTAGGATGATAGTCATAGACGGAACAAACCTAATACTTGGAAGACTTGCAACTCATGTAGCGAAAAAAGCATTATTAGGGGAAACAGTTAGTGTAATCAACTGCGAAAAAACCGTTATATCAGGAGAAAAGAAAGAAATTTTAGCTAGATATAGACAAAAAAGAGAACGAGGAGCTCCACTTGTAGGACCATACGTGCCAAGACAATCAGAAAGATTAGTCAAAAGAACAATTAGAGGAATGTTACCATACAAACAACCAAAAGGTAGAGAAGCATTCAAAAGAGTATTATGTTACAAAACAATTCCAAAAGAATTACAAGATAAAAAAGCAGAAACAATAAAAGAAGCAGATATTTCAAAAGTTGTACACGCAAAATATCTAACGATGAAAGATGTGTGCGCATTTTTAGGTGGAAAATGAAAGTTATACATGTATCAGGAAAAAGAAAACACGCGATTGCAAGAGTTACACTCAAACCAGGAAGCGGAAAAGTCAAAATAAACAACTTAAACATAGATCATCACGAACCAAAACTTGTTAGAATGAGAATAAAAGAACCATTAATATTAGCTAAAGACGTCGCAGACAAAGTAGATATCAGTATCAACTTGATTGGTGGAGGAGTAATGGGCCAAGCAGACGCAGCAAGACTGGCAATTGGAAGAGCGTTAGTAAAACACAATTCAAAATTAAAAGAACTATTCTTAGATTATGACAGACAACTATTAGTTGCAGACATTAGAAGAAAAGAATGTTCAAAACCAAATAGTCAAGGACAAGCCAGAGCAAAACGGCAGAAATCGTACAGGTGAACAAAAAATGATTATACCGATAAGATGCTTTTCATGTGGAAAACCAGTAGGACACCTATGGGAAGAATACCAAGAACGATTAAAGAAGAAAGAAGATCCAAAGAAAATCATGGATTCATTAGGATTAGAAAGATACTGCTGCAGAGCATTATTCCTGGGTCACGTAGATTTAATAGACACTGCGGCTCAATTCAAAAAGTTTTGAACTTTTTATTTGAAAATGTTATATAACTCAGCTAAAAACACATCATTGCTGCTGTTATAGAAAGCTCTCTATCAATTCTTGAGAGCTAAAGAAAAAATATATTAATCAGCAGACCAATAAGAAAAATAAAGATGATTGAAAACGAATTCAATAAGATTGCAAAGAAATGGCAGAAGAAATGGGTAGAAGCAAAAATATTCGAAGCAAAGAAAGACTCAAAAAAAGATAAGTTTTACTGTCTAGAAATGTACCCTTATCCATCAGGAAAATTGCATATGGGTCATCTAAGAAATTATTCTATAGGAGATGCTTTTTCACGTTATAAAAGAATGCAAGGATTTAATGTTCTTTATCCGATGGGATATGATTCCTTTGGTTTACCAGCAGAAAATGCAGCCATAAAAAACAAAGTTGATCCTGAAAAATGGACTAATGACAATATCAAAGAAATGCAGCGACAACAAAAACAATTAGGTTTAAGCTATGACTGGAGCAAAAAAGTTATGTCCCACGATCCAAATTACTTCAAATGGAACCAGTGGGTTTTCTTGAAATTCTTAGAAGAGGGATTAGCATATAAGGAAAAATCAGCTGTTAACTGGTGTCCAAAATGTGAAACTGTTCTAGCAAATGAACAAGTCAAGAATGGAGTGTGTTGGCGACACGAAACAACCGATGTACAACAAAAAGATCTTGAACAATGGTACTGGAAAACAACTGAGTATGCACAAGAATTATTGGATGATATTGATAAATTAAAAGATTGGCCAGAAAGAGTAAAAACTATGCAAAGAAATTGGATTGGAAGAAGTGAAGGAGTAGAAATATTCTTTCAACTAGAAAAATCTGATAAAATACTACCAGCCTACACCACTAGGTGTGATACCATTTACAGTGTAACATTCATAGTCATTGCTCCAGAACACCCATTAGTAATGGAATTAGTCAAAGGAACAAAATATGAGAAAGAAACAAAAAAAATTGTTGATGTGATTAGAAAACAAACCGAAATTGAAAGAACAAGCCCTGAAGGAAAAGATAAGATTGGATGTTTTCTAGGAAAATATGCTATTAATCCAGTAAATGGCGAGAAGGTTCCAATATATGTGGCGAACTTCGCACTTATGTATGGAACAGGCATAGTAATGGCTGATGCTCATGACCAAAGAGACTTTGAATTCGCAAAAAAATATGATATTCCACTAAAATTTGTAATAAGTTATGATGGATCAGAAATTAATCCAAAAAAAGCAACGAGAGCATATATTAACGATGGAATACTATACAACTCAGGAGATTTCTCAGGCATGCAAAACATGGATGCTTTGCCAGAGATGACTGATTGGATACACAAATCCAAATATGGGGAAAAAACTGTTAATTATAAACTACGGGATTGGTTAATATCAAGACAAAGATATTGGGGAACACCCATACCCATAATTTACTGTGATAAATGCGGAACAGTTCCCGTACCAATAAAAGATTTACCTGTAAAACTACCAAAAGATGTAGATTTCTCATCAGGTGGAAATCCACTTGAAACTAGCAAATCATTTCTTAATTGCAAATGTCCAAAATGTGGCGGAAAAGCCAGAAGAGAAACAGACACCATGGATACATTTGTAGACAGTAGCTGGTACTTCTTAAGATATTCAGATCCAGGAAACAATCAGAAAATATTTGATCCTGAAAACGTAAACTATTGGTTGCCAGTAGATCAATACATTGGAGGAATTGAACACGCAATTCTGCATTTACTATACGCCAGATTCTTTACCAAGGCATTACGAGATTTAGGATTGCACAAAATAGACGAGCCATTTCAGAGATTGCTATGTCAAGGAATGGTATTAAAAGATGGAATTAAGATGAGCAAAAGCGTCGGCAACGTAGTTGACCCTGGAGAAATAATAGGCGAATATGGACCTGATACAGCGCGTTTATTCATGTTATTCACTGCTCTGCCTGAAAAAGAACTTGAATGGTCAGACAAAGGCGTTGCTGGCAGCTACCGATTCTTGAAAAGAGTGTACAAACTATTAGAACCAACTGTTGAATATAGGAAAGATAAGAATAACAAAGATAAACATTTGATATCAAAGCTTCACAGCACCATAAAGATTGTAACAGAGTACATGGAAGAATTCAAACTTAGTTTAGCAATAGGGAAAATGATGGAGTTAGTTAATGAAATAAACTCATACACAGAAGAAAAAGTCCACAAAGAAATATACTTTGAAGTAGTAGAAAAATTAGTTCTATTAATTTGTCCATTTACACCACACATATCTGAAGAAATGTGGATGAAATTAGGACACAAAGATTTTTGCAGCAAAGAAAAATGGCCCTCTTATGATATGAAAAAGATTGATGCTAAAGCAGAGGCGTACGAAGAATTTGCTCATAATACAACTAGTGATATTTCAAAAGTAATAGCGCTAATAGGAATTAAGAAACCAAAAAAAATAACTTTGATAGTTTCAAATAAATGGAAATATAATTTCTTTAAAATATTAAAAGAAGAAATTGAAAAAACAAGGGATATAAAAGCTTTGTTTGGCATAGTAATGGGAGAAAAAGAATTGAAGAAACATGGACAAGACATCTCCAAGATGGTGCCTGCGCTTGTAAAAGATACTTCGAAAATGCCTAAAGAAGTTTTAGATCAAGAAACAGAAGTTAAAAGTTTAAAAGAACTTAAATCTAAACTAGAAACAGAATTTTCTTGCACTGTTCATATCGAAGTAGCAGATGGTTCTAAACAAGAAAAGGAAAAAACCGCTACCCCGGAAAACCCCGCCATAGTAATAGAATAAGAATGCTTTTTACTTCTTTAATTCTTCATGATACTTTCTTGCTTTTCGCTTCGCAAGAACGTAGATTATCCAAATAACCACAACTATTAGAATTAAGCTAAAAACTCTTGATAAGATTTCAACTAGTAAATCCATTGTTATCTCTTTTCTACTTTATATCCGCAAGAACTACATTTCCACAGCTCAAAGACATCTGTCTTAAAAGAGAATGGCAGTAATGTTCCCGTATCACATTTTGGACAATTTGGTAATAGACTCATAATGTTCACCTTAAATTAAAGTGCACGCCTGAAGGTGGACGAAAACATAAAGTCACAAGCGACCCTAACCTTTCCTCAGCCCTGCAACCCTCTAGGCACCGCGATTAAAACTTAGAGCTGCTTCATTCCTGATCTGACTCAGTTCATAAAAACCACGATCTTAGAGGACAAGACGTCGACAGTCCAGCCAGGACTTCTGGCTCAAGCAACGCCGCCCTTCAGGCTTCAACTCTGCCGTGCATCCCATTTGCAGTTACAGGTGAGGGCGAACCACCCAGTCTAGCAATAAAAGCGAACGAAATCGGCTTTTTAAATGTTTTCAGAATAATATTTATTTATGCGCGATAATTACTGTATGAGGTCCGACTAAGTGTTGCTTTTCAATATTTTTAAAACCAATATTTTCTAACCAAGTTTTTATTTCAGAAAAAGTATATGATCTTCCACCTTTGGTTTGCTTTAGCATGTTCAAACTAAACAAAGTAGGGAATAATGGGCCTGTTTTATCTTCGTTTAATAAGAATTCTGTTATGATAACAAGACCGTTTTCTTCTAGTTTTTCATAAACTTTTTTTAGTAAAAGATTATTTTGTTCCACAGAATTACTGTGAAGGATTTGTCCAAATAAAGCGATATCATGACTGGGAAATTCAACTTTAAAATAATCACCCTCTAAAGTTTCTATTTTATCTAAATTCCCTTCTCTTTTTACATATTCTAAGGTTGTTATACAAACAGCTGGTTGTTCAATCACAGTTGCTTTGAGATTTTCAAACTTGTTTGTTAAAATTATCGAAAATGCACCTGAACCGCCACCAATATCAAGCAAATGATTTTTATCATTAAAATCAATCAGTTTAGATAAAACTCTTGCAGGCGCTTGAGCATTATTATGCATTGCTCTTGTAAATCCTACTCTAGCCAATTCTTTTCTATTATCACCAGTATCAGGCAAACCAGTTTTAATTACTTCGTCTAATGCTTTAGTCGAATTATCTGATTCTTCATTCATGAGAATGAAATCTCCATAATACGCATTGGATGATTTTACCAGGAATTTTGAGGATATTGGTTTATTAAAATACAAATTCGCTTTTTTCTCAAGTAACTCCATTGCGACAAGAGTATTCAATAATCTTTCAAGAGGATCTAATTCTAATTTAAGTTCATCTGAAATTTTTTTTACATCTTGAATTTGTTCCACAACATTAAACACATTCAATTTAACAGCCGCTGTCAGAACTCTAAATGTCCATAGACTTGTCGTGATTGAAGATATTGGCTCTATTGTGATTTCATTATCCATAGTTTGCCTGAGCTCATGTAATTTAATAAAGCTTTCTGTTTTTATTTTTTAGTTCCTGAAAACTATTTCATTTAATATCATAATGTTTTTCCTTTGATTTCCGAAAATTTTATTAACTTCTTAGAATATATTTACTATTGGGGGATAGTTTTGAAGAATGCCATAATATTTCTGGGTACTGGAGGCGATTCTATAGTCGTCGGAAAACAAGTTAGAGCTTCTGGTGGAATAGTACTGCGATTTGGAGACAACCAGTTTCATATTGATCCAGGTCCAGGAGCAGTAGTAAGGGCGAAGCAGTATGATGTGAATCCTAGAGAGACAACAGCAATTTTAGTTTCTCATAATCATTTGAATCACGCAGCTGGTCTGAATTCATTGATATCAGCTATGACTTACTCAGGGATTGATAAAAGAGGAGTTTTGGCTTGTGATGAAGAAACCTTACACGGTTCTGTAAATGAGAACCCTTCTGTGTCTAAATATCATAAAGGACTTGTTGAAAGATTTATAGCTTTAAAACCTGGAATGAAGATAGGAATCAATGATGTTAATATAATAGCCACTAACGCCAAACACACAGATACATCAATCGGTTTTAAGTTCTACACAGAGAACTTTGTAGTTTCATACGTCTCAGATACGGATTACTGCAAAGAATTAGTTGAAGATCATCAAGATGCAGATGTTATTATCATTAATTGTAAATATCCATTGGGACTTACTCAGAAAGGTCATTTGAACTCTGAAGATGTAGTTAAATTTCTCGAGAAAGCAAAGCCAAAACTCGCTATTCTCACACATTTTGGCATAAAGATGCTAGACGCGGATCCAATATATGAGGCTCGAGAAATACAGAAAAAAATTAGTAATACTCAAGTTATAGCTGCCAAAGATGGATTGGTTGTTAACCCTGTTTCATATGCTTCTTCTTTGAAACAACGAAAATTAGATGCTTTCTAGCAAAATTTAAATATCTAGTTTCTAAAGTCTTTTTTGATGTTAGAATCAATTGCAGGATATTTGCAGCATAACGCGGGAGAAATAGCTGTGAGATTCTTTGATTTGCTCAGCCAACCATTTAGACATGGAGACATGGTTTGGATAATAATACCTGTAATACTAACTATTATTGTAATGGAGTGTTATTATTCAAGACACTCCAAAGAAGAAACTGGTTGGAATACTGCAACAGCTAACAGTTTAGTATTGATATTTATTTCAATGGATCTTTTCAGATTTTTATCGATTAGAGGAGAATTATCATTCTTACAACCAAATTCATATGCTTTTGCAGCAAGCCTACTAGTGCTTATAGTCTTGTTAGAAGGAATATTTATGTTTGTAATGGACTTTTCACATTTATGGCCTAAATTCATAGCTTTTCATTTCACTTCACATCTTACTGTAAACTTGATAGCCTATACCTCAATAGTGCTAATTTACGGCGGAATACTAATAAACTTGGCAACTATTATCGCAGCCATAATATTTTTCATAATAATTAACATATTAGTATTTGTACTGAGATTTGCTTATGCTCATAAAAGAAGAATTATTGCATAACCAATCAAACAACCAATAGTTATAGTGGGCATGGCAGGATAAAATTTCTCTTTCTTTGCAAATACGAATAATGAAAATATTGCAATGGTTGCAAATACTGCCACGATGCAAGTTTGTAAAAATGCGATTTGCAAACTCAATCCTTGTCTGATTAATGTTTCCATTACTACACCTGCAAATATTAATGGGAACGCAACGTCTCCTCCGCCCAGAATTGCATTCTTAACTCTTTTTTTTGTTTTTCCAACTAACGGTTTTTTAGGCATTTCAATATGAATCTTCTTTTTTTCATAAGGAATCATCAAGCCAGCAAATAATTCGCTTTTGCTTTGGAATTTGGCCATTTTAACCATGTGTTTACTCTTCCAAACAGCATACATGTCATAACCTGAGATAACAATTAACAATATAATAATCCATAATAGGTCAAACATAGGTACAATCAAAACTGCCAGACCAGAATAAATTAATATTTCTGTAATGTTATGGATAAAAATGTTTTTTTTGAAAAATTTCAGTAATGAAAAAATGAATGCTACAAGAAAGGCGATGGCAAAATTCATCAGAACTCCTAAAGCAATACTCATGGCAAAAAATATTGCTATGAAGAACCAAATTTTCCAGACAAGCATCTTATTCCAATACATTATTAGCAATAAAAGTGCTGTTCCAACAATGATTGCAACAACCAAATATAAAAATGATCCAAAGCCCGTAGTGTCGGGTCTTTCTCCAAGAGATGTGTCTCCATGATTAATTACTATTGTTCCATTTATTTCTTCAACACTGCTAATGTCTTCTTGTATGAGAAACAATCCAAATATTTGTGTCAAGAAGAATATGAATATAATAATTAAAGTGACACTTAACTCATGTTTCATGCTATTGGTTCTGCAATCTTTCTTTAATACTTTACTATTTTATTGAATTCTTCAAGATATTTTTCAGCCACGATTTCGCTATGAATAATCAAAATGTTCTCATCATTTTTTTCATTAGCATTTTTTGTTGGATTATAACTGCCGGTTATTACGGTTTTATTATCTATTATGAAAACCTTATGGTGCATCGTGCCAGAATTATTATCAGGAAGTACGTTTATTCCTGAATTGTTAATACGATGAAATAAGTTGTAATTCATATTAATCCTTTTTTTCTCCATAACACCTTCAACCTTTACAAAATCATTTTTTTCAATTAATGCATTCGCAATATCTGTATCGGTAAAAGAAAAAATCATAAATACGATGCTTTTTTCAGCACCCATTATTGTTTCTAAAACTTTCTCTTGGCAATCATCTTCAGGACAAAAATAGTTTTCAATCAAGAACCCGTTGAAGATTAGAGTTGTTTTTTTGGTTTTCTTAATTTCTCTTTTTTTTAATTCCTCAAATTCATCCAAATAATTTTGTGCCAATAGTTTGGATTCAATTATGATTAAGTTATTATTATTCTTTAAGTTGCCATTCTTAGTAGGGTTAAATGATCCTGTAATGATTATTTCTTTGTTAATAACGCAAAACTTATTATGCATTAATCCTTTACTACCTACTGATATTCCGATTGATTCAAAGTTTTCTTCATATATTAAAACTTCAAATCCTTCAAGATGTTGTTCCAATCTTTGCAAATCTAAATCATAGAATGCACACTTTGCATCTGCTGCGCCTTCTAAATACCTAATTATGGCTTCTTCACAGTCATCTCCTGGACAAAAGTATAATTCTATAAATCCTTGTTCTCTAAACGTATTTGTGCATGCAGTTAATAGAATTAATGTTGTAATAATACAAATTAGTTTCATATAATAGGCTTGGATTTGAGGTTTTATATTGTCTTTTGAGAATTTTTCGAAATATTTACGGGAAGATTTTCTCCAAGCTTTTTGCCAACGCATATTTTGTTCTTGGCTGTAATTTTTCTACTGCTTCAATTAAATCGTTTCTTTTTTCTTTAGTGCCAATTTTTATCTTATTTGTTTTACAAAATCCAATTATTTCATCTTCCAAGATATTTTCCAAAATTTTAATTCCTTCATATTTGTGAGTTTTATTATTCAAATAGCAGTTTAATTTTTCTTTGATTTCTCTATCAAGATTTGTTGGTATTAAAGTTTGTTTGGATATTTTCTTAACTGTTCGTATTTTTTTGTTTTTTCCAAATATATTTTTCAGAATTAGCTTTGCGACTCTAAATTCTTTTGACCCATCATCTAATAATTCTATAATTTTTTCTTTTTTTATTTTCCTATTAACGCGAATGCTTTTTCTAGTTTTTTTCTCTATTTTAGTGCTGATGTTTTGTGTTTTCATTTTGTTACTATTTTGAAATGGTCATAAATCGAAACATTTATATAATCTGCTTCATATCTGAATTTCAGAGGTAAATAAAGAGGGGGATGCGATTCTAACATTACTAATATTCATTTAATACTCACCTCTTTTTCCCGGGAAGATTCCGATATTCTTGGAATCTTCCAGGGTTTATAATCATGATTTTCTTCTTAAACTAACAAAGGTAATAACTAATACTCCTGCGATAAAACCCAATATGAATGTTAGTAATAATTCGTTTTGAATATGAAAATTGAATCCGTCATTTATTGGGAAGTACATATCTAATCGGCTTAATTCTAAGGAGTATTCAGCAAATGTCAAACTTGATACTAGATCATGATCAATCAATGAATTTGAGTATTCATAATAACTATATCCTAAGAGCGGGAAAAAACCTTTGGATTCTTGTTCAACAAGAATATTTCTAATGGCTTCTAATTTTTCTAGAAGTACGGGCCTCATATCTTCCTGCTTTATGCTTAAACCAGTAAGCAGAATGTTAGCTTCTGCTTTGGCTCTGCTAGCTTTGAACAAACAAAGAGCATACTCTTTTAATTCGTATTTGTACCTTGCATCATCAACTTGTTTTTTAATATCTTCAACAAACTCTGGCAAATATATTTCAATATAATTAACCCTGTCTTCTGCTTCACCAATCTTATTTATGCAACTCTCTCTCAAATGCTCCTCATTAAGATTAATCTCTCTACTATTTAATTCAAAGAATGCAGACCACGCAACAGCGCTGAAAAATCTTTCTTTAGTATAGGCCAAAGAAGAGCTGGATATATTATCATATTCAATATTATCAAAATAGTTTCTGGCTTCTGTTAATCGTTCTTTCACAATCATATATGTTTCTAATTCTGAAAGGGAAGTAAAATTAATATTGTCAACTTCATTTTCAACAGAGCTTATTTGATCTTTTAGTTCATCATAAATAATTTGTAATTCTGTTTCTCCTTTTTTTGAAAACTCGATGTTTCTAAGTCTAAGGCTCGCCGAGAAACAATAACTAGCTCTAGAATAATGGTTCGTGGTATTCTTAGCTATTTCGGATCTATTAAGGAAATTGTCTGCAATTGCTCGTATTGAACTGTTAGTATCATTAATGTTGGCGAGAATACTTTCGCTTCTTTGACATAATGTTTCGGCTACTGAAGCCATGATTCTCGTATATTCTTTGGAAACAGAAACATTAATTTGTTTTTTAGAGAAATCTTTGCCTGTGAAATGAAATAGTGCTTCTTCAAGGTTCTTGGCCTTAACAATAGTTATTTTTTCATCAAGGCCTCTTTCCTGTATCTTTGAAGTGTTAATAGAAGATTGCCATTTTGGAATTATGATGGTTGTAAATCCATTATCAATGGCTGCGTTCACTTTACCTTCAATTCCTCCAACCGGTCCGATTAAGCCACCTGAATTTATGCTTCCGGTAATGATTGCCTCTTCATTCATTTTGAGATCTGATAAAACACTTATAGTGAGAATGGTTATGCCGGCTCCTGCACTAGGACCCCCAACTATGCTTGCTTCAGCCCTGATTTTATAGAAAAAATCGTATTTACTGCAATCTTTTTTCAAGAAATCACATGCTACTTCATTTGCAAATCTGGTTGAAATCTGAGTGTCTAATTTTGTTAAAGGATATGAATCAATATATATACTTCCTCTACCGGGTTTTACTTCCAAGTATAGATCTGCAACCCCTCCATCTGTAAGATTTGGTCCACTAATAGTAAGTAAGTTCATATGTCCTGTTTTGGCAGACACAATCGGCAGTATTAACAAGACCATTAATATTAGTATTATTATATTGGAATGTTTCATTTTTTCTTGTACCGGCCCCTCTCCTCGACAGATTTGAGTCTATCCATTATTTCTTTGTAATGATGAGCATTTTTATAACCTTGATTAAATGCGTCAAATGTTTTTTCGTCCACTTGGTAATGTTTACTTTCTAAAGCTTGTTTAAATAGATGTATATCTACTGCTTTGTCTTCTATTTTTTCTGAAAAAAACGATAAACCAAAATCGATGAAAAATATTTCTTTGTTGAGAATCATGTTGGATGTTGTTAAGTCCCCGTGAATTATTCCCTCGTTGTGCATGGTTGCAATTTTCTCTCCTATTTCTTTTGCAAGAGAGGGTTTTTTATCTAATAAGTCTTTGATTTTTGGACCTTCAATGAATTCCATCTCAATGGTTTCTTTCCGATCGGTTTTCAAAAGTTTAGGGGCTTTTATAGATATTTTATCAAGAATTTTTGATTCTACACGAGTACGATTTTTTCTTAAAGCTTCGTCTATCTCTTTAATTCTGTAACTTTTTTTTATTCGCTTCTTTATTACCTTGTTATTGTCAAGATAAATTGTTGCTTCAGCACCCGAACCTATTATTTTCATAGATAGCTAAGAAAAGTGCTAAATTTAAAAGGGTTTTCTTTGTAATATTAGAATTCGCAAAAAATCTCGTCGAGATCGTCGTCACTTAAATTTTTCCTATTAAGGTCACAAACACTTTTTTTCTGTACAGAGCTTTTTATTCTCTTTATTTCCTCTTCTTCTTCCATTAATAAGCATTCTTCCATTTTAATCTGATTTGTAGAGGCAGGATGTTTCCTTTATCTGTTCATACTCTGCTTCATCATCTGCCTTTTTTTGCAGGTCTTTTGAAACTTTGTAGTCGAGTAGTGAGTCTAAATCCATTTTTTACCTCTCAATGGTAGTTAAAATGTAATAACTCGTATTTAAATCTTTCGTTTTTTTAACTATTTAGAAGTAGTTAATCTTTATTTTAGAGGGAAACGAGAAAATTTTTTACAACTAAAACAAGAATAAACAAGTTTGCCAGTTTGAGTTCTAACACGAGAATTACTGCCTGGTCTCAAATACTTATAACAATGTTTACAAAATTTACGCTTATATTCGGATTTAAGACTAATTTTAAACTTCATAGCAATTTTCCTTGCTAAATCAACATAACGATCAGCCAAACTCGAATCCTCACTAAATATTTTATCTGCTTGACAGAAAAGTATCTCAATACGTTTATTAGCAATCTCAAGTTGATCACCTGGTTTTTTTGAGTATTTTCGAACCATAACATAATAAAAGAGTGCACTTTATAAAAATTTAATCAAAAGCGTTATAAATCAGAACTGTCTAACAATAACAGGATGGGGATCTTTTCGTTTCTAAAAAAAAAGGAAGAAATAATTAAATTTAATCAAGTAGAAAGTTGGATTAATAGTTATCTGAAAGAAAAAAATTTAGATAAGAAGCTAGAACTATTCAAACAAGACCTAAAAATAAAAATAGACGAAGTAAATATTCTACTACAAAAACTGCAAGACGCTAGTTTGATGAATGAAAATATTCCTGAAAGAGTCAAACACATAATGCAGGGCAATAGGGACAATTATATTAGAAAAATAAATTTATTTATAGAAAATATTAATCCTCCGGATGAGTATTTACAAATAAGAGAATTCTCAAAAAAAATAACTGAAGATCTAGATAAATTAACAGGAGAAACACAGAAAAGTTATTTTGTTTTAAAAGAATTCTTAGAAACAGAATTAGCAGGGGTGGCGAAGAAGATAAAAGAAATTGAAAAAAGTGCAATAAAGTTTAGACAAGACATCGAAAAAGAGAATATAAATACATTAGAAGAAATGAAACAAAAAGTATCTGATTATCATAATTCCAAGGAAACATTGGCAAATTTAAAAGAACAAAAAGAGAAACAAAAGGAAGAACTTGAAGAGTTAAAGAGTAAGAATAAAAAAACTCGGAAAAAAATAGATGAATTAAAACAAGCGCCAGGATATAAAGAATATAAATCTTTAACGCAAGCAAAGGAAGACTCGGAAAAAGAAGAGCAAGCTGTAAAAAAAGAAATCATAACACATTTTTCTACATTAGAAAAGGCTTTCAAGAAATATAAACGCATGTCTTTAGATGAAAAAACAATCGATAAATATCTGAATAATCCTGCTGATGCTCTTTTGAAAGATGAGGAATTCAAAATATCAATTGTCATGGATAAAATGATACAATCATTAGATAAACTAGAACTAAAAGATAAAAAAGCAGAGAAAACAAAGGAAGAAATAAGAAACCTGAGTAGAGAACTGTTAAAGAATATGCAAACTCATCTGCAACAAACCTTGGAAAAACAAAAAGAAAACAAAAAAAGGTTATTATCAAATACATCAGTCATGAGTATCTCTGAACAAGAAAATTGGGTTGAGAACATTGAGCACAGAATAAAAGAAAAAGAACAAGAAATTGAAAACACGGAGAACTACATAGACCGAATCAATCCGCGTTTGATAAAACAACAAGTGAGAGATTTGCTCAAAGAATTCTCGGTGATTATGGATGGATAAAATCAACACTTTTATTTCTGAATTTACAAATTTCAAGATTGAAGGCATAGTAAAAAAGGGTCGAAGATACTATTGTGCCAATGAAGAACAGATAAAACTAAGTGAGAAAATAGATCGAGATTTATTTTCGATAGGGATGTTTTTTGGAGAACAAAAAAAAAAATTTGAGCCAACACCAGCATTAATTGAAATTATCGCGAAACATTCTGATAAAAAAGCATTTGTGAATAAAAAAGCAGAATGGCTTTTCCTTTGCGGAAGAGATATACTTGGAGAAAGCATAATAAAAACAAATGTTACAGAAGGACTAATTTTAGTTCAAAATGAAAAAGATGAAAATATAGGATACGGTTTAATTAAAAAAAGAAAAGGAATATACGAGATAAAAAATTTGTTAGATAGAGGAAATTATCTGAGAAGAGAACACTAATTCTTCAGAACTTCAATTCCCGCCAATGTGCCTGTTTTAATGTATTCTAAAGTTGCTCCACCACCAGTTGAAACATAGAAATATTCATTCTTCAAACCGAGTTTATCAATGATGGTAACACTGTCTCCACCGCCAACAATAACTTTGGCTTTTGAACTAGCAAGATATTTGGCTAATTCCTCACTGCCTCTCGCAAACTTTTCAATTTCATAAACACCCATTGGTCCATTCCAAAAAATTGTTTTCGCACCTTTAAGCTCTTTTTTGAATAAATCAATAGTTTTCTCGCCAATATCCAAACCAATTTGAGTTTTAGGAATCTTATTTGCATCAACAGTTTTAGCCTTTGCATCCTCTTTTATTTCAGGAGCGATGACTATATCTGTTGGCAAAACAATCTTTTCATTGTATAACAACAATCTTGCAGTTGTCAACTGTTCATCTTCACATAATGATTTGCCTATATTCCATCCTTTAGCTTTGTAAAATGTAAAAATCATCGCTCCACCCAATAATAGCTTGTCAACTACTGGAAGCAACATGTTTATAGCAGGAAATTTATTTGAAAATTTCACTCCGCCCATTATAACTACCAACGGTCTTTCCATTTTTGAAAAATTCAAATGCTTTATTTCTTTCTCCATCAATAATCCGGCACAGGAAGGAATGAATTTTGGAATACCAACAATGCCTGCATGTTTGTTGTATGAAGCTCCAAATGCATCATTCACAAAAACATCTGCGTGAGAAGCTAGCTTCTTAGCAAACTCTTCATCATTATCTGTTTCTTCCTTATGGAAACGAACATTTTCAAGAAGAACAATCTTATTATCAGGAATAATCACATCAATACAATCATCCAATTTAACAATATTTTGTCCGATGTGCTTCATTAAACAAATAGCTAATTTATCAGTTTTTAATTTAGGAATAACAGTACCTTTTGGACGACCCATATGGGTAAAAATTATTAATTGTTTTGCTCTTTTTAGAATGTGTCTAATTGTGGGCATACTCTGTTTAATCTTAAAATCATCAGTTATGTTCCCATTCTCGTCTAAAGAAACATTCATATCTACTCTCAAAAGAACTCGTTTATTAGTTATATCAACTTGTGTAAGTGTTCTCATGAATAAATAGAAGAGTTAATAGTATAAAAAATTAATCATAAAATTCTCAAAACATCAACTACTCGGTTGCTATAACCCCATTCATTGTCATACCACCCAACTATTTTAACGAGACGACCATTAACCTTAGTTGATAAAGCATCGAGAATGCAGGAGTGTTTGTTACCAATGATATCGGTGCTTACAAGTGGTTCGTTACTATATTCTAAAACACCTTTCATATGATGTTCTGCAACGTTTTTGAAAAGCATGTTAATCTCTTCAACACAAACTTTTTCTTTTAGTATGGCAACGAAGTCAGTGATGCTTCCATCAGGTACAGGCACTCTCATTGCCATTCCATCAAGTTTACCTGCCAGAGATGGAATAACCTTTCCAACAGCACTAGCAGCACCAGTAGTTGTAGGAACAATATTTATGGCTGCGCTTCGTGATCTTCGTAAATCCTTATGAGGCGCATCAACAATTCTTTGATCAGCAGTGTATCCATGAACTGTTGTCATGAATCCGCTTTCAATTCCATAATTATCATTCAAAACTTTGACCATTGGAGCTAAACAATTAGTTGTGCAAGAAGCATTGTCTATAACATGATGTTTTTCTTTGTCATACTCATGCTCATTCACACCTAAGACAATACTAAAATCTGTTCCTTTACCTGGTGCACTTATCAAAACTTTCTTGGCGCCAGCTCTAATATGTTTTTCTGCATCTTCTTTTTTTCTGAAAAAACCTGTGCTCTCGACAACAATGTGTATGTTTAGTTCATTCCAAGGAAGATTCTCAGGATCACGTTCAGCAAATACTTTTATCTCTTTACCATCAATAATAATGGAGTGTTCTGTATGCTCTACGCTACCCTTAAATATTCCATGAACAGAATCATATTTGAATAAATGTGCTAGAGTTTTGGTGTCAGTTAAATCGTTAACTGCGACAAATTCAAGCTGTTCTTCTCCCATCTCATGGAAAGGGTGTGTCATCCACGCTCTAAGAACCATACGTCCTATTCTACCAAATCCATTGATTGCCACTCTAACCATATAAACACCTCTTTTTATTAAACTGTGGACTCCTTGAAATTCTCATTCGTTTTAGTCCAAATCTCTTCGTAAGTTGCTAATTTTTTTTTAATTAAAATATCTGATATGGCTTCCAATTGGCTTCTCACAAGTGCTAGTTTGTAAGTATTAATTAGCAAAAGCTCTTTTAATTCTTGTTTTGAAAGTTCAGAAATCTGTTTATCCAAATTATTTTCGACTTCTTTTTTTGCTTTTTTGCTAAGAACCAACTGAATCACCCCTTAAATAATAGTTAGTAGATTTATATAAAAATCTTTTGCTTTTCCAAGACGAAAAAGATATGTCAATATAGAAAAAGCATAAACAATTATTTTTTTAGATAAACAGTTGTTGAAGGAAAGGCAATATTTATCTTGGCTTTTTCAAATCTTCTTTTAATTTCCATATTAATATTGTGTTGTGCATTTAATATGTTATCCAGATTCTTTATCCAGTAAATAATAAGAAAATTTAATGCACTTTCGCCAAACATATTGAAGCTAACAATTGATTTGTCATCAGTGTCTTCATTCTTAATTACAATTTCTTCAATTATTTTTTTTGCTTCTTTCATTTTCTGCATGGAAGTAGAGTACTCAACGCCAATATTCATTTTTACTTTTCGACTCTTTTCTTTAGTAACATTTTCTAAGATGGAATTAGCAATTGTTGCGTTTGGTACAACCAATTGAAAACCATCTAAAGTTTTTAATCTGGTGCTTCTCAATCCAATATCTTCAACTATGCCATCATAACTTTCGATTTTGATCCTGTCACCAAGTTTGAACGGTTTATCGGTCATTATTGTAACGCCACCAAACAAATTTGCTAACATATCTTTGGCTGCAAGAGCAAACGCCAATCCGCCAATACCAAGACCTGCAATAAGTGAAGTTACATCGTAACCGAAGTTGTCAAAGATTATTATTATGGCCAAGCATGTTATGGTTACTTTAACGATCTTTCTGACAACCGGTAAAAGTACGTCATCTAAATCTGATTTTGTCTTAGCAGTTAAAGGAGCTACGTAATTCACAATCAAGGCGTCTATAAATACAATCACAAACCAGAAAATATCTATGGTTAATATTATTTCAACAACATTTCCGAAAAAAGTGTCTGCACTGGATGAAAATGTTAGTGTTTTCAGAGCAATGCTTAAACCGATAATGAATATTAAGAAAACAAGAGGTTTCTCTAAGGTTTGAACCAACAAATCATCAATTCTATTCTTTGTCCTAGCTGCTTTCTTCTGTAAGACATTTCTGCTAATATAAAAAACAATTTTTCCTACAACTGCAGCTATAATTATTATTATTATGAAAACTAAATACCTAATTAGTGTATTACCAAAATAAGTGTGTTCTAAAAACGCGATCATAATAATCTATTCGTTCTGATATATTTAAATGTTTTATGGTCACTTTATCTGAGATTCAACCCACGCAAGATACTCTGCATTAACTCTGGTTTTAATCTCAACAATTGCAGGAATGTCGTATGAGTGAAGCTTTCTAATTGCATCTTTTACTTCCTCTGTTCTCCTATCAATTGTTTTTACCCAAAGAATGGCCTCATTATGATCTTGCATCTTACCATCCCACTCATACAAAGAATTAACTTCAAAAATATTTGCACATGCAATGAGCTTATCTTTTAGCAATGCTTTGGCGATTTTCTTTGCTTCGATTTTATTTTTGCAAGTAGTGTAATAAATAATCATTTTTTCATTTTTTTATAGGCAACAAAAATAATTAAGACTATTTCTAGTAAAATTACTATTGGCCGGAGAATTCTATGAATGTCGCTGAAATACTGTCCTGTACCAACAAATATTGCTATTAGTCCTCCAAGCAATAAGCCTATTAAAACCCATTCTTTTAAAGAATCTTTTTTATGAGGAAGATATATGCTTAGTAAAACAACTATTAGTCCCAAAATAGTTGAAATTATGAAAATTAAAAAGTTATGATTTTTTTGAGCAAGGTCATAATCTCTAGAACAAGTTTCACATTCATAATTTGTTATACAACCATTTTCATACTTAGGAAGATAATCTCCACGTTCTGATTGACAGGATTCTGCGTTTAATTCAGAAAAATCAGCTTCTGGGCAATTAAGATTTTCAACTTGAACTTTGACAGGCATGGATAGAGTGTTACAAAAATCATCATAATCAGGTCTTTCTTGAACAGCAGTTATTAAGCTAAATATAAATATTGCAAATAATATGGTTATACTAATTATAACTCCGAATTTTTTCAGATTATTCATTTTATGTATAAGCTTTTTTCATAAAGTGTGAATACTTTCTTAAGATCTTTTTGCTCCACAATCCTTCTTAATTCCATTCTGGCAGAAGCTTTTGCAAGTCTCATAATTCCAAGAACTAATCTTGGACTGACTTCAACTAAGAATTTTTTTTCATCTTTCTTGAGCTTAGTTGCGAATTCCACTATTTGTCTCTTTAGTTTTTCATCAAATCCAACATCAATCATCTGCGAAAACACAATGTAATCCCTTATGAATAACGCATCATTGACATCTAAGTTTTTTGTTCTCTCACTAACAATCTTCTTAGCAATATTAATAAATTCCTTAGTTCCAGGTCTTCTGAGAAAGAATACTAAATGAAATCTGGATAGTAGGGCTGGATCAAAGGGTATTTGTTTTAACCAAGTGTCAGGAGTTCGCCCAACAAATTTATCTCCTTTTGGATTTGCAGTGGCAAGCAAGCTGATTCTTGCATCAAGTTTTATGTGTTTATTACCTTTATCATATGTGACAAAACCTTTTTCCATAGCATTTAGCAATGAGCCACGATCTCTTAATCGCATAAGGTTTAACTCATCAACACAACAAATTCCATTATCTGCCATTGGTAAGAGTCCTTTTATAAGTTCATTTCCTTTAAATGTGACTGTGAGTCCTGCGCTGCTAGTTCCAGATCCTAATCCAAATGATGAAATTGGTGCAACTTCATCAATTGCTCTTAAAATATCTGTTTTTCCTGTACCGGGATCTCCAAGCAGCAAAACATGAATTTTATCTAGTGAGAATAGTGATAAGAGTGCTGCTTCTTTGACATCTTCTAATCCAACTAAGTGTGGTGCAATAAATTCCATTAATTTTTGTTCGGCTATGAGTGAAAATTCTTCATATTTTTCTTCGCGCACCCTTTGTTCAACTATATCACTCCAATTTTGGGCAAGTGTTGTTATATCAGAATCTTCAATAGCCGTATTTATTATTGGAAACTGTTTGTCAGGAATGAGTTTGTTGGAAACTTTTAAAGATGAACTTGCTAGCCCGATTTTTCCTTGTTTTAGAAGTTTGTTTACTTTCTTGAAATCATTAATTTCCAAGTATGGCTTTAGCTTATCTAATTCTTTTTTCTTTTTACCAGATAGCGGAAAAAGCAATTTTACGAATGACATGTTCCCTCATAAACTAATAATTTACACTACCATATAAAGTTTTCGGGATTCTCATATTAATATACTTTTTTCCTCCATTTTTCCAAAACATTTTTATATACACAAACCTATACTGATATGGGGGAATAGTTAGAAATATTCTAAAATGGACGATTTTGACTTTGACAAGTTGATGGAAATACAAAGGATGACTGCCTCGAGAATTAGACAGGAGTCCGAAGTAGATAATAAAATAAAGATTTTAGACATATTAAACGATTTAACAACAAGACCTGGCAAAAAAATACAAGTTGAAGCAGTTATTCTTGAAGGAGCGGCACAAGGATTGGCCGAATCAGAAGTTCTTGCAACACTTGATGCTTTGACATCAGATGGAATGCTTATTAAGCCTGACATAGGCTATGTACAACTATCATAGATATTTTGTGAATTGTGTTTTCTAGTATCCAAACAATGTTTTTTGTTTA
>JACKQG010000523.1_pt1 | contig 55957 bp, 47 predicted proteins | sample 8237621 | NCBI WGS metagenome assembly JACKQG01 (sample SAMN15677084, study PRJNA649215) | marine metagenome | biome: marine; feature: Black Sea; material: saline water; isolation source: suspended particulate matter (SPM) from the Black Sea western gyre | collected 2013-06-09/2013-06-10 | depth... | reverse complement strand
GCGGACAATCGGGACGATGATCGAGCTGCTCGAACGCAATGGTCTGGTCGAGCGTCAGCCGCACCCGTCCGACCGCCGCGCTTGGCAGGTGTTTTTGACCGATACCGGACGGGCGTGTCACGCGCAACTCAGGAAGAACTCGGAAGAGATCCGCAAAATCCTCGACGGTGCGCTGGAGCCTGAAGAACTGGCGATCGTACAGAAGGCGCTCGATCGCATTGCCAAGGCGTTTACCACGTGAGAACACAATGAAGACACCGCTTTACATCCTGACCTTCTGTGTCGTCACCGTCGCGAGCGAATTCAGCGAGGGTGACGACAATTCGGCGGCGTTGCCCGACCTTGCCTTGCAGCCGCCGCGCGTGCTTACGGACTTTGGTCCGGATCACGTGAAGAGTTCGCGCGGCGCGCAAGGCGTTCCCGCGATCGAACGTTCGGCGCAGGGGCGTCTATGGGCGGTGGTATGCGGGCAGGAGCCAGCGCGGGGTTGAGAGTTCTTCCAGTTACTCCGTACTCGCGACCAGCGGTGATAATGGTCAGTCGTGGTCGGAGAAGCTGGTCATTCAGCCTCGTCGGTTCGTTCACACTTACGATCCCTGTCTGTGGATTGATCCGCAGCGGCGGCTGTGGTTCTTCTGGGCTCAAAGCGCCGGTGTGCAGGACGGGCGGATGAGTGTCTGGGCGATGGTCGCCACCGACGCCGACTCGGAGACTCCGAAATGGTCGCAGCCGCGACGGATCGCCAACGGAGTCATGTTGAACAAACCGACGGTCCTGAAAAACGGCGACTGGCTGCTGCCTGTCGGCTTATGGCGAGACAACACCAACGTGCCGAATGTCAAATTCGATGCCGAGGAACTTGCGCCGTACACGATCGAGATGCTGACTCACGACCTCGGCGAAGAGCGTGGTTCCAACGTGTACCGATCGACGGATCAGGGCTAGTCGTTCGAACGCATCGGTCAGGTCCGCATTCCCGGCACACGAGTCGATGAGCACATGATCGTCGAGCGTGGTGACGGCAGCCTGTGGATGCTGCTGCGAAATACAGGCGGAATCGCACAGAGTGTCTCCACCGATGGCGGCCGAACGTGGAGTGACGGATCGCTCTACCTGCGGGGCCGAATGTTCCGCAACAAACGATTCTTCATTCGTCGGCTGAACTCCGGAGCGTTACTGATGGTGCGGAACAACTCACCCGACGGAAAACGCTCTCACATGACAGCGTTCGTGTCAGACGACGATGGAGCGACGTGGAAAGGCGGGCTGCTACTGGATGAACGAGAGTCGTCGTACCCCGACGGTATTCAGGCAGAAGACGGCACGCTTTTCATCATCTACGACCACCAGCGTTACACACTCAACCGCGCCGGCAAGCGGGGAGTTGGCTCCGTCGTGATGGCGACGTTCCGCGAAGCCGACGTCCGCGCCGGCAAGTCAGTCACCGACAAACTGCGCCTTCACCAAGTCGTGACACAACTTCAGGACACGGATGACACGTCTGGAGCAGTGGAAAAATGAAGCCCCAACAGATAACCGCGATTGCCGCGTTGTGGAGTTGCCGACACAAGCGATCCGACTCGTCTGAAGTGAGTTTAGAAGTGCGAACCTGCCATCGGTTGAGGTTGTTGATACAATCTAAAGGCAAGCTAATTCGACGTGTACCCACCACTTGGACGACACAGGCTCAAGCGGAACTGCGACGGAGATCGTGGACACCGGAAAGGAACTCATTTGGCGATGAACATTTTTGAGAGGATACACGTGCAAGGATTTCGTCGTCTGCACGACGTCGATCTACCCCTTAAGCCCCTGAACGTGCTGATTGGAGCGAACGGAAGCGGCAAGACCACCATACTCGACGTCTTCACGCTTTTATCCGCTTCGGCATCCGGCGATTTGAAGGCGACAGTAAGCGACTACGGTGGGATCGACTCAAACCTAAGTGCCCTGAATTCGGTCGCTGGCGACAAGGCCCGCTTCGCCCGCTTTGAGGTCGACAAGTCAGTTCCAAATTACGCGCCGTTGAAATACGCAATCTCTCTTAAGCCCAGCGGCACGTCGTACGAGATTCCTGACGAGTCATTGACCCAGCATTCAGATCCCTCCAAGCCTGATCCTATGAAGTACATCGAGTCGATTCACGGTCGCGTCCACTATTTCGACCCTGGCGAGGGTCGACTTGTGTCTCCGGAGTGGGAACATGACTCCCACGAATCCGCACTTTCTCAAGTTTCCAGGATGTATCAAGAGCCCAATAACTTTCGTAAAGGCCTTGCGTCTTCAACTCACTATCACGTCCTAGATGTCGGTATGCGTGCCCCGGTGCGCCTCCCTCAACCAATGCGCGAAGCACATTTACCGGGTAAGGATGGAGAGGATCTAGTGTCCTGCCTTTTCTGGATGCGCGAGGCTGATCCGGACCGGTTTGAAACAATCGAAGACACGCTACGGGTCGGTTTTCCTGGTTTTGATCGTTTGAACTTCCCCCCAGTCGCGGCTGGCACGATGGCGATGACCTGGAAAGAGCAGAACTTTAAGCATCCGTTCTTCATGCACCAGCTTTCGGAAGGAACTCTGCGATTCCTTTGGCTGGTCACGTTGTTGTACAGCCCAGGTCTTACTGAAGTGACTTTGCTTGATGAGCCTGAAGTCAGTCTGCATCCGGAATTGCTTTCCGTACTGGCCGACTGCATGCGCGAAGCATCGACTCGCACGCAGTTGATTGTTGCCACTCACGCCGATCGTCTAGTCCGATTTTTGCGGCCCGATGAGGTCGTCGCGATTGACGTCGAAGACGACGGAGTGTCTACGGCAACTCGCGCAGACGCTCTCGACCTTGACGACTGGCTCGACGAATACACACTCGATCAGATCTGGCAGCATGGCAGGATGGGGGGCCGGCCATGAGGATTACGATCATCTGCGAAGGCAAGACCGAACGAGCATTCAAGCCGTGCCTGCACGACTTTCTACGCGGGCACTTGGAAGGACAGATGCCCGCGCTGAAGTTTGACGCTCACAACGGGTCAATCCCAACAAAAAAGAAACTACGTCGCGTCGTTTCCAACCTGCTGAATTCGGGGGCGAAAAAGTCAGATGCCGTAATCGCGCTGACCGACGTCTATCCTGCATTCGACGATGCAGACGAAGCCAAACGGCAAATGAACGAATGGGTTGGCGACGAACCCCGGTTTCATGCTCACGTCGCACTACACGACTTCGAGGCGTGGCTACTTCCACACTGGGACCGGATTCAAAAGCTGGCAGGGCGAAACAGTGCTCCTTTCGGGGCGAATCCGGAAGGTGTCAATGACCAGAATCCGCCAGCTCATCGGCTGGCCCGAATGTTTGAAGCTGGAACGTGCCGCGACAGCTACAACAAACCTCGTGATGCAGGTCGCATTTTAAGAGGCGCGGACTTGATGACGTCCATCAACTCCTGCCCCGAACTCAAAGCCTTCGTCAACACGATCCTGAAATTCTGCGATGAATCGAAGGTGATAGAGTAATGCCCGCCGTTGAAACATCGCCGAGACATCACCATGAAACAGCTCCGAATTATTACCGCCGTCTGCGCATTCAGTCTTTCCATGGCGCAGGTGAAAGCCGAGGACCAATTTCTCGTTGATGAAGGAAAGGCTTACGCTGAGATTATCATTAGCGAGTCTCCGGCGCGTTCGACGCGGTTGGCGGCGGCTGAGCTGCAAATCTACGTTGCGAAGATCTCCGGCGCGCGGCTTCCAATCAGAGTCGAGCCTTCCGCCGATGTACCGGTTCAGATCTACGTAGCCATAATTGAGTACTGACTTCTTGATGTACGATGGAGCATTCACCTTCACATCGTCACCCGAACAGAACGTCGTCATTCGAAAAGCCGAGTGACGGCAGAACGGTCACGAAAGACGGCGTGACGGTCAGCAAGGAAATGGAGCTGGAGATCCGCGGTAATTCTGGATGCCGCTTCATAATTCTGTATAACTTGTCGTGAATGATGACCCGCGCGGACTTGTAGCTCTGAAGGACCCAACAAATGATAAGAACCATCGCTCTGACTTTGGCCTTCGTTTTCGTTTCCGCGTTGTCGAATGCACAGGACTCGCTGGATGACCAGACTCGCCTGCTGATTGCCCGTGCGGCATCCCTGGAACTGAAGACAAAATCTGTCTTGCCGCCAGGGGATCCACTGGAGCATCATGCGTCGGGATTCGCGAAGGTTCTTTGTTCGGCTGTGTTCGTGACCGGCCTGGATCCGGAGTTTGCGGCTGAGAATATTGGCTACTTCACGGCTCCCTACGAGGAGCGGGCCAAGATGAAGTGGCGTGTCGATCGAGAAAAAAGGGCCGTCCGCGTAACACTGCCCAACGGCGTCACTCGCACGGCGAAGTTCATCGGAGATCTTGGTTGTCTGACCCTGCCTCGTGGTGAGAATTCGCCCTTCTTTGAGCCACCGAACATTGAGTCACGTTTGCCGGACGTCGCGACTACGGAGTGGCCGATGGGTGACGTGTTGCCCGGCGGCGGGTTTCCCGCAGATCTCGATGCGACTCTGGTGGCGAAGGCAGTCGACGCTGCCTTTGAGCCCGAGGACGCATTGACGGCGGCTTATGTCGTCACGTGGAAAGGTCGAATTATCGGCGAGCGGTATCGGGATGGAATCACCGTGCACACGCCTCTGGAAAGTTGGTCCATGGGTAAGAGCCTGACCGCCACATTGTTGGGAACCTTGATCAAAGACGGCGTGTACTCACTGGATCAACCCGCGCCGATTCCCGAATGGCAAAACAAAAATGATCCACGCAAGAAGATTCGCATTGCCGATATTTTGCACATGTCGAGCGGTCTGAGATTTCGAGCTCCGCATGACCCGGACTTTGATCCGACGGACGGCTATCCCGACCATCGCTACGTTTACACCGGCGCCGTCAATTCGTTCGAGTGGGCCGCAAAGCGACCTCTGCAATGGGCTCCGAATACCGTTGGCCGTTACCGCAATTCGGATCCGGTTGCGGCGAACTACCTGATCCGACTGGCCGTCGAGCGGCGCGGCGGAGACTACCACAGCTTTCCTCAACGCGCACTCTTCGACAAGCTGGGGATGCGTGACATGGTTCTGGAAACGGATCCGTACGGGAACTTTCTATTGCAGGGATATGAGTTCGGAGCAGCTCGTGACTGGTCGCGACTCGGCAATCTTTATTTGCAGGACGGGGTCTGGAATGGGAAGCGCGTGCTGCCCAGGGGATTCGTGGACTTCGTAAGCACGCTGGCCCCGGCCTGGGTTGCGGACGGCAGGCCGATCTACGGCGGCTTTTTCTGGATCAACGGAACCGAGCGGTTTCCGATTCCCAAAGACGCCTATTACATGGCGGGGGCCGGCGGCCAGTACACGATTATCATTCCCTCGCACGATCTGGTCGTCGTGAGAATGGGGCACTACAAAGGATCCAGTGTTGGTTTCGAAGCGCTCAGAAAGTCGTTGACGTTGCTGATGCAGACGGTGCCCAATCGCCGAAGGGAGTAAGAGATCCACCGGCCTCCGATTCATTCAAGTTGATTAGCCAAGGATCGGATGTTCGGCTGCACCGAAACTGCTCAGGTCGACGCCTGCGATGCGCGCAGAGCAGTCCCGAAAAGTCCGGCGGAGAAGTAGCCGAAAAGTTGCCTCACGTCTAAGACTCTCTTTGGCTTTCTTGTGTTCGCATCTTGCCAGCTAGCGATGCGACCTGTAACTCAAGTTGCTTGACTTCCCATCGAATTACATGCTTGTTTACCTCCATCATAAAATAGAGTTCGGCGAGCCCCTGCAGAATGAGACAAACCGCAAAGCCAGTTGCCCAGGCGATCATCGCTCGGATGCTCTCGACTCGGAAGAATTGAATCGAGGAGATCACGATCATCGTGAGAAACACGATCATTACTGAGAAGTGGAAAATGGTGATCCACTTTGTTTTTCCACGAAACATGAACTTGAGGCTTTCGAAATGAGCCTGCAAATCGTCGTCATCGTCAAACAGATCTTCTTGTTCAGCCTGAAGTGCATCCCGTATTTGATCATCGAGATTGTTCATAGGTCGTTCCTTTGCAGTATCTGCCTTAATCGCTCGCGTGCATGATGCAATCGCGATTTAACGGTTCCCAGAGGTATATCTAGAGCGTCGGAGATTTCCCGTGTAGACATGTGATCGATGTACTTCAAAGAAAGAATCTGCTGACTAATTGCCGGTAGCATTCTGATGCCCTCTCGGACGGGGGATTGTTCGCTGTTGTCACTTTCATCAGGAGTCCAGTTGGTGACGTCCCTTTTTTGTTGGGCGACCTCGGTGTAGATTGCCCGCTGACGCTTCCGGCACCGAATCCAGCCTGCTGCCTTATTGCCTACGATTCTATACGCCCAACCGCGAAACGATGACGGTTCCTTCAGCCGATGGATGGTGCGAATGATGTCCAACCATGCATCTTGAACAACATCTCCAGTAGCCTCCTGGTCTTGAGTCAAGTACCAAGCATGACGCCGCAGTCGCCCGTGCCAACGAGCAACTAGTTTCCTTAGTGCTTCAACGTCACCGCCCTGGCACTTGAGTACCAACAGTTCATCGAGAATTCGGTCGGGTGATTTCGCCATTGAATTGAACTACAGTCGTTGAGACTCTCGTTTGGTTCAATCTTTTTTCAGAAATTGCGGCGATCCGGGGTCGTGATCGCGGGAGGGCTCGCAGCGTCGGTGCGTGCCTTCGACTTCGAACTCGACTTGCGACGACGACTTGTTCTGCTCTTGCCGGCCATGTGACTCTCCGTAGTTGGGGGGTGACTGAATTCCCAACTGCAGACCATACGACGCGTTTTTTTCCAAGAAGAGTTCTTTTCTCGAATTGAAAGCATCATACCTGGGCGCAACCGAAGCTCGATAGCCAGTGCCCTTGTGCGCCACGGACGACAACACCTGCATGGCAAGGCGACGAACTCGGTGTCTGAACGAGGACGCGGAGACAAGTGCCGGTACGCGGAGCGAATGAGTTTCAGTTATGCCTGAGTAGGGCGGCTACTTTCTTCGCAGCATGGGCTTGTCGTTACGCGAATTGCGAGCGGTTTTAGCGACCGGCGCGGATGACTCGACCTGTTGCTTGCTCGCAGTCCGTTCGGCGGGGAGCAGTTCTTCGGTAAAGCGGGCCAGGTACTTCATCATGCTGTCAGCGCCGTTAAAGCCGACCACTGTCTCGTCCCAGTTCATTTCCTTCGAGATGACTCGACCTGCGTCGACATCGAACTTGATCGTGCCTTCAGTAAGTTGCTGGACGAGTTGTGATTCGATTCGAGGGTCGTTGACTGGCGTGAGGACTTCCGTCTTGACGGAAATCGTGGCGACTCCGGTTTGTACTTTTTTGAGTGTGTAGTTTTTGCGAATCTTAACCTTCTTCGCACGACCGTCGGGAAGGCGGGTGCGGAGTTCCGATGGCTCGTACCAGCGCGAACCAGCTTTGACTGGCTTGTCGGGCAGAAGCATCACGATTCCGCCGACGCCGAACTTCTCATTAGCCTTGCTTCCTTCGCGCTCAACGATCTCGCCTTTGGCGCTGATGGTGACCGTTGCCAGTGGCACGCCAACCGTCTTGGCGACCTGTTGATACTCTGTGGGAATCTCAGTATCGGTTTCGCTGTTGTAGCGAACTTCAGGACGATCCGAGAGTTGCTGCCACATGTTGACATTCGTGACGGTATGCGAAAATGTGAAGTTTCCTTCAGCATCAACGTCGCTCACCTGCCACGCCTTCGTCGAGACGCTGCGCGACTTGGAGGTCTGCGTATTGCCTTGAATCTTCGTTTCCGTCGTGCCGAGATGAATCACCTTCCACTCGACTTGTTCACCGTTTGCAAACTGGTAGCGAAGCAGGTGCTTCGTTGCCTCTTCCTCGGCTCGTGCCTGCGAGACAAGACAAAACAGAGAAAGGCATAAAAGAAGTGTGATTTTCATGTGTCGCATCCTTGCATGGTGAACATCGACTCGACAAATCGACCGATCAAATGTGCCTGTTGCGGCTTTCGCCGCCACCCTACATCAACTGTGTCGGTGGCACATTGTTCATTCGGGCTTCGTCATTCTCTTTTTAAGATCACCGCCCCAGCCTAGCTTTTCGCGGAGCGTTCGGTAATAGTTCCGTCCGTGAACTTCAACCAATTGAAACGTCGATTCGGCTCTCGTCACTCGCACGCGATCGTGTGCCTGCAAGTTGCAGATCGTTCGGCCATCCACGACAACTGAAGTCGTTTCGTTGGGTTGTCGAACCACTGCTTCGTAAACTTGTTCTGCGGAATCGACTACCGGACGAACTGTCAACGTGTGGGGGCTGATCGGTGAAATCACGAAAGCCTGCAGACTCTTCCTTAGGATTGGTCCGCCAGCTGACAGATTGTGCGCCGTCGAGCCCACGGGGGTGCTGATAATTAAGCCGTCGCAACTATAGGTCGTTGCCAATTCTGCGTCAACGTAAAGATCAACGTCCAACATCGAGAAGGGTGGGCCGGCAAGAATTGCCATTTCGTTCAGGCCTAACTCGTCGTGCATCACCTGACCATCACGGAGAACCTGACTCGACAACATGAGATGTTGGACGATTCGGCACTTGCCAGCACAGATATCAACGAAGCAGTTGGCGAAATCGTCTGGCATCAGATCCGCGAGGAAGCCGAGTTTTCCTAAATTGACTCCAACCACGGGAATCTGGCGCGTTCCCATTTGGTTGGCCGCTCGTAAGATCGATCCATCACCGCCCAGCACGACAGCAATATCGGCATCGATAGCGGACAAGTCCTGCGAGAACTCTAGGTCGAAGCCCACGATCTCCGCATGTTCTTCGATCACTGGTCGCAGTCGTTCCATCTGCTGTGCAACGGTACTACGTCCACCAAAACCAAGCAACAAAACACGTGGGCGGCTGAGTGATCCATCCAACCATGCTGGTTGCTCGGTGGCTCTATCGGGAGAAGCCATGCTATTGGACCGTTTCGCTTTCGGTTTGCAGAACGTCCCTCCCGCAAAGGTCCCGGCACGCATTCGCAATGCCAGTGGCATCGAGGCCAAGTCCGGCCAGCAATTCCTCTCTCGTCCCATGCTCGGTGAATTGATCGGGAATCCCTAGACGGCGGACGCGCGGGGCATCGAGCCCCGCTTCGTTAATCAACTCCAACACAGCACTCCCAAAGCCGCCCATCAACTGGCCTTCTTCGACCGTCAACAGGAACTTCGAGTCGGCGATTGCTTGTCTGATAGCAGTCGAATCTAACGGCTTCGCGAAGCGAGCGTTGATCACTCCAACGTCAAGACCTTGCTCTTTGAGTTGTTCTGCCGCAGCGAGACAATTACTTAATAAAGAACCGAAACACAAGATTGAACCGTCGCCTCCTTCGCGAAGCACCTCGGCACAGCCCAGCTCAACTTTCGCTCGATCACCATCAACCCGATCGGCAGCTGTCTTCGGATAACGCATCGAACAGGGACCTTCGTGTTTGATCGCAAAGTCAAGCATCGCCGGCAAGTCGTACGCGTCGCCCGGTGCCATCACGACCATGTTGGGGAAGATCCGCATGTAGCCGATGTCGAACACACCGTGATGCGTCGGCCCATCGGGTCCCGTGAGCCCCGATCGATCGAGCATGAAAGTTACCGGCAGATTCTGGAGGACGACTTCCTGGAAAATCTGGTCGAAACTTCGCTGTAGGAAAGTGCTGTAGATATCAACGATCGGCCGCGCGCCGGCCTTCGCCTGACCGGCGGCGAATGCAACAGCGTGCGACTCACAAATCCCGGTATCAAAGAAACGATCCGGAAACTCATCTCGAATGACTTCCAACTTGTTGCCTTGGCACATCGCAGCGGTCATTACCGTCACTCGCTGATCACGAAGCATTTGATCGCGAATCGCTTCGCTGGCGTAGTTTGTAAACGCTTTACTACCGCTCTTGCCCTTCGTCACCGCCTGGCCGTTTTCACGTTCGAACACCGGCGGAGTGTGGAAGAAGACAGGATCTTCCGCTGCTGGTTCAAAACCGTGCCCCTTCTCCGTGACGACGTGCAAAAGGATCGGTCCCTCAAGCTTCTTCACCATCTGAAGGTATTTCCGTAGCACGGGGATGTTGTGACCGTCGATCGGACCGAGATATCGAAAACCCAACTCTTCGAACAACATGCCGCCATGCAAGCCAGCCTTCACGCCTTCTTTGAGCTGTGCTAGGAACCGCTCAGCAGGATCGCCGAAAACCGGAACTCGATTCAGCAGATTGACGACTTCGGTCTTGAGCCCTGTGTAATAAGTATTGGTACGAAGCCGGTCGAGATAGCTGGCCATGCCGCCGACGCGAGGGCAAATCGACATTTTGTTGTCGTTCAGCACGACGAGCAGATTCTTTTTCAAACCGCCCGCATTATTCATCGCTTCGTGGACGATTCCGGAGGGAAATGCTCCGTCGCCGATTACGACAACGGCATGCCGCTCGCTCTCGCCCATCAAATCATCGCCACTGCGCAAACCCAGCATCGTCGAGACACTGCTACCAGCGTGGCCGGTCATGAACAAATCGTATTCGCTCTCCGCGGGATTTGGATATCCCATCAACCCGTCTTTCATGCGGATCGTGCTGAATTCGTGGTAACGCCCCGTAATCAACTTGTGCGGATAGATCTGATGTCCAGTATCCCAGATCAATCGGTCACTTCTAAAGTCGAAAACACTGTGCATCGCCAAACACAATTCGACGACTCCGAGGTTCGACGCGAAATGTGCGCTGCGGTCGCTCAACAGATTGCACAAGACCTCGCGGATCTCGACGCCCAGTTCTTGAAGTTGGCTGACGGACATCCTGTGCAAGTCCAACGCCGACTCAAGGTGGGATAGTACTTTGTGCATTGTCTACCGATTCCTTTCCACGACATAACGCGCGAGTGCATCCAGTTGACTCGCGTTTGCTCCAAAAATCGCCAAGGCGGCGCAGGCTTCATCTATTAGTTGCCGGGCTCGCCGAGTACTCTCGTCGACCCCCAACAGCGCCGGAAACGTCAACTTCCCGCGATCTGAATCTTTGCCAATGCGCTTTCCCATCGCAGCTTCTTCGCCTCGTACATCCAACAGGTCGTCCGCGATTTGAAACGCCAGACCAAGCCTACTCCCATACGCATCCAAAGCTGCGAATTGTTCACTCTCCGCATCGGCGACTAACGCGCCGAGTCGCAACGACACCAGGAACATCGCGCCCGTCTTCCGCCGATGAATTCGCTCAAGTTGCTCGATGCCGCCGTCTTGAAACTCTGCCGCAAGGTCGTCCACTTGCCCACCCACCATGCCCGACGCTCCCGCGGCTTTGGCCAATGCAGCACAGCAAGCAGCGGCGACGGACGGGTCTCGCACATCGCAAGCGAGGACCTCAAACGCTTTCGTTAGCAACGCATCGCCCGCCAAGATCCCCATCGCCTCGCCATACTTGGCGTGACAGGTCGGAAGTCCGCGTCGCAAGTCATCGTCGTCCATGGCGGGAAGGTCGTCGTGGATCAATGAATAGGTATGCACCATTTCTACGGCACACGCGACGGGCATTGCCGCTTCACGATCTGAACCGCAAGATTCGGCAGCCATTAACACCAACAGGGGGCGTAGGCGTTTGCACGGGGCCAGTAAACTGTGCCGTATCGCTTCACGCAATCCCGCCGGACAATCGGAATCGAACTCAGTAAACCGTTCCAATGCCGCGTCGATCTCGACACGCGCATCCTTGGCGTAGGCAGAGAATGGCAGGGCAGGGGTTTGAACCATGAGGCGTGGAGGCAGTTGAGGCGAACGTCAGGGCTGCGGCAAAAGCGGGGATAATGGAAGCTATGTACTGGCCAGTAAAGCACTTCCTATTCTAAAACAGCCCCCGCTGTGTGTCCACGTCGCCCTCTTCCTCTTCCGGGGACGGTTTTCGCGGACCCTCGGAACGACGCCTGCTTCGCGTCTTCTTTCGCTCCCTTTTCGACGACTCCTCGTCGTCAAAAGCCTCAGTCTCGACATTGCCTTCGTCATTTACTGACGTTAACAGCTCGATCTTCCGCTCTGCGGCTGCCAACGTTTGGTGGCAATGCTTCAGATGCCGGACGCCTTCCTCATATTGTGCAAGCGATTCGGAGAGCCCCAGTTGGCCATCTTCGAGCTGCCGGACAACTTGCTCAAGCTTGTCTAACGCTTCTTCAAACGAGATTGAAATCTCGTCGTTATTTTTCTTCGCCACGATCGTTTTCCTAACAATAATTGGCCCAATAATCCGGTGCCCCCGGCAGCGTTGACTAATTAGCCTTCTGGCTCTGGCTCGATCGCTTCAACTCGACTCGTCAGCGTCCCACGACACAATTGCATCGTTAGCACGTCACCGATGGAAACGGAACTGGCGTCAGTCACGAGTTCTCCGTCTGTTGCTCTTTGCGTCAAGCTGTATCCGCGACCAAGTACCGCAAGTGGGCTAAGCGACTCCAATCGATCCGCCATATGACCGATCCGATCCCGCGATTTGGACTGACTGGCCGAGACAGCGCGGGTGGCGCGCATCTCTAACTCGTCCACTCGACGCGCCAACTCGCGAATGCGATCGGTCGGCTGTCGCAAGACGCGGCTACCCGTCAGTAGATCCAATCGCGAGCGAGCGGCTTGTGCTCGATTTCGCAATAACGCGACGAGCCGCTGTTGATAAGTCACTAGCAACGCTTTTAGGTCATCACTCGACGGCACAACCAGTTCAGCTGCTTCGCTCGGAGTCAGCGCGCGCACATCCGCCACGAGATCCGACAGCGTCACATCAATCTCGTGGCCGACCGCCGACACGACCGGGACCTCGGAGGCGAAGATCGCCCGCACGACCAACTCGTCATTGAAACACCAAAGGTCCTCAACACTCCCGCCGCCACGTCCAACAACGATCACGTCAGGCGCGGGATGCACATGATTGGCCACCGCGATCGCTTTCGCAATCTCACCCGCTGCTCCTTCGCCCTGCACACGTGTCGGAACAACCAACACTTCGACGCCTCGCCATCGACGTCGCAACACCTCTAGAAAATCTCGAATCGCTGCGCCCGTTGGGCTAGTGACGAATGCAATGCGACGCGGAAATCTTGGTAGCGGGCTTTTATGCTCGGGATCGAACAGCCCTTCGGCCGCCAGGCGTTGCTGCAATTGACGCAATGCCAGCAACAACGAACCCACGCCGCGGGGCTCGATCTCACGGACGACGAGTTGGTAACTTCCGCGCGGTGGATAGACATCGAGACTACCGCCGCAAACTACTTCCGCCCCATCTTCCAAATCGAATGGGACTCGGCTGGCCGTGTTCCGCCAGATCACTCCGCGGATCTGAGCGTCGGCATCCTTCAGTGTGAAGTAGACGTGACCGGAACGAGGGCGCGACACATCCGACAACTCACCTGATACCCAAACTGCCGGAAACGTTCCTTCAAGAACATCCTTGATCAACGCCGTCAGTTGCCCCACCGAGAGGACATGTGGATCACGATCTTGATCGTCAGACGCGTTCATGAAAGGGCGACGCAGAGAAACCTGTGCGAAACGGCACGAACTGATGAATTGAAGGAAGCTCGTGATTTTAGAGCGTCAGTGGAATTTTCGCCACATCCCACGACGAGTCGCATTCGTGGCTGAGAGAAGTCGATCACGGACATCGGTATCGCGAACTAGCGGATTCACAGCGACAAGAACTTCCCTACCTAGACCGCATGCTTAGACTGAAAGCACGAGCCACTCGCGAAGCCGTCGAGTTCGTGATCGACGACGATGGGCTTAGCTTTGACATAACGACGATCCCCGACCCAACGCACCTTGCCAATCTCGCCAAGGCAAGCGGTCGCGGTCTGCTGCTAATCAACGCCTTTATGGACGACGTTCCACCACCTCTACCCGCCTGTGCAAGTGTGTATCCTATGGGCTCGCCACAGTAAGGGCATGGAAGGTTTTCGATGAGCTTCGGCATGACTTTCGTCCGTTGTTCATTCGTTGGAGTTTGTGGTCACGTCAGCCGTAAGCCACTCACCAAGCTCTCGTGGCAGTGACTCCAGCTCGGCACGATGGGACGAAAACTCCCACGGCCACGGCGCATCTCTACAGCCAATCGAGAAGTAAATGCGCACAGGACGGGTCGTTTCATTTGGATTGGGCGAGGAATGTGGCACTATCGTAACCATCGCAAAAAGCGGCGTTGGTGAGCCCTCTTTTACAAAGTAGTCCGTCAGAGATGTTCCATTGTGGTCCTTATATTGAAGTCCAATCGCCTGTGCTGCTGCATCAGGATTGGGGAGATAACGAAAACCGCGTCTCGCCAACCACTGGTGCGTCAATTCCTTCGTCGCCTCTGGAGCTTTGCGATAGCCCGTCCAACTGCCCCCGACACTAACTTTCTTACCGCGACGCCCGATCATCATGCCGCCGAGAATCAAACCACAGATTCCAACCATGATCATCAACGTCGATAGGTGAACTCGGCGTGGGAGCATAGAACAGAATCAGTCTACGGTTCCTGGAGCTCTTTCTTGACCCGGTGCCGCAATGAAGCCAATCACGGCAGAGGAAACAACCACGGTCACAGCGCAGGTGTGCCACTGGCTATGCCAGTGCTTAGATTTCCAAGCTTGTGAAACGCTATCCATCATCGAGGTGGTCCACCCAAATCGCTTTCGGCATCACTTCAACAATATGACGGCACTGGTAGAGCCAGTGGCACACCGATCAATTCTGTTCTACGGTTCCTGGAACCTTTTCCACCTCAATTCTGTTCTACGGTTCCTGGAACCTTTTCCACCTCTGTTTCTTCAACGCCGGTAGCGCATAAGTCAGATCTGCAAGAAATGGTTTGATGGCAGGCAGTCCTCTCTGTACGGATTCATATATCTCCTTGTCGGTGGAATGTTTCTGGCAAGCATCGACGATGAGCCCGTGAAACTTGTCTTCTGGAAACAAGTGAAAAATGTTCTGCAAAAAAAGGAAGAATCCGTCGCTGCCCTTCGTCGTACAAAACACATGGCGAAACTCCGAGTCGCTAGATTCTTGAGCGTCGGTCTTTTCTTCTGGCATCTCTGTCTCCCGAGTCGGTGCATAGTACTTGTTCCACAACACGTTGCGAAAGCGAAAGTCCGGGTCAAGCCGGTCCTTTAGTGCGAACAACTCGCGAGCCTGCGGATAGGCCCGATGAAACTGTTCGTCCGTGGCGTGTGCTTGATAGGGCAGATAGTACGTACCGCCCAATTCTATCACTGCGGTGATCAACTCTCGCGTCCAAACGGCGACACAATTGCGGTCATAATCAGCGACGCCTTGCTTGTAGTACATCACAAACGCAAATACTTCCTCCCGTGCCCAGGCCAACATCGAACCAGGATCGGGCTCGGCGTGCCGAATGGAAATATTGATCATGTTCACATTGAACCGCTGCAGAATCTCCGCGGTCTTCGCTAGAAACTCTTCGAACCGGCTGACCGGCACAAAGTATTCCTGCAAGACATATGTTCTTCGCTGCCGCGTTCGAGGCTCCAATTCCGCAACGTCGTAACCGGCTTCATAATTCCGCCAATGCACTTTCTGCGAAAAGAACAAGATCGGGTCAATCAAGTGCTCGCGACGCCAAGTCCCCGTCGGCGTCTCAGAGATTGCCCAGTAGAAATACCGCTCCAACGGAAAGGCGGATCGCAAGGTCATCAAACGGTTGGTTTGCGTGACCGGCTTCTCGGTGCGTTTCCACGTTGTTGCACGCACGCGCGAGTAGTGCGGAGGATAGACGTCGGCGTTGTGAAATAGCGATGTTTCATCCCCGCGAACGTCTCGCTGAAAGTAGTCCCCGTAACGGTCGGTCGGCATTACTTTGGTCACAGCACCGACACGACAGTTCTCGTCAACATTCAGTTCCGCTTCGACGATCACGCCGATCCCACCATATCCGCCAATCGCTCCGTGAAAAATCTCGGCGTTGCTCTCGGGACTAGCGGTAACTAGGCTTCCGTCCGCCAGTACGAGGGTAATCTCTCGCACCGACAAGATCAGCGGCCCAAGGCCAATATAGCGCCCGTGCGAATTTACACTCAGCGACCCACCGACCGTGAAATTGGCGTACGTCTGCATGATGCTGACCGACATGTCGTGCGGATCAAGAAACCGCTGAATGTCACACCAGCGAGCGCCTGTCTGCACGCGAATCCAGCGCTCGCCCGGTGCGAAATGAAGGATGCGGTTAAAGCTTCGCATGTCGAGATGCAGACTCGCTGGACTCGCTATCTGGCCACCCATGCTAAACCGTCCACCACCGATCGAAACCGGTCCTTCCGAATCAATGATGGCGTTCTGAATGTCCTCGACGGTCGTGGGTCGAATCGTCTGGCGAACCTCGACCGGATTAATTGCCGTAACGTCGTTGACAACATTGTCTGGCTGACCAGACAGTTGAGAGACGGTTAAATAGTCGAGTTCGAGAACTCCTGGTCGCGCCCCGTAGCGATTCTCGTGTTGCTGTCCCTTGCGAAACGCCAGCGAGTAGATGACCCACGCCGGCCCGATCACAGGAATCGCCAACAGTACCAACCACCATCCACGACGACCGATATCATGATACCGCTTAATGCATAGAGCCAGCAGCGACCAATAGATCGGCACACATAATAGCAGCGGGATCGATCGTCCAGCCACGCGTTCACAAGCGATATCCAGTACGGCAAGCACCGACATGACAACCAGCACTGCGTACCAAAAGTCACCCCGCCGAATTCGCCCGCTGATTGAAAAGAACAAGTTGATCATAGTGATCGCGGTGCCTTTCACCGAGTTCGGCGTACGTCGATGAAGCGAAGGCAATTAAGCTCCCGGTGTTACGAGAACGCTGAATCAAACCAAACACCATCAAATTCAGCTGTCACGGCCTTATTGCTCATCGCTGTTTATAACTATCTGCACTCCGAACGCTCCTGTCGACTTCGCTCACATTCTACCTCGGGATGAGCGAGCACGCCCATCCAACAGATCACTGATCGAGTACATCCCATGGAATCGGCTCGGCGCCGCTCATCGTGGCCATGCCTTCGATGTAGTCGGGCGGAGTGACGTCGTCGAGAAAGAGGACGGTGCCGTCGGCGAGCAGGACGTGGGCACCTTCGACGTGGTGGCTTCCCATCTCTTGGCCAAAGCCGCCGTTGACGACGTACTGCATGCGATCGGCTTTCAAATCTCGCGGGTTGAGCCAAGTAACTCCGGTCACCTGTGTTTCGACGACGAGGATCGAGGTCGTAAGATCATCCTTCGCGCGGTTGATGCTCGTTGGCTCCGCGTCCGGAAAAAACGTTTCCGTTCCAGTGATGACCATATAACTTGTCTCGCCCAATTGGCGCGCGTCGGGATCAGCTGGGCAGCCGTAAACGCCAGGCATGTGAGAAGTCAGTCCTATATTGTTCGGACCGTCCCACGCCTCGTTAAAGTCGTAACGGGCATACAACCCTTGCTCGTTCAGGTACGGCAGAATCAGTACGCGCCAACTGTGCATCGGCTTGCCGGTGTCGTCTGGGATGTAGGCCGGAGGCAGGGTTCCGTGGGCAGCTTCATAAGCTCGAAGCGCTATGCCGATCTGAGTCAAGTTAGATTCGCAACTCCGTTTGTGAACCATTGTCCGCGCCGCACCAATGGCTGGAAACAAAGCAACGAATGCAACCGTCGCAACTAACGCTAACGATCCCAGTCCACCAAACACCAAGAGAACAATCATCCCCGCCGACATCTGCCGGCGGCGAACGACGATCGAACCAGCTGCCACCTCGACGTTCGCGGATCCGTATGGAACCGAGATCTCTTTACCACAAGAGGCACATGGCCCACGCTGCCCGACGTATTCGTCGTCGACAATCGTGTCCAAACTGCAATGCGGGCAAGTGAAAGAGACTGGCATGGTAGTGCTGAGGAAGCGTATAGGAGTAAATGTATGCGCGTGGTAGCTGGATTTGCAAAAATTCAGCGGCGTGTCGGGAGAACTGAATTATTGCAGATCCAGCTACCGTCACCCATTCTCGCGGGTGGCGCAGACGATGTCTACGTACTTGCGAGCCAACGACTCGATCCGCTCCATATCTCCTGCTTCGACCGCCTTGGCTTCGACCAGTGAACCACCAATTCCCAATGCAAATGCTCCAGCTCGTAAGAATCCTGCAGCCGTTTCCAGGTCAACGCCACCGGTCGGCATGAGATTAACCTGAGGCAATGGACCGTGCAAAGCCTTGAGATAGGCAGCGCCTCCCATTGAGTCGGCGGGGAAGACTTTGACGATGTCAGCGCCAGCCTCCCAAGCAGTCACGACTTCGGTCGGCGTGAGCGCACCCGGCATGATGGCTTTGTTATAACGGCGGCAAAGTCGAATCAAATCAACGTTGGTCGATGGCGAGACAATGAACTCGGCTCCGGCCAGCATCGCCGCGCGACCGGTTTCTGTGTCGAGGATCGTTCCCGCACCCAATAACGCGCGATCGCCCACCCTGTCGGCAACTCGTTCAAGGACACGCAATGCGCCCGGTACGGTGAAAGTGACCTCCATCACCGTGATGCCTCCAGCCAACAACGCTTCGGCCACTTCAACGAGCAAGTCACCGCTGCGGGCTCGGATGACCGCCACGATCCCGGTGTCTTTGACTCGCTGGAGTTGTTCAGTCTTTCCCATGGCAGTTCCGTCACTCGTATTCAGGTAATCGGCGTCGATCGACAACATGTCCCCAACAACACAGCTCAGTAAGTCCCCACAGTAACAGATCTTAGAGCCGACTCGACGAAAATCCTGGACTCGTCGTAGGGGTTGTGCATAATATTCGATGTTCTCACGTCAGCAAACCCTTGCACATCATTTGGTTCGCCGTTCGGTTCTCGCATCAATGAAGGATTTTCTTCTAACTACGCCTGCCCAGCTTGTGATCTGGACAACGGTACTACTGGTCCTACTGACCATAGGGTGGTACGTCGTGGGAAGGTTTCGCGATAACGCTGACGACGACCGTCTGACCGCTAATGAACTGCTGACAAACTTCCAGGAATTGCATCACCAGGGTGACATCGACGAGTCGGAATACCGAACTATAAAAACGGCGTTAGGGGCTAAGCTTCGAAAGGAGATAGAGGATTCGGACAACGACGGTTAGGAGGATTTGCGAGCGTCTGGCAGGCAATCGTAATGGTGGTCCGCTTAACCGGAGCAATCCGAACGACCGGCAACCGCAAGGAAACCGCGACAACCAACGAGTACAACGTGCGTGACTGCTCGACGACCGTGGAAAGGATTCCCCGTTTAGTTGGATTTGATCTCCGTATCACCTCCAGCACCAGCGAGCTTAACAACTAGGAGTCTGTTTCTGGTCTCAAGTCCGAGTGATTGGCAAAGAGATTGGGAATCCGAAAAGGAGTGTCGAGTCTATGTCGGGTGGAAAAGATACAACAGCAACAACTACTACAACGGGGCGCCGCGGCGGCACGACGAAGAAGAACGCTTTCTGTTCTTTCTGCCGTAAGAGCTACCGCGACGTCGGACCGCTGGTCGAAGGACCTGGGGACGTTTACATCTGTGGCGAATGCATTGACTTGTGCCAATCGATCTTGGAACAAGAGCAACGTCGCCGTGGCTCGAGCAAACAATTGTTCCGCGAGATTCCAACCCCGCGAGAAATTGCGGAACATCTCGACGAATATGTGATCGGCCAAAGCTCAGCGAAGCGAGTCTTGGCCGTCGCCGTCCACAACCACTACAAGCGATTATCGCTCGGTTGGGAAGGCTCGGACGTCGAGATCGAGAAATCCAACATCATGTTGATCGGCCCAACTGGTTCGGGCAAGACGTTGTTGGCTCGCTCGCTGGCTCGTACGTTAAATGTTCCGTTCGCGATCGGCGACGCAACGACCTTGACCGAAGCTGGCTATGTCGGTGAAGACGTCGAGAATCTGTTGCTCAAGTTGCTTCACGCTGCCGATTTCGATGTCGATGCAGCTCAGCGTGGCATCCTCTACATCGATGAACTAGACAAGATCGGCAAGACCAGCCAAAACGTGTCGATCACTCGCGATGTTTCGGGAGAAGGGGTCCAGCAAGCGTTGCTTAAAATGCTTGAAGGCACTGTCGCCAACGTTCCTCCACAGGGTGGAAGAAAGCATCCTGAGCAGCAATATATTCAAATCGACACAACCAACATCCTATTCATCTGTGGCGGGACGTTCGTTGGAATCGAGGATATCATCCGCAAACGGCTCGGCAGCAGACAGCTAGGCTTTGGGCAAAGCTCTGGGTCGCACGAGGAATTGTCAACTGCGGAAGTGCTTCCTCAAGTGACGACAGATGATGTGTTGGAGTTCGGCTTGATTCCGGAACTTGTCGGACGTCTACCGGTGACAACAGCACTGGCTCCATTAGACGAAGCTGGACTCATTCGAGTTCTGCAAGAGCCGAAGAATGCTCTGATTCGACAGTATCAAAGCTTGTTCGAGATGGAAAACTGCGAGTTGAGTTTCACTGACGAAGCTCTCGCCGCAATCGCCCAACGGGCTCAGGGGCGCGGAACGGGTGCTCGAGGACTTCGCAGCATTATCGAAGACGTGATGCTCGACATCATGTTCGATTTGCCTGAGCAAGAACAGGGCACACGGTTCGAGGTGAATGCCGACATCGTTGAAGGTCGCGCGAAGATGTTCAAGATGCCGACTAGCAAGACGGCATAGACTACAAACAAGTTAGATCGGATCTGCCCTCCCGACTTGCGGGCCACAGCGAATGAATCGTAGTGGCCCGTTCTTTTTTGCGCGCGGATTCGACTCACCCGGGGTTCCGATTCGCTACGGTCGCTGAATTCGCCGGCGTCCCGAGCGAGATATTAGTGCCGAAGAACGCTTGGTCGGATCAATCAGCATTCGACGCGACGGCGAATACACTCGCTCAACGGTTCGTCGAGAACTTCTCGGCACATGCCGGTAGCGTTTGTGACGCCGGCAGTAGTGCGGGGCAACTGGTTCGTAGAGAGTTCATCTACGGAGCCTGTGCAATGTCGTAGTGAGCTCGTGTACCAAGCGCGCTCCAGACGGCAGCATCGATCGTTTCGTTGACTATCGAAACATGGCCATCCGCGAATGCGACTTGTGCGCCACCAGGATGGCGGCTGCTATAGCACAGTTCTTTCTCGTCGATAAAAGCAGTCTCGTCAAAGATCCGATTGACGGGAATCGCAGTCGAACCAATCGTCTCCGAGACGTCGGTTTTGTGTATATTCGGCGAACCAATGTACCAATGATCCACGATGTGAACGGTGCCTCCGTGATCGATCCCGCGTATATCCGTGTCAAACAACGCTTCGCCAATCGCAACGGTTGCCGAAGTACCGTCCAAGATGTCTCGCATCTTCACTCGACTATTCAAGAAGAACATGCCATCTCTGTTGGGGTCTCCCGCGACCGGAGAAGGCCCCGACTCATTTCGGGTTAGCCCCGTTCCGCAGGCAATATAAGTGCAAGGAACTCGGTCGACGATCCCTTGAACGCTCGTATGCTCTGCAACTGGCGCGGACGGACAACGAAACACAGGAAGCAGCGTAGAACAAGCAGCGGCGTTGGGTCCACTCGACCACGTCGCGCTGAAGTTCAAGGTATCGTATATCGTGTTTTGCTCCAGTTGCGGCAGCAGCATCCCGCTCCAAAACACTTTGTTCGGCAGTATGAAGCCGGAAGGAAACGTGCGGTACGTATCATGGTAATTCTGCGCCGCGATCACCATCTGGTGAAGATTATTCCCGCACTGCATCCGCCGCCCGGCTTCACGAGCGGCTTGCACGGCTGGCAGCAGCAACCCCACAAGAATCCCGATGATGGCGATCACCACCAACAACTCCACAAGCGTGAAGGCTCGCTTTCGCGATACCGACATAATCTGTTCCCCTGCAACACCCAACCAACACAACCGATAACCTATTAGCTGCCGTAGAATACAAATGGAGACCCGATTGTACCGCCGCTCGCATGGCTGATGCAAATCGTTCCTTCCCCCAGAATGCACTAATTCTTACTTTGCACTCGACGCTCGAAGGAGTTTCCTACGCTCCTCGACGCTTCTGAACGAGTGGCAACCCGGCAGATGATCGTTCACCATCCCCATCGCCTGCATAAAAGCGTAACAGGTCGTCGGTCCAACGAACGACCAGCCGCGTCGCTTCAACTCTTTGCTGAGGGTTTTCGACTCGGGCGTTATAGACCGGCAACCATCGAATTCCGGTTGCGAGTCTGGTTCATATTGCCAGAAGAAGGAAGAAAGCGAACCAAACTCGTCCGCAAGATGCAAGGCTTGTTTCGCGTTGTTGATCGTCGACTCGATCTTTCCTCGATGCCGAATGATTTTGGCATTGATGACAAGTGATGCGACTTTTGCTCTGCTAAAGCGCGCTACCCTTGCGGGATCAAATCCTGCGAATGCCTTGCGAAAGTCTTCGCGTTTGCGCAGTACGGTGATCCACGAGAGCCCCGCTTGAAATCCTTCAAGGCAGATCTTCTCGAATAGCCTCACGTCATCATCCACCGGTAAGCCCCACTCGTGATCGTGATACTCCACGTACAGAGGATCGTCACCGCACCACCAACAGCGTGTCTTGCCATCGGCACCTGTGATCAATTTTGGCCCTTCCGCCATAACCTTTGCCTCGCTAGTGCCCGGTCGAACAACGACTATACGTCAGCAATTCCTTTGATCACTTCGCCTTGTATCTCAGTCAATCGCTCCTCTCGACCGAGGTGCCGGTACGTGAGTTGATCTTGATCGAGCCCCAAGAGATGCAAAATCGTGGTGTGGATATCGCGAAAATGATGCCGCGACTCGACAGCCCTCAATCCGATCTCGTCCGTAGCGCCAATGGCTTGTCCGCCGCGTACGCCGCCACCCGCCATCCACATCGTAAATCCGAGATTATGGTGGTCGCGGCCCTTTCCCCCTTGTGCCTCTGGCGAACGTCCGAATTCGCCTCCCCAGATTACAAGCGTGCTATCGAGCATGCCTCGCTGCTTCAAGTCCTTTAACAAACCAGCAATCGGCTGATCGACTTGAGCCGCCATTCGCAGATGATTCTCTTCGATGTTCTTGTGAGCGTCCCACTGCTTGTTACCTGGCCCGCCACCGGATACGACGACCGAAAAGCGAACGCCCTTCTCGACCAAACGCCTCGCCAACAAGCATCGCCGTGCATAGTCGTTCGTGGGCTCTTGGCCGACGCCATACAAGCTGAGCGTATTCTGCGATTCGTCCGAGAGATCGAACACTTCGGGCGCTTCGGTCTGCATCTTGAAAGCAAGTTCATACGCGCTGATTCGCGCCGCAAACTCGTCGTCGTTCGAGGCAAGATTCGCTTCGTTCAGCTGCCGTATCAACTCGACGGTCTTGCGGCGTTCGGCAAGTGATATTCCCCCAGGCAAGTCGAGGTTGCGGACCGGCGTGGCACCAGGGCGGAACATCGTCGGCTGATAGATCGCTGGTAGAAAGCCGTTGGTATACATCGGCTGTCCCGCCTCCAACGCTCCGTCCGGGTCAGGCATAACGACATAAGCCGGCAGCGAATCGCTCTCACTCCCAAGTCCAAACACCGACCATGATCCCATGCTGGGAAAACCAGGCACGGTTCGGCCGGTAAGCAATTCATACTGAGCCGCCGAATGCACGACCTTATGTCCGTGGCAGGAACGAATTACAGCGATGTCGTCGATGCACTCGGCTGTCTGCTTGAACAGGTCAGATACTGCAAGGCCGCTTTCACCGTACTGTTGAAACGTTCGCCGGCATCCCAGCAACTTCGCATCCGACTCAACGAATTGGTATTTCGCATCGCCGAAGCTGGCCGGACGCGATTGACCGTCCAGCTTGTCTAGCAGTGGTTTTGGATCAAATGTTTCGATGTGGCTCGGCCCGCCCGCCATGAACAGGAAGATGACCGATTTGGCTTTCGCGGATGGGATGTGTGGTGGCTTGGGTGCCAACGGATTGCGAGTTGCGCCGCGAAGTTCTTCGTCGCGTAACAACGACGCTAGCGCCAACGAACCGATTCCGCAAAACGAGCCCTTTAAGAATGAGCGACGACCTAACACAACTACATCACTCCACATACAGGAACGCATTTAGGTTGAACATCGCCAAGGCAAACTCGCACAACGACTGTTCCCTTAGAAACGCCGTCGACAGGAGGAGCTCTTTGTCGCTCGGCTCGCGGCCCGCGACCAAGCGATACGCCAATCGGACCTGATCACCCGCCACGGAACTGGCATCCCGCTCCAATCGTTCTGCAAACGCTTCGGCCAGCTCACTCGACAACTCTCCATTAAGCATCTCCAACGCTTGCGGTGAATGCGTACTTGATTCGCGACGCGCACAACTAGTTTGCAAGTCGGGCTGATCGAAAACTTCCATGAACGGCAAGCGGAGGTTTCGTTTCGCGATCAAATAAATCGAACGCCGATGATGCTCGCGCTCGTCCGGCGTGACTGCCCATTGCGATGGTTTGTAGAGCAAGTCAATCAATTCCTGATCAACCGGCGCGACAACGCTGGGACCGCCGGCCTTAAAGTTGATCGTCCCGCCGACCGTTAACATGGCATCGCGGATCTCCTGCGCGGCCAGCCGCCGGCGCGTAAAACGCGATAACCATCGATTATTCGGATCGATTTCCTGATAAACCGGATTCAGTGAACTGGTCTGCCGATAAGTGCTGCTCAGGAGGATCATCCGGTGAATCGGCTTCCACCTCCATTCGTACTCAACGAGTTGATTTGCGAGATAATCAAGCAACGCGGGATGAGTTGGCGCATCGCCGTTGACGCCGAAGTCGTTCGTCGTGCCGACCAACCCCGTACCAAAATGATATTGCCATAGCCTGTTTACAATGACGCGCGCCGTCAGTGGATTCTTCGCGTCGGTAATCCACTCGGCCAAATGCGTCCTAGGAGTCGAAAGATCGTCTGGATATCCCTCAGCCCCTTCAGGAAGCAACACGCCGAGCGGTCGCATTGTTAGATGGTCGAGTTTCTTATTGGGATCACCTCGATCCAACAGATGAATCGGTGTGCGTTGAGCTGGGTCGTGCTTGATGCTTGAGATTGTTTGCAGCGGTGCAGGAGTCTTTGCCTGTGCGGCTTTCAATTCGCACAATATCCGCTCTTCGTCTTCTGCTGCGGCCGTCTTCAATCGAGATTTAATTTCGTTGACCTCGGCCTCGACGACTTTACTGCGAGCTTCCCATTCGGACTTCTCGGCGTCACTCGCCAACTCGACGTTATGTTCAAAAGTCGACGCGAGAAACGCTTGCAAACGGTAGTAGTCTGTCTGCCGAATCGGATCGAACATGTGATCGTGACATCGAGCGCAACCGACGGTTACCGCAAGAAACGCAGCTCCGATCGCGTCGGTCCTTTCGGTGAGCACTTCGTTGCGGCTGAAAGCCACTTCCGCATTCCCGGCGTTGCGCCGTATCGGCCCGAGCCGATGAAAACCCGCCGCGGCCAGCGAACCATGATCGTTCGGATTCAACTCGTCGCCAGCAATCTGCTCACGCACAAATTGGTCGTACGGTTTATCTTCGTTCAGCGACTGAATCACATAGTCGCGAAACCGCCAGGCACCAGGCCGATGACGATCATACTCAAAGCCTTCCGTCTCGGCGTAACGCACCACATCGAGCCAATGCTGCCCCCAATGCTCGCCATAACGCGGGTTCGCCAGCAGACGATCGACAAGCCGTTCATAAGCATTCGGTCGCTCGTCGTTCACAAAGGCGTCGACTTCTTCCGGCGAAGGTGGCAGTCCTGTCATTTGAAACGTCAGTCGCCGAATCAACGTCGTGCGATCCGCTTCCGGTGAAGGACCCAACTCTCGGTCAAGCTGCTGCGCCAGTACGAACGCATCAATCGAAGTCCGCGGCCAATTCTTGTGATCACCTAAGGCACAAGATGGAACTGGAAAATCTTCTGGCAACACAAACGCCCAATGGTCGCGTTCGTAGTCGAAGTATTCATCCTCGGCCAGCACCAGCGGCGATGTTGCCACTGCGCTAAGAATGGCTAGGATCGCAACGCAGACATGGTGAGCAGGTTGACTGTGACTGATCATAGACGTTTGATTATGGCCAGATTGCGATGGTTATGAAACATCTGTGACAGTTTTCTCAGCAAACAACATTACATCAGCGTTGCGGTTTGCAATGGCGGCGACTGCTACACTGGACAAATGTCGGACAGGCAAGACAACAGGAGCGGGAATCCGTACGAACCGCCACAAACGAGCCCAGAAGTAAAGGCAAAGTCTACGCCGACTGAAACGCACTGGGCGTGGTCACTGATCATCAGCGGAACTCTTGCGCTGGCTGGGTTGCTAATGGTGCAGTATTGGCTCCGCGAGTTCGGTATGCCAGGAGTGATCATGCTGTTCGGTGGATGTCTTGGGGCATATCTCGGCGTGCGGCTGTCAAAGAGATGGTGGGGACTCGCGATTGGTGCTGTAATTGGCTTCACAGGTGGAGCTGCATTGGGAGTCGGGTTGCACTTGGTCTTCTAGTGTGGCGGCTATCACCACAACATCTCATCCGCCCCGTCGCCACTTTGCATTCTTGTTGTGTCAGCCGTAAGTGACCTGCTAGGATAGAAGTCCCGCCAAAGCCCCACTTTTGGGCATCGTGGCTCGTCAATAACGTAGCCCTCACGCCAGATACTGCGATGAACTTCAGCTTGCTCAAAACAAGTGCTCCCACACTCGCAATTGCTGTCGCGTACTTTCTCGCGACGAGTCTATCGGGCGAAGAAATCACGTATGAGAAGCACGTTCGTTCGATATTGAAAACGCATTGCTTTCAATGTCATGGCGAAGGAGGCGAGCTTCAAGGTGGACTCGATGTTCGGCTGAGGCGGTTGATTGCGAAGGGTGGAGATTCCGGTGAGGTGTTTGTGGCCGGCAAGCCGGATGAGAGTTTACTGATTCAGCGGCTGCGTGATGGTGACATGCCGCCGGAAGAAATTGAGTTACGGCCAACGCCTAGTGAGATAGCGGCGATCGAGCGATGGATCGCTGGCGGTGCCGTTGCAAGTCGGCCCGAGCCCGCCGAACTGAACCCTGACAACTACATCACCGAAGAAGAGCGAGCGTTCTGGGCCTTTCAGTCTGTTCGCCGCGAGTCCCCCCCGGCCGTAAAGAGTCGGGCGCGCGCCGGCACTCTGATCGATCAATTCGTCATCGCCAAGCTTGAAGCGAACGACCTTTCTATCTCCGACGATGCCGATGCGAAAACGCTCATTCGCCGAGTCTACTTTGATCTACTCGGCTTGCCGCCATCGCCGGAGGAAATCGATGCCTTCGTCAACGATTCGTCGCCGGACGTGTATGAGCGATTGCTCGATCGGATCTTAAACTCGCCTCGTTACGGCGAGCGATGGGGAAGACATTGGCTGGACGTGGCCGGCTACGCCGATTCGGAAGGCTATACCGAAGACGATCCCGTTCGTCCCTATGTCTACAAGTATCGCGACTATGTCATCCGATCCCTCAACGACGATAAGCCCTTCAATCAATTCGTCGTCGAACAACTCGCGGGCGACGAGCTCGTGACACCGCCGTTCGAGAACCTGACAACGGATCAGGCAGAACATCTTGTTGCGACGGGTTTCCTTCGAATGGCACCAGACGGAACGGGAATCGGTGGCGTCGATCAAAATATCGCTCGCAACGATGTGATGGCAAAGACGGTAGAGATTGTATCGACGTCGTTGTTAGGTCTGACCGTCGGATGCGCACAGTGTCACAACCATCGCTACGACCCGATATCTCAGGAAGACTATTACGCAATCCGAGCGATCTTCGAACCGTCACTCGATTGGAAGAATTGGTTGGCACCGGCCAAACGTCGCGTCTCGCTGTACACCGACGCCGATCGTGCGAAGTCTGCCGAGATCGAAGCGGAAGCCAAGAAGATTGTTGACGAGCGTACGAAGAAGCAAAACGAATACATCGAAGCCACGTTCCAGCGCGAACTCGCCAAGCTGGACGAGAGCCTGCGAGCGCCGATCACCAAAGCTCGGTCGACACCCGATAAAGAGCGCACCGCCGAACAGAAGAAGCTGCTTAAAGAGCACCCCAGCGTCAACGTCTCGGCAGGCTCGTTGTACTTGTACGACAAGAAAGCGGCTGACGAGTTGAAGAAGATGGATGACGAAGCCAGTAGAATTCGCGCGACGAAACCGGTAGAAGAGTTCGTTCGAGCCGTTTGGGAATCCAGAGGCAAAGCTCTCCCCGCAACGTTCCTGTTCCATCGCGGCGATTTCGAGCAGCCGAAGCAGCAGGTCGCGCCGCGCGAGCTGGCCGTTTTGACCTCCGCGAAAGCGATCGACTTGCCAGCCAACGACGAAACGCTGCCCACCAGCGGTCGACGACTGGCCTACGCAACGTGGCTCACCAGCGGCAAGCATCCGCTTGTCGCTCGTGTGATCGTCAACCGGATCTGGCTCAATCATTTTGGTCGTGGCCTGGTACCAACGCCCGGGGACTTTGGTGCTTTGGGCGTGGAACCGACTCATCCCAAACTGCTTGATTGGCTCGCCAGCGAATTCATTGCCAACGGTTGGAGCATCAAGCAACTGCATCGATTGATCATGACGTCAACGACATATCGGCAAGCTTCGCTGCATCACGACGAAGGTGACATGGTTGACGCGGACAACTCGCTGTACTGGAGAATGTCCGTGCGACGGTTGGAGGCGGAAGTTTTGCGTGACACCGCTCTCGCAGTGAGTGGCGAATTGAACAACAAAGCGTTCGGCCCTGCCGTGCCAGTGATGGCCGACCGCGTCGGTCAGTTCGTAGTCGGCAAAGAGAATCTCAACGCCGGTCGCCCTGGAGCAATCGTCCCCATGAAAGGCGAGGATTTACGTCGAAGCATCTACATTGAATCGCGTCGCAGCCGCCCACTGAGTGTGATGGCTCCGTTCGATCTGCCTCGCATGGAGCCGAACTGCACTTCGAGAAACGCTTCGACGGTCTCACCACAATCATTGATGCTGATGAACAGCGACTTTGCGTTGACGCGAGCCAAACGGTTCGCGGAGCGAATTCAACGTGATGCTGGCGACGATGTTTCTGCACAGCTCGCGTTGGCATGGCAACTCGCCTTCGCCGCGACGCCAAACAACGAAGAGTTGGCAGAGGCAGTAGCGTTTGTCGAAGGACAGACAAAGCACTTTGCCGCTAACCCGGCCCCTGAATCAAAAGACAAGAAGAAAGTTGCTCCCGCGGATGAAGCCCTAGCCAGTTTCTGCCATGCGTTACTGAGTTCGAATCGCTTCCTTTATATCGACTAACGTTGGAGTACAGGCTTTAGCCTGCCCGCTACCAGCCTAAAGGCTGTACTCCAGCATTGTTTGCAATCATGAATAACAACGATCAATTTCAATCCACTCGCCGGCACTTCCTGGCATCCAACGCCATGAGCTTGAGCAGCGTGGCGCTCGCGTGGCTGCTGAACCAAGACAATGCTTTCGCCAAGTCGCCGCGACCGGAATTGGCGCGGAAGAAGTTCACGCTCGACGCGAAGCCGGCGCAACAACCAGCTCGCGCCAACGCGATGATCTCGTTGTGGATGCAGGGCGGGCCAAGTCATCTGGATATGTTCGATCCGAAGCCAGAGCTACAGAAGTACGACGGCCAGACATTTCCCGGTGAGATCAAGTACGACAATGCGGCTCAAGCGAGTGCGACGGTACTCGGCAGTCCGTGGAAGTTCAAGAAGCACGGCCAATGCGGCACCGAATTGTCCGAGTTGGTTCCACACTTGGCCAACGTCATCGACGACGTTTGCTTGATCCGATCGATGCACACGGGTGTCAACAATCACGGGCAATCGATTCAAGCGTTGAACACCGGCCAAATCCTCCCCGGGCGGCCTGTGCTCGGCAGCTGGTTGACCTTTGGGCTGGGCTCCGAGACGCAAGACCTACCAGCCTATGTCGCGTTGATCGATCCCGGCCAACTGCCCGTGATGGGGGTCGAGAATTGGAACAACGGTTACTTGCCAGCTCTTTATCAAGGCACGGTCGTTCGACCACAAGAGCCTCGCATCCTGAACCTCACGCCTCCCGCTCGCATAAAAGGCGAAGTTCAAGCTCGATATCTCAGTTATCTCGAACAGTTAAACAAGCAACATCTTGAGCAACGTCCTGGCGAACTCGATCTCGAAGCGCGGATCGCCAGTTACGAACTGGCTGCCAAAATGCAAACCGCCGCGAAGGAAGCGCTTGACCTCAGCCAAGAGACTGCCGCGACGAAACGTCTTTACGGCTTCGACGATCCGGCTTGCAAGGAGTTCGGCGAACGGTGCTTGATTGCGAGGCGGATGGTGGAGCGTGGAGTTCGTTGCGTGCAAGTCTTCACGGAAAACCAGCGCTGGGACAATCACAACAACATTCGGAGCGCGCTTCCATCCGCGTGCAAGAAGGTCGACCAACCGTCCGCCGCACTCCTCGCCGATCTCAAACAACGTGGCTTGCTCGATACGACGCTCGTCCATTGGGGCGGCGAGATGGGTCGTTTGCCGGTGATACAGAACAATGCTGGCCCTGCCAAAGTTGGTCGCGATCACAATACGTACGGCTTCAGCATGTGGTTGGCTGGCGGCGGAGTGCGTGGAGGGATGACTTACGGCGAGACCGATGACTTCGGACACAAAGCCGTCGAGAACGTCGTCAATCACTACGACTATCACGCCACGCTGCTGCATCTGTTCGGCCTTGATCCCGAGGAACTCAAGTTCGAGCAAAACAACCGCGAACGATCGCTGCTCGAAGGCAAGGGCAGGGTGGTTCACGAGATCCTGAGTTAGAATCTGCGGATAGCATCCTCCGTGTTCGTTTAACCCGATCGCATCGCGACGGTCGTGCGTAGAAACCGTCGCGATGCGATCGGGTTAAACAATAAGTGCGAGCTTGGTCTTTCCTGTTGGGCAAGCTTCTCGCGACAATCCAAGAAAGTCTGATCATGAGATTACTCTTCACGCTAATAGCAATCTCACTCACGGTGGGAGTTGTGAACGAAGCACAAGCAGTACGTCCCAACATCTTGCTCATCATGGCGGACGACGTCGGAGTCGATGCACTTGGATGTTATGGCGGCGAGTCGTACGCGACACCGCGTTTAGATTCGCTCGCGGAGGGCGGCATGAAGTTTACGCATTGCTACAGCATGCCAGTCTGTCATCCGACGCGAATCACGCTGATGACGGGACGTTACCCGTTTCGCACAGGCAATCCGAAGTGGGGCAGCTTTCCCCGCGAAGAAGAGCAGAACAACATTGGTCAGGTAATGAAGAGAGCTGGCTACGCGACAGCGGTTGCCGGCAAGTGGCAGATTTGCATGATGAAAAATGATCTCGATCATGCGCAACGACTCGGCTTTGACGAATCATGTTTGTTCGGCTGGCACGAGGGCGCTCGCTACCACTCGCCGTTCATTTACCAAAACGGCAAGCTGCGTGACGGCCTTGAAGACCGTTACGGCCCAGACGTATATGTCGAGTTCCTGATCGACTTCATCAAGCGGAATCAGTCTCAGCCCTTCTTTGCTTACTACCCAATGGCTTTGTGTCACGATGTTACTGACGACCTAAAAAATCCCGTCCCGTTTGGCTCCGACGGTCATTACGACACGTTCAAGCAGATGGCGGAGGCGATGGATGTCCGCGTCGGCCGACTGATCGATACTCTGGATCGACTTGGCCTGCGAAACAACACGCTCGTTCTATTCACGACCGACAATGGAACGCCCAAGAGTTACATTCATTCCGCCGAATCGAATCCCGATCCTAAGAAGAAGGACAAGTACATTCGTATCCCCGTCGTGTCGCGGCAGAACGGCAAAGACGTCCCGGGTGGCAAGGGGCTCTTAACGAATGGCGGCACAAACGTTCCATTGATCGCCAGCTGGCCCGGAAGAATCAAACCTTCGCAAGTTGCCGACGATCTCGTCGACTTCAGTGACTTCCTCCCGACGCTCGCCACCGTCACTGAGGCCAAACTACCTACAGGCGTCTCACTCGACGGTCACAGCTTTGCCGCAAGACTAGTTGACGGCCAGCCTTCGTCACGAACGTGGGCGTTCGCCGAACACGGAAAGAGGTACTGGGTACGCGATCGACGCTGGAAGTTGTACGACAATGGAAAGCTGTTCGATATTGCGAGTGATCCGCGCGAGGAGAGGCCGATCATAGATCGCTCGTCCGATGCGACCGCCGCCAAGACACAATTGACAGTCGTGATGCAATCCTTGGATTACTAGTAGCGCGTCGATCAGGCAGGATGACGATGATCTTTATCGATGGCTACAACTTGCTGCACGTCACAGGGCTCTCGGGGCCAGAGATCTCACGCCGTGAGATCGGTCGCGGCTCTCTTGAGCGCGCGCGAAATGCTCTACTTAATTTTCTTGCGGCATCGCTGGACGATGATGAACGCAAGCTGACGACGGTCGCTTTTGATTCGAGCAACGCACGGTCGGGGTTGCCTCGCGAATTGAAGCACCAAGGAATCACGGTCAAGTACGCGACCGGGTACGAAAGCGCTGACGAATTGCTCGAAGAGCTGATCCGCGAAGCATCTGCACCGAGAAGGCTAACGGTTGTTTCCAGCGATCATCGTGTGCAGCGTGCCGCCAAACGGCGGCGGGCGAGAGCGGTTGACAGCGATGTTTGGTATGCGGAGATTCGCAAATCGCGAGATAAGCCTGGACAACCAGTCGCAACTCCATCACCGAAGCCAACGGGCCCGCTTTCAGATGCCGAAGTTGCAGCGTGGCTCGATGAGTTTGGCGATGTTTGCATTGAAGACCTCGCCGCGTCGGAAGCCAATTCGGACGAGCAGCCTCCGCTTAACAAACAGCGTGCTCGTCCACAAATCGAGAACCCGTTTCCACCGGGCTATGCCGAAGATTTGCTCGATGAACGATGAATCGCGAAAGCGTTATGTAGCCTTTCGCTACGGAGTCGGCAGCGGCTCCATCGTAGAAGACGCTCGCCGACGACGCGGAAACTCTGGGGTCTGTAGATTGAAGACTTCTTCCGACGGACGATCGCTGGTCGGATAACGATCATTGTTCAGTTCGGGTGTTGTCGTACCGGGATAGCAGCGATCGGCGAACATTCGCCCAAGCGGGCCAATCGCAGAGAACCGTTCTTCGTAGAATCGAACACCGTGAGTTTCTAGGATCGTGCCGGATTGTTGTTCGAGGTTCGCCAGTTCAGTGTTGTATTGCAACAAAGCCTGCGCCTCGGCGCTCACGGCATTACCCCAATCCGTAATCCCCTGCAGCAGATTCAATAGAATCGTTCGCCCGATCCGATATTCGGCGTATTGAAGCTGAAGGTTCGTCTCGGCGGCTTCGCGAGCGGCATGAAACGCGTCATATTGCTCGTAGAATTGGGCGAGGTTCCGCAAGTTGGCCGCGATGGTATGCGAAGCGGCGTGAACACCTTGATCTAGGTTCGCTAAATCACGAGAGATGACGAGTTCTTGGCGTCGAAGGCTCGCTCTGGATTGTCGCAATCCGAGTGGAACGGAGAAGTTGACGGCAAACGTCCAATCCGTGAACTGGCCGGGTCGAGATGACAAAGTCGCACCCGATGGCACTTCACCTTCTAAGCCGTTCCAACGATAAAGAGCGACCGCATCGACTTGCGGCAACGCTTGATTGCGAGCTTGAAGCAATCGCTGCTCGTCCGCTTCCAAGATCAGCTTCAACTCGATCAAATCAGGGCGCCGCTCCTGGGCAAGCGTTAACAGCTCAGTCCAATCAGGTGCGATGCGTTCTTGCTGTGGTGGAGTCACCGGAACAATCTGTTCAGGGTCATAGGGTGGAAAGCCTAGAACATTTCGCAGCGCCGCCTCGCGTTGCAACAAGTTCGCTTCCGCCGTGATCAAGCTGCCACGAAAGTTGTGATAGGCGAGACGAGCTTGGGCCACATCTCCAACATTGACAAGCCCGGCGCGCAACCGAGCCTCCGCGAGATCGAGCGCTCCTTTTGACTGCTTCTCTTGCTGGCGTCTGGCCCAGACGTCGGTTCTCGCAAAAACAACACCCCAGTAACCTTCGATCACTCCTCGGACGAGATTTTGCACGCTCGCCTTTAGTTGAAAGTACGAGCGTTCCGTTTCGATTCTAGCCAAAACAATCGGCGTCAGATTTGCAGCAGGCCCTCGCCCTCGCAACAGAGGTTGCGTAAAGCTGAGATCGGCGGACGAGCTTGCACGAGGGTTAAGGAATGTCGGGTTCTGAAAGATGAATGGGTCTTGTGCTTGTCGAGAGGGAGTGGAATTCACCCCCAGATTGAAAGTGCCGCCTGTGACAGTCTTCTTCGCAAGATCCAAGTCGAGATTATAGGTATCACCTTGCCTGCCGATGATTGCTGTTCCGTCCGAGTTACTCGGTCGGTCTATTCGATTGAAGCTGTTGTTAGCTTGCAACGTGGGATCGAAACCCGCCTTTGCTTCATCGATCATCGTGTTCTGGATAGCTGCATCGTAGATCGTCCGACCACTGGAAGATGACGCCACGCCGTTCAACACGCGGACGACTTCCGAGTTCGCGAGCGCGGTTCGAATTGCTTCGTCCAACGAGAGATGGCGCGGAGGAAGCTCTTCGCGACTCGTCACGGTGGGAGGCGGAGGCGTGTTGGGGATCGGGGCGGAACGCAACTGCGAGGGATCACGAACCTGAATCGTCCGTTCACCGGGGAAGATAAACGGGAACCTGTTTTGCGCGTAGGTAAACTTTGCGGAGTAGGTAAGCAGTACCGCGAGCGCGCAGAGCAACGATCTGTTTATACCGAATCCCATGATTATCAGGTTCGGGTGGATCGTCCTTGGTGGTCTAGCTATTCCGTATGGTCCACTTATTAATGTGGTGCAGCATCGACCGGTGCTACCGGGTGGAGAGCTTTTAACGCTTCGGCAAAGTTGGTTGTGTCGGTCACAACCGAGCCGTCTCGCAGCACGATCGTGCGTTTCGCGTTGCCTGCCACGTCTTGATCATGGGTGACAATTATCACGGTGATACCGTGGTCTTCATTGAGCCGCCGAAACAGCTCGATGACGTCCCGGCTCGTCTTCGTATCCAGATTGCCCGTCGGTTCGTCGCCCATCAGAATCGCCGGTTCGTTGACCATGGCTCGCGCAATCGCAACACGTTGTTGCTGTCCGCCGGAAAGCTGCGACGGATGATGGTCCAACCGATCCGCCAAACCAACTCTCCCCAGCACATCAATTGCTCGCTGTCGTCGTTCTTTGGCCGACATTCCGTTGGTATAAAGCAATGGCAACTCGACGTTCTCCAACGCTGAAGTGCGATTCAACAGGTTAAAGTTTTGAAAGACAAAACCGAGTCGTCGGTTTCGAATCCGCGCCCGCTCGTCACGAGACATATCTGCGACTTCTTCCCCTGCAAGTTGATAGCTGCCCGTGGTCGGACGATCGAGACAACCGAGCGTGTTCATCAGCGTCGACTTCCCGGAACCTGACGGGCCAACAAGCGCGACGTACTCGCCTTCGCCAATTGCCAGCGTCGTTGAACGAAGCGCGTGAACTTGGACCTCACCAAGGTCGTAAGTCTTTGACACGTCTTGTAATTCGATGAGAGCCATGGAATGCTTGGTCGCTGTGTGGAATTGATGGGGCTCTTTGTGTGCCACTGGCTTTGCCAGTGCCGTCCGGAGCTAGCACTGGCAAAGCCAGTGGCACACCTGCCAACGACACTGCGATCCAACTAGACTTCGGATATTTTCGGCAATAACCACGGTTTGCGATACTCTTTGCGGGTCAGCAGCGCGTTCGCCGCTTGATCCTTGCCGAAGGAGTACGTGGCAGGATCGAACTTCACCGTCCGACCGACTCGCCAAGCAACGTTTCCGAGGTGACAGAGCAGGCTCGATGGGTGACCGACCGTCTCAAGATCGGCAACTGGCTTCTCGCGAGACCGCATGCAATCGATAAAATTTTGTGCGTGAGCGACATCTTGATAGACGTTCTTCTCTTCTTTGACGAGCTTGCCCCGTTCGTCAAACGCCCGCCAGCGGCTGTTGCCAATCACGACGTAACCGCCGTCACCATGCACCGCGGCCCCTTCGGATTCTTCGTGCAGCGGATAGCGATTCCAGACTCGCATCTCGTAGGTAAGCAAGTATCCCGCATAATCGTAAGTCACCATCATTGTGTCCGGCCATTCTTGTGCATCGTCAAAGTAGTATTTACCGCCGTGCGCGGAAACGACTTTCGGTATAGTCGGAAGCTGCTTTCCCTCCGCGGCAACGGCCGTTTCGAGCGCCCATCGTGCTACGTCTAGCCGATGCACGCCATCGTTTCCCAGATCGCCAGTGCCATAGTCGAAGAACCAACGCCAGTTGCCGTGAAACCGCTTCGGGTTGAAGGCACGCTTCGGCGCAGGTCCCAACCACGTATTGTAATCGACACCTTTCGGCGGCTCGCCATCTGGTGGATTACCAATCGAACCCTGCTTCGAGCTTTCCCAGGCCTTGGCAAATCGGACCTTGCCGAGGTTGCCTTCCGAGATGTACTTCATCGCCGACGCTTGGAAGATACCACTGCGAGCCTGCGTGCCAAGCTGCACAACTCGGCCATGCTTCTTCATCCCAGCCACCATCGTTTGGCCTTCGATGATGTTGTGACCATCCGGCTTCTCAACGTAGACGTCCTTTCCGGCTTGGCAAGCATGAATCGTCGGCAGCGCATGCCAATGGTCTGGTGTGCCAGCAACGATTGCATCGACGCTCTTGTCGTCCAGTGCATGGCGATAGTCGGCAATCGCTTGCGGCTTGCGGCCCGTCTTCGCTGCCGTCTGCTCGACGCGTGCTCCAAGCACATTTTCATCGAGATCACAAACATACTTCACATCGACATCAGGCAGCGATGCAAACGTAGTCAATAGCGAGCTACCACGCCCGCGGACTCCCATCACGCAGACCGTGACGCGGTCGTTGGGAGAACGGCCTTCCTGGGCGGATGCCGTTAATGCACAACCGGTCGCCGAGGCACTGCTTTGCAGGAACGTTCTTCTGTCCATTCCATTCTCCTCCAAGATTATTGCTGCGAAATACCATCACCTATCAGCTATTTCAACTCAGCCTTGAGCCAATCGTATGCAGCGTGGCGAACTGCGTCGGGAAAGTCATGCTGCGAGTCAGGATACTCGACGGTTAACTTATCTCGCACATTGTTTAGATCGTACGCCTTGCCAACCCCTTCCACAACTTTTCGCACCCCCGTCACATCAAAGTTGCTGTCGTGCAGCGGCGCGTTGATGTAAATCGCACGGGGGCAGATCGCGGCGAGGACTTCGTAGAAATCGAAGGGAACTTGGTCGGGATCGTTCTTGTACAGATCTCGAATACGAGGCATGTAGCGATCACTCGTCCAACCGCCAAGCCTGCCCCCATAGTAATGATGAAAGGCCGTGAAGCCGCAACTCGTGACGACCGCTTTCAGGCGTTGGTCGAATGCGGCGGTGAACAACGAGTTGTGGCCGCCCAGCGAGTGGCCGATGCAACCGATGCGGTCTGAATTTACTTCAGGCAGAGATTCCAGCAGATCGACGGCGCGAAGGTTGTTCCAGATCGCCTTCATCGAGCCACTGTCGTAATGCTTGCCTTGCGTCTTAAAATCGAAATCGTAATCGCCAAACGAAGGATAGTCCGGCACGATGCATACGAATCCACGTTCGGCAAGCTCGTGCGCGTAATGCAACGTGGGCTTGCCGCCGAGCCCCACGGGTTCGCCTTTGCCGATGCCAGTTGTCTGGTGCAAACAAAGCATAGCAGCAGCTCTTTCCTTTAGATTCGTCGGAATCAACACGTAGGCCGGAACACGATCGCTGGGCTCAGCAACAAAGGTAATCCGCCGACGAGTGTAGCTCTCGGTCTCGACCTCTTCGATCACTTCAACATTCAGCGCTACGCGACGAGATGGCCCAGGTAACGGGCCCATTGCTTCTTGCATCCCTTGCAGAATGTGTTGCCGGCGAGTCGCCAGATCTGCCGGCGTCTTGACCGGGAGATCCTGACCAGTCTCGTCCTTATAGACCATCACCTGCTGATGATTGTCGTACTGAACCGGCGACACGTCCGAGCCACTCTTCGTCGTGGACGCCTGCTTCAACAGATTCTCACAGAGATAGACTCCGCTCTTGTCCGCTGCGAGTACATCGATATCTCCATCGCCGTCAATGTCGATGACTTTCGGATCAAGTCCGAAACCAACTCGCTCGCCGACTGAGATCGCGTGTCGATTCCAGCCGCGCACGTTGGTATCGAACTCATACCAATAAGCAACGAGCGGATCATAGGCTCCAGGATCTTTCCCATCGTGGCCCAGGTAACGCTTTCCGGCGACCAGATCTCCGTGCCCGTCTCCGTTAATATCCGCCCAGCGAATCGAGTGGGCTTGCGACCACTCGGTATCGATAGCATGACGCTCCCACTGCCGACCTCCGTCAGCTTGCTGTTGCTCCAGCCAATACAATCCAATCTTATGGCCACGTCCCCAGACAATATCGTTATCACCATCCCGATCAACGTCCGCGACAAGCGCAGGAATGCTGCAGTCACTGTCCAGCGAGAACTCGCGGTGAAAGACCCATCGGTCGCTGCGTCGATCCTCCGGAGCCTCGAGCCATCCACGCGGTCCCACGATGTCACCACGCCCGTCACCGTTTAGATCACCGAAGCCAACGCCGTGGCCAGCGGCTTCCTTCGGCAAGTCGTGCCGAGACCATTTGGGAACTCCATTCGGCTCGGATGGCGCGCGTACTTCCCACCACGCCATGAAGTCTCTCCCGTTTGGCAACACGTCATCTCTTCCGTCGCCATCCACGTCGACTAGAATCGCCGTCTCGCTGGGTCCAGGCTCGTCAACGACATGCTTCTTCCAGGGTGTCGCCTCCGCGCCAGTATTCTCGACCCAATAGATCGACTTACTTCGATAATTGGCGCTGACGTAGTCGACTCGGCCATCGCCATTCACATCAATCGGCAAATGCGAGTAGTCGTCGTAGCGTCCACGAATCACTTGCACTTCGCGCAGGAAGTGTTTCTTCCACCGAGGCGCCTCGTACCAGAAACCGCCACAGACGATATCCAGCTTGCCATCCTCGTTGACATCGATGGCCGCACATGCCGCGAGTTCTGATGATGCGTTGATCGTGTGCGTACGAAATCGAACAGCCTCGGAGCTATCGCCACGTATCGCGACAAAGCAAAGAGGGATGCTGAGGCAGACAAGGCAGAGGCTTCTTAGTACTGAAATTAACATGCACATCTCTTCTCAAAGACTTGGATCGATGTTCGGACGACTTACGAGCCGCTAATATAACCGGGATTGCTCCTGTGAGGTGATTATGTCGACTGAGTTTGGATGCTGTGAGTGCGGGAAACTATTGCGAATCCCCGAGACTTCTGCTGGTAATAAAGTTCGCTGTCCGGCGTGTGGGAGCGTTCAAGAAGTACCGACCGAGGTAAAAGCCACTCCGTCGCGATCTTCCGATCACGCACCGGACCAACAAGAGTCACCGACACCACAATCGGAATCAACGTTCGCTGCCTCGTCGACTTCGGCCAATCCGTTTGCCGACGGTGCCCCACCAGCATCCGATAGTCCATTTGCTGCGGACGCGACGAATCCGTATGCGACGCCGACGAGCGGAAGAGGCATGACGAGCCGGGGGCTATTCGGGCCTGGTAGCCGAGTTTGGGCTCGCACGTGTGTGGATGGGCCAGCCAACTCGTTAGCAGCAGTTGGCGGCGTCGCCGTGATCTTCAGCGGCATCGGATTGATTATCAATCTGTTTGAATTCCTTGAGAGTGGCAACATTGGAGTGGCCGTTTACATGGTCGTTGCGACCGTCAGTCTGATGGTGCCATACGGAATCGTCATCTACGGAGCAACGCGCATGAAGCAACTCGAGAACTACAAATTGGCGATAGCTGCATCGATCCTGGCGATGCTGCCCTGCAGCGGGTGTTGCATTCTGGGGTTACCGGTTGGCATCTGGTCGCTTGTCGTTTTGTGTAATCCCAACATTCGCGCGGCGTTTCGTTGAGCCACTCGTCCGCTTTACAGTTCGGCTTGCTCGCGCATACGATGCAGTTATGAATTCTTGCGAGTACGAATACGATGTGTTGGTAATCGGTGCTGGGCATGCAGGCACCGAGGCGGCGCTGGCAGCAGCACGAATCGGAGCTAAGGTCGCGCTGCTAACGACCAACCTTGATACCGTGGGACAAATGAGCTGCAACCCGGCGATCGGTGGCATCGCGAAGGGGCAGATCGTACGCGAGATCGATGCACTGGGCGGGGCGATGGGGCAAGCGATCGATGCAACTGGCATTCAGTTTCGTTTGCTGAATCGCCGCAAGGGGCCAGCGATGCACAGCCCACGAGCACAAGCCGATAAAAGAGCTTACCAGCAAGAGATCAAACGCATCGTCGAAGACCAAGCGAACCTCGACCTCCGACAAGAGATCGTTGAAGATATTCTCACCGAGGACATCGGCGATAAGACTCGTGTACTGGGCGTGCGTGTCAAAGGGGATGCAACGTACAAAGCACCCACCGTTATCCTTACCACGGGCACGTTCCTGCAAGCGCTGATGCACACCGGCGAAGCCAAGGTCGCGGGCGGCAGAGCAGGGGAGGGGACGACCTTGGGCATCAGCGGCGCGCTCGGACGACTCGGTTTTCGGCTCGAACGGTTTAAGACCGGCACGCCGCCACGGCTGAACGGTCGTACGATCGATTACGATCGAGCGGAACTTCAACCGGGCGACGACGAACCACAGCCGTTCTCTTTTTTGACAGAGTCGCTCGACGTCGAGCAGCTTCCCTGTTGGATCACGTACACAAACAACAACGTCCACCAGCTGATCCGCAACAATCTCGAGCGGGCACCGATGTACAGCGGCCAGATCAATTCGAGCGGTCCGCGATACTGCCCGTCGATCGAAGACAAAGTCGTTCGCTTCGCAGATAAAGAACAGCACCAACTGTTCCTCGAACCGGAAGGCCGCAACACGCACGAAGTTTACGTCAACGGAATCTCGACAAGCCTGCCACGCGACGTCCAAGACGACATGTTCAAGCTGATCCCTGGACTGGAGAAAGCTCAGATCATGCGTTACGGGTATGCCGTCGAGTACGACTTCAGCCCGCCCGATCAACTTTGGCCTTCGCTCGAAACGAAGGGCGTGCGAGGACTCTATTTCGCCGGTCAGATCAACGGAACAACCGGCTATGAAGAGGCGGGGGCTCAAGGGTTGATGGCAGGCGCGAATGCAGCGAGGCAGGTCGCTGGCCGCGAACCATTGATCCTGGAACGTGATCAGGCTTACACAGGAGTGTTGATCGACGATCTTGTTACCTGTGGCGTCGACGAGCCATATCGGATGTTCACGAGCCGTGCGGAGTATCGCTTGCTGTTACGGCAGGATAACGCCGATCGGAGATTGACAAGAATCGGGCAAGAAGCTGGCTTAGTCAGCGACGACCGCTGTCAGCGACTGCAACGCAAGGAAGAGGAAATTGCTGGCGCGCGCGAAGTCCTGGAATCGAATCGTCGTGAAGGCGTAACACTGACGAAATACTTGCGCCGACCGGAGGTCACTTGGGCTGAAATCTGTACCTTGCTTCCTGCGCTCGAAGCCGTATCCGCCGAGTCGACCCAGCAAGTTCTCTACGACGTGAAGTACTCCGGCTATGTCGCTCGACAAGAGCAGCAAGTTGAACGGCAGAAACGCCTGGTCAACAAACGGATTCCCGAGACATTCGACTTCACGGCGATCGGCCATCTACGAATGGAAGCCAAAGAGAAGTTGACACGAGTGCGTCCTATCAGCCTTGCCCAAGCGAGTCGCATCAGCGGAATCACTCCAGCTGACGTAGCGCTCCTACTCGCACACCTAGATGGCAAGCGTTAACCCGGCTCGCTCGACGATCGCGGTGATTGGCAATCGCTAAAGTCGCCGCATTGTTCCAAGTCCTATTTCCTTTGCATTTCGATGCTTTCGGCCACAAGTACCTTTACACCAGTATCTTACGCCTACAGGATCAATCTTGACTGAGTTCGCCAGCCCGCTATAATTCGGGCGTCTGTCAAACTCGGTAAGCTCGGAAAGAATTGAGAGTGCTTACTAGATGGAGCGAAGCAGAAAGGTGTGCTGTTTACGCACGCCGCGAAGTCTTGTTGAACGAGGGAGCTAAGGACTAGCAACGACGTGGCGTTCCACGGAAGTTCAGGGAAGACGGCAACCAAGCCCCATCCCGATCGCTAGTCCTACCATCGATAGGAGGGATGGTAGCAGACATGAGTACAAAAACAGTATTCACCACAGGTGAAGCAGCACGGATTTGTAAAGTCAGCCAACAAACTATCATTCGTTGCTTTGACAACGGCAGTTTGAAGGGCTTCCGAGTTCCTGGCAGTCGGTTTCGCCGCATTCCGCGTGACCAACTGTTTCAGTTCATGAAGGAAAACGGAATTCCAACAGATGCCCTGGAAAGCGGCAAGCGCAAGGTTTTGATCGTCGATGACGATGAAGATCTCGTTGAATTGTTGGTCGACGTTTTCGCCCGGGACGGTCGCTTCGACATTCGCACGGCGAATAACGGTTTCGATGCGGGAATGTACGTCAAAGAGTTTCGCCCCGACTTGGTCGTTCTCGACGTGATGCTTCCTGATATCAATGGCAAAGAAGTCTGCCAACGCGTTCGACAGGATGACACGCTAGATTCGGTGAAGATCATTTGCATCTCGGGAATGGTCGAACAAGACAAAGTTGCCGACTTGAAGGCAGCTGGTGCTAATGATTTCATCCAGAAACCGTTCACCGTCGACAAGCTTCTCGATCGTTCGTGCGATTTGCTTGAACTCGAACGAACTGTCAGCAGCTAGTCCAACGTTGGATCGCGTAGACTATTTGTAGAGCAAGCTGCTTGCTAGGTGTTCCGCATCAGCAAGTGGCTTGCTCTACATTCATTATCAGAACGAGTTGATGGATCAAACGACCGATTCTTCTAAGAGCGATCCTGACTCCCAAGAGGATGCTGCGCGGAGACTGGTCCAATCCCTGCTGGTGGGCGCGGCGACCTTTGACGATGTGTCGACGCATAAACTCGTCAAGCGCATCAGGCTGAACGAAGAAACGACCGGCCCTTGGGCACAAGCCGTGTGCAAGCTCGTCGAGCGACTCTCCCGTTTGGAGCAACTCGAGAAGGCATTCGACGACGCGTTGCTTCACGAAAAGTTAGAGTCGATGCGTGAGTTGGCGTATGGCGCAAGCCACGAGATCAATAATCCACTGGCAAATATCTCATCTCGAGCTCAGACACTTCTTCGGGACGAAACGGACCCGGAGCGGCGGCGAAAACTCGCCACCATCAACAGCCAGGCATTTCGGGCCCACGAGATGATTGCGGACATGATGCTGTTTGCGAAGCCGCCTGATTTGGTTCGCGAGAACGTGAACCTGTCGGCCTTAGTGGCGCAAGTTGTCGAAGAGATGAGTCTCCGAGCAAACGAGCAAGGTACCGCGTTAGTGGCCACCGACGCGTCAGACGAATGCTGGCTTCGCGTCGACTCAACTCACTTGCATGTCGCCTTAACCGCACTCTGCCGCAATTCACTGGAGGCGATTGGCGCTGGCGGCCAGGTGACGATTTCGCTAGCAGAGAGCGGTGATTCGGTCGCGATAACTGTGAGAGACACAGGGCCGGGGATCTCCGCTGATGTTCGCCAACACTTGTTCGATCCGTTTTATTCCGGAAGAGAAGCTGGGCGAGGTCTGGGATTTGGCCTTTCCAAGTGTTGGCGAATCGCGGAACTTCATGGCGGCACAATTGAAGTCAATGAGGGTGACGGCGAGCAAACTCGTTTTACGATTCGCTTACCTCGACTTTCGAATGAAATGACGGACGCATCGCCACCACTGGTGGCCTAGCCGGACATTCACAGCGTGGCTTGGCTCGGACAAATCTGGGATGCAATGTTCCCGCCGGGATCGTACGGGTGCCTTAGCCTGCTGCCACCTCTGATTGCGATAACGCTGGCTATTGTTACGCGACGCGTGGTTGTCTCGTTGTTCGCCGGAGTCGCTGTTGGTGGATTGATTCTCTCTGCGGGCAATCCATTTGCGGCGATCGAGTCGACACTCGAGACACATCTCTGGACCAGTCTCAGCGACAACGACCATCTCCGAGTCTTCGTGTTCACGCTGCTGATGGGAGCCACGGTCGGCGTGATGCGAAAGAGTGGCGGCATGGAGGCAATCGTCAACGGTATTGCGCCGCTTGCTCGCAGTCGCCGTGGAGGTCAACTGACGGTTTGGCTGCTCGGATTGATTGTGTTCTTCGACGACTATGCGAATTCGCTGTTGCTCGGCAACACGATGCGTCCACTCACGGACCGCCTTCGCATCTCGCGTGAGAAGCTTGCGTATTTAGTCGACTCGACGGCAGCACCCGTATCGGGCTTGGCGTTAGTCTCGACGTGGGTAGCAGGTGAAATCGGCTACATTCAAGACGGACTCGACGGAACATCACTCGCCGAATCGGCCAGCGCGTTCGAGATCTTTGTCGCTACGATTCCGTACCGATTCTATGTGCTCTGGGCTCTGCTGATGGTGCCGCTGGTGGGTTTACTCGGACGCGACTTTGGTTCCATGCTCGTCGCCGAACGCAACGCCGTGAACGCGAGGCCTTCCCCGACAAAGAAACTGAACGGTAAGCAATCGAGTTCGTCACAATGGCCCAATGCGGTCGCACCCGTTCTTACGGTAGTCGTCGTGACCGTCGCGCTGATTGCGACAACTGGCTGGCGAACGATGGTTGATGACGCAGCCACGGATCGATCGCTGTTGAATATCTTTGGAAACGGCAACTCGTATCTTGCGTTGGTGTACGGTTCACTGGCCGGGTTCTTGATTGCGCTGATGCTAGGATGGACAAATGCCAAGATCGATCTGGTGTCGCTTAAATCTTCAGCCATTGAGGGCGCGACGCAAGTGGTGCCAGCGCTCATCATCCTCTGGCTTGCGTGGGCGCTTTCGGGCACGACAAAAGAAGAATACCTCGGAACCGGCCAGTTCCTCGGGGATCTACTTGCCGACTCCGCGGATGTGCGATGGATGCCGACGATCGTCTTCCTGCTCGCTTCCGTAGTCGCGTTTTCAACAGGAACCAGTTGGGGCACGATGGGTATCCTCATGCCGCTGGTCGTCCCAACAACCGTTCAATTACTTGCGGCAAATCATGTTTCCGTTTCACCCCACGATCCGCTATTGATCGGCTCGATTGGTGGAGTACTGGCAGGCGCGATCTTTGGCGATCATTGCTCGCCCATTTCCGACACAACTGTTCTATCATCGCAAGCCAGCGGATGTGATCACATCGCGCACGTCCGAACCCAAATGCCTTACGCGTTGCTGGTCGCCGTGATCTCAGTCGCCTGCGGCACGATTCCGATCGGGTTCGGAATTTCGGTGTGGTTCGTTCTTCCTGCAGGTGTGGCAGTGATGGTCATCTATTTGCTTGTTGTTGGGAAACGCTGCGAGGCCGCAGAAGGTGAGGTTTGATTCGCTCTGGCCATCGCAATTGTTCAGAAATGCTTGCTATACTTGCAGGTACGATTCCACCGGACCAACAACTCGCGAGAAGAACGATGCCTCAATCATCTCCTGCGACCACTAAGCTCGGATACAAACACTATGTCTGCTATCCCGATGATGGACGCCGGCACGAGATTATTGATGGAGACCATTACGTGAATCCGGCACTCAACACGAATCACCAGCGATATTCGCGTCGCATTCAGTTCCAGCTTTACGATCAGCTCGAAGAAACGGGTAAAGGCGAGGTCTTCAACGCTCCAACCGATCTTCAACTGACTGACCACGACATCGTTCAGCCAGACTTAATCGTCGTTATGCACGAACGACGGTTGATCATCACGCCAACGAAAGTGAAGGGTACGCCCGACTTGATTGTCGAGATTTTGTCGCCGTCCACAAAAAAGAATGATTGTGTCCTAAAGAAGGAACTTTACGAACGCGTTGGTGTTCCCGAATACTGGATCGTTGATCCGGACGAGCATGTAGTGGAACGGTTTGTATTGCGCGACGGCAAATATGCGTTTGAAGGTTCACACGCGAAGCAATTGATGGTTGCCACCATCAAAAATGTTCGCGTCGATTTGACAAGAGTCTGGTAGGAGAATCGAAATCGCTAAGCCATTCCACGCTTCTTCAACTCGCCAACCACGGTTTGGACGATGCGAGCGACGTGATCGGAATCTACCGAATCGCCAACCGGACAACCACCGACGGGCTGATCCGTGAAGCCTTCAGCGGCGAGCGAGCACTGAAGTTGATCGCTTAGCGTTTCAAGTTCTTTTTGTTGCACCAATGATTGCGGTTGCCGACCGATGCCCGTTGTGAATCCTCGCAGTCGTAAGGCCGCTCGAAATCCTTCTGGAAACTCCGCGGAAAAGAGCATCGCGTCGAATAACTTCAACAATCGATATTGAAGTTCCCGCGACTCATCAAGTTGGCCATTCATCGTGAGGTCGTAAAGCTTGCGAGTGATCTCCGGGACCACTCCACTGGTTGCATTCGTCCCACCATCACACCCGAGCAACAGCATGGGCATGAGTGCCGCATCCCAACCCGTCAGAAACGCGAAGTCGGGACGAACTGGCTTGACTGCCGCAATCATTCGCATCATGTGCGGCAAGTCGCCGGACGAGTCTTTGATCGCGGCGACGCGAGGACATTCTTCCGCTAACCGCTGGACGGTTGGTACATCGATCGGCGACGCAAACATTGGAATGTTGTACAGCGTGACGTCGATGGGGGAGTTATCTGCAATCTCTTTGAAGTAGGCATAGACACCGGCAGGAGTCAGTTTGAAGTAGAACGGCGACACAATGGCGACGGCGCGCACGCCGAGGCTGTGATAGTGTTCACAGGCCTTAATCGTCTCGCGCGTATTCGCCTCCGCAGCTCCCGCCAAAATCGGCACTCGACCGCGGGTCTGGTCGGCGATGATCTCGATGATTCGGCGTCGCTCTTCGACCGTGAAGCGTGTAAACTCGCCCGTCGATCCATTCGGATAGAGGCCATGAACGCCTCGTTCGATAAGCCAATCGACATACTTTCGCAGCTCTGGCTCGTTGATCTCGCCGCGAGTATCAAGTGGGACGATATTGGGTGTAAAGATCCCGCGGAGTGGTGTATTGCTGGACATTGGCTCGGCAGATCCCAGTTGGCTCGTTAGAATTGTCACAATCGGTACTAGCCATAACACGGCTTACTCAATAATAGCTCAGGCAAGCGGCCACACAACTTGCCGCAAGAGATAACGCGATTGAATCAGGCCGTCGAAACTAAGCGTCGCCTTCTCGAACTCCTTGCCGGCATCGGCATTTTGGCGTATCTGGTTGCCTTCTATCTCGCTCCGCTTGATTCAACGACCGACACGCCACGCTGGACGTTCTTGTTCGTCTGGCTACTCCGCCCCGACGATTTAGTCTCGGAGTGGGTCGGCAATGACGCATCTCGCTTTGGAATACTCGATCGCCTCCCACTCGTAGCAGCAACGGTTGGCATTCTCGCAGTCGCCTATTTGCTAGGGCGAATCGTACTCGAAGCATTGCGGCTGGATCGCCTGCTGACCAAGCTCGAAACGGCGGTGATGGCGACAGGGGTCGGCGCGAACTTGCTATCTCTCGCCACACTAACGGCTGGCCTGGCTGGTCAACTGCAAAACCGCAGCTTGTTCCTCGGGCTCGGAACGCTTGTCATCGGGTTGGCTGGCTGGCGCTACAAGCATTGGCGAGCGTCAGAATCGCCTTCGATTACAGACGACCGGAGTGATCGGTTGACGCAAGTTGCGCTGGCGTGTTGCGTTCCGTTTGCGCTGCTCATTGCACTCGGATCGCTGGTTCCTCCTTGGCACTTCGATGTTCGGGAGTATCATTTGCAAGTTCCCAAGGAGTGGTATCAGCATGGTACTGTTGGGTTCATGCCACACAACGTGTACGGCAATATGCCGCTCGGGGCCGAGATGCACGCCGCGTTGGGTATGACGTTGTTGGGTGACTGGTGGCGAGGGGCGCTGGTCGGTAAAGCGATCATCGCGACGTTCGCACCACTCACGGCCCTGGCTCTGTTTTGCTTCGGCAAGCGATTCCTCACGCCAACCATCGGTGCTGTTGCAGCTGCGGCTTATCTAGCGACTCCCTGGACGGTGCGTGTATCAACGGTCGGACTGATCGAAGGGCCGTATGGCTTTTACTTCGTGACCGCGATGTACGCGACCTTGATGGCTGTCCATGGAAGTTTGGAAAACGGAGGCTCGGAAGACGGCAGCACGAACCAGTTGCGAAACCGTCTCCGGCTTGCAACTCTCGCCGGACTATTTGCTGGTGGCGCGGTCGCATGCAAGTACCCCGCGTTGCTGTTCATCGTGGCACCGTTAGGTCTCTACGTGACGCTAACACCGATACGGACCATTCATTGGAAATCCGCTGGCGTATTCGCATTAGCCGTGGCTTGCAGCTGCGGTCCTTGGCTTGTAAAGAACTACGTATTGACCGGGAACCCGACCTATCCGCTGTTGTACTCGGTCTTCGGTGGCGAGTCGCGATCTGCCGACAAAGACGCGCAGTGGACCCGTGCTCACGGGACGCCGCAAGGCGGGATAACTGCCCGGCATGCGGTCAACGAACTCAAGATCCTTACGTTGACGAGCAAATATATCAGCCCCGTGGTAGTACCGCTCGCGCTGATTGGACTGGCGAGCCGGAAACGTCGTTCCATCACGTGGCCGCTTGCCGCTCTTTCCATGTACATTTTCGTCATGTGGTGGCTACTGACGCATCGAGTGGATCGTTTTCTCTTCCCGTTACTACCATTCGCCGCGTTGCTCGTCGGCGTGGGAGTCGCCTCGTTTTCATCCAAAGTGTGGCTCCGCGCGATGATCTGCCTCTTTATCGGAGTGAGTGTTGCCAGCTTTCCATTCTGCGGCTCGCGAATCGTGTCGGACAATCGTTTCTTCGTTTCGTTATCCGACCTGCGGCAGGACCTACCGAATCCAAACGATCCGCCAGAACTCGATGAGGTCAGATACTCCCAAATTCACTCGGCACATCGTTATTTGAACTCCGCTGTGCAGCCCGGTTACCGCGCCATGCTTGTCGGCGAAGCTCAAGTCTTTAACATCGAAGTCCCTGTTCTCTACAATACCTGTTTCGATGACTGTGTGTTCGAGACAATGATGAAAGGCCGCTCACGGGGAGCTCGTTTGCGGGCACTGCGAGAGCAACGCATTTCGCACGTCTTCATCTACTGGAGAGAGCTTGCTCGATATCGCAGCCCGGGCAACTACGGCTACTCGGATTACATAACCCCCGACCTGGTCCGGCGAGAGTTTATTCAGCAGGGCATTCTTCGTGAGATTCCGCTGGGGCTTGACCCCGCGAATAGCCAGTTCTTTGAAGTGGCGGATTGGCAGAGCTGGGACGCTGACTGATTCTCGCTATTGTCGATAATCTGACGATCGCCTAGGCTGCTCGTAAAGAGCGACGCATCCATCAAGGCCGTTGTTCGCCCAGCAAACAAACTTCTTTTCGCGGAGCGAAAAGCGACATTCTCGACAGCAACACGGACGGAGTCGATGAACGAGTACCAGACGTGCGAACGAACCAACGTATCGACACGTCGAGGCTTCGACGACCTGGTCACTTCTGCCGGCGCGTCCACTTCTCTCGCCACCGACTGGTTTACCTCGCAACAACACGCAGATGGCCACTGGTGTGCTGAGCTAGAGGGAGACACGATCCTTGAGAGCGAGTACATCTTGTTGCTTGCTTGGCTCGAAGAAGAGAGTTCTGAAGTTGCTCACAAAGCAGCTCGCTACATTCGCTCGAAGCAGCTGTCAGACGGTGGTTGGTCGCTGTTTCCCGGCGGCGATTTAGATATCAGCGTTAGCGTGAAGGCTTATTTCGCATTGAAGCTGACCGGTCACGATCCCAACACCGAGTACATGCGGCGAGCCCGTGAAGCGATCCGAAGTAACGGCGGAGCGGATGCGGTAAACAGCTTCACGCGTTTCTACTTCGCGCTGTTGGGGCAGATACCGTTCGATCAATGTCCGGCAGTACCACCGGAGATGGTGTTGCTTCCGAGTTGGTCGCCGGTGAACGTGTACCGCATCAGCGCCTGGTCACGAACCATCTTCGTACCACTTTCGATTGTCTGGGCACATCGCCCCACACGGAAGATCGATGACGGGTTCGGCATTCGCGAGCTGTTTTTGCGAGAACCATCCGGTTGGCCGCCGTTGCTGAGTCCGGGGAAGCACTCGGGGCTCGCCGCCGCTGCGTGGCGGACGTTCTTTCGACTGGCGGATTCAACGTTAAAGATTGCCGAGCGCTGGCGTGTTCGTCCGCTACGGCGACATGCAATCGATGGTGCCGAAAATTGGATGCTGGAGCGATTCAAAGAGAGCGATGGCCTGGGGGCGATCTTTCCGCCGATCGTTTGGAGTGTCGTCGCATTGCGATGTTTGGGCTACGCGGCGGATAGCGTCGAGGTCCGCGAGGGTCTTCAGCAACTGAAAACGCTGATAATCGAAGAAGAAGAATCGGTTCGCCTGCAACCGTGTAAGTCGCCGGTCTGGGACACGGCGATCACCTTGAGAGCATTAGCGGCTACCGAGTCGGCTCCAACAAACGTCACAACGCGCTGCGTGGACTGGCTACTGTCCAAAGAAGTTCGCCGGATAGGCGACTGGCGGGCAAACGCCAAGGCGGAACCAGCCGGCTGGTTTTTTGAGTACGAAAACGCCTTCTATCCCGACGTTGACGACACGATTATGGTCATGATGGGCCTGCAGGAAATCCGCGCAGCGAAATCATCGACCACGGACTCGCTCGAACGAGACGACCAGATCGATGCCGCGTGCAATCGCGCATTGAAGTGGATTCTCGCCCTACAAAACAACGACGGTGGCTGGGGAGCATTTGATAAGAACAACGATCTTGAATTTCTCTGCCACGTGCCCTTCGCCGATCATAATGCGATGATCGACCCTAGCACGCCCGACATTACCGCAAGAGTTCTCGAGGCACTAGCGCAGTATGAAATCTCCGTTGGACATCCGTCTGTCGACCGCGCTGTGAGCTACTTGCGTAAGACCCAAGAGGCCGACGGCAGTTGGTTTGGCCGATGGGGCGTTAACTATATCTACGGGACGTGGCAAGTTGTGTCGGGACTTGCTCGAATTGGTGTTCCGTCCAAAGATCGGGCGCTGCAGTGCGGTGTAAAGTGGCTGCTTGAGCATCAACAGCCGAGCGGTGGCTGGGGCGAGTCAGCTCGTAGTTACGAAGATGTTTCGCTGAAAGGCAGCGGTCCCGTCACCGCTTCACAAACTGCCTGGGCATTGCTTGGGTTGATTGATGCCGGGTACGCAGACCACACAGCAGTTCTTCGCGGGATACAGTTCCTCGTCGAACAGCAGCAAGCGGACGGCTCGTGGCACGAGACCGAATTCACCGGGACCGGTTTCCCTCGAGTGTTTTATCTTCGCTACCACATGTACTCGATGTATTTTCCATTGCTGGCGATCGCTCGCTGGAAGAAATCACAAGTCATTAACGACCAGGCGTAGAACTCATGTCCGTTCCTTTCTCACAAATGTGGACCGTGGCGAGCTATGTCATGGGCAGACAATTGCGTGGTGTGAAGCGATATCCGCTCGTACTAATGCTGGAGCCGCTGTTTCGGTGTAATCTCGCTTGCGCGGGATGCGGAAAAATTCAGCATCCAGGAGAAGTACTGCGCGACGAGCTGTCGCCGGAAGCGTGCTTCAAAGCGGTCGACGAGTGCGAAGCGCCAATTGTTTCCATTCCGGGAGGCGAGCCGCTACTGCATTCACGAATTGCCGAGATTGTTAACGGATTAGTTGCCCGGAAGAAGTATGTCTATTTATGCACAAACGCTCTGAAGCTAGAAGAGTCACTCGAGCAATTTACTCCGTCCAAGTTCTTAGCATTCTCAGTCCACATGGATGGCCCTCGTGAGGAACACGATCAAGCGGTTTGCCGCGAGGGAGTATTTGACGACGCCGTTCGTGCAATAACGGCGGCAAAGCAACGCGGCTTTCGCGTTACGACCAACACGACGCTTTACGCGGGCATGGACGCCAATCGTATTCGTGTCTTATTCGATCAGATGATGGATCTTGGCGTCGAAGGCATGATGATTTCGCCGGGATACAGCTATTCAAAAGCGCCGGACCAAGACCACTTCCTCGCTCGCCAACAAACCGTCTCTCTCTTCCGTGCCATCCTGGCTGGCAGCAAACGTCGGTGGCAGTTCAATCAAACACCGCTCTTTCTGCAATTCCTGCAAGGCAATGTTGATCTGGAATGTACCCCTTGGGGCAACCCAACGTACAACCTCTTCGGGTGGCAAAGGCCGTGTTACCTACTCGATGAAGGCTATTGCGAGTCCTTCGACGAGTTGATGGCAACGACGGCGTGGCACGAATACGGACGAGCAAGCGGTAACGACAAGTGCCAAGACTGCATGGTCCATTGTGGATACGAACCAAGCGCCGTGGCCGCCACGTTTGGAAGTTGGCAAGGCTTCTTGAGGACAATCCAGTTACAGCTCGGTGTCCCTTTGCGTCCTCAAAACCTTCGTGAACTTCCGCCACCGGACGTGCCCCCCGAATCGCCCAGCGCGGCGCCCGTCGGATCAAGCAATCGACGCGTTCGCCTTCCTGTGCTCAAATGACAAGTCTCGCTTCAGGCATCCCACCGAGATTTTAGAGTAACGAGGAATCACGTCGATGTTGCTTCGATGGCTAGTCAGTAATTGGGTTCGACAGAATGCTCAGGAGCACTTGCGAAGCGCTGTGACGGAGGCAATGCGAGGCGCACACAGCGCCGAAGAACACGATGGCGAAGGCGAGCCGCTGCCACCAATCGATGTCGTTGTCGTGTTTGCGTTAAGCATCGAGTCCGGTGGCTTCATCGATCTTCTGCAGGAACGTATCACGACTCGTTGCCACTCACACATCGAACATCGCGGGCAACTGAACGGGCGGCAAGTCCTAGTCGCCGATTCAGGTGTGGGACAAGGTGCTGCGATGGCCGTAACGGCGGACGTCATCAGACTGCATCAACCGAATTGGGTGATCTCAGCGGGATTCGCCGGCGCTCTGCAACCGGAACTGCGGCGCGGACACATCCTGATGGCGGACGACGTTACCGATGTGACAGGCAAGCGGTTATCGATCGGTCTGACCGTGGACCACGCTGCGATTGAAGCATCACCATCCCTGCATGTCGGGCGACTGCTGACCGTCGATCAACTGATTCGTACGAAGTCGCAAAAGGAACAACTTGGAACGAATCACCGGGCGTTAGCCTGCGACATGGAGACGCTCGCCGTCGCTGAAGCCTGTCAGAACGCAGGTGCGAAGTTTATGTCCGTCAGAATCATTAGCGACTCAATGGAGGACGAATTGCCTAAAGAGATCGAAGGTCTGATGGCACAGGATTCTCTGGTCGGGAAAATCGGCGCGGCAGCCGGAGCCATCGTCAATCGACCGTCAAGTGTCAAAGACATGTGGAAACTGAAAGAGGACGCACTGAAGGCTACCGATCGGTTAGCGAGATTCTTGACGGGCGTGATCGACCAACTGCCATCTGGCGGATAGTTCGCCGACCGCATCAACACCCTAGTCCACCTAGTCTCCCTGGTTTTATCTACCACTCAAGCTGCCAGCCACTCGCATCCGATACGAATAAAGCGCAAGTCCGCGCGGGCTTATGGAGTCAACGACGACCCGGGGGGGTGAGATGCGATTGCTTTGGGTGTGGTGCGTCATCTTGGCGTTCAGTCTCGTCGGTGCTGCTGGTGCCGACACGCCTGCGCTGAAGCCGTGGGTGTCGCGCCAAACGACTTTCAACATCCCCTTCTCTGCAGATCTCTCACGCGGCGTCCCACGCGAAGTCCAGTTGTTTGTTTCGCAGAATGCTGGCAAGACATGGCATTTCTACGGACGGCAAATCCCGACAGCGAAGAGCTTCCCGTTTCGAGCCGCGGGCGACGGCGACTTTTGGTTTGCCTCGCGCACGATCGATCCACAACGAAGCGTCCCACCCGTCGAACGGCTTCGGCCCGAGTTGCACGTCCAAGTAGATACAAAACAACCTCAGCTTGAGTTCACGGCCATCGCGGGTTCATCAGGCGAAGTGACGACCGCATGGACAATCACGGACGCGACGCTTGATCCGAACAGCTTGAAGATCGAGTATCAGACATCCCCAGACACTGCATGGCGCACGGTCGCAGTTGATCGCTCAAAGTTGCGCAACAGTCCAGGATCAACCGTCGGCGAAATGACTTGGATTCCCGAAGCAAGCTCTTCCAGCATCGTCGTTCGCGCCGAAGTGACGGACGGAGCTGGGAACAAATCAGTCGTCAACCGCCAAGTGTCTCAACCGCAAGTCGCAAGCCTTTCCACTCGCAATGATGACGTCTCGGCAGGCACGACGACACCCGTCTCGCGAGTTGGTCCATCGCCACCCTCTTATCGCTCGTCAAACGGCCCTCCAGGTTCTAGCTTCAAGCCAGCAGTCGGATCAACCGCTTGGCCCACGGATAACGAGCTGGGAACGAATACTTCTTCTGCGTCCAATGAGTTGCCAACGGAACAGGCGGTTCCTTTGAACACGACACAAGTCGGTAATCCACACGATCAGCAGCTCGTCGACAACCGCGCCGCCAGTCGGTATGGTCCCCGAGAGATCTCGCAAGATCAGCTTGAAACGAACGATACACCTAACCCTTCGGCCGCCTCAGCAGATCGCTCGTCGGGAAGAACGGAACTACCGCCAGGCGAGCGGGCTCGCATGACGAATTCGCTTCACTTCCAACTCGATTACGAATTGGATTCCGTTGGACCGGAAGGCGTCGACGAGGTTCAACTTTGGGGTACGACCGACTACGGGCAATCGTGGGTCCGGTGGAGTCTTGATGAAGATCTTCATAGCCCGCTCGACGTGCAAGTCGAACGAGAAGGAATTTACGGGTTACGGGTTGTGATTGTGGGACGCAATGGATTGGCAACGCCCGCACCCCACACTGGCGATCTCGCCGACATCTGGGTCGGAGTCGATACGACGCGGCCAACGGCGCGTATCTCGTCCGCGATCTACGGCGAGGGAGGCCATGCCGGTGAACTAGACATTCGATGGGAAGTAATGGACGAATCGATCGGGGACCACGCGATCACTCTATTGTTCAGCGAGCAACCGGCTGGCCCCTGGACAACCATTGCTGCTGGCTTGCCAAACACAAAACAGTATTACTGGAGTGTCGATCCAAATACACCGCGACAAATCTACTTGCGACTCGAGGTGCGCGACGAAGCAGGGAACGCCACAGAACATCAGCTCGTCGAACCCATCAGCACAACGGGCCTCGTTCCTAAAGCCTTCATTCGCTCCGTGCGACCAGTCCCTACGGAACCACGCGAAGCCTTCATACGCAATCGCTTCGTTCGCTAACCGCGGACATGCTATTTGGTCTGAAAATGAAACGTGCGATATCTCTGTAGTTCCATCCCAGCATCTTCCCAACTGTACCCGTAGTTGCCGTAGTGCATCAGCCGCACGCTGGTGTCAGCAAAGATCTTGAATCCGGCTTGCCGAGCCCGCTCGCAAAATGCGAAATCCTCGGCCAAGTACCAATGGCCGGTCACTTCCCGGGCGGAAGCCATAACTGAAACCGAGGAAGTCTTGCTCGTAAATGCTTTGC
>JACKQG010000522.1_pt1 | contig 56084 bp, 58 predicted proteins | sample 8237621 | NCBI WGS metagenome assembly JACKQG01 (sample SAMN15677084, study PRJNA649215) | marine metagenome | biome: marine; feature: Black Sea; material: saline water; isolation source: suspended particulate matter (SPM) from the Black Sea western gyre | collected 2013-06-09/2013-06-10 | depth... | reverse complement strand
GTTAGGCAAAGCGAACGTACGATTATAATAGACACAAGATTCACGATAATTGAGGAGAAATCATGATTGACGCAAATAAACACAACTTGCTCTATTTTGAAAGTAATTCTATGAAAGAGTTATACAATACCATGGAGGAATGGCAACAAATGAATAGCAAACGTCTTCTCTCAACCAATATCCAACAAGATAATGGAAAATTCTGCTGTATTGCTTTAAGCAATCCTACAGAAGTTATCATTTGCAGTGGTTCAGGTGGCAGCCAGGCAGATGTCTCTGGAGGAAACTTGAACGTCAGCGATTGGTCGCGATAGCCTAACAAGGCAAATTCACACGGACAGCAAAAAGCGCCGCTCGTTCCTCGCTCTCCCTTTTACCGCCGGTGATTTGCGACGTTAACCAGTCGAGCGATACCGCTCTGCATCAGGAATCCAGCGTTTAATCAGTCTGGTTATCTTGTCCTGAGGGCTGTTTTGTAGCATCTGCCTGGCAATATCTTCTACCATTGGAATCAGGTGTTGATCACGTACCAGGTCAGCCATGCGTAGTTGAGGTGTTCCGGTTTGTCGTCGTCCCAGAAGCTCTCCGGGCCCACGCATCTCCAGGTCTTTGCGCGCGATCTCAAACCCATCACTGCTTTCCCGAATTGTCTGTAGTCGCTCTGTCGCAATTTTACTAAGGGGTGCTCGGTACATTAACAGACAGCTGCTGGCGATGGCCCCACGTCCTACTCTTCCTCTGAGTTGGTGGAGTTGGGATAGGCCTAGCCGTTCAGCATTCTCGATAATCATCAAGCTGGCATTGGGCACATCTACCCCAACCTCGATAACGGTTGTTGCTACCAAAATATGCACATCTCCTTTATGGAAGTTACCCATAACCTTATCTTTTTCAGCTGGCGGCATGCGCCCATGTACCAGCCCAACTGAAAGGTCGGGGAATCGCTGCTGTATCTCTTTGGCGCTTTCCGAAGCTGCCTGGCACTGTAATACCTCTGACTCCTCTATAAGCGGGCACACCCAGTAGGCCTGACGGCCCTGTTTGCAGTTTGCATGTACCCGTTCCAGCACCTCGTCTCGACGGAATTCAGGAATGGTGACAGTTTTAATGGGAGTACGTCCGGGCGGGAGCTCATCAATAACAGTGCTGTCAAGATCCGCGTAGAAGGTCATGGCCAGGGTGCGGGGGATTGGAGTTGCGGTCATGATTAGCTGATGAGGACTGGTGATCTCATCAACACCTTTCTGTTGCAGGGCCTGTCTCTGCCCAACCCCAAAGCGATGCTGCTCATCAATGATGATTAGTGCAAGGTTTCTGAATTGAATAGTTTTCTGGAACAGTGCATGTGTTCCCACAACAATTGAGGTTTTGCCACTAATCACTTTGTCAGTAACCTCAGCTCTATCCTTTGTGTTCATGCTGCCCGAGAGAAATCCTGTAGATATATCCAGTGGCTCTAACAGGCTACAGATGTTGTTGTGGTGTTGTCTTGCCAATAGCTCTGTTGGTGCCATCAGAGCGGTCTGAAATCCGGATTCGGTTACATGCAGTGCGGCACAGATGGCCACAATGGTTTTTCCAGAGCCTACGTCTCCCTGGAGTAGCCGCTGCATGGGATGCGGTTGTTGCAAGTCCAGAAAAATTTCACTGATTGCACGTTGCTGTGCATTTGTCAGAGAGAATGGAAGCTGTTCTATAAAACTATCCACCACTCTTCTCTCTGTTGATAGCGCGAAGGCATGATCTTGTCTGTAATGGCCACGTAGCTGTTGAAGACTTAAGTGGTGGGCAAGAAGCTCTTCAAAGGCAATGCGTTCACGGCATAGCGGCAGTGCCGCAAGAGTCTCTGCGGTGGGCCGATGTAGCGTCTGCAGAGCCACCTGCAGCGATGGCATATGTTGTAGAGGTGAAATATCCGGTAGTAGCTCTACAACCAACGGGAGAGCTCGTACAAGTGCCTGCGTCGTTATGGAGAGCAGGGTACGTTGTCGAACCCCATCGGTTGCCGGGTATATGGGGGTCAGGTTTTTTTCAAGTTCAGGGGCAGGCCTGTCTGGGTGAATAATCCTGTATTCCGGATGAACCATTTCAAGCCCGGATGGGCCCCGGCGTATCTCTCCAAAACAGCGAACAGAAGTACCCTCTTTCAGGGCTATCTGTTGTTGTTTGTTGAAATGGAAAAGACGAATGGTAAGAGTGCTGTTCTGGCCTGCAATTGTGCAGAGCAGGGAGCGGCGTTTGCCAAAACGTACGGCACACCCCTGAATGACCCCCTCAATTAATCTCTCATCACCTGGTTGCAGTGAAGAGATTGGGGCTATTTTGGTTTTGTCCTGATAGCGAAGAGGAAGATGGAACAGTAGATCTGCTACTTCACGTATCTGTAGCTTCTCTAATCTTTTCGAGAGTTGAGGACCAACCCCCTTTAGTGTGGAGACGGCAGGCAATGTAGGTTGCTAGCTCAGCACCATTACTCCGTCCATCTCTACCCCGGCAGCTTTTGGAAGCGCCGCAACCCCAACAGCTGCACGTGCAGGGTAGGGAGTATTGAAGTAGCGTGCCATTACCTCGTTAACTAGTGGGAAATGGCTCAGGTCGGTGAGAAAGATATTAAGTTTAACGATATCGGCTAGTGAGCCTCCAGCAGCCTCTGCAACAGCGGTGAGATTGTCAAATACGCGGACAATTTGTGCCTCCATATCTCCCTCAACCATTGCCATAGTCTCTGGTATCAGTGGAATCTGTCCTGATAGGTAGACGGTCTCTCCTGTACGCACTGCCTGTGAATAGGTGCCGATAGCCTGTGGTGCCTGGTCGGTTTGAATTGTCTGTGGTTTGTTGTTTGTCATGGTCTATTTTCTCGAGTTTTATCCATTGATTCTCTGAATGGTGGTAACCGGCTGCAATTTTTTGATCTTGCGGATAATTGAAGCGAGATGCTTTCTGTCGGTTACACGAATAATAAAGGTGATGGCATTGGTTCGTCCGTCCTGATCATCCAATGTGACATTATCGATATTAGAGCCCATCTCCGAGATGGTTGCCGCAACAGTGGCCAGTACCCCAGGTTTGTTGGTGACATCAACCCTGATTACTGCAGGCAGATCCCGTTCACTTTTCTTGGACCACTCCACGGTTACCCACTGCTCAGGGTGGCTCTGCAGATTGGATACATTTTTACAGTCGTTACGGTGAATAACCAGCCCCTTGCCGGCGCTGATGTGACCAATAATAGGATCACCAGGGATAGGGCGACAACATTTTGCAAAGTGAACCACCATCCCCTCTGTTCCCCGGATCATCAGGGGGCGTTGGTCATCATGGTTTTTGCCTCTTCTTTTGAGAAGAGGGGAGAACCTTGAGAGAGGATTCCACAGCGCAGCCATCCTGCCTTTCTGCTTCGGATGTTTTGTGTCGCTTTGGGGCTCTTTGGTTTTGTACTGCACCAGGTTTCCAGCCACTAGATCAGCCATTCTCTGACCCATGCCAATTTCGTTATAGAGCGCATCCGTGTCTTCGAGCTGCAGCTTCTCCAGTAGAGAGGTGATCTCCATCTTCTTGAAACGCTTCCTGGATATATTGTGTCTGGAGAGTGCCTTGAGTAACAGTTTTTCACCTAGCCTTACAGCCTCATCCTGCTGCAGGTTTTTAAGATAGTGGCGTATGTTGCTGCGCGCTTTGCCAGTAGTTACAAACTGTAGCCAACCAGGATTTGGTCTGGCATCGGGTGATGTAGTGATCTCGACAGTCTGTCCGTTGAAGAGTTGGCTACTAAGAGGCACTGTCTTGTGATTTACTACGGCAGCTATTGCATGGTTTCCAACTTCTGTATGAATTCGGTAGGCGAAATCAAGGGTTGTTGCACCACGAGGAAACGCCATGATCTTTCCCTTGGGGGTAAACACGTAGACCTCATCAGGGAAAAGGTCAATTTTGACGCTCTCAAGAAATTCTATGGAGTCACCGGTATTTTTTTGCAGATCCAAAAGGTCCTGCAGCCACTGCCGGGCCCGTTTCTCGGTGTTAGTGATATTGGATGTATCACTCTCTTTGTACTCCCAGTGGGCAGCAATACCCTCCTCGGATATGGTGTGCATTTCCTGGGTACGAATCTGAATCTCTACCGGGATACCGTGTGGCCCAAACAGTACGGTGTGGAGTGACTGGTAGCCATTAGCCTTTGGAATTGCGATGTAATCCTTGAACTTGCCAGGAACCGGTTTATAAATGCTGTGGACAATGCCAAGCACCTGATAGCACTCCTCTACTGATGAGACAACTATTCTAAATGCGTAGACATCAAAGATTTTACTGAAGGGGAGGCGCTGATCCTTCATCTTTTTATATAGACTGTAGAGATGTTTCTCTCGTCCAGCTATCTCAGCATCCAGATTAGTATCTAGCAGGCGTTGGCGAATTGTGGTCTCGATGGTATCAAGCACCTCCTTGCGATTACCGCGAGCCTGACTTACTGCTTTGTCAAGAACACGCGCCCGCATGGGGTAGAGGTTTGAGAATCCGAGATTCTTTAGTTCGGTAGCAACCTTGTTCATTCCCAGTCTATGAGCGATGGGAACGTGAATCTCCAGAGTCTCCTGGGCAATACGGCGGCGCTTGTATGCTTTCATTCCATCAAGAGTCCGCATATTGTGGAGGCGGTCAGCAAGCTTTATCAGGATAACCCTGATGTCTCTGGTCATCGCCAGCATCATCTTGCGGAAATTTTCTGCCTGCGCATGTTGCGGGCTCTCCATCTGCATGCGGGTCAGTTTACTGACTCCATCCACTAGTGCCGTGATCTCTTCACCAAACTTTTCAGTCAGCTCTTTTCGGGAGTGGTTGGTATCTTCCAGTACATCATGTAGTAGCGCTGCGATGATGGTGGTATGGTCAATTCGCATCTCTGCCAAAATGCGAGCAACCTCAATGGGGTGATATATGTAAGGTTCACCACTTACGCGGTGTTGTCCGTCGTGGGCCTCTGCAGAGAAGAGATAGGCCTCATAGATTTCATTAACCTGCTTCTGATCAAGATAGCTCTCCAGGAGGGAGACAAGATCACTGATCAGAAACATGATAGAAGAGAAGTGTAAGCGTTAAGCCGCCTCGTCTTTGGCAACTGCAACTGTTGCGACATCGGTATCAGCAGAAGCCTCCTCCTCGTCAGCCTCACTCGTCTCTTCTGCGGCAGCCTCATCAGCAGCGACGGCAGCTTCTTTGATCTGGTCAAGGATGTCACGATTAATGAGACCTTCAGCTATTTCCCGCAGGGCAATTACAGTTGGTTTGTCATTATCAACCGGCACCATAGGTTCTCCACCCATAGCGATCTGACGTGCACGCTCTGCGGCAATCAGGGTCATATCAAAGCGGTTGTCAATTTTGTCCAGGCAGTCTTCTACGGTAATGCGTGCCATCAGTAATTACTCCAGTCAGTGTTCAGCTCGAAAAGGGCGGTAATTCTATATAAATCAACTGGATTCTTCCAGCAGACTTTGCAGTAACAGGCCATTTCTCTCTGATTGTGCATCGATTAGTAGCCGTTGTGCAAGAAAAATGGCCTTAAGCTCAACTTTTGCCTGATCAAACTCATCATTGATGATCAAAAAGTCATATTCATCGTAATGAGACATTTCACTGACAGCATCACTCATCCGTCGAGAAATGACCTCTTCACTGTCTTGTCCTCGTCCCTGTAGACGTTCTTGCAGGGCATGTTGCGATGGAGGCAGGATGAAAATGCCGACAGCTTCTTTCATTCTGTCACGTACCTGTCTTGCGCCTTGCCAATCGATCTCCAGGATTACATCCAGCCCTTGTTGTAGTGTGTCACGAACCCAAATTTCAGAGGTGCCGTAGTAGTTGTCAAAAACCTCTGCATGTTCCAGAAAATGCTCTTTCTCTATGCCCATACGGAAATCTTCAACAGATGTGAAGTTGTAGTGAATGCCATTCTCCTCACCAGGACGGGGTGCGCGAGTAGTATGTGATATAGAAAGTAAAACCCCATCGATCTCACTGAGCACCGCCTGTAACAGGCTTGATTTACCGGCTCCAGAGGGGGCTGAGATTATATATAGGGTTCCATTACTCAATGTTCTGTACCTGCTCTCTCATCTGTTCGATCAGCACCTTCATCTCGACAGAGATTCTAGTGGTCTCGATATGGGCTGATTTGGATCCGAGGGTATTGGCCTCTCGGTGGAGCTCCTGCATCAGGAAGTCGAGACGACGACCAACTGCACCGCCTTTTTTCAGGATGCGCTCTACCTCATCCAGATGTGTTGTAAGTCGATCCATCTCTTCATCAATATCAAGTTTTTGTGCCTGAAGAGCCATCTCCTGTTCCAGGCGAGTTTCGTCGGCCTGTTCCAAAAATTCCTCCAGGCGTTCGCGTAGTTTTTGCCGAACACTTTCCATCACCTTTGGCATCTCAACTTTTGCCTGCTCCACCAGGGGGCGCATGGCATCACAACGTTGCTGGATCATATCCTGAAGGCGTTCTCCCTCACGTTGACGTGTCTCTATAAGTTCATTGACAGTTTTCGAGAATAGATCCAGAGCCTGCTGCTGTACAAGTGAAGAGTCAATATCTTCTGACTGTATTACACCGGGCCATGAGAGGATCTCCATAGGATCTATGCGTGCTGCATTATCCATATGGTGTGCTACTCTCTTTGCGGCATCTGCAACCTGTTTGGCAAGCTCCTCATTGACCTCTACGCCACTAGCTGCATGGTTGGCTGGAGCATAACGGAGACCACACTCAACTTTGCCACGCCCCAACTTCTTGCGGCCCAGTTCACGCACCTTGTTTTCAATGGCGCGCAGATCTTCTGGCAGTCTGAGGAAAAGTTCAAGATAACGGTGGTTTACAGCACGAATCTCCCATGCCAGGCTGCCCCATTCAGCCTGAATATCTTTTCGCGCAAAGGCGGTCATGCTCTGAATCATTTTTGAACCCTGCTTCCGATTACCGGATAATGTGTCGTTTCAATAGATGGAAAGTATACAAGGAGTTTACCCATGCGACCCAGTAAAAGAGAGCCTAATCAGATGCGTGAGATCAAGATCACCCGCAATTACACCAAGCATGCCGAGGGCTCGGTGTTGGTGGAGTTTGGTGAGACCAAGGTAATCTGTACCGCCTCGGTTGAGGATAGAGTTCCACGCTGGCTAAAAGGTAAAGGCAAGGGGTGGGTAACTGCGGAGTACGGTATGCTGCCACGCTCGACTGGTAGCCGTATGGGGCGCGAAGCGGCACGGGGCAAGCAGGGTGGCCGCACCATGGAGATTCAGCGCCTGATCGGACGCTCACTGCGAGCAGCAGTTGACCTTAAGATGCTGGGTGAACAGATGATTACGGTTGACTGTGATGTGATCCAGGCTGATGGAGGTACCCGCACAGCATCCATTACAGGTGGTTTTGTGGCGCTCTCTGATGCGATCCAACACCTGATGGAGGTGGGAGCTGTTGAGCAGAACCCCATTACAACACCAATTGCATCAGTATCGGTTGGGGTTTACCAGGGCACACCTGTTCTTGATCTCGATTATGCTGAGGACTCCAACGCTGAAACAGATATGAATGTGGTAATGAACAGTAAAGGGCAGTTCATCGAGGTACAGGGGACGGCAGAGGAGGCCCCCTTCAGCATGGATGAGATGCAGCAGATGTTGGCGCTGGCACAGCAGGGGATTGGTGAGTTGATTGCCCATCAACAAGAGTCTCTGGCGTGAAAAAAATCATATTGGCAACCGGCAACAAGGGAAAGGTGAAAGAGCTGGGTGAGCTGCTTGCCAACTTTGAGATGGAGGTGATACCGCAGACAGAGTTCGGTGTAGTAGAGGCAGAGGAGACCGGCCTTACCTTCGTCGAGAACGCTATTCTCAAGGCGCGCAATGCGGCAGCCCATACCGGATTGCCTGCTATTGCCGATGATTCCGGTCTGGAGGTGGACTATCTCAAGGGGGCACCGGGCATCTACTCTGCCCGTTATGCCGGAACCGACGGCAATGATCCAGCTAACAACCAGAAACTGTTGAGGGCGCTGGATGGGGTGCCGGAGGGGCAGCGTAGTGCACGTTTTCAGTGTCTGATGGTCTACATGGAACATGCAGAGGATCCAACCCCACTAATTGCCCAGGGGAGCTGGGAGGGGCGTATTCTGACTGCCCCTCAGGGCGAGAATGGTTTTGGCTATGACCCGATCTTTTTTGTTCCGGAGCAGGGGTGCAGCTCGGCAGAGCTTCCTGCAGAGGTGAAAAACAGGCTGAGCCACCGTGGGCAGGCGCTGAAGAGGCTGGTCAAGTTATTACAGAGCTAAACTTTACTGCGGTCATTCCGCTCTCGCTCTACATCCACCTGCCGTGGTGTCTACAGAAGTGCCCCTATTGTGATTTCAATTCACATGCGTCTGGAGATGCCCTGCCGTTTGATCACTACGTAGATGCGTTGTTGCTAGATCTGGAGTGGGAGCTTCCCAGGGTTTGGGGGCGACCGGTACGCTCAATTTTTATTGGAGGAGGAACCCCCAGCCTTTTTCCTGCTGAAGAGATAGAGCGTCTGTTGTCTGGAATCCGTGCCCGTCTGCCGTTTGGCCCGGAGCCCGAGGTTACACTGGAGGCTAACCCAGGAGCAGTGGAGCAAGAGCGTTTTGCTGGATATCGGCAGGCAGGGGTAAATCGACTTTCCATTGGGGTCCAGAGTTTTGATGATGGGAGGCTTGAGGCAATTGGTCGAATTCATGATGGAGAGGATGCTGCTACCGCAGTTGAGATGGCAAGGGGGGCTGGATTTGAGAATATCAATCTGGACCTGATGTTTGGGTTGCCGCAACAGAGTAGAGCGGAGGCGATGGGAGATCTGCAGCAGGCTGTGGCGCTGGGCGTGGAGCACCTCTCCTGGTATCAGCTCACCATGGAGCCAAACACCCCATTCGGTCACCAGCCACCACCACTCCCTGATGATGAGGAGCTCTGGGAGATGCAGCTGGAGGGGCAGCAGCTGTTACAGGAGGAGGGGCTTGAACAGTATGAGATCTCGGCCTATGCGAGAGAGCAGAGCGAGTGTCGCCACAACCTCAACTACTGGCGGTTTGGGGACTATCTCGGCATTGGGGCCGGGGCCCATAGCAAGATTACCATGGCCGCAGATGGGGCCATTATTCGCTCATCACGACAGAAGAGCCCACAGCGCTATATGGATGGTGCGGGGTCGGAGCGGCTGTTGTCAGAGCGCCACACTGTGCCCGCACATGATCTTCCGCTGGAGTTTATGATGAACAGACTACGGATAAATGAGCCGTTTACAGTGAGGCAATTTGAGGAGCGTACCGGTTGCAGTTGGAATAGGGTAGAGTCAACAGTTGAAAAGGGGTGCAGAGAGGGGTTACTGTTACGCACCGGAGAGCAGGTTGTTGCAACCGACCACGGAAGAGAGTTTCTCAATGACCTGCTGGCACTATTTATGAATATTAAACAAGATGGAGAATAGAGAATGAGATCGGTGGGAGATTTTCAGCTAGAGCAGCGCATGACGCGCTATAGTCAATTCATTCCCAGGCTCTATAATTTCTGCCTCTCGCTGGGGTTTGAGCCAGGCAGGATTATGCCCTCTCGCGCCTTCTGTTCGGATGAGAACCAAGGCTTCCCCATCATTCTAATCGCCAAACACTTTGGTACCTTTCCATTCAACCATGGGCGAGTTGGGGGCATTGTGGCAACCGACCGCCACGGGCCTCATGCCCACCATGGCCAGGATATGGTAATTATTCAGGCTAGCCACGTTGGCTATGACCCGGATACAGAGCAGTTTGGTAGTTATCGTAGGCTACAGACCAGCCACTGCGAGTCTACCTCCGACTGTGGCAAGATTGCCGGGGTCTCCAGCTGGTATCTTAGCGAGTACCATTTTGCCTGTGAAAACATCCTGGTGAAGCGGCGTAATGGCGAGATTATGGTAACTATAGACAACCAGCTACTTGATGGCCGTCGCCAGGAGGGGTTGGTGCTGTGTCTGGAGAGTATGGTGCAACAGGATGAGCAGGGGGAGTATCTTATCCTGCGCGCACTGAGTACCTCAAAGATGTTTCTTGCAACAGCCGCTTTTGCAGAGCGTTTCTCACTCCTGGAGGAGGGAGAGGCGCAGGTAATTGGTTCGGCATTGAGCGCAGAGCTCTTCTCTTTTGAGAGAAATATTCAGGAGGCAGAGGAGGGGCACGACCATCTGGAGAGAAATCTGCTACCCTATATGCCACAGATTGTAACTACAAACTCCCCGGCACTGATTGCCGCACAGATCAATTCACAGGTTGAATTTGACCGCGCCTTCAGAACCATCACCCAGGATCCTGCCTATCATGGCAAGCGCCTGCTCTTTATCTCCGGGATCAACATCGATATCTCACCACGGGTTGGACAGATCTTCCCGTTGACCAAGTTTGTTCCATGGGCCGCCTATTTTCAGGACAGTGACGGTTCTCGTGTGACCTATGAGCAAGATGAGCTATGGGAGCTACTGAGTGAGCAGTCTACCGACAACCCGGATCAGATTGATCTGGATGGCGCTATTCAGCAGATGGAATATCTGGAAGAGGTGGTGATCGAGTCTCCAGGGGAGCAATAGCTCTATGAATAGGGGGAGGTGGTACTAGCCCCCTGCTGCAATCCCGAGAGCGGGGAGTGCAAAATAGGAGTCATTGACCAGTAGATGGACCCAGATACTGGCAGCATATCCAAGAGCGATCACCGGGGTCCACTTGAGATGGCCAACAAAGGTGTACTTTCCGCGCGCCTGCCCCATCAGCGCAACTCCGGCCGCAGATCCGATGGAGAGCATGCTTCCGCCAACCCCAGCGGTCAGTGTCACCAGTAGCCACTGTCCCATCGACATATCAGGCATCATTGTCAAAACCGCAAACATCACGGGAATGTTGTCAACAATAGCAGAGAGTACCCCAACAGCCACATTGGCATTGGTGGCTCCCCATTGAGCGTACATCACCTCAGAGGCAAGAGAGAGATAACCAATAAATCCGAGGCCACCAACAGCCAGGATTACCCCATAGAAGAAGAGCAGGGTATCCCACTCAGCACGGGCCACCTTGTTGAAAATATCGAAAGGGGCGGGAAGGGCAGGATCCATAAGATCGCCATGCTCTCCACTATCAGGGATATCCTTGTCGAAGGTCTTTTTCAGGTAGTAGCCGAAAAACTGTAGATAAGCCAGGCCGGTCATCATTCCCAGAACTGGCGGCAAGTGCAGGAAGTTGTGGAAGCTAACCGCTGTCGAGATAGTCAACAAAAACAGCAGGATAATGCGTCGGGCACCACGCTTCATTGTTGTTACCTCATCGCTTGCCTCAGGATGCATGTCAGGTATAGCGAAATGCATGATTGCGGCAGGGATCACAAAGTTAACAACAGATGGAATGAACAGTGCGAAGAAGGTTCCAAAATCGACAATTCCCTTTTGCCAGACCATCAGGGTGGTGATATCACCAAAGGGGCTGAAGGCGCCTCCTGCATTGGCTGCCACCACGATATTGATACAGGCAAGGAGGATAAACTTTCTGTTGTCACCACCCACAGCCAGCACCACTGCACACATCAACAGTGCTGTGGTCAGATTGTCAGCAATTGGGGAGATGAAGAAGGCAAGGATGCCGGTTAGCCAGAACAGCTGGCGGAATCCGAAACCTTTGCGAACCAGCCAGGATCGTAGTGCCTCGAAGACACGACGCTCCTCCAACGCATTTATATAAGTCATGGCAACCAGCAGGAACATCATCAACTCGGAAAATTCCAGGAAGTTGTGGCGTACGGCTACTTCAGCAGCATGGGGCATACCGTGGGATGCGTAGACCGTGGCGATCATCGCCCAGATAATGCCAGCTGCAAGCAGTACCGGTTTGGACTTTCTCAGGTGGGTAAACTCCTCAGCCATTACCAAGAGATAGGCAAGGGAAAAGATAATTAGGGATAGAATTCCAATAGTCTCTCCAGTCAGATCAAGAGCCTCACCGGTTTGTCCAGATGCCAGGCTTGATACCGGAAAGATAAGTATTAAAAGAGAGGTGAAGAGGGTTTTCATAATTATTAATTCCTTGAGGTGTCTCTCTATTTTATAGCTAGTGGATGTTTATTAAAAGGATCCGCCCAGCGCCAGGTGAAGAGTGATTCTGTTGTTAATATGGTCGGCAACCGCTCGCAGACGTTTACTTTCGTGAGTATATGCACGTTGTTTCGCATCCAGCAAAGTCAGGATATCGGTGAGCCCGTTCTGATAACGGTATAGTGCCAGAACAGCTGCAGAGTGGGATTCATTGGCTGCGCGGGTCAGTGACTCCACTCTCAGGCGCTGATAGTGGTCGGCATCCAGCGCATCTTCCACCTCCCTGAATGCAGTCCGGATGATTTGCGCATGGTTTATTAGTGCCTCTCGGTGTTCGATTCTCTCCAGCATCTCCTCGGCCTTTAGCCTCTCCTGCTGAAATAGGGGTTGAGTGAGATCACCCAGCAGGCTCCAGATCAGAAAATCCCAGTCAAGCAGGTTTTTTAATTCACTACTGGATGTTCCACCACTGGCGGTCAGGGAGAATGAGGGGAGACGGTTTTTTGCAGCAACCTCTGCATCAAGGCCGGCCGCAACCATACGCTTGTTGCTTGCCGCTATATCAGGGCGGCGCTTCAGCAAGTCAGATGGCAGACCTGCCGGAATAGAGCCGCCTATTTCTGGCATAGGCTCAGAGACTGTAAGTTCTGCTGCAGGGTAGCGACCCAGCAGGGTCTCCAATTCTCGCAATAGAAGGTTCTGTCCCATTCGTTTGCTGGCTAGCCTCTCCTCTGATGCGGTTAACTCAATTTTTATGAGATGTAGATCAAGCGCATCAACCAGTCCATTTTGAAAGCGATCCTCAACCACCTTCAACGCCTGTTGGTCTGCATTAAGCTGATATTCAGCAAGTTCTGTCTGCTGTTTTGACTCCACAGAATCAAACCAGTTTTGGGCTACCTCGGCGGCAAGAGAGAGGCGCGCCGCTCTGAGATCAGCCGCCACAGCCTCTGTCAGGGTTATAGCAGAACGCTCCTGATTTGATAACCTATTCCAGAGATCAACCTCCCAGACAGCCGAGACATCAAGAGTGTGGCGGTTACTGATTGATGCACGATCTGTAGATGAGATTGAACGAGATCGTTTGGAACTGATGCCTCCCTCAATAGTGGGGAGAAGATTGGATGATGCTATGGAGGCGGTCTCATTGGCGCTATACCAATTAAGTGCGGCAATCTTCAGGTCATGATTATGGGCAATGGCTTCTGCAACAAGTTGCTCAAGCTGCGGAGAGTTGAAATCTTTTAGCCATTCATCTGTAATCGATCCTGGCCTAACCGCATTTTCAGCCGTAACAGCACTCCAGCTAACAGGAGGGATGAGGACGGCTGTTGTGGTGTCTGGCGGCAACTGGTTGCTGCTGGCACAGCCTCCCAGGATGCCGCCCAGAAGAATCAGTAATGGTAGCTTCATATCCGTATGATCCCCCGGTTCGACTACTCTTGTCTACTGTGTAGGTGGCCGGTCTTGATATGTTTTGAATTTTATCCATACACATTATTCAGGTTTGGATGCTATACAGGCTGACTTTGAGAGAGGTTGGGGAGGATCGTGCAAAATAAGGAATCCGCTATGCTCTTATATTCCCTTGAATCACAAGGGATTGATTGGTATCATCTGCCGCCACTCCAGCAAGCTCGTCTGCTCCATATCGTCTCTATGTCGTCTGATATGTGTTTTTGTTGTTATATGAGTGCCTTGTAACCCTTTGAACGGTAATAGTTTTATGGAAATGATCCAGCGTTTTCTCCCCTTTCTGAAATGGTTCCCAATGAATGGAGAGACCATTCGTGCTGATCTCATAGCGGGTATTACGGTTGCCCTGGTACTTATACCTCAGTCCATGGCTTACGCTCAGCTTGCAGGGCTTCCTGCCTACTTTGGACTATATGCATCGTTTCTGCCGGTGATGGTGGCCGCGCTCTGGGGATCTTCCAAACAGTTAGGGACTGGGCCGGTTGCGGTGGTCTCGCTGTTAACCGCTGTTGCTGTGGGAACTGCACTGCAATCCAACCTGCCTGAAGGTGTGAGCAGTATTGATGCAATGAATCAGGAGCAGTTGGTTCAGTTTTATGTGCCACTGGCCGTTCTGCTGGCTCTTCTAGTCGGGCTATTTCAGTTAACGCTTGGCGTGTTGAAATTGGGAGTGGTGGTCAACTTTCTTTCACATCCGGTGATTGTTGGTTTTACCAATGCAGCAGCGATGGTTATTGGCCTCTCTCAGCTAAACAAGATTTTTGGAGTAACCAAGGATCGTAGTGACTTTTTTATTGGTGATATCTGGGGAGTATTGCAGCAGTTGGGTGATACTCATATGATGACCCTCTTTATGGGGGTTTTGGCCTTTGCCATCATGATGGGAGCCAAGAAGTTTATGCCCAAACTGCCAGGAGTTCTGTTGGCTGTGGTAATTACTACTGTATTGAGCTACATGATCGGTTTCCAGGGTATGGGGGGTGCAGTTGTTGGAGAGATTCCTGAAGGCCTTCCGGAGATGAAGGTTCCAACCATCAACCTTGAGGTGCTTGGTATTCTCTTTACCAGTGCAATTGTTATCTCCATGGTTGGTTTTATGGAGGCGATCTCCATCGCCAAGGCGATGGCAGCCAAGACCAAGGATAGGGTTGACCCTAATCAGGAGTTGATTGGACAGGGGTTGGCCAATATTGTGGGCAGTTTCTCCCAAGCCTATCCGGCCAGTGGCTCCTTCTCGCGATCTGCAGTAAACCTCAATGCAGGGGCAAAGACTGGAATGTCTTCGGTCTTTACTGCAGTACTGGTGCTGATAACCCTGCTCTTTCTGACCCCGCTTCTATATCATCTGCCAAAGGCTGTGCTGGCAGCGGTAATCATGATGGCAGTAATCGGCCTGATTAATTTCAAGGCATTCAAACATACCTGGATTGCCAATAAACATGATGGTGCAGCATCAATAGTTACATTTGTTGCAACTCTGGGGTTTGCCCCCCATCTCGATCAAGGCATTATGATTGGTGCCCTGTTGGCGCTTGGTCTATACCTCTATACAACAATGAAGCCTCGTGTGGCAATTCTGGGGCGCTATGCTGATGGAACCCTGCGCGATATCAGTGTCCATAATCTTCCACAGGATAAGCGCATTGTAGTTCTTCGTTTTGATGGCTCTCTCTACTTTGCAAATGTCTCCTATTTTGAAGAGGCAATTCTTGAGGCGTTATGTGCACGCCCGGATGTAAAGTATGTCCTGGTGGTTGGTGATGCCATTAATCAGCTTGATGCCTCTGGTGAGGAGATGCTTCATCAGTTGGTTAACCGGCTAAAGGATAATGAGATTACTCTGGTGTTTAGTGGTCTCAAGGCGCAGATCCACAAGGTCATGCAGCGCACAGGCCTGTTTGGACATGTTGGTGCAGAGAATATTCATCCCAATGAGGATATGGCTATCGACTATATCTACCGCCGCCTTGATGGAGAGGATTTCGGCAGTAATTATTGTGCTCTCATCACCCCTGAGGGTGAAGAGGAAGAGGAGAAAAATGCACGCCGGGATTCTCTGGAGGAGGCCTTCTGATTCAGGTTGATGTCGATAATTTCGATCAGACAGTCATTGCAGAGTCCTCAAAACATCTGGTAGTGCTGGACATCAGTGCAGAGTGGTGTGGTCCTTGCAAGGTGCTAGAGCCTATTCTTGAGCGCTTGGACCGGGAGTATAGCGGAGAGTTTATCCTTGCCAAGCTTGAGGCAGAGGATGAGAATATGAAGATTGCCGGGCGCTTTGGTGCACGTGGCTTTCCAACAGTAATCGCCTTTATCGATGGGGAAGAGGTGGAGCGATTTCAGGGCGCCAAACCGGAATCTTTTGTGCGGGACTTTATAAACCGTAACCTGCCGTAACTATTCCCGGACAGACTGCCAGGGCGGCTCTTAGCGAACTCCGCGCAGATAGATCCACTCAAACAGAAGTTTGGCCCAGTGAAAGAGACGGGTCTTGAAGATTATTGCGCGCTTCATATCCCTATATACCAGAACTCCAGAGTTGACCGAGTCAACAATACATATCAGCTCAACCTTGAAGTGATGATTCTCAGGGCTTCCTGTCATATCCGAAAGCATATTTTTGACTGCAGCCGCAGCCTGTAGATCTGCCATATGAGCCTGCTTTGGCATCCACTCAGGGCCAGGAAAGCTTCCGCTGTCACCCGCAACATAGACGTTGTTGAAGCCGGGGACGCGACCTCCCTTGTCAGCAACAACAAACCCCCCCGGGGATAGTGGAAGACCACTCTCAGAAAGCCATACGGAACCTGTTAGTCCAGGCATAAACAGGGTGAGGTTACTCTCAATCTCGCCCCCTTCAGTAATTACAGAATTTTCTGTGAAGCCTTTCATTTTGTGCCCGAGGTGAGTCTCTATCCCACGTTTTTTCATCTCACGCAACAGCCCCCCAGCGGCTTTTGGCCCAAGTTTTTTGCCGGGTTCAGGGGCCGGGCTGAAGAAGGTGATTTTGAACCGATCACGTCGCCCCTGTTTGCGTAGCAGGGTATCAATGCCGTAGAGGAACTCGAAAACCGGCCCACCACGCATTCCTGCAGGCTCTTTAGGGTTGCCCCCAAACCCCATTGCGATTGATCCACCATCCATTGCTGCGATGCGGTCACGAATTTGTTCACCAGCATGAATGCCATCACAAGGGATAATTGCATGCTCCTTGATTCCAGGTAGTTTCTTGATGAAGCTGGCGCCACTCGCAATCAGTAGACGGTCATAAGGCAGTGCGCACTGATCAGTATTGACCTGACGGCTCTCTGCATCGAGGCCGGTAACGCTACCCTGAAAGAAACGTACATTAAAACGGGCAAAAAAGTTTTCCAGAGGGATCTCCAGATCCTCACGTGAGCGCAGGCCAGATGGTATCCAGATAGTGCTGGGTAGATAGGAGAATATTGGGCGCGAAGCAACCATGGTGATGGAGCCACTGAAACGTTTTTTGCGCAGTGTCTTGACCGCAGTCAGGGCAGCAAATCCAGCACCTAGAATAACAATTTTTTCATCTGATCCCATAATCAATTTTTACTCTAAAATAATTGGTTTTATCTCACTGTCGAATGAGAGCTTGCTAAGTTGACCGCGGTGAATATAGCGAATACGACCATCTCTATCAATAACCACAGAGTATGGGAGAACCTGATCATTGTTGCCCCAGTCAGCCATGATTGCGCTGCTGGTAGCTAGCAGAACTGGATAGTTGATCTCTAGGGTGCGGGCGAAGTTTTTTATCTTGTTTGGATCATCAATACCGATACCGATAATCTGAAAACCATTCTCGCCATACTGGCTCTGATACTCAATAAACTCAGGAATCTCATATTTGCATGGAGGGCACCAGGTAGCCCAGAAGTTGAGCATTATTACCTTACCCTTCCAGTCACTCAGACTATGAAACTCCCCGTTGGTATCCTCCAGAGAGAAGGCTGGAATATCCCAGGCATTGATTACATTCCCATCAAGCTGAAAGTCGATAGTACGAGGCGGTATCGAGGCTGACTGTTGCTCTGCAGGGCCAGGGTTCTCATCCTGGACCCATAATCCTCCCAATTTGTAGGCAATAACAGCTCCAACAGTAAGTGCAACCAGATAGAGTGCAGTGGTAAAGCGGTTTCTCTCCATGGTTATCATGATCCTCCTTGAAAGTTTTGACGAGTATATCCTACTCTTCAATCTTCTCGAAGAGCAGATCCCAGACCCCGTGACCCAGTCTTATCCCACGTTTTTCGAACTTGGTAACTGGGCGAGATTCAGGTCGTATTGAGAAGTTGCCAGCCCCGGCCACATTTACAAGACCAGGTTCATTGCTAATGATCTCCATCATCCACTCCGAGTACTCTTCCCAGTCAGTTGCCAGGTGGAATACTCCTCCAGGCTTCAGAATGTTATGAATTTTTCTGACAAATTCAGGTTTCACGATACGGCGTTTGTGGTGCCGTTTTTTATGCCACGGATCTGGGAAAAATAGCATAACCGAGTCAAGGGAGCCCTTCGGAATCTGCTCACTAATGGCCTCAATGGCATCATGTTTTAGCAGACGGATGTTTTTGACCCCCTTTTTGTCAATCTCATCCAGCAGCCGTCCAACTCCAGGGCGGTGTACCTCAATTCCAAGATAGTCTGAACCGGGGTTTGCCAGAGCCAGCTCCAGCAGGGCATGACCCATACCAAAGCCGATCTCAAGGTGAAGTGGTGCACTACGTTGAAACAGGGCGGGAGGATCCATAGCGTCACCGGAATCAATACCAAATCTGGGCCATAACTCATCAAGTGCACGCTGTTGACTCCTGGTCATACGCCCCTCACGGCGCACAAAAGAGCGAATGTGGAACAGCTTTTCTGGAGAGACCACGGTTGTGTAGCCTGTTAGATGAAGTGCCCGTCTATTGGAGAAGAGGCGCTAGCATAGGCTTTCTTGGGCATGCGTCCAGCAAGGAATGCTTCACGACCTGCCTCAATTCCCTTTTTCATTGCTGATGCCATCAAGACTGGATCTTTGGCTGCTGCAATTGCAGTATTCATCAATACACCGTCACAGCCCAGCTCCATGGCAATGGCTGCATCCGAGGCTGTTCCAACTCCCGCATCTACCAGAATGGGTACATTGGCATTCTCTACAATAAGTCGAATATTGTGGGGGTTGCGGACTCCTAACCCAGAGCCGATTGGGGCTGCCAGAGGCATAACAGCTACACATCCCATCTCTTCCAGGCGTTTGGCAATTAGTGGGTCATCAGTTGTATATACCATGACCTTGAAGCCATCCTTTATCAGAACTTCTGCTGCCTCAAGTGTGGCGGTAACATCCGGGTACAGGGTTTTCTCATCCCCGAGAACTTCGAGTTTAACCAGATCATGACCGTCCAGTAGTTCACGCGCCAGGCGACAGGTTCGAATTGCGTCATCAGCAGTAAAACAGCCAGCTGTATTGGGCAGAATGGTGTATTTTTCTGGGGGTATGGCATCAAGCAAGTTGGGTTCGTCAGGATTCTGTCCAATATTGGAGCGGCGAATAGCGACAGTCACAATCTCTGCCCCACTGGCCTCTGTGGCTAATCTGGTCTCTTCCAGATCCTTGTATTTTCCTGATCCAACCAGCAGGCGGGAGTTGTATGTTTTTCCAGCAATTACAAAGCCGTCATTTGTATCCATAACATTGTTTTCCTGATGTTTCTGTTGTCTCTGTTTACTCTTTAACCACCACCAATAGCGTGGACGATCTCAACCTTGTCTCCATCATGTAGTAGATGTGTCTCGTAGCCGCTTCTGGAGACAATCTCCAGGTTGATCTCTATTGCAATTCGTCTTCCCGTTAGTTGCAGCTCCTCGATAAGGTCTGCGGCTGTAGATTTGTCTGGAAGGGTGCGGTTTTTACCGTTGAGAAGAATAACCATGGTGGGTCAGAGGTAGTTGTTTGAATCTGTTGTCAGCCGCGGATTGTCGTTCGATCTACCTGTGGTGTCAATGGAATGGTGGTTTTCTTGATTGACGACCTCTATAAAGAGGCAGACAATGCAGACTCGAGCTTCTTCTGGAGGGGCAAGATGAGCAGCATGAATATTGTAGATTCACTGAGAGCCAGCAGTGCACCTGTTATCTATTTCAAGGATATAAAGGGTAGGTTTGTGTGGGTAAACCAGGGGTGGATAAACCTTTTCCGGGTCAATTCAGAAGATATTCTTGAGAAACCCCATTTCGGCGCCTACAGCGAAGAGCTTGCTAGGGGTCATCGAAAAAACGAACAATTGACTGTTGAGCAGAACAGGGAGATGACCTTTGAGGAAGAGATTACTCTGACTGATGGGCGGCATTGCTATCTGACTACAGTTTTTCCCATGTATGACGACAGGGATAAGCTGGTTGGTGTTGGCTCCATTTCGGCAGATATTACAGAGTATCGAGAGGAGCTAGACAATCTTAAGAGCTCCCAGACAGACCTGCAGGAGCTGGTAATTCACGACAATATGACTGGCGCACTAAACCGCCAGGCACTGCAGGATAGAGCAACCCAAGAGATGATGAGATACCGCAGGTACCGTCACCCATTCTCTCTGATAATGTTTGATCTTGATTACTTCAAGGAGGTGAATGATCGGTACGGACATGCGGCTGGAGACAGACTGCTGATTCATTTGGTTGAGGTTGTAAGTAGTCTGTTGCGAGATACAGATAGTTTGTACAGAATGGGAGGGGAAGAGTTTGTAGTGCTGGCACCGGATACGGCAATTGACGGAGGTATGAGGTTGGCAGAGAGAGTTCGTTCAACAGTTGAATATACAGATTTTTCTCCGGTAGATGCCTTGACTATCAGTGCTGGTGTTTCTGCAATGGTTGAGGATGCAGATCTTGATGATCTGCTTAAACGGGCAGATGAGGCGTTATACAGAGCTAAAAATGAGGGCAGGAACAGAGTGATAGCAGAATGAATCCTCCAATCTCTTGACCAGAGCTCCGTGATGCGCTTCAATACGCATCCTTTCGCAGTCTCTGTTATTGAGAGCAGAACATGTTTTTGGCCGGATAGCTCAGTTGGTAGAGCAGAGGATTGAAAATCCTCGTGTCGGTGGTTCGATTCCACCTCCGGCCACCATATAAACAACGACTTATCGGTTATCCGGTAGGTCGTTTTCTTTTTTGGCAATCCAGGGTGTGGTAGCCGCCAAGTCTGATTGACGATATGATTAAAACGATATGGAATCTATCCACACCGATCCTGTAGCTCCAGTTCTTCTTGGGCTAACAGTTATTACGCTGTTGGCTCTGTTGGGGCGACATATTGCAAAACGTCTCAATCAGCCATCTGTGCTGGGTGAGCTTGCCTTTGGGATGTTGATTGGAAATATTGGTTACTGGATTGGAAGTGATCTGATCTCGGTTTTGCGTGAATCAGGCGCGGTATTCAATGCAATAAACCTCTCTCTTGATGCGGGTGTCACGCTTGAACAGGCTCTTAAGATCACCCTTGGAGATGAGCTGGCAGATGAGATGCTACCAATTCTCTCTAGCTCTCAGGGCGGTAAAATTACTGATGTAATCCAGATTATTGATAGTTTTTCCAGAATTGGCCTGCTCTTTCTGCTTTTTGCGGTTGGGCTGAACTCATCCACAATCGAGCTGCAAGCATCGGCAAAATCGGCATTTCGGGTTGCAATGATTGGGGTGATTGCACCGTTTGTTTTTGGTATTGGAGTAATGCAGTTGCTTGCGCCCCAGGCTCACTGGACCACTAATCTACTGGTTGCTATTGCGCTTTGTGCCACCAGCATTGGTATTTCTGCACGGGTTTTTCATGACCTCAACCAAGACAACACTGAGGTTGCACGTGTTGTCTTGAGTGCGGCAGTTATTGATGATGTGTTGGGGCTGGTTCTTATGGCAATTGGTATTGATGCGGTCTCTCGTGGCAGCCTGGATATGACAAGTATTGTCTACTCCATTATTCAGGCAGCAATGTTTTTGGCCTCTATATATCTGCTGGTCCCCAGGATAATTCGTGCTGTGATCAAGCATCTTCACCACCTTGATCTGTGGGAGGCAGAGCTGTTTATTGCGTTCCTGATGCTGACCAGCCTCTCCTGGTTGGCTGATTTTGTGGGCCTCTCTGCAATCGTAGGGGCCTTTGCCGCAGGGTTAATTCTGAGCAACCATGAATTCAATTACTGGATGAAAGAGTGCGATTTAGAGAATAGAGAGTGTAGGCTTGATCATGAGATTCGTGAACAGATACGCCCCTTTGAGGCTGTCTTCGCTCCAATTTTCTTTGTGTTGATGGGGATGCAGGTAAAGCTTGAGGTTTTTCTTGATCAGGAGATTGTTCTGCTTGCTTCGGCTCTGACTATTGTTGCGATTGTTGGCAAGATGATCAGCGGGCTTGGTGCAGAACGTCATCTATCAAGATCAGCTATTGGTGCGGGCATGGTTCCTCGAGGCGAGGTTGCACTTATCATGGCAGCGATAGGAAAAGGGCTTGGTGTTCTTGGCCCATCGCTCTTTTCTGCCGTGGTGATTATGACAGTTGTAACCACACTGGTAGGACCTGCTCTGTTGAAGTGGAGGTTGACGTCAGCTGACGTCAATACGTAGAAAGCCGAGCATCTTGTTGTATGGACGGGTGTTTTTGTTCCAGAATTTATGTAATGATTCGCTTATATTGGGTTTATAAGGGCTGCTTGTCAGCAGGATAAGATTAGTTATGGATCAGAAGAAGGTTGATCGAGCGTTGGAGATCGTTGGTCAGATGGGCTGCGAAAAGACGCGTGAAATCATTCGTCAGCTAGAGGCAGGAGAGGAGGTTCACCCCTGTGAAAATCTGTCGATTGATGAGTGTAAATCGATGCTGGAGGAGCTAAAAGAGGTCATGGCGGTCTACGGCGATGACTGCTGCCCAATCCCTGCTGTTCAGTCTTAGGGCAGCTCACGTCGTGACCCAATCAGATCTCCATCCCATCAAGCTTTTTCAGAGGCTCCTCAGGCTCACGGCCTGGTATCTCTAAAGGTAGCGTGACCAGTTGCGCGTTCCCTTTCCAAAAACAAAGAAGTGCGGGTTCAGCAGAGACTCCTTGGTGTTGTACCGCAGTGGATTCATTGCGGTATCGGTAATCTGTCCACCAGCCTCTTCAACAATGCACTGTGCTGCAGCGGTATCCCACTCTGATGTAGGCCCAAGACGAGGATAGAGGTCAGCTTTGCCTTCGGCAATCAGGCATGATTTGAGCGAGCTGCCCATGGGGAAGATGCGATGTGAGCCAATCTTGTCCAGGAAGTCGGTGATAACCTCGTTGTGATGAGATCGACTGCCTGCAACCACCAGTTGTTCTTCTGATGGAGAGCGAGCATGGATTTGTGATGGCAATTCGTCGGGAAGCTGTTTCCATGATCCTCCGTCACGCCATGCATAGTATAGAATCTTGTTAACAGGCACCTGAATTACTCCAATAATTGGGCGCTGGTTCTCAATAAGGGCTATGTTGACGGTAAACTCACCATTTTGTTTGATGAACTCTCTGGTGCCATCAAGGGGGTCGATCAACCAGTAACGTTGCCACTGTTTTCTCTCCTCAAACGGAATGAGATCTGACTCCTCGGAGAGAACAGGTATCTCGGGTGTAAGCTGTGCCAGCCCTTCGGTGATGATAGTGTGGGCAGCTAGATCGGCCTCGGTAAGTGGGGTGTCGTCCTTCTTGTCAGTGACCGAGAAGCCGGCATCGTAGATTTTCAAGATGCCCTCACCGGCACGCTGAGTCAGTGAGATCAGAGGGGCAATTAGTGGTTGTAGCTCAAGGGTATTCATTATTGCATCTCTCTAACCATAAACAGGGCAGCGATAGTGCGAGCCTCGGTCATCTCTTCTTGTTCGATTAATTTATTCAATTGGCTAAGTTTCCAGGGAATGACCTCTATCTCCTCCGGCTCATCTCCCGGCAGTCTCTTCTCGTATAGCTCTCTACCAACAACTATATGGGTAGTGTGGCCGAGGTAACCGGGCGCAATGGTAAGGGAGTCAATATGCTCCAACTTGTTGGCACCATAACCTACCTCCTCCATCATCTCTCGGTTGGCTGCTTCCAGAATGGATTCACCCACATCTATTTTCCCCTTTGGAAGGGCTAGCTCGTAACGGCCTACCCCAACGGCATACTCTCGAATCATCAGCACGGTATCCTCATCCACCATTGGTACTATAAGAACTGCTCCACGAGACGAGCTCTTCAATCTCTCCCACTGTGCCTCTACTCCGTTGGAGAATCTAAGATCAACCGACTCTATAGTGAAGAGGCGGCTTTTTGCACAGATCTTGGTATTCAGAATCTCTGGAGGGGTTCGATTTTTAGACATATGGAGTATCCTACCCCACTATGGTTGATTGGTCACAAATCGAAACAGTTCTTCTGGATATGGACGGAACCCTGCTGGATCTCCATTTTGATAATTATTTCTGGCTGGAGCATGTTCCCATGCGCTATGGAGAGAAAAAGAATCTTTCACTGCATGAGGCAAAGCAGGAGGTTTACCAGCGCTGTCAGGCGATTGAAGGGACGCTGGAGTGGTACTGCGTAGACCACTGGAGCAGAGAGCTGGACCTTGATATTCTCCAGCTCAAGGAGGAGGTCCACCATCTGATTGCAGAGCATCCACATGTACGTGATTTTCTTGATGCAGTACGTGATTCAGGGCGGCGTGCAGTATTGGTGACCAATGCTCATGGCAAAAGTCTTGATCTGAAGATGCGTAAAACTGAACTCGGTCCATATCTTGATGAGATCATCTGTGCGCATGATCTTGGTCTGCCAAAGGAGCACCCGGAGTTTTGGGAGCGTCTACAGGAGCATGAACAATTTGACCCGCAACAGACGCTATTGATAGATGATAGCCTCAGTGTGTTGCGCTCGGCGCAGCAGTACGGAATTTGCCACCTGTTGGCAGTTTACCAGCCGGACACAAAAAATCCTCCAAAGAGTGTGGAGGATTTTGATGCAATTAACGGGTTTCGTGAGTTAATACCAGTCAGGTAACAACTCTAGCGGTTCCGGGGGCGTCTACGTTGCCCGTTTCTATGTCCTGAGTGAGATTTGCCATGATACCCATTGTTGGAAGAGCGATTCCCCGCTTTTCCCCCTCGATTTCTTGATGGACGTTTGACAGGTGGCTTCAGTTCAGCCAGCATGTTGCTGGTAATTGCTCCGACTGGAATCTTGTGGTCGATATAGTCTTCGATATCAGGCAGTGAAAAGGAGTATTTTTCACAGGCAAAACTGATGGCATCTCCACTGGCACCGGCACGGGCAGTTCTGCCAATACGGTGAACATAGTCCTCACGATCCTGCGACAGATCGTAGTTAAAGACATGACTGACTTCTGGGATATGCAGGCCTCGTGCAGCAACGTCTGTAGCAACCAGTACGGGAACCTCTCCCTTCTGAAATTTCTCTAATAGCTGTTGGCGTTTTTTCTGTGGCACATCGCCAGAGAGTACAGCAGCAGGAAAGTCATTGCCTTCGAGGAAGCTCCATACCTTGTCAGCCTCAAATTTGGTGTTAACGAAGACAATACTACGGTGCGGAGCCATATCCTTCATCAAACCAATCAGCAGGGGTATCTTCTCGTTGTTGGCCGGGTAGTAGACTACCTCGTTCACATTGGAGGCGGTAACCTGTTCAGGCTCTATTTTGATCTGTTCAGGGCTGTTCATATGGTCGTATGCCAGTTCCATGACACGGAATGATAGAGTGGCCGAGAAGAGCATGCTCTGACGTTTTTCCGGTTTAGGGGCGCGGTTCATAAGAAAACGAATGTCCTTGATAAAACCAAGATCAAACATGCGATCAGCCTCGTCCATAACTACAACCTCGGCCGCCTTGAGGTCAAAAACATGCTGCTTGAAGTAGTCGATTATGCGTCCTGGTGTACCAATCAGGATATCTACACCGTTCTCGATAACCTTGCGCTGCTGCTCATAACCCGTGCCGCCATAAGCGAGCCCAAGTTTGAGTTCGGTAAATTTACCGAGCTGTTCCGCATCATTGTGAATCTGGATTGCCAGTTCGCGTGTAGGAGCAAGAATAAGAGCCCGTGGTTGATTTACGTTTTTCCAGTGTGGAGGGTGTTTTCTTAATAGACGATCCATGATTGCCAATAGAAAGGCTGCAGTTTTTCCTGTCCCGGTTTGGGCCTGACCAGCAATATCTTTTCCCTCCAGAGCCAGAGGCAATGTACCTGCCTGAATTGGAGTGCAGTATTCAAAGCCAAGGGCATCCACACCCTTGACAAGCTCGGGAGAGAGCTTTAGAGATGAGAATAGGGTATCTGAAAGATGCGATCTGTTGTCGTCTTTAGGATTATCATTTGTTTTGTTCTGTGAGTTCATGGGTGCGGAGAATAGCAGAAACTGTAATGGAACCCTGAAGAATGTGAAAATTAAGGCTTGCATTGTCTGGGGGATTGAGCTGAAATAGAGGAAATTAAATCTGCTATTAGGTGGCAGAAGATCCAAAACATTCAGTTACAGGGCTCATCGTCCGCGATGCCAGTCCCAAAAAAATCCCTTCTTAAAGGAGCAAGCAAACAATGAGTGACGATATTGTCCATATTACCGACGACAGCTTTGATGATGAGGTGCTGGCTGCAGAGCTTCCAGTGCTGGTAGATTTCTGGGCAGAGTGGTGTGGTCCATGCAAGATGATTGGTCCGGTACTTGAAGAGATTGCGGGTGAGTATGCAGGGCGAGTCAAGGTAACAAAGCTTAATATTGATGAGAACCCAAATACCCCACCAAAGTTCGGTATTCGTGGAATTCCAACTCTGATGCTCTATAAGGGCGGTGCCGTTGAGGCAACCAAGGTAGGGGCAGTTAACAAATCACAACTTTCTGCATTTATTGAGGAAAATATTTAGATATTTTTTGTCACGGCCTGTCTCTTTCAGGCCGTGACCAGTTTTACCATACATAATCCGGCTGTTTTGCCTCGCTTCGAGGTTATCTGGTACAGCCAAACAATCTTAATTCAAACTTTCACAACCAATCCTATATAGGAAAATCAATCATAATGAATTTAGCAGAACTTAAGCTCAAGACTGTTCCAGAGCTTCATGAAATCGCTCAGGCAAGCGAGATCAATGTCCAAAATCGTCAGAGAAAACAGGATCTGGTGTTCACCATCCTGAAGGGGCTGGCGAAGCGCGGGGATAGCATTGAGGCTGGCGGTGTACTTGAGGTTTTGCAGGATGGTTTTGGTTTTCTGCGTTCCAGTGATGGCTCTTATCTGGCGGGACCAGATGATGTGTATGTGTCACCCAATCAGATCCGTCGTTTTGGGATGCGTACGGGAGACACAGTTACAGGTACGGTCAGGGCTCCGAAGAAGGGAGAACGTTATTTTGCGCTCCAGAGAGTAGACAATATCAATGGTGAATCACCTGAAAAGGGCAAAAACAAGACCCTGTTCGAAAATTTGACACCACTGCATGCCAATGACCGTCTTACTATGGAGCGTGGTAACGGTAGTACAGAGGATCTGACAGCAAGATTGATAGATCTAGCCTCCCCAATCGGCAAGGGGCAGCGTGGATTGATTGTATCTCCTCCAAAGGCTGGTAAGACGGTAATTATTCAGAATATTGCCAAGGCGATTGAGTACAACCATCCTGAAGTGCAGCTGATTGTACTTCTAATTGACGAGCGTCCGGAGGAGGTTACCGAGATGCAGCGCTCTGTAAAGGGCGAGGTTGTCTCCAGTACATTTGACGAGCCGGCATCTCGTCATGTACAGGTTGCAGAGATGGTCATCGAAAAAGCAAAACGGATGGTCGAACACAAGAAGGATGTGGTTATTTTGCTTGATTCCATTACCCGTCTGGCCCGTGCCTACAATACAGTTGCCCCCTCGTCAGGAAAGGTGTTGACTGGTGGTGTTGATGCCAATGCGTTGCATCGCCCAAAAAGGTTCTTTGGTGCGGCACGTAATGTGGAGGAGGGCGGAAGTCTGACCATTATTGCAACAGCACTGGTTGAGACTGGGTCTAGAATGGATGATGTTATTTATGAAGAGTTCAAGGGTACCGGCAACATGGAGCTCCATCTGGATCGCCGTATTGCTGAGAAGCGTGTATTCCCGGCTATCAATATCAACCGTTCTGGCACTCGTCGTGAGGAGTTGTTGACCAATCCTGATGAGATACAGAAGATCTGGTTGTTGCGCAAAGTGTTGCATCCAATGGACGAGCTGGCAGCAATGGAATTTGTGCTTGAACGCCTGCGTGCTACCAAGAGCAATGCTGACTTCTTCGATGCAATGAAGCGATAGTTGTTGTCAAAACACCTGTTTTAGGTATAATTCGCGTCCGGATTTGGCCCCTTGAGGCCAATAGAATGAATTTGAATAGTTGAGATAATGTGATGAAGAGCGGAATTCACCCAGAGTACACTGAAGTAGACATAACCTGTAGTTGCGGTCATGCATTTACAACCAAGTCCACCATGGCGGACGATACTTTGCATATCGACGTATGTTCTCAGTGCCACCCTTTCTTTACCGGAAAGCAAAAGATTGTGGATACAGCTGGTCGTGTTGACAAATTCCGTCAGAAATACGGAGAGATGTAACTCGTCTGTCGAAACAGATTTTGAAAAAGGGCATCTCTTCGGGATGCCCTTTTTTTATGTTCTATCTTCATTCAATGTGTGCAAAGTAGAGTAAAATCGCCATCAAAACAGAGGAAGAGAAAAGTAGTAGTTTAAGGAGGATATATGTCAGAACTAAAAAATGATCGTTTTCTTCGTGCATTGATGCATGAGCCTGTAGATGTTACCCCAGTTTGGATGATGCGCCAGGCAGGACGTTATCTGCCTGAGTACAAGGCAACTCGTGCCCAGGCCGGCAGTTTTATGGATCTGTGCAAGAATCCCGAATTGGCCTGTGAGGTTACCATTCAGCCGCTGGAACGTTTCCCTCTGGATGCTGCTATTCTCTTTTCTGATATCCTTACAGTGCCTGATGCAATGGGTCTTGGGCTCTACTTTGCCGAGGGTGAGGGGCCGAATTTTGAGCGTCCTGTTCGTACCGCAGCTGATGTGGACAAACTGTTTATGCCAGACCCTGAGGGTGAACTAAAGTATGTGATGGATGCGGTTCGCACTATTCGCAGAGAGCTGGATGGACGGGTACCTCTGATTGGTTTTGCTGGTAGCCCATGGACTCTGGCAACCTATATGGTGGAGGGAAAGTCTAGCAAGGAGTACGCCATCACCAAGGCGATGATGTACTCCGACCCAGCCATGTTGCACAAAATTCTTGATGTAACTGCCAAGTCAGTGACAGCTTATCTAAATGCCCAGATTGCTGCTGGTGCGCAAGCAGTAATGGTCTTCGATAGCTGGGGTGGCGCACTGTCACACGATGCCTATAAAGAGTTTTCGCTGCAGTATATGCAACAGATTGTAGACGGCCTAACTCGCGAAAACGATGGGCGCAAGGTTCCAGTTATTCTCTTTACCAAGGGTGGCGGGCTCTGGCTTGACTCAATGGCAGATACCGGATGTGATGGATTGGGTCTGGATTGGACAGTCGATATTGGCAATGCTCGTGCCCAGGTTGGTGATCGTGTGGCTCTGCAGGGAAATATGGATCCATCCGTACTCTACGGCACACCAGAACGTATTCGTGAAGAGGTGGCTACGATACTTGGTAGATACGGTAGTGGCTCGGGCCATGTATTTAATCTTGGTCACGGCATTCATCAGCACGTAGATCCTGAAAATGCTGGAGTCTTTGTGGATGCTGTTCATGAGTTGAGCGCGCAATACCACAGCTGATTTTGTCAATTTGACCGCAGAATACGTATTTCTACGTATATAGGTCTGCCCGCTGTTAATGGTACGATACCCTCACCCCACCACTGGAGGAGAGCTTAAAAACTTTGGTGGAGAGGGGTACCAAACAGATGAGGGGGGAGTGTTATTTTGCAAGACGTATCAAATCTTCAGGCACAGCAGAAATGCGATGTGTTTGACAACAAGGACGAGTTAACCCAAACGGCATCTACGCTACAGGCACTGAGTCACCCTATGAGGCTGAAAATTCTATGTCTTCTTGGGGATGAGGAGATGATTGTCAATGATATTCTGGGACATGTTGGATCAACTCAGAGCAATGTCTCACAACATGTTGAGGTTCTCAGAAAGGCAGGAATTGTGAAATCCAGAAGAGTTCACAACAAGATATATTGCTCAGTCAAAACCGATGAGATGATGCCTCTTATTGCTCAGATCAAGAAGATATTCTGTACAGAGAAAGAGAGCAGTCTGATCTTCACGTAAAGGTTATTTGGGAGAAGGGTGAGCCGGTATCTTGTTAAGTCAGGATGCCGGTTTTTATTTGGGTGTTCCTCATGTGGAGAGGAGCTTATAAATAGTCGCGCATCATGCAACAGTCTATTCGTCATTACCTGGTTGTAACGGGGGGCTACTGGGCCTTCACCGTTACCGACGGCGCCATCCGCATGCTGGTAGTGCTGTATTTCCACCTGCTGGGTTATTCGCCGTTCGAAGTGGCGATGCTGTTTCTCTTCTACGAGTTTTTCGGCATGGTCACCAACCTGGTCGGCGGTTGGCTCGGGGCGCGCATCGGTCTTAACCTGACAATGAACATCGGGATGGGGATGCAGGTGGTAGCGCTGGCGATGCTTACCGTGCCGGATGCCTGGTTATCGGTGGTCTATGTGATGGCGGCACAGGCCTTGTCCGGCATTGCCAAGGACCTGAACAAGATGTCTGCCAAGGCCTCGGTAAAACTTATTGCCGGTGATGGTGGTGAGTCAAAGCTGTTTAAATGGGTGGCCGTTCTGACCGGTTCTAAAAACGCGCTCAAGGGCGGTGGTTTTTTCGTGGGTGCTGCATTGCTTGAATGGATCGGCTTTCGCGGTGCTTTGATTGTGTTGGCATGCATGCTGTTTGTCGTGCTGATCATTACGGCGGTCATGCTGCCTTCGGGTGTTGGCAAGATGACGTCCAAACCGAAGTTTACCCAGGTGTTTTCCAAAGTGCCCGCGATCAATTGGCTGTCGGCAGCGCGTTTTTTCCTGTTTGGTTCACGCGATGTGTGGTTTGTCGTGGCCTTGCCGGTGTTTCTGGTGGAAGTGGCTGGCTGGTCAGTGACCGGCGTGGGTACTTTTATGGCAGCCTGGGTCATCGGTTATGGGTTTGTACAGGCGTCAGCACCAAAACTACTGCGGCGTAGTCATCATGGACAGGGGCCTGGTGGAGGAACTGCAAGATTCTTGGCTTTTGTGCTGGCGGTATTTCCAGCCGGTATTGTCATTGCAATGCAGCGGGGCTGGCCAATTGAAACTGTGCTGGTCACAGGGTTGATTCTGTTCGGTATTGTCTTTGCGATCAATTCGGCGGTGCACTCCTACCTGATTTTGGCCTATTCCGATCATGACCAGGTGTCGATGAACGTCGGATTTTACTACATGGCCAATGCCGGTGGCCGTCTGGCGGGCACGGTCTTATCCGGGTTGATCTACCAGACGTATGGACTGGAGGGCTGTCTGTGGCTGTCATCGGGTTTCGTGTTGGCTGCTGCCATGCTTTCCTTTGCGCTTCCTTCTGTCCAATCTACTGCCGGAGAATAAACCATTGTTTGAGCAACTGGCCAGTTTGCTCGTTTATCAGGGGTTGGCCTTGTCACCAGCAAGCCACTGGGGTGCTGTACTACATTTCTTCGTAATGGACGTCGCCAAGATCTGCGTCCTGTTGCTCGTGATCTATGTCATCGGTTTTGTCAAAGCCGGCATCGCCTGTAATCACATCAACAAAAAAGCCGCTCATTGAGCGGCTTTTTTGTTTTCAGGAAGATGTTGTTTATCCGCCTAGTCCATCAAAGATCTGGTTCTTAATCTCATCAACACTGCCAACACCGTTAACCTTAATGTAGTTGCAGTCTTCGTTGTTGTAGAAGCTGATCAGAGGCTCCGTCTGTTCATGGTAGATGTTGAGACGAGCCTTTACGGTCTCTTCCTGATCATCCTCTCGCTGGATCAGATCCTCACCAGTTACATCATCCTTGCCTTCATCTTTGGGTGGATTGAAAACAACGTGGTAGGTGCGGCCAGAGGCAAGATGGACGCGACGACCTGACATACGCTTGATGATCTCCTCATCAGGAACATCGATCTCAACAACGGCATCAATCGGAACACCAGCCTCTTTCAGGGCTTCAGCCTGTGGGATTGTGCGAGGGAAACCATCAAACAGGTAACCGTTTGCGCAGTCATCATCGGTGATACGCTCTTTTACCATACCCATGATGATGTCATCAGAGACCAGGCCACCCTCGTCCATGATCTTTTTGGCAGCAACACCAAGCTCAGTGCCAGCCTTTACGTGGGCACGAAGCATGTCACCGGTAGAGATCTGTGGAATATTGTATTTGTCTTTGATGTAGTTAGCCTGTGTACCTTTACCGGCACCTGGGCCACCTAGAAGAATAATGCGCATTTTGTTTGACTCCTTGTCAATCCTGGAACCGAACAGGGCATCATTGCAATGATTTGATCTGTTCCGATTCTCAAATAAAAAAACAGGGTCTTGTGATTTTCACAAGAGCTGGTTAATTATCGGATTAATAAGGGGTTGATTGCCAGTTGAGGTTTTCAATGGGCGGATAAGAAATTACTGATATCGGTTTTGTAAAATCCTCTCCATCAGGTTCTCTGCCTGTCGACCATACCCCCCTCCAAACAGGTTGAAGTGGTTGAGTATGTGATAGAGATTGTAGAGATCTTTTCTCGATGTGTACCCTGGGCTTAGAGTCCAGCTCTCATTATAGGCATTGTAGAAGCGGTTGGAGAAGCCACCAAACAGCTCTGTCATTGCCAGGTCGGTTTCGCGATCACCATAGTAGAGTGCAGGGTCATAGATAATTGGATCCCCGATTTTTGTGGTTGACCAGTTTCCTCCCCAGAGGTCTCCATGTAGCAGAGATGGGATGGTATTGTGATCCACAAGAATCGACTCTATCTGTGCAAGTAGCTGTCTACCATTTTCAATAATAGAGGGGGCAGCGCCTTGTTGTGCGGCCCACTGGAGCTGAGGAGCAATACGGTGATCTTTCCAAAATTTCCCCCAGGATGACTCCTGTCGGTTGATCTGTTTTGTTGAGCCTATGGTGTTGTTACGATCCCAGCCAAACTTTGGTTTTGTAACCTTGTGCATCTCCGCCAAGCCATGTCCCAGAACCTCTTCGGATGTTTCTGAGGCTCCCGCCATCTCAATAAAATCCATTACCAGAAAGGCACTGTCTCCAGCACTTCCTGCAAGTATTGGTAATGGGGTTAGTAGTGTATTGCTGCTTTTTATCTCTTCCAGCGCAGCAAACTCTGCCAGAAACATGTCAAGCAGCTCTGCCCTGTTTGCTTTTACAAAAAACTGTTCTGAGGTGGAGGTTTCCAGAATAAATGTCTGGTTGATATCACCTCCAGATATTGATTCGTGAGATCTGTATTCCATTACAGTTCGCAGGTGTTCTGCAAGCTGAGTGGTAACTATCTTCAGTAACTCACTCATTATTCATAGCGTTATTCACAATATCAACAGCTTGGCGAGCCAAGAAAAAACTGATGGCGCCATAAGTTCTATATCTATTAGAAAAGCAGAATAATATGTAATTCATTGTTATCTATCGAATTATTTTTTGTCCGATATATCAGGAAGCTACGACATGCTTTCTCTGTTCAACTACAGGAATTCGTTGAATCTATTCTATACACAAAGTTATCCACAGGCTGTCAGAGTGATAGAGGATTATCTCTATGCCATACCATGATCTGCCGAAATGCGTCTGGATCTTTGGTATGAGTCATCTCTCCTGGGCGCGGAAAGTGCAGGTCTTGTAGCCTGGAGAGCCAGAAACGTAGTGCTGCTGCACGCAACATTGTTGGCCAGAGTTGGTATTCTTCTTCAGTAACAGGGCGTTGTTCGCGATAGTGCGTTAAAAATGAGCTATATCTGGCGCTGTTGATAGATCCATCATGACCTGTACACCAGTCATTAACGGTTATTGCGACATCGTAGAGCAGGGCATCATTACATGCATAATAGAAGTCGATGATGCCTGTTAGTTGTTCACCAACAAAAAGGGCATTATCTCTGAACAGGTCAGCATGGATTATGCCCTGTGGGAGCTCGCCGCGTTTTGAGACTGATTGAAACTGTAGCTCCTCTTCAAGCAGCTGTTTATCATCACTCCCCATTTTTTCTGCAATTATCTGAATCGTCTCCCGACACCAGCGGATGCCGCGAGGGTTCTCTCGGTGTCCACTAAAGTTGTGAGCCATGGAGTGCATTCGCCCCAGGGCCTTGCCAAGTGCAGCACATTGTTCCTGATTCGGATAATCCACGCTACGACCATTAAGACGCTGAACAAGGGCAGCTGGTTTGCCAAGAAACTTGCGAAGATATTCTCCGCTCTTGTCAGCAATTGGGTGTGCGCTAGGCACCTTGTGTTCAGCCAGAAAGGCCATAATGTCGAGAAAATATGGTAGCTCTTCCCACTCCAACTGTTCAAAGATGGTTAGAACAAATTCACCATCTGTAGTGGATACAAAATAGTTGGTGTTCTCGATTCCGGCCTGAATGCCCTCATATGAGATTAGCTCTCCTACACTGTACTGCCCCATTAGTTCGACAAGCTCATCCTGTGAGACAGTTGTATAGACAGACATTAGCGATTGTCCGAGTTATTATCTGTTGATGATTCCCAGCGAAATAGCTCCCATCGTGGGGCCTGGAGAGATGGAGATGTATCATCCTGTTTAAATTCCAGGTAGGCAGCCTCATTTGGGTCGCTTAGAAAGTAAGAGTGTTTGCCCGTTGGTGTTGCGGGTTTAGCATCTCTCTTTAATTCATCTTCCAGCGAGATTGATTTCGGTAAATCAGGCGGGGTGATGGTGATCATGGCGGGAGGGGTAGTAGAGACTGGATTCGGGTCTGCATGGATAAGCGGAAACTGGATAAGCAGAAACAGGCTGAAAAATAGTCGGGCCATGGTTGATCTTTGAATATTCACGTTGTTTATTTCGGTTCATGCTGTTGGCATGAAAAGGGCAGCCCATATGACTTATTCAACGGGCTCTTTATTGGTATGATGATACGACAAATTGACTCAGAGTTCCTGTAGTAACTTATATTTACAACCCTTATGACACAATCTCCGCAACTGATCCTGGTGGACGGATCATCTTATCTATACAGAGCTTTTCATGCACTGCCACCTCTTGCCAACTCCAAAGGCCAGCCAACCGGTGCTGTCTACGGTGTAATCAATATGTTGAGAAGTTTGTTGGATGAATATCGGCCACAACAGGTTGCAGTTGTATTTGATGCCAAAGGGAAGACTTTTCGTAATGATCTCTATCCACAATACAAGGCAAACAGGCCACCTATGCCGGATGATCTTAGCAGCCAGATTGCCCCACTGCATGCAATCATAGAGGCGCTGGGGCTTCCGTTGATAGTGCACGAAGGGGTGGAGGCTGATGATGTTATTGGGACACTGTCACGGCAGGCTGAGGCTGACAATGTCCCAGTACTGATATCGACCGGAGACAAGGATATGGCTCAGTTGGTTGGACCCGATGTCACCCTGATAAACACCATGACTCACACATTGATGGGGTCAGATGGTGTGGTAGAGAAGTTTGGGGTGCGGCCGGATCAGATAATTGATTATCTGACCCTGGTTGGTGATACCTCGGACAACGTACCAGGGGTATCAAAGGTTGGACCCAAGACAGCGGTGAAGTGGCTTGAGCAGTTTGGTTCTCTGGATGAGATTATTGCCAGGGCTGATGAGGTTGGTGGCAAGGCCGGGGAAAATTTACGCGCTGCTCTTGAGCAACTCCCACTCTCACGTGAATTGGTAACAATTCGTTGTGATATTGATCTGGGGGCCACATATTCTGATCTGGTACCACAAGATCCTGATGAGCATCTGCTACATCAGCTCTACAGCGAAATGGAGTTCAAGCGATGGCTTGCGGATCTCTCGGATAGCAGTGAAAGTCTGCAGGGTGAATCGGCAGATCAGAATTCACAAGCAACCACAGATCTTCTGGTTGATACCATTTTTACCGAGCAACAGTTGGAAGAGTGGATGCAGCGGCTAAAACAGTCAGAGCTTTTTGCAATTGATACAGAGACGACAAGCCTCCGTTCCATGGAGGCAGAGCTTGTAGGGGTGTCGTTTGCAGTTGAGCCCGGACATGCCGCTTATCTTCCCCTGGCACACCATGACCTTGAGTCACCACAACAGTTGAATCGGGAGATAGTTCTGGAGCAGTTGCGCCCTCTCCTGGAGGATCCATCACAGCTCAAGGTTGGGCAAAATCTGAAATATGACGCCACCCTGTTTTTCAACCATGGAGTTCAGTTACGTGGAATTGCCTTCGATACCATGCTCGAGTCATATGTAATTGACAGCAGTGCAACACGCCATGATATGGACTCTCTGGCACTAAAATATCTTGGCCACAAGACAATCTCTTATGAGGAGGTGGCAGGGAAAGGCAAAAAACAGCTCCGATTTGATGATGTTCCTGTCGCGCAGGCGGCCCCATATGCAGCAGAGGATGCAGAAGTGACGCTACGTCTCCATCAGGAGCTATGGCCAAGACTGGAGGGTGAGCAGGAGAGGCTTTTCAGAGAGGTTGAGATGCCTCTGCTGGAGGTGTTATCCAGAGTTGAGCGTAATGGTGTGGCCATTGATGTAGCAATGTTGCAGCGGCAGAGTCAGGAGCTGGCAAAAAGCATACTGGAGATTGAGCAGGAAGCCTTTATTGAGTCTGGTGATGAATTTAACCTCTCCTCACCCAAGCAGATTCAGGCGATTCTTTATGAAAAGCAGGGGTTACCAATATTAAAGAAAACCCCAAAGGGACAGCCCTCTACTGCTGAGGCAGTGCTACAGGAGTTGGCGCAGGACTATCGACTGCCCCAGTTGATTCTGCAGCATCGCAGCATGAGCAAGCTGAAATCAACATATACAGACAAGCTGCCGCAACAGATAAACTCAAGAACCGGAAGAGTTCATACCTCATACCATCAGGCGGTAGCTGTGACAGGAAGGCTATCATCATCTGATCCAAATCTGCAGAACATCCCGATCAGAACCAAAGAGGGAAGACGAATTCGTCAAGCCTTTGTTGCAGGTGAGGGCTATGTGCTGGTGGCAGCTGACTACTCTCAGATTGAACTGCGCATTATGGCCCATCTGTCTGGAGACACGGGGTTGTTGGAGGCGTTTCGTGAAGGGAAGGATATTCATCAAGCTACCGCCTCGGAGGTTTTTGCGGTTGATCCACAACAGGTAACAGCAGATCAGCGTCGTAGCGCAAAAGCTATTAATTTTGGATTAATCTACGGCATGTCGGCATTTGGTCTGGCAAGGCAGCTGGGTATTAGTCGTGGTGCAGCACAAAGTTACATCGATCTCTATTTTGATCGTTATCCAGGAGTAAGGCAGTATATGGATGAGACCCAGGAGAAGGCGCGTGACCAGGGTTATGTGGAGACCTTGTTTGGGCGCAGGCTCTATCTTCCTGATATTACCTCTAAAAATGGTCAGCGCAGACAGTATGCAGAGAGAACAGCAATCAATGCCCCAATGCAGGGGACAGCTGCAGACATTATTAAGCGTGCAATGATTGCTGTTGATGGTGCGCTATTAGAGGATAATCCCACTGCACAAATGATTATGCAGGTTCACGATGAGCTGGTATTTGAGGTAGAGAGCGACAAGCGTGATTTGCTAATCTCTATGGTGCGAAAGAAGATGGAGACAGCAGCAGTTCTGGATGTGCCGCTGATAGTTGATATTGGTAGCGGACCAAACTGGGATGATGCACACTAAGTTTTCTCTGATTTTTTGCTCTTTTACTCTGTTAGCCACCCCAGGATAATTCTGCGGGCCTCATCCACCCCCGCCCCCTTGGTAGCAGAAAAGATCTGTGCAGTAACACCGGGAAATTCATGATCGATGATTTTTTGCACCTTCAGTAGAGAGTTCATTGCTGCCCCACGCTTTAGCTTGTCAGCCTTGGTGAGCAGGATATGGAGTGGAAAACCACTCCAGCGACTCCACTCTACCATCTGTCGGTCATTATCAGTCATGGGATGACGAATATCCATAAGGACGATAACTCCACGCAGCGCCTCACGTTCTCGCAGGTATTTCCCTAGATCCTGCTGCCACTGTTGGCGCACCTTGAGAGGAACTTTGGCAAACCCATAGCCAGGTAGATCCACTAGATTGTGATGTTCATCCAGCGAAAAAAAGTTGATTAGCTGGGTGCGTCCCGGGGTTTTACTTGTTCTGGCCAGACCATTGATGCCGGTTAGGCGGTTGAGGGCGCTGGATTTGCCAGCGTTGGAGCGTCCAGCAAATGCAACCTCGGCAATACTCCCTTGTGGACAACGAGAGAGGTTTGGTGCGCTAGTTAGAAAAGTGGCCTGATTAAGGTTCATACTGTGGATTATACCGGCTGAAGCTTCATCGATTCTGATTGATGAAAGGATAGATATTGCGAGAATAGTTTGAAGTTGGCGTGATTGCGAATATAATGGCTAATTCTATGTGGATTTGTGCGGATATTCCGTTGACCATAACATCTATTTTGCATGTTGTGGATTCGGATGCTGGGCAGGTTTGGGTTTGGTAAGTACAGGGTGTACCTGTTGTTAACAAGAAGGAAAGAATCGATGAAGAAGGCCGTTTTGACGCAAACTTTGGTTGCAGCAGCTGTGCTCGCAATATCTGGAACAGTGATGGCTGGTGGTGATGTTGATGCTGGCAAGGCAAAGGCTGCTGTTTGTGGGGCCTGTCATGGGGCTACCGGCCATGGTAATCCAGCCTTTCCTGATCCTATGAACCCAGGTAAAACAAAGGCAGTTCCTGCTCTGGCAGGACAGAACGCTGGCTATCTTGCAAAACAGATGGAGGATTTCAAGTCAGGCGCACGCAAGGATCTATTGATGACAGGCCAGGCGCTTGGCCTGAGTGATGCAGATATCGCAAACCTGGCAGCATATTATGCAACAGCTGCTGGTGCTGATGGCGGCTCTGTAGATGCAGGGCTTGCAGCCAAGGGTAAGAGCCTCTACCAGGGTGGAGATATGGCACGTGGTGTTACCGCATGTATGGCCTGTCATGGACCAGATGCGGCTGGAAATGACTCCGCAGGTTGGCCTGGGTTGACCGGCCAGCTGGCTGACTATACAACGGCACAGCTTAATGCGTTTGGTTCTGGTGCTCGTTATAACGATCCAAATAGAATGATGCAGGATGTCGCGAGTCGTCTTACAGATGGTGACATCTCTGCGGTAACTGCCTATATTCAATCAATGGATGGAGTAGTGGCTTCTGCCCCTGTAGCCGCTACAACTGCACCAGAGGCGCCTGCACCAGAGGCGCCGGTAGTGGCTGAGACAGTAGCTGCCCCGGCCGCTGCTGCTAAAGAAGCAGCACCCGCTCCTGCAGCTGCTCCAGCTTCCGCGGCAACAGGTGGTGCGGCACTATTCCAGGCAGGCTGTTTCGCATGCCACGGCCCAATGGCTCCCGCACTAAATGCACCTCAGATTGGGGTTAAGGATAATTGGGCCCCAAGACTGGAAAAAGCTGGTGGTCGTGATGGACTGGTTGCCAGTGCAATAGCTGGCGTAGCAGGAACAGCAATGGCGCCAAAAGGTGGTACAGCTTTGAGTGATGCGGAAATTGGAGCAGTTATTGACCATATTATTGCGCAGGCTGGTCTATAGCCAATAATTGGTAGTAAATATAAAAAAAGGCCGCAGATTCTGCGGCCTTTTTTTGTGGAGATAGAGTGAACCCGTTATCATCTGTATGGTCTCAGATTTAGACATTAACAACCGAGGGTGAAGCAATGAAAAATAGATGGATTGCATGGACAGCAATGGTGGTTATGGGGTTTGTAACCGTAACCGCAACAGCGGAAGATTATATGGAAGGTGTTGAGTACACCCGAATTAGCAAGCCTATGCGAACTGTTGCCGAACCGGGAACAATCGAGGTGCGAGAGTATTTCTGGTATGGATGCCCTCACTGCAACAATCTGGAGCCTTTTTTACAGAGATGGCTTGATACAAATCCAAAAAATATAAGCCTTAAAGTGCAGCCAACTATATTTAGAGAGAATTGGGCGCCTGCAGCACAGGCATTCTATACTGCAGGAGTGCTGGGAGTGCTGGATAAGACGCATCATGCAATGTTTGATGCCATTCATAATGACAATAGAAAAAATCTGTTGGGGGATGATCTGGCGATGGAGGTCTTCTTTGAAGAGCATGGAGTTGCACCGGCTGATTTTCGTAAAGCATGGGGTTCATTCAGTGTGCAGTCACGTGTAAAGCAGGCTGTTCGCATGACCAGAAAATCTGGAATCAAGGGGGTTCCTGCGGTGGTTGTGAATGGTAAATACGTGACTGACCCAGGGATTGCAGGTGGATATCGTGAGATGTTCAAAGTGATTGAGTACCTAGTTGCCAAGGAGATGGCATCAAACCACTGAGTGCAGAATGACTCCAATTCAGGAGCAGCTTCTTGAAACGCTCTCGGATGGAGAGCTTCATAGCGGCACAACACTAGGAGATAGTCTTGGGGTTAGCCGTGCAGCAATCTGGAAACAGATCCAGGCTCTGCAATCTATCGGTGTGGAGATCTACTCTGAAAATCGTCATGGGTACAGGCTCTCTGCCCCAGTCACTTTTCTTGATGAGCAGGAGATCAGATCCCGGTTGTCTGTTGAGGCGACACAATGCCTGCCGCATATTGATATGGTATGGAGTTGTGACTCAACCAATAGTGAGCTAATGCGTAACCTCCATGACGGTGCCAGCAGTGGCGCGGTCTTGCTTGCCGAACATCAAGTTGCCGGTAGAGGCAGAAGGGGAAAGGAGTGGGTATCCCCATTTGGTGGAAGCCTCTACCTGTCGCTACTCTGGAAATTTTCTGGAGGGCCAATGGTGTTAAGTGGGCTGGGAATCGTTGTTGGAATTGCTATGGCTACTGTCCTGAACAGGAGCTGGCTCTCCGGGGTTCAGCTTAAATGGCCCAACGATCTATATTTTCAGAATCAGAAGCTTGGCGGCATATTGATTGACCTGGAAGGAGAGTCGGAAGGGCCAACCAGTGCAGTCATTGGCATTGGACTGAATGTTAATGTTTCTCAGGCCGCTGGTGGCAGGATTAAGCAGCCATGGACATCTCTTTCCGAGCAGCTAGATAGTGTTCCATCTCGTAATGAGCTGGCTGCAGCTCTGTTGAATGAGGTTGTTGAGGTATTGAACCGTTTTGAGAGTGAGGGGCTGGAGTCGTTGACACCCGAATGGGATCAGCTAGATATGGTTCGTGATCACCATGTGTTGTTGGAGTTGGAAGGAAAAAGAGTTGCAGGCGTGGCGCGAGGAATTGACCAACTTGGAGCGTTGCTGGTGGAGAGTGGTGGTGCAGTTAGCCGCTATTTTAGTGGCGATGTCTCACTACGTATTCAGCAGAATAAGAGATGAGGGAAGAGAGACACTGGTTATTGATTGATGCAGGGAACAGCAGGGTAAAGCTGGGGTGGGCATTAGTAAGTGGTATTTCTCGATTTGATCTGCTGGATAATGAAAACATAGATTCTCTCCTCCCGGTGATCTTGGGTAAACATATTGCGCCATCCATGGTATGGCTAGCAAATAGTGCTGGAGAACAACGAGAGCAACAAATTAAAAAAATTGTAGAGACATTATGGGGGGTTGATGTGCAATCAATTGGTGCCACAGGGAAGTTTGGTGATGTTAGTAATGGTTACTACAAGCCAGAACAGCTAGGGATAGATCGCTGGCTGGGAATGATTGCGGCCTGGGACAAAATTCACGGAGCATTCTGTCTTGTGGACTGTGGAACTGCAGTAACAATTGACCTTGTTGATGGAGAAGGTAACCATCAAGGAGGCATTATTACTCCTGGCATTGGAGCAAGTTCGCGGGAATTAGCAGCAAAAGCCCGACATTTACCGTCTAATCAACTGTATTCTGAGACTTTTCCTCTGGGAAGAAGTACAGAAGAGGGGTTGCGAATGGATAGAGATGGTTCTGTAGATAGTGTGGACAGTGCCATAGCTGATATCTTGTCTCGGAACAAAAATGTGGCATTAATGGTTACCGGAGGGGATGCCTGGCAGATACATGAGAGCTCACGCTTTAGGTTTAAAGATGATCCAAATCTTGTTTTGGATGGGCTATTTTTGGTTGCCAACTCTGCGATCTCCCAGTAAAATGCGCGCTCTTGCCGCTATAGCTCAGCTGGTAGAGCAACGCACTTGTAATGCGTAGGTCCGGAGTTCGAATCCTCGTGGCGGCACCATAAAGATACTGTATACATACCAGCTTACAGTGGACAGATAAAAGGGTTGTCTCGTCATGAGATGACCCTTTTTCTTTGTAGGCAACACCCTACAGGCGGCCCTGAATAAAGTTGCTGATTTCGTTAATCTCCTCAGCACAAACAGCATGCTCCATCACGTATTGATGCCACTTGGCTATGTATCCTTTTTCCTCTAGCCACGATTTTGCAGACTCTCCAGCAGAATACGGGACTACAGGGTCGTTTACCCCATGTGCAAAAAAAATGGTAGCGGGATGTTTATTGTTGGCTGACGGGATTTTTTCAGGGTATGGAAGGTATGTTGAGAGGGCCATCACTCCGGCAAGTTGTTGTGGATGGCGCAGAGCACTATGTAGCGCGATGACGCCTCCCTGAGAGAAACCAGCGAGCAAAATATTTCCGGGCAATATTCCTGACTCCACCTCCTTGTCAATCAACTGGCTAATTGATTCAACGGAAGATTCTATCCCTTCAATATCTCCCCGTTTACCAAAATCAAAACTGGTGATGTCATACCAGCCACGCATAACCATTCCATCATTTACGGTGATTGGGCGCTCTGGAGCATGGGGAAAGATAAAACGAATGGCGTGATCTATGGGCAGCTCCAGCATTGGAAGCACACTCTCAAAATCATGACCATCTGCCCCAAGCCCATGAAGCCATATAACGGTTGAGGATGCTTTTGAGGGGGGTTCAATAGTGATATGAGAGATGGTTTCCATGGGTTATGAAGTTTATACTTATCGCCATGAATATGAAAAAGTTATCTATGGCGTTGTTGTCGATTTGGGTGGTGACCATACTTTCTGGTTGCGGGCAGGCAGGTGATCTTTATCTGCCGGATGATATTCGTGCAGAGAAGTTGGAGCAACAGGCTACAAAGGCATCATCAGTAAAGGCACAACAGTTACGTGACGAGGCTACACGCCTTCGTCAGCGTCATCAGGAGATGGCGGAGTTACGTACCAGACTGAGCAGTCTGGAGCAGGAAGAGAGCTCTCTGCGAGAGAGCAAGAAGATTGAGGCGGCAGACGAGACACTTAAGGAGATCAATAAGATTCGTTACCGCCTTGGAACCCTGATTCTGGAACAGCATCGCGCTCAATAGCAAAAAACATGAACTCATTTTTTGAACAACGTGAGGGTATTCTCTATGCAGAATCACTCTCTATGAAAACTCTTGCGGAAGATTATGGTACCCCACTATTTGTCTACTCCGAGAATGCAATTCGTGCTCAGTGGCAGGCATTTGAGAATGGATTTAATGGTGAAGAGCATCTGGTCTGTTTTGCGGTAAAGGCAAACTCCAACCTTGCGGTATTGGCATTGCTGGCAAGCATGGGTGCAGGTTTCGATATTGTCTCGGTTGGAGAGTTGGAGCGTGTATTAAAGGCTGGTGGGGATGCCGGAAAAGTGGTGTTTTCTGGTGTTGGAAAGCGTGATGATGAGATTAAACGGGCGCTGGAAGCAGGTATTCTCTGCTTTAATATAGAGTCTGAGGCAGAGCTGGAGCGGGTAAATCGAGTTGCTGGTGACATGGGTATGTGTGCCCCAATATCATTGCGGGTCAATCCTGATGTGGATGCTGGTACTCACCCATATATCTCAACAGGGCTCCGGTCCAATAAATTTGGTATAACTATCGATCATGCACGTGAGGTCTATAGGCTTGCTGCAACCCTGTCTAATCTTAAAATTATGGGTATTGATTGCCATATTGGATCACAGCTAACAGAGCTCTCTCCATTTGAGGATGCGCTTGATCGAGTGTTGCTGCTGGTAGATCAGCTTGGTGAGGATGGTATTAACTTGCACCATATCGATGTGGGTGGTGGACTGGGGATTGACTACAATCATGATAATCCACCATCTCCTGAATCCTATGTAAGAGCAGTGACAGAAAAACTGGATGGCAGGGATCTTGAGATCATAATGGAGCCTGGTCGGGCCATGGTCGGAAATAGCGGGGTGATGCTGACCAAAGTGGAATTTATAAAAGAGGGTGAGGAGAAGAATTTCTGTATTGTGGACGGAGCAATGAATGATCTGATTCGGCCAGCCCTCTATAGTGCATGGCAGAATATCGTACCGGTTGAGGAGCGCACCTCTGGTAAAAAGAGTATCTATGATGTTGTGGGCCCGATCTGTGAGACTGGAGACTTTCTGGGGAAGGATCGTGAACTGAATGTGGAGTCAGGTGATCTGCTTGCAGTAATGTCATCCGGGGCTTATGGTTTTGTCATGAGTTCAACCTATAATTCTCGTCCACGTGCTGCAGAGGTGATGGTCTCTGGTGAGAGAGCCGTCGTAGTGAGAGACCGAGAAACCATTGAGTCGCTATATGCTGGTGAGCATATTCCAGATAGTTTCTGAGGAGGGGCTGAGATGAGACTGCGTTTTACAAAAATGCACGGTTTGGGCAATGATTTTGTTGTAATCAATGCGGTCAGCGAGCCTTTTGAGCCAACGTCAGAGCAGGTTCGTTTTCTTGCAGATCGTAATTTTGGGGTCGGATGTGATCAGTTGTTGTTGGTTGAGCCGGCACAGAGTGAGGGGGCTGATTTTCGGTATCGTATCTGGAATGCTGATGGTGGAGAGGTAGAGCAGTGTGGGAATGGTGCTCGCTGTTTTGCCCGTTTTGTTCGTGACCAGGGGCTAACCAATAAAGACGAGATTGTTGTCGAGACGGCCAGTGGCATCATTACACTCAAGCTTCAGGATAATGGATGGGTAACAGTTAATATGGGCCCTCCAATTCTTACACCATCAGATATCCCGTTTGTAGCTGATGAGCAGGCGGACACATATGACATTGAGGTAGATGGTGATGTTCTCAAGGTGGGCGTACTATCCATGGGGAATCCACATGTGGTACTTGCCGTTGATGAGCTGGAGGATGCGACAGTTAATAGGTTGGGGCCGCTACTGGAGTCACATGAACGTTTCCCGCAGCGGGTAAATGTTGGTTTCATGCGGGTAGTTAGCCCTTCAGAGATTCATCTGAGAGTGTATGAGAGGGGCACCGGAGAGACCATGGCTTGTGGTACCGGTGCATGTGCAGCAGTTGTAACTGGTATAGTACAGGGCAAGCTGAGCAGTGAGGTTAAGGTTGGTTTGAGAGGCGGAGAACTCTCTGTAAGATGGATGGGTGGTGATGCTCCAGTTATGATGACGGGGCCGGCAGAAACAGTATTTGAGGGTGTAATTGAGTTATGAGTCAACATGAATCAGTTAGTCATGAAGAGATTCATGCTGTTAGCGGTGACGATGTTGCTGCCTATCTAGAGCAACATAACGACTTTTTTATAGACTATCCAGAGCTATTGAATAAGATTAATGTGCCTCATCAAAGTGGGGCTGCAGTATCTCTGATTGAGCGCCAGGTTGGGCAGTTGAGAAAGGAAAATGGCCGTCTCAATAATGAGATCAACACCCTGATTCATGTTGCGCGCGAAAATGATGCTCTTAGTGAAAACATGCATCGTCTTACTCTTGAGCTGTTGAATTGCGAGAGTCGTGATGGAATTGTGGCCTCGCTGTATGAGAGTCTACGGGACCATTTTGGGATTGAGCAGGTGGTGATTCTGCTTCCACATGCAGAAAATGAGCAGACACATAAACTGTTTGAGTCACTGCTTCAAGACAGTGTCCCATTTTGCGGTCAGTTGGATGAAGAGCAGCGTGAAAGTATCTTTGGAGATGATTTGGAGCATGGCGCATCAGTTGCCTTGCTGCCTCTCGGAGAGTTTGGGGGGCAGGGGTTGATAGCATTGGGGAGTGCTGACCAGCAGTATTATCACGAAAAGATGGGGACTCATTTCCTGGTACAGCTTGCATCGCTGGTTAGTACGGCACTACGTCACTGTGACGGTGAGCAGCAATAACGATCTGGAGAGCTGGATCGAGCGCTTTCTGAATCATCTTCAGAATGAGCGCAGACTTTCACCAAACAGCCTGAAGGCATATAGCAGGGACCTATCCCATTTTCGTAGCCATATTGAGAAGCGTGGCGACAGATTCCTTGAGTTAACATCGCATCACCTGAGGGATTTTGTGGCACAGCGCCACCGTAGTGGAGCTGCCAGTCGAACCATCCAGAGAAATCTTTCAGCAGTTCGAACTTTTTACCGCTACCTGCTGCGTGAACAGGGGATTGATTACAATCCGGCAGCCGGGGTCTCGGCACCCAAGGGTGATCACCCTCTTCCGACAACACTTGATGTTGATCAGATGGATAGTCTATTGGCCTTTAGTGAAGATGATCCACTGTCAATTCGTGACCATGCAATGTTTGAGTTGATCTACTCGTCCGGGCTTCGTCTCTCTGAGCTCGCCGGTGTGGACTGCAGGGATATCAGTCTTGATGATGCAACTATTCGGGTTTTAGGCAAGGGGAGCAAAGAGCGTGTACTGCCAGTTGGAGGGGTTGCACAGCAGGCTATTCAGCAGTGGATGCGGATTCGTCAACAGATGGTTGATAAAGATGAGCAGGCACTTTTCGTCACTCAACGTGGTAAACGTATAGCTGTGCGGACAATTCAGCAACGCCTGGAGAAGCTTGCCAGAAAGAGGGGTATGGATCGCCGGGTACATCCACATATGTTGCGCCACTCATTTGCCAGCCACCTGCTTGAATCCAGCGGAAATCTGCGAGCTGTCCAGGAGATGCTTGGACATGAGAACATCAGTACTACACAAATTTACACCCATCTTGATTTTCAGCACCTGGCAGCGGTTTATGATCAGGCTCACCCAAGAGCCAAACAGAAAAGCAGTGATGGCAGGTTTTCCCCTGCCAAGCGTAAAGATATGTAATCTCAAAAATGCCGATGACAGCAGTTTGCGGTAGAATCCAACTCCTTTTTTGAAAATTCTGGAAAAGATCATGGATCAATACCACGGAACAACTATTCTCTGCGTGCGGCGTGACAATCATGTTGTGCTTGGTGGTGATGGACAGGTGTCTATGGGCAATACGGTGATGAAGGGCAATGCTCGCAAGATTCGTCGTCTCTATCATGACAAGGTTATTGCAGGATTTGCCGGCGGCACTGCGGATGCCTTTACCTTGATTGAGCGTTTTGAAGGAAAATTGGAGAAGTATTCCGGGCATATGATTCGTTCTGCTGTTGAGCTAGCCAAGGATTGGAGAACCGACCGCATGTTACGCAAACTGGAAGCACTGCTGCTGGTTGCAGACGAGAATGAAACCCTGGTGATAACCGGAAATGGTGATGTTATTGAGCCTGAGCATGGTGCAGTTGCCATTGGATCTGGCGGCCACTATGCGCTCTCTGCTGCACGCGCATTGTTGGAAAACAGTGAGATGGGGGCGCAGGAAATTGTTGAAAAGAGTATGGGTATTGCGGCAGATATCTGTGTATTTACCAACCGAAGCTTGGTCACGGAAGAGTTAGGTGATAAGGATTAATAGAGATGAATGAGTTGACTCCAAGAGAGATCGTTTCCGAATTGGATAAACATATTATTGGACAGGATGCAGCCAAGCGTGCAGTAGCTATTGCCTTGCGCAATCGCTGGCGCAGAATGCAGGTTAGTGAGGAGTTGCGTTACGAGATTACCCCAAAAAACATTCTTATGATTGGTCCTACAGGGGTGGGAAAAACTGAGATAGCGCGCCGCCTGGCACGCCTTGCCAACGCTCCATTTATAAAGATTGAGGCAACAAAATTCACCGAAGTTGGTTATGTTGGGCGCGATGTTGAGTCGATTATACGCGATCTTGCAGATATCTCCATTAAAAACGTGCGAGAGAGTGCGGTTGAGTCTGTTCGTTCCAGGGCTGAGGATGCGGCTGAGGAGAGAGTATTGGATGCGCTGCTGCCACCAGTAAAGAGCAGGGGGGCAGCATCTGAACAGGAAGAGGAGGAGTCTCCAACACGCCAGAAGTTTCGCAAAAAGTTAAGAGAGGGTGACCTCGATGACAAGGAGATTGAGATTGAGGTATCTGCTCCTGCAGTAGGGGTAGAGATCATGGGTCCTCCAGGGATGGAGGATATGACTTCACAACTACAGGGCATGTTCCAGAATATGGGCAATAAACCACCAAAAGCCAAGAAGATGCGCGTTGCAGAGGCTCTGAAGATATTGGTGGAGGAAGAGTCACACAAGATGGTCGATGAGGAGGAGATTAAGTCACAGGCTATCAATAGTGTGGAGCAGAATGGCATTGTCTTTCTTGATGAGATTGATAAGGTGGCCAGGCGTAGTGAGGAGCAGAGTGGTGGAGAGGTTTCACGAGAGGGGGTGCAGCGTGACCTGTTGCCGTTAGTGGAAGGAAGTACTGTCAGCACAAAGTATGGGATGATCAAGACCGACCATATTCTATTCATCGCCTCGGGAGCATTCCACCTCTCAAAACCATCTGATCTGATTCCAGAGTTGCAGGGACGTCTGCCGATCAGGGTTGAGCTCTCTGCCTTGAGCGTGGAGGACTTCAAGCTTATTCTCTCTGCGACAGATGCGTCTCTGACCGAACAGTACACAGCATTGATGGAGACAGATGGTGTTGACCTCAGGTTTGAGGATGCTGGGATTCATAGAATTGCAGAGTTCTCATGGCAGGTAAATGAGCGTACAGAAAATATTGGAGCAAGGCGGCTCCATACAGTTATGGAGCGTCTGCTGGAGGAGATCTCCTTTGAGGCGACTGACCATTCAGAAGAGACGGTTGTGGTTGATGCAGATTATGTGGACCACCATTTGTCAGAGCTTGCTGCAGATGAGGACCTGAGTCGTTATATACTGTAGTGGATATGTAATGGCGTAGTGGTCAGGATTAGAGGAGTTTTATAAAGATCAGAGCTTATCTGGTCAATGGAGATAACAAGAGATTATGAGTGAACAGACACATCAGATACCTACAGAGATTCGTTATGACAGGGAGTCTCGAGTATTGACCTTAAGTTATGATGATGGGAAATCATGGGACTACACAGCAGAGTATCTGCGGGTCTACTCCCCTTCTGCAGAGGTGCGCGGACATGCACCAGGCGAGGAGATTTTGCAGGTAGGCAAGGTTGACGTTGCCATCGACAAGATTGATCCTGTTGGCCACTATGCAGTTTCGCTCAAATTTGATGATGGCCATGATACAGGTATCTACTCATGGGACTGGCTATATCAGCTGGGAGAGAAGATGGATGAGTATTGGCAGGACTACCTTGACAGGCTTGAGGCAGAGGGAATTGAGCGCAAGACAACAGCAGAGCGCATGGCCACCTGATTGGGAGAATATCATGAACGAAAAGACTACCCATTTTGGTTACGAGGATGTCGCTGTTGGTGAAAAGGCCAAGCGTGTTCGTGGAGTCTTTGATTCAGTTGTTGATAAATATGACCTGATGAATGACCTGATGTCGATGGGGGTTCATCGTCTCTGGAAAAAATTCACTATCGAGATGAGTGGTGCTCGAGAGGGGCAGGAGATTCTGGATCTGGCCGGAGGTACTGGTGATCTCTCCCTGCAGTTTTCAAAAATTGTCGGCCCCAAGGGAAGAGTTGTGCTCTCTGATATTAACGCAAGCATGCTGGTAAAGGGGCGTGACCGTCTTATCAATGAGGGCGTTCTTGGTAATGTGGAGTATGTACAGATCAATGCTGAAGAGATCCCATTCCCCGAGAACAGTTTTGACTGTATCACCATCTCTTTTGGTCTGCGCAATGTTACCGACAAGAGCAAGGCACTACGCTCGATATACCGGGCTCTGAAGCCGGGCGGTAGATTGCTGGTATTGGAGTTTTCCAAGCCAACAGACGAGAAATTGAAATCAGTCTATGATTTTTATTCATTCAAGATCCTGCCATTTATAGGCAAGGTTGTTGCCAATGATGAGAGTAGTTACAAATATCTGGCAGAGTCAATTCGTATGCACCCTGATCAAGACTCATTGCGAGGCATGATGGACGAGGCAGGGTTTGATCGTACCGAATATTTTAATATGACTGGCGGTATTGTGGCCCTGCATCGCGGGGTCAAGAAATAGCATATGGTTGGGGCTCGCCATCTAGTGCGGCTACTGGTGATTCAGCGTGTTTTGGCACGTCATAGGCTGGATGAGATTATTCTGGCTATTCATCTCTTTCGTCCATTCCGTTTTCTGCTCTACCTCTCCCCATTTTACTGGTTAAGAAGGGATCGTAGCCCCGCAGTTGACGCGGTCAAGGGTGAGAGGATTCGTCGAGCACTTGAGGATCTTGGTCCAGTCTTTGTGAAACTTGGACAGATGTTCTCAACCCGACGAGACCTGTTGCCGGATGATATTGCAGATGAGTTGACCAAACTGCAGGATGCAGTTCCTCCATTCCCAGGATCAGAGGCAAAGGATATTGTTGCAACGGCGCTGGGCGGCCCGCTAGAGAACTTCTTTGAGAGTTTTGATGAGACACCACTGGCCTCTGCTTCCATAGCGCAGGTCCATGCTGCACGCACCCATGATGGCAGAGATGTGGTAGTTAAGGTGGTGCGGCCTGATATTGAGGCTAGAATCAGGCAGGATCTGGGGCTGGCAAAACAGATGGCTTCTCTGGCAGAACGCTACTGGTCTGAAGGACGACGTCTTCACCTCAAACATATTGTTGCAGACTATGAGCAGATCATTCTGGACGAGCTCGACATGATGCGTGAGGCAGCCAATCTCTCGCAAGTGCGACGCAACTTTGCAGATGGAGAGTCGGTACTGACCGTTCCAGAGCCGGATTGGCAGCTGACCCGAGAGAATATTCTGGTGATGGAGCGGGTTCATGGGATTCCGGTCGGCGATCTGGAGGCTCTGCGCCAACATGGGGTAGACCTCAAGCGACTCTCGGAGTTGGGAGTAGAGATCTTCTTTACCCAGGTATTTCGGGATAACTTTTTCCATGCGGACATGCACCCTGGAAATATTATGGTTGATGTCTCTGATCCGGCACAGCCTGGATATGTCGCAGTTGATTTCGGAATCATGGGTAGCCTGACTGAGGATGATCAGCGCTATCTTGCCGAGAATTTTCTCGCCTTCTTCAATCGTGATTATAAAAAGGTTGCACAGCTCCACCTCGATTCAGGATGGGTGCCGGCAACGGCACAGATTGGCGAATTGGAGTCAGCGTTCCGTAGTGTCTGTGAACCGATATTTGAGCGCCCATTCAGTGAGATCTCATTTGCACTGCTGTTGCTGAAACTGTTCCGTACCGGAAGACGATTCGGGATGGAGGTACAGCCTCAACTGGTGCTGTTGCAGAAGACCCTTCTATATATTGAGGGTCTTGGTAAGCAGTTATATCCGGACCTTGATCTGTGGGCAACAGCCATGCCATTTCTGGAGAACTGGATTCGGCAGCGCAAGGGGTTTGAGGGGTTCAAGCAGAAGGTTCAACAACATGGACCCGAGTTGGTGGAGCAGATACCGGAAATCCCCGGAATGATCTATGAGGTGTTGAAACAGGCCCAGGATGGCAAGCTGGCTTTGGAGTGGAAATCCTCCGAGCTGGAGAAAATTCGTAGTGAGCTCCGTACCAACCGTCACGCACTCTACAGCGCAATTGCCGGTGGCAGCATGTTGATTACCAGTGCCCTGTTATTGAATTTCGGCTACCTGACAACAGGAACGGTACTGGCAGCGATAAGTGCCATCGTGTTGCTTAGATCCTGGCCAGAAAAATAGTGCGAGAACGTTTCTGGGAGCACTACCCCCTGGCCGAGTTGACCTCGGATGAGTGGGAGTCTCTCTGCGATGGCTGTGCCCGTTGTTGTCTGCAGAAGCTGGAGGATGAGGAGAGTGGCGAGGTCTTCTATACCAGCATTGCCTGCAATCTACTCGATCTTGAGCGGTGTAGTTGTAGCGACTACCCAAACCGTAATATCAACGTACCAAATTGTGTCCACCTGACTGTGGAGAAGACGGCAGAGTTTCACTGGCTCCCATCAACCTGTAGCTACCGCCTGCTACATGAAGGTAAATCACTGCCCGGATGGCACCCCCTGGTTAGTGGTGACCGGGATAGTATCCATGATACGGGTATCTCTATTCGTAGCTTTGCAATGCTGGAACAGGGTGGCGAGGATCTTGAGGAGTATCTGATAGGGGAGCTTTAGGAATCATCCTGTTGTCCATGGTGCGGAATATGACGTGCTATTCGCCTGGCCGCTGTATGGATCTGTTTAAGATGGTCAATAAGGTTATTCTCCAGGGTATAGGCCGCAACCCGATTGGGCTCACTTGCCTGTAGCCGGCGCATCATATGGTGCACGGTGTGCTCCTGAAACTCCTTGATATAGCTCTTCATCTCGATCACCTGAAGGGCGGAATCCGGATCATGATCATGGAATGCCTGTATCGATCGATGTACAGCATTGAGGATATCATGATGGAATGAGGTTAGAAGTTGTTGGGTTGCCTCACTCACCCTGATCAACTCGTCATGACGCAGCAGACCGCCCTGGGTGATGCCCCTCTCGATAATCTCCCCAATGGTCTCAAGTTCATTGGTAACCACCAGACACTGCATCATCTCTGTGGTCTCATGCTCAGTCAGCTCCTGTTTACTGAGGCGGCGCAGATAATCTGTAATCTCCAGCAGTGATATTTTGACCCGTTGCTGTTCCGCTGCCAGGGTGTGGAGCGAGTAGCTGTCTCCGCTCAACGCCTCTGGCATGCTGCGTCGAAGCATGGAGATAACGTGATCTCCCATGACCTCGATCTCACTCTCGGCTGCAGCCAGGGCAAGCGAAGGTGTGGTGAGCAGATCATGCTCCAGGTAATCGGTAGTGGGTTGTCTCTTGTCAGGAACTAGCACCACCAGCAGTTTGACAATCGGCCCGACAAAGCCGATGAAGATCAACATATTCACCACATTGAATAGAGTGTGGGCGTTGGCAATCTGCCTGGGAACCTCTGCGCTTTGCCGTTCCAGTCCGGAGAGTTCCGTATGGATAGGCGAAAACTGCTCTACCCACGACGCCAGATCATCCACAAACAGAAACCAGATCATCACCCCAATAATATTGAAGAGAATATGAAACAGGGCTGCCCGTACCGCCTCGCGCGGCTTGCCGATAGCGGCAATTCCCGCCGTTATACAGGTGCCGATATTTGCCCCGAAGGAGAGGGCGATACCGATAGGCAAGGTGATCAGCCCCTGGGTCGCGAGGATGATAATGATTCCGGTGGTTGCCGAGGAGGACTGAATAAGGGCGGTAAACCCGGCCGCCACAAAAATGGCAATCAGGGGGTTTTCTGCGCTGGTGATAAGCTCAAGAAACCACGGGTTATCTCTCAGTGGGGCCATAGCATCGGACATGATTCCCATCCCGAAGAAGATCATGCCGAGGCCAAATATCAGGGTGCCATAGTTCTTTATGCGTTCATGTTGGGCAAAGAAGAAGAGGGCGAATCCAAACCAGATCATCACCAGCGCCTGTTTGGTAATGTTGAAGGCGATAATCTGTGCGGTGATGGTGGTGCCTATATTGGCTCCCATAATCACCCCCATAGATTGGGTCAGATTCATCAATCCGGCGGTAATGAAACCAACTGTCAATACGGTGGTGACAGATGATGATTGCACGATTGAGGTGACGATGGTGCCGGATAGAACACCGGTAAAACGGTTTGTGGTGAGCTGAGAGAGCAGCAGTTTCATCCGCTCTCCGGCCACAACCTTGAGTGCTGTTGTCAGCTGCTCCAGCCCGAAGAGAAAAATTGCCAGCCCACCAAGAAGATGGGTAGTGATCTGCCATGTCTCCATTGTCACATCTTAAAACATATCGATCGGGTCCACATCCACAGACCAGCGAACTTTTCGCCCCTCTTTGGTTGATTCAATTGCCGGGATCAGTGGGGCCAGCAGTTGATGCAGTGGTTTACGATACGATGATTGCAACAGCAACTGTGCTCGATAGCGCCCGGCCCGTTTCTCCATTGGGGATGGAACAGGCCCGAGGATCTCGACCTGAGAAATGGCATGACCGACAGCCATCTCCCTGACCTGTTGCAGAAAGTGGATGGCAGCCTGCGGCTTTGATGATTCTGCACGAATCAGAGTGAGATGGCTGTATGGGGGAAGTGCAGCCAGTTTGCGTTCAGCCAGGGCCTGTTTTGCAAAATCCGGATACCCTCTCTGTAACAGGGTAAGAAGCAGTGGGTGGTCCGGGTTGTGGGTCTGAATTGCAACCTCACCTCTCATTGATTCTCGCCCCGCACGGCCTGCAACCTGGGTAATCAACTGCCCCATCTGCTCGGTTGCACGAAAATCTGAGCCAAACAGACCGCTATCGGCATCCAGAATGGCAACCAGAGTTACCTTTGGAAAGTGGTGTCCCTTGGCCAGCATCTGTGTACCCAATAGAATCTGGTGATCCCCGGCATGGATCTGTTGCAGCTTCTCATCCATCGATCCTCGCCTACGGGTGGTGTCACGATCAATTCTGGCAACAGAGTGTTCCGGGAATATTTTCTGTAGCGCCTCCTCAATCCTCTCTGTACCTGCGCCAATATCGGTTAATTCATGGCTGCCACATTCAGGGCAGTGGGGTGGTCGAGGCCGTTCCCCGCCGCAATGGTGGCATACCAGCCGATTTTTTTTCTGATGAAATGTGTAGTGAATTTCACAGCGTGGACAGGCCGAGCTCCAGCCACACCCTCTGCAGAAGAGAGTTGGGGCATATCCCCTGCGGTTGAGAAAAATAAGGATCTGTCCATCCTGTTCAAGATGCTCTCTCATCTTTTCAATGAGTGGAGCGGATAGCAGGTGTTCCATCTTTCTCGAGCGCACATCAATCAGGGATATTTCCGGGGGCTTGGCGCCACCGGCACGGCTAGAGAGAAGCAGCTTCCGGTATTTTCCGGACTCGGCGTTATGCAGGCTCTCGAATGATGGAGTGGCACTGCCCAGCAGTACAGGTATACCCTCCTGCTTTCCGCGCAAAATAGCAAGATCCCTGGCAGAGTAGCGAAAGCCCTCGTGCTGCTTGAAGGAGCCGTCATGCTCCTCATCCACAATAATGATCCCCGGAGATTGTAGTGGAACAAAGACCGCAGAGCGGGTACCGATAACGATTTTTGCCTCCCCCGCCCTTGCCGCCAGCCAGTCACCCAGGCGCTCACTGCTGTTGCGCCCGGAGTGGAGCAGTGCAATCGGCAGATCAAAACGCTGTCTGAATCTCTGTACAGTCTGTGGGGTAAGAGAGATCTCCGGCACCAGAACCAGAGCCTGTCTGCCGTCATCAATCACCCTCTGGATGATCTGTAGATAGACCTCAGTCTTGCCGCTACCGGTCACCCCCTCCAGCAGAACCGGCCGGATCGGGTCGTTGCCTGCGCCGTCCATCTGTTTGTGAACCACATCAACCGCCTGCTGCTGCTCACCATTGAGCTGATGCGGGGCATCGGACTCAACTTTTGGTGGTTGGTTATAACCTGCCCTGCTCTCTCTGACTACCAACCCCTTCTTGATCAACTCTCGCATAAAGGTGCTGGAACCAGAGAGCTCTCTCTCCTGTTGCAACCGCTCCAGCAGTTGACGTTGACGAGGGGCACGGCTTAGTGAGTCCAGATCTGTCTGAATTCCCCTCTCAGTAATACGGTAGATAACCTGTTCAGGCTGTTTGGCATACCTCCCCTGTCGCAACGGAACAGGCAGTGCCGTCTCATAGACCTCCCCAATTGCATGGTGATAGTAACTGGCCGACCTCAACAGCAGAGAGTGGAGTGACTCCGGCAGCAGGGGAGCGGAGTCAATAATCTCTGTGACAGGCTTTAGCCTCTCTTCCGGAATATCGGACTTCGCAGTAGTCTCCAGCAGAATACCGATACGCTGTTGTTTCCCGAACGGAACCTTGACACGAATACCTGGACGATACCCACCCACTGAACCACCTGCCGGAGGAAGATAGTCAAATGCTCTTCTGAGAGGAACAGAGAGGATCGCAATACGGAGGATCATAGATTATCAAGTGGGCTCTGAACCCCCTTTCCACCCTGATTCAGCACATGGGTATAGATCAT